>Ga0182016_10003534_pt1 | contig 17825 bp, 19 predicted proteins | sample 712S2MmetaG_FD_120491 | JGI IMG/M metagenome (GOLD analysis project Ga0182016, IMG submission 120491) | Permafrost microbial communities from Stordalen Mire, Sweden - 712S2M metaG | ecosystem: Environmental > Terrestrial > Soil > Wetlands > Permafrost | place: Sweden: Stordalen | collected...
CGCGCGCAGGGACTCGTAGGATTTCTTGCGCGCCGCCTCTATGCGGTTGCGGCACGCGGCGGCGATTTCGGCGGCAGCGCCGGCCGGGTCGCGATCATAGCCGCGGTAGCCGGTCGCCGCGGCGATGAACAATGTTACGGCGCGGGCGTCATCGATGCGCAAGGAGCCGCCATCGGCCCTCATCTGGCCGCCTTCGGCGACGGCTTGGAGCGCCGCTTCAAAGCGCATACCTTTGCCTTCGGAGTCGTCGTAGAGAACGGGATTGGCGGAGCCGGTATAATCCGGCTCGACATGCGACGGCGCTTTGCCGGTGAGCCGCAGCGTGCCGCCGTCGCCCGCTTGCGATGTGGAATGGATGGGGCTGTCGAACGAGAGCGCCAGGCCCATGCCGCCGGGCGCTGTGGTGCTGAGCCGGACGACGATGACCTGATCCGGCGCGGAGGCGAACGCTTCCCGCAGATACGCGGCGGAGCCTATGCGGTAGGTCACGCGCGCCAGCGCCGTATCGAGATCCAACTCGCGGCGGTACTCTACGACGTCCGCGGGGTGATCCACGCGGATGTGCAGGTTGCCGAGCACCAGGTACGACTCGTTGTAAATACCCTGCATCTGGCGGCACACGCGGTCGGCGCCCACGTAATCGGCCTGTTCGAGCACCAGGCGCCTGACCTCTGGGAGGTGCTGCTTCGCCGTGGGGTTGTTCCATTGCCGCGGGGCGCCGGACCACAGCGAATCTTCGTTGAGCTGGAGGCGCTCGGCGGGCACACCGCCGAACACCATGGCGCCCAGGCGTCCGTTGCCGATCGGCAAGGCGTCAGTCCATTTGCCGGCGGGCTTGTTGAACCACAGCACCGTCTGCTGTGCGGCGGGTTGCGCGGGCGAGCGCTGGAGAACGGCGGCGGTGAGCACGGCCGGTGCTAGTTTGGCGAATTCGCGCCTGGTCCATTTCGACATGAGGAATTGTCCAGGAACATGGTAACTGATTACTGGAGGGCGGCCAATCTTGGCCGCAGCCGCCTTTTTAGGCGGCCAGAGCCGGCTGAAAGCCGGCTGCGGGCAGAATTGCCCGCCCTCCATTCCTATTCGCAAACCAGATTAATCTGGCCGATTCCGCCGTTCACGCTCACGTGTATAGTGGCGTCCGTCGCTCCGGAGGGCTCGTTCACCCAGCGGTCGCCGCGCTTGTCGAGCCCGCGCGCCGAGATCTCCCCGATACCGCCGTGCGCCTCGACATCCAGGCGTGCGCGCCGCGGCAACCGGATGGTGGCCTCGCCCACGCCGCCGTGCACCCGCACATCGATATCGCCGTGCGGGTGGCCGGTCAAGTCCACCTTCATCTCGCCCGCGCCAATCTCCACATCCAGGCTGTGCAGGGCCGTATTGCCCAATTCGAGGCGGCCCTCGCCGGCGCCCATCTTGACATGGATATCCATGGGCACGTCTTCGTTCAGCCGCAGCTCCCATTGATTCTTGTCGTTGTTCCCAATGCTGTGGTGACTGGGTTGCCGCACGGTGAGCGTGCCGCGCGCACCGCTCACGTCGTAGTGCACCTCTGGTTTGCCGTCGCGCCCGCGATAGCGGAAGTCAGCATCCACAAGCTGAGCCGCGCCGCCGCGCATGATCAACTCACCCGCGCCCATCTCGATCTCCACCTGGACGGACTTGGCGCCCTTCAAATCGACGGTCCGGGAGTCTCGCTCGACAACCCCGGAGCCTTCGGTACTGACGTAGCATGCCGGGGACAGCATCGCCAGCATGGCCGTTCCCGCCGCGAGCGCGATAGTTTGGAACTTGGTTCGGTTCACAGATGTCCTCCAATCAGAAGCATACGCGAACAAGGGACCGCGTGTTCCTTATTACAAGCTTATGGTAAGCTACCGACCCGGTGCGCACGCCATCTCCGCGCTCGGGTTGCTGGGGATCGTACCCGCGGCCATTGGCGTTGCCGCGATTCTGTGGTGTCAGTAGGATTTTGCTACGCTCGGCCGGGGCAAACCGTTTCCCTTGGACGAACAAGTGATAGAACAGGGCGGCCCCATCGCATACCATAGGGTCGCGGCGAAATCCGTCGCGCTGGGTGCCTAAACCCGCCGCAACGCCCGCGCCGGCAAAGTGACGATCGCCCACACCAATTCCAGCACCCCTCCTACCGCGATGCCCACGATCCGGAAAGGCACCAGCAGCAGCCAGACCAACGGATACAGGATCAGTGCGACCAGGGCCAACGGCCAACAGAAGAACAACACCACGCACCACACCAGAAACGTCAGCACAGCACCTCCCCGCGGAGTGCGGCTTCCGCGTCCTCTACATCCTGGAACAGCGGGATGATTTCGCCGATCCGGGTCATCTCCAGGATTTCACGGACACGTGCATTAGCACCCGCCAGGAACAGTTGTCCCCCGCGGCTGGCGAGCGATTTGTGGAGTTCCACCATAAAAGCCAGGCCCGTCGAATCGACATAGGGAACAGCGCTCAAGTCGACGACTGCCTTGGCGATGCCGACTTCCTCCAGGGATTTCTGCGCAGACACAAGCGCGGCGTCGGAGCCGGTTACGAACCGGCCCTGGAGACGCAGAATACAAACGCCGTCGCGAATTTGAGATTCCAAACGCATACACACTCCGCCAGCTCATGCTCCGTCTGGTAGTGCATTGAGCCAATCGAATCGTTACATTAATTAGACGATGGAGTGGCCCAAAAGGTTCACTTGATCCTGGCCAAATCGGCCCAGTACCTAGCGTTATGTCAAGAGGCCTGGTTGGGCGCGCGCAGGCGGTCCAATTCGTCCACAATTTTTTGACGAACGGCATCGCGCAGCCCGGCCACCTGTTTGATGTCCCACCCATCGACGGACACGGACTCCAGGATTCGGAGATAGATATCCTGGGTCTTTCCGAAGATCCATGAGTGGCGCGGCAGAGCCGCCGCGGAACCGTCCACTACCAGGGGCAATATCGGCACCCCCTCACGAATTGCGAGGCGGAATGGACCTTCATTGAACGGCTGGACCTGCGTGTCGTGCGACCGGGTTCCTTCGGGAAAGAAGACCACCGAGCAACGCTGGCGGAGGTATCGCGCGCACTGCAACGACGCTTGGGCACGCTTGCGCCGGTCGGATCGCTCGACCGGCACATCGCCCGCCATGCGGAGCATCCAACCCACAAACGGCAGGCGGAACAACGACGCCTTGGCGAGCCATTTGGTATCGAGCTTTAAGTGCGAAATCACGGGGATGTCAGCCAGCGACTGATGATTGCTGACGACGACATACACCTGGCCGGAGTCCAGATTCTCGCGGCCGGAAATGTGGATCCGCCAGGGGTTGAGTACCGCGAGGGCACGTCCCAGCCTGCGAAACCAGCGTCCGGTGCGCAGCCGGCGCGGCTCGCGGTCGAAGAGCCAGACCACTCCGAGCAGCGGAGTCCAAAGCAGAATGAGCATGGCACTGGCGGTCCAAATCCAAGCGGCTCGTAGCAAGGGGAGCATCCGATTGTTGGCTGGCCTGAACGAGGCGCTTCGGCTTGGCGGCTCGTTTATGCCTGGCACCCTAAGGATAACACCGGCAGGTGGCCCCTCTTCTGTCATCTGCTTGTCATTATCCGCTGGCGTCGATGCACGGCATAGTATGACGAGGAGTCGAGCGATGCGGAACTTTCACCTGCCACTGCCGGAAGAGACCTATGCCCATCTCAGAACTGAGGCCGAACGAATGCAGGTACCCGCGACCACCTTGGCGCGCGAGGCCGTCGATGGGTGGCTGCGGCAGCAGTTCCGAAGCGATCGAGGGCTACGCCGCGGAAATGGCCGGAACGCGTCTCGATCTCGACTCCGATTTGGAATCGGCCGTGATCGAGCACCTGGTCAAAGGCGGCAAGATGAAGCGAGGCGATGTTTGCAGGGCCGATCTTGTCCCGCGATGGGGGTCAGAGCAGACGGGGGCGGCATCCCGTAATCGTGGTGTCTCACGACGGTTTCGACTAAGCTCCCGAATGGAAGTCTATCCTCGTGGCCCCGATTTCCGCGTCCTCATTGCACGGCGAGGGGGGGCCTAGGGTCATTGAGTTTTCGGGCGGGACTGCCTGGCCTGCGGAAGACGAGATTTGCCGTGTGCCATCAGGCGACCACGCTGGACCGCGCAAACTGGCCAAGGGGCTCGGCAGCCTCCCGTCTGGGCCGTGGCGCGAAGTCGAGGAGCGCTGAAGGCCGCGATGGATCTCGATTGACCGTCTCTGTCGGTCGGAATGGTGGACATGGGTCGGCCAAGCCAAAGCCAGCAGAACATTGACATCAAGCAAGGAGACCGACACCATCACCGTCCCGGCTGCAGGAATTCCCGTGCCGCCTCAAGGTCGTCCCTCCTGGTCGCCGCTTCAACCTCATCCGGACCGAAACCCGGCGTTCCAGCCGGTACTTGAAATACCGGAAAGCCGTTGCGTGCGCTCAACGGCGTGCGGGCCGCGACACCACGCCGCGCCAGTTCCGACAAAGCCGCTCCCACCGAAACGCCGCGGGCAGCGGCTAAGGCCCTAGCCGCATCCAGAACATCATTTTCCACATCAAGCGTCGTACGCATCTTGATTCGATGATCATGGACAGACGGTTTGATGTCAAGCATTCCGATGACATAGCGTGAGGGTCGACCGCCGATTCAATCGCAAGTTGATGACCATGAGTACCTTAGCCGCGCTCAACACCGCAAAGTATCCCGGCATCCGACGGGAATTCGCGTCGGCGCGAGGCGAACTATGGGCCCAACGGATTTACCCATCGTAGACCGTCGAAGCGCGCAAAATCGCCGTCGGTCGAGCAGAGGTCCAGTCCGTGTTCGATCGCAAGGGCTGCCAGATGAGCGTCGGGAATCAGTTTCGCCCCACCGCCGAGGCGGATCACAAGACGCCCCAGTATTTCCTGGTGGCGATTACCCGGCAGCGGGACCCAGGCATTGCGGGCGCTCAGCCAATGCTCCACCTGCCCCCACGCCAGGTTCACCGGCGCGGGTCTCTCGAAGATGCGGGGATTAGTAACCACCCGCATAAAGCCGAGCAGGCACTCCCAGGGAAGCCCGACGCGGGCGGATTCGCTCAGCTTTCGATCCAGCCAGCGAACGGCCGCTTCGTGCAAAGGAGCACTGCGGTCCCAGGCATAGACCAGCAGGTTGACGTCTACCAGAATCATCTTCCCGACCCACTGTGTTCCACCTCATCTAGAACGTCCCAGACATTGTCCAGATTGGGATAATAGCAGTTCCCCAAATCGACCGGCCGGGTCCGAAATGGGTGGGGTTCAGCGGGCGAACTCAAGCGTGCCAGACCTTCCCGAAGGGCGGCGTTCACGACCTGTTTGAAGGTGGCATCTCTCGATTTGCGCATTTGTTCCAGCAGTGCTGCCACATCGTCATCGAGGCTGAGTGTTGTCCGCATACATCAAATCATAGCATACTTGATGCGTTGATGTTTGCCTCTTGGCACGCTCAACCCTCCGGCCGCGAGCGTGATATTATATGTGCAATACGTGCCTTTCCAGGACACGGTTGGCACATGAAAAAGAATCCGCAATTGAAGACCGTGGGGCCGCAAACGGCGCGCCTGATCGCCGGACTCTACGACCGCGTCCAGACTACCTTTACGAATTCGGACGTCGCGGCCATTACTGGGCTCGAAGCGAATTCCGCCCGTAGCCTGGTTCGCAAGGCCGAGGTGCGCGGTCTGGTCACTCGCCTCAAGCCCGGCCTGTTCGTGCTGGTTCCCCCTGAACTTGGGAGCGCCGCCGAGTTTTCGGGAAACCCGTATCTGACCGCGCGAGCCATGGCCGGCGGCGCCGAATACTACATCTCGCACTCCTCCGCCATGGAGTTGCATAGAATGGTCACGCAGCCGCAATTTACCGTTTTCACGAGCACGCCGAAGAGGCTCCGGTCCCGGACTATCCTCGGGACGGAGTTCCGGTTTGTGTTCGTGAAAGCGGAGCACATGTACGGTGTGGGTACGCACTGGATCACCAAGCAGGATTCGGTTCGGATCAGCGACCTTGAGCGTACGCTGATCGACGGCTTGCGCCAACCCGAGTACTGCGGAGGCATCGCGGAAGTTGCCAAGGGTTTGTGGCTGCTACGCGAGGATCTGAGAACGAGCCTTGTGATCGATTACGCCCTCCGGCTGCGGGTGGGATCGGTCATCAGACGGCTTGGATACCTGCTCGAACTCTACCATCTCGCGCCCGAGCCGGAATTGCAGAGGCTGCGGTCCGCTCTGACCGCGACCTATTCGCTTCTCGACCCGGTCATGCCGAAAGAGGGTCAACACATAGCGAGATGGCGGCTTCGCCTGAACGTGGATGCCGAAGAACTCGATGCAATCCGGAGCGCCTGATTGATTCCACAACGGAATCTTTCCCTATTGGCAAATCGGCTCGCCAGAACGGGCGGCCGCCGTATCCCGGAAAGTGTCCTCGAACGTGATTACTGTCTCGCTTGGCTGCTCAGTTCTCTGGCGGAAGGCAATCTCCGAGGCAGGCTCGCCTTCAAGGGAGGCACGGCGCTCAAACGCTGCTACTTCGGCGACTATCGTTTCTCGGAAGACATTGATTTCACGCTGTTGGAGCCAACGCACTTTGAGGATTTGCGCCTCGGGCTGGAGCCGGTGTACGCTGGCGCGCGCGAAGCCTCTGGAGAAACGACCGGGAGTATGGCTCCCAGTCTGGACACGTTTCGAACTTTTGCGGCGTAAGACGGGTCCAATCGAACCGTCGAATTTCCTTCAGGCCAATGAGATGCAGGCACTATTGGCCCGCCCTTCCACACTGGGCACCCAGTCTTGACAGTTCTCGAACTCGCCAGGGGACCCAAGGTATTTTCCGGATCGTGCGTAATGCAGGAGCAATCCGGACACGATCCGTTGCAAGAGATCGTGAACAGCGTAAAATGTAAAGACCTATGCGCACTGTAATCATTTGCCTCGCTGCATTGTCGCTCGCCCGTGCCGCTGATATTCGCGTCGCTATCGAACCGCAGTCAGCCCGCAAACCGGCTCCAGACTTTGTGTTGCTTGACGCCGCCGGCAAATCGGTCCCGCTGTCAAGCTTCAAGGGCAAGGCTCTTTTGCTAGACCTTTGGGCCACCAAATGCGGAGGCTGCATCAAAGAAATTCCATCGTTCATCGAAATTCACCGCGCCTACAGGAACAAAGGCCTTGCCGTCGTCGGAATTTCGATGGACATTCTCTACGAAGATTTGAAAGGGCCTGCTGAGGCCTGGAGTCTTGTCAATCCCTTCGTTGAAGCCTCCAAAGTTGATTACCCGATACTGATGGGCGACGACGGGATCACGAAGCACTATTCGGTCAACGCACTCCCGGTCACGTACCTCATCGACCGCCGCGGCCGTATCGCTGCGACATACGTGGGCATAGTGGACCGCACCAACATTGAAGCAAACATCAACGCGCTCCTCGCCGAGCGCTGAATGCGATCTTGCTGCCACGTTTCTGTGTCGTCCCCGAATCGTCGCCATCCGAAAGTGGGCCACAGAATTAGGATCTAAAGCCAGTGCGAGCGTTGAGTTGCGGTTGCCGGTAGCCGGAAGATGCGCGGAGTAGGATCGAGTTCGAATCCCGACTGCAGTTTTGATATTTGGCTCCCCAGTCTGGATACGTTTCGAACTTATGCGGGCCAAACAGGACTGTGATCGAACCCGTGGACGGGCATTGTTTTCAGAGTGATCCGTGCGAACTGCTGGCAGGAGCCCATGGCGGGCACCCACTTCGGACACGTCTCGAACTGGCCACGGAACCAAGGATATCTTCCGGATGCGCCGCGATATGCCCGGAGCCGCGGCCCCACACTTCCTTGAACGGGACTGCTGTCCCGAAAGGGGTCCTTATGTGTAAGACACGAGCAAGAAGCCCTGAACAGCGCGCCTTGCACCCCGCACGTTCGTGACACACGCGGCGCGCCGGACAGACAGAAGTGTGGGCCGCCCAAGCGGACGAAGGCATCAGCTGAAGGTTTTCACGGCTCGCTCGAGAGCTGGGAACGCCTTCTGGAGATCGCAGGCGACCATGACTGGTTTACATTCAACGCTCGCGTTGAGCGCCAGAAACCATGGCTCGACGACTTCGGCGAGTTGCGAAGCATCCTCCATGTTTACGATCAGGATAGCCGTCCGCTTTCCACCGTCTTGCAGGAAGTAGGCCGCTTCAGGCTTCTGCTCTTCGAGTATCAGCTGGATCGATTTGAACCTGTCCTTTTTTGCCGCGGCGTTGCCAGCCTCGACTGGAATTGAGATCTTTAGAAAGAATCGCATCGTGTTGTCTCCTTTTTCTATGGGTCGTGCTAATGTAGGCACCGGGGTCTCTGGAAAAGGGGCGTTTATCAACTGCTCAGCTCCCTTCCTCGGGCCCGTTTGCTATTGATACAGACACCTGTGCCTCTGGAAACTGGGCGCTCGTTCAACAAAGTGCCAAAAAAAAGTGACGCGATGGCGATCCCAGGGATAGATGACCTGATCTCAAAGGCGCGGGGCGGGGACGGGAATGCGTTCCAGGAGCTTACCGAGCCGCACCGCCGAGAGCTACAGCTGCACTGCTACCGCATGTTAGGTTCCCTCCAGGATGCCGAGGACGCCCTGCAAGAGACGCTGCTGGCCGCCTGGAGAGGCCTTGGTGAGTTTGAGGAACGCGCCTCGCTCCGCACCTGGCTCTATCGGATCGCCACTAACCGGTGCCTCAATGCGCGCCGCTCGGCTGGCCGACGACCCGCCAGGGAGTGGGACTTTCCCGGAGTTGTACCACCGGAGCCTACCCGGCTCGGCGAGGTTGTATGGCTGGAGCCTTTTCCCGACTCCCTTTTCGAGGGTGGGATTGATGTGCCGCCTGGCCCGGAGGCCCGCTACCAGCAGACCGAATCCATCTCCCTGGCCTTCGTGACCGCCCTTCAGGTTTTGCCGCCTCGCCAGCTCGCCGTCCTTATTTTGCGCGACGTGCTCGGATTCCATGCGGACGAGGTGGCCAACATGCTCGACTCTACCGTCCAATCGGTCAACAGCGCGCTCAAGCGGGCGCGGGCGAGCATCGAGCGCCAGCGGCCGCCCGCAGATCGCGAACCGCCTCCGGCCGCTGGCTCGGCCTCCGAGAATGCGATGGTGGCGAAATTCGTCAGCGTGTGGGAGTCCGCCGATCTCGACGGGATAGTGGCCCTTCTGACGGACGATGTGTTCATCTCGATGCCACCGGTGCCCTTCGAATACGAGGGTCGAGACGCCGTGGCCCGCTTCTGCGCCTGGTTCTTCGACAAGGGCCCGAGGTTTGACCTCGTGCGGACGCGCGCCAACGGTCAGCCCGCGTTCGGAGTCTACCTGCACGCCCCCGACGGCACGCGTCACGGTGTCGGCCTCTATGTCATTGCCCTGAGCGGCGACCGCGTCACCGCCCTGATCCGCTTCGAAAGCAGCGTGCTCCCATGGTTCGGGCTACCGCCATCGCTCCCAGGCCGATAGCCCGCGTTCCGTAAAGCCCACCTCCTTGCCGTTTTGTTTGAGAGTCTGATAACCAGGAGCCACGGCAGCCTGGAGGGATGCGGCGTTGGGGGGAGCGTCGTCCGTGCTCCGAGCGGATGGTCGCTACTCGGAAGTTGCCCGATAACCAAACGGATTGAGACAGTTGTCGTTGACGCAATCCATGATGGTTCGCGCTCTGCTTCTACGGAATCCAGAGGGCCATCGTCTTATTAGGCGAGCAGCGCCTCATCGGCAGGTACGTGCTCAAGCGATTGGGTCCATACTGGTTCGAGTCCATGCTGGGGTAGCCGAAATACCGGTAATAATTTGAGGAAAGCCTTCAAAGGCACGTACTAGAATCAATCAGATGGGGTGAAGTCGAGAAACTTTATTTGGCTCCCCAGGTAGGATTCGAACTCCTCGCGCCGCAGCCGCGATACGGGCCCGCGTCTACGGCACCGCGAGCGGCCGCCCCGCGCCGCCATCCGGTAGTACGATGAACATCAGCGGATGAAGAACATCATCGTCGGCACGGCCGGCCACATCGATCACGGCAAGACCGCGCTGGTGAAAGCGCTCACCGGCATCGACGCGGACCGCCTGGAAGAGGAGAAGCGGCGCGGCATCACCATCGATATCGGTTTCGCGCACCTGCAATTGACGCCCGCGCTGCGGCTGGGCTTCGTGGACGTGCCCGGTCACGAACGGTTCGTCAAGAACATGCTGGCGGGCGTGGGCGGCATCGACCTGGTGCTATTCGTCATCGCGGCCGACGAATCGATCAAGCCGCAAACACGCGAGCACTTCGACATTTGCCGCCTGCTGGGAATTCCGCAGGGCGTGGTGGCGCTGACCAAGGCCGACCTGGTGGAGCCGGACATCCTGGAACTGGTGCGGATGGAGGTGGAGGAGTTCGTGGCGGGATCGTTTCTGGAGGACGCGCCGGTGGTGGCGGTCAGCTCCATTACGGGCGCCGGGCTCGACAACCTGCGCGGCGAGTTGCAGCGCGTGGCTTCCGCCGTGGCGGAGAAGAGCGCGGCGGGACTTTTCCGCCTGCCCCTGGATCGCGCCTTCACCGTGAAGGGCTTCGGCACCGTGGTGACCGGAACGTTGATCTCGGGTGCGGTGCGCAAGGAGCAGGAGGTCGAATTGTACCCGACAGGCCGGCGGCTGCGCGTGCGCGGCGTGCAGGTCTACGGCGAGCCTGCCGGACAGGCGCTGGCCGGGCAACGCACCGCGCTCAACCTGGCCGACATCGAACCGGCTGAACTGGCGCGCGGCATGGTGCTGGCGGCGCCGGGGATGTTCCGGGCGGTCACACAATTGGATTGTGCGCTGGATCTTTTGCCGTCGGCCAAGCCCCTGAAGCACCGCGCGCCGGTGCATTTCCATGCGGGTACGGCGGAGATCGAAGCTCAGGTGCGGCTGCTGGAAGGCGTAACGGTGCTGCAACCGGGCCAGCGCTGCTGGGCGCGCATCGTGCTGCGGGAGCCGGCGCTGCTGCTGCCGGGCGACCGCTTTATCATCCGCATGTTTTCTCCGGTGGTGACGATTGGCGGCGGGGTGGTGGTGGACACTGCGGGCAGGCGGTATCGCAAGAGCGATCGACCAGGGGTGGCGGAGCGGCTGCGCACGCTGGCGGAAGCGCCCGCGGCCGAGCGCGTGGCTTTACTGGTGCGCGAATCGAAATACGGGATGGGGATGGCCGAACTGGTGGCTCGCACAGGCCTGACGGAGCGCGAGATCGCGACGGCCGCGGCGGCTGCGCCGGTCTTCACGTTCGCGCAGCCGTGGTTCGTGGATCGCGCCTGGTTCCAATCCGCGCGCGAGAAGCTGCTGCGCGCGGTGCGCGAGCTTCACCAGAAAAACCCGCTGGTCCCCGGCATCCCCAAGCAGGATCTGCGCGGGCGCGAGTTGCCGGACTCGCCTGCATTCCTCATCGACGCCATTCTGGCCGAGGAGAAACAGATCGCGGTGGAAGGCGAGAACGTGCGTCTGGCCAGCCACAAGCTGGTGCTGAAACAAGACGAGGAGCAGGCGCGCGCCGCGATCGAGCGCGCTTTCGAGCAAGCGGGACTGGCAGTACCCGGGTTGCCGGACGTGCTGGCGAAATCCGGCGTGGAGACCGCACGCGCCCGCTCGCTGTTACAGATTTTGCTGCGTGAGAAGCGGCTGGTCCGGGTGAGCGACGACCTGGTCTTCCATCACACCGCGATGGAAAGACTGCGCACGATGCTGGCCGCGCGCCAGGCCGCGCGCTTCAACGTGGGCACGTTCAAGGATTGGACCGGCATCTCCCGCAAATACGCCATCCCGCTGCTGGAGTATCTGGACCGTGAACGGGTCACACGCCGCGAGGGCGACGAGCGGGTGGTTCTATGAAGCTCACAAGACGCAGTTTGTTGTTGGGCGCAGGCGCAGCCGCGGTCTCGGCGCAGGCCCGGCGCGACACCTTCAGCACGGCGCGCGAAATGACCGAATGGATTTTCGTGTCCGCGAAGCCCTACAAAGATCCATTCAACGAGATCGAATTGGACGCGATCATCCGCGATCCGCGGGGCAAAGAGCGGCGGGTTCCGGCGTTTTGGGCGGGCGGTCAGGAGTGGCGCGTGCGCTACGCAGCCGATGCCGCGGGCCGTTACGCGTTCGAGACCGCTTGCAGCGACACGTCCAACGACGACTTGCACGGACGGCGCGGCGTCCTTGAGGTGGCAGCCTACGAGGGCACAAACCCGCTATTGAGCCGCGGCCCATTGCGCGTGGCGCCCAGCCACCGCTACCTGGAGCACGCCGACGGCACGCCCTTCTTCTGGCTGGCCGATACCTGGTGGATGGGACTGTCGAAGCGGCTGCGCTGGCCCGCCGATTTTGCGCGCCTCACGGCGGACCGCGTGGGCAAAGGCTTCAGCGTGGTGCAGATCGTGGCGGGGCTTTATCCGGACATGCCGCAGTTCGATGCGCGCGGCGCCAACGAAGCCGGCTTCCCGTGGGCGACGGACTACGCACGGATCAATCCGGCGTACTTCGACATGGCTGATCTTCGCATCCAGCACCTGGTGGATCGCGGGATTGCGCCCTGCATCGTAGGTTGCTGGGGATACTATCTGCCGATCCTGGGAATGGCCAGGATAAAGCAGCACTGGCGCTACCTGATCGCACGCTGGGGCGCGCATCCGGCGATCTGGTGCCTGGCCGGCGAGGGCACCATGCCCTACTACCTCGCGGAAGACAAGCAGCGCGACCAGGCGATGCAGAAGCGCGGCTGGACCGAGTTGGGCCGTTACGTGCGCAACACCGATCCGTTTCACCATCCCATCACGATTCATCCGTCCGACAGCGCGCGCAACACGGTGGAAGATGCGTCCGTGCTGGATTTCGACATGCTGCAGACCGGCCACAGCGATCGCGCCAGCATTCCGAACACGGTGAAACTGGTGACGGCTTCGCGCGCGACCAGCCCGGCGATGCCGGTGATCGACGGCGAGGTCTGCTACGAAGGCATCCTGGAGCAGAGCCGGCAGGAAGTGCAACGCTTCATGTTCTGGGCCTGCATGCTGAGCGGCGCGGCCGGGCACACCTACGGGGCGAACGGCATCTGGCAGGTGAATACCGCCGCGCAGCCGTTTGGAGCATCGCCGCACGGCCGCTCCTGGGGCGATACGCCGTGGGACGTGGCCAGCGAGTTGCCGGGTTCGCGGCAACTAGGATGGTCGAAGGCGCTGCTGACGCGCTATCCGTGGTGGCGCATGGAGCCGCATCCGGAGTGGGTGGAACCGCACTGGACCGTGGCGAACTATATGCAGCCGTACTGCGCCGGCATTCCGCGCGAGTTGCGGATCGTGTTTATGCCGGCGATGTGGGATGCGCCCAAGATGGTGCAGCTCGAAGCGGGCGTGTCATATCGCGCGTTCTACTTCAATCCAGCTACGGGGGCGGAACTCCCGGCGGGGACGGCGGTGGCGGATGCGGCCGGGGTGTGGCAGCCGCCGGTAGCTCCCGTGTTTCAGGATTGGGTGCTGGTGCTTCAGGCCGAGTAGAATAGAGACTAAATGCTCGGCGACAAGCGGTTCTTGAGAACGATCAAAGCGCAGAATATCCTCTCCTTTGGCCCCGACAGCCCCGAACTAGAGTTGGAATCTCTGAACGTGCTCATCGGCCCGAATGGCGCGGGAAAATCGAACCTCATTGAGACAATTGCGCTTCTTCAGGCGGCACCAGGAAATCTGCTCGAGCCAATTCAGGCGGGCGGTGGAATTGGCGAGTGGCTGTGGAAGGGCGGGGATAGCGCGCCAATGGCCCAAATTGATGTGACGGTCTTCCGTCCCCAACGCAGGATGCCGCTTCGCCACCGGCTGGAATTCACGATGGTGGGCCAACGCGCTGAGCTGACGGACGAGGCGATTGAGGATGCACATCCCGACTGGCCTGGAGCGGACATCGACTATTACTATCGCTATCGACACGGCCGTCCGGCACTGAACGTGAAGACGAATGAGCCACACGGTGTTGATCGTGTGCACCGTGAGCTTCGGCGCGAAGATCTGGCGCTTGACCAATCCGTCTTGTCCCAGCGCAAGGATCCGGACCAGTATCCGGAAGTGACATTTCTCGGGAATGAATACGCTAAGATCAAGCTTTTCCGCGAATGGAATCTCGGGCGTAACACCCAGCCTCGGAGACCGCAACCAACGGACCTACCATCGGAGTTTTTGCGCGAGGACGCCGCCAATATCGCACTGGTCCTCAATGATCTTGAGCACCGGCGCGACCTCCGCAGGAGCCTCGTGGAGAAGCTGAAGGATGCCGACGAGGCCATTGAGGACTTTTCTACCAAGGTCTTGGGAGGAACGATTCAGTTGTACCTGCACTATTCCGGTTTGAAATCCCCGGTTCCCGCCACGCGGCTGTCTGATGGGACGGTTCGCTATCTGTGCCTTCTGGCCGTGCTCTGCCATCCGGCGCCGCCGCCGCTGGTTTGCCTGGAAGAACCCGAACTGGGACTGCATCCGGACCTGTTACCCGGCCTCGCGGACCTCCTGGTGGAAGCGTCCCATCGCATGCAGTTGATCGTCACGACGCATTCCGACGCGCTCGTGGACGGCCTAACAAAGGTGCCTGAGGCAGTCATCGTTTGCGAGAAACGCAATGGATCGACAGTGATGGGCCGCCGAACGAGCGACGAACTCGCCAAGTGGTTGAAAGAGGATTACGGGCTCGGACAACTCTGGCGCAGCGGCGAGATCGGAGGGAACCGCTGGTGACCGTGAAGGTATACGTGGAGGGAGGTGGCGACCACAACAAGGCACTTGAGACCCAATGCCGGCGCGGTTTCTCGGAATTCTTTAGGAAGGCCGGTTTGGAAAACCGGATGCCGAGGGTCGTCCGGTGCGGTGGGCGCCAACAGGCCTACGAGAAGTTTCGAACTTCCCACGAGAACGCGGGCGGGGATGATTTCCCAATTCTGCTGGTTGACGGCGAAGAGCCGGTTGTCAAAAGTAGCTCGTGGGAACATGTCAGGCTACGTCCGGGCGACGGGTGGGCGCGCCCCCAAGGAGCTTCGGAGGATCAGATCCACCTGATGGTACAGGCCATGGAAGCGTGGTTCCACGCCGACAAGGACGCTCTTCGGGATTATTATGGACAAGGCTTTCGAATCGCCGGGTTGAGCCCACGACCGCATATAGAGGCAATTCCCAAGGTCGAGCTGTTTGGAGGACTGGAACGGGCGACGAAGGATTGCCAAAAGGGTGAATATTCTAAGGGGGAGCATTCATTCCAAATTCTCGCTCTGATTGACCCAACAAGAGTCAGGGCCGCATCACCGTTCGCCGCGAAGCTTTTACACGCGCTAGACCGCGTGTGCACGTCATGACCAAACGCGCCCCCGAGGAGGCGCGCGCCACGGTACAATCGCGGCATGGCCACCCAGAATTACTCCAACCATGTCCGCTACGTGTTCGGCTTCCACGTCGTCCTGGCGGGCATCCTGTTCCTGACGCTGATCGGGTCGCTGGTCAATCTGTATAAGTCGTGGGGCATCCACGGGCAGTTCTATAGCGCCGCGCTGATCGTGGTGCTGGTGGTTTGCTGTGGCATGCTTTTCAACTACGCCCGCGTGTTTCCGCTGAAGGCGCAGGACCGCGCCATTCGCGCCGAAGAAAACCTGCGGCATTTCGTGCTGACGGGCAAGCTGCTCGACCCGCGGCTTGAGGTGAAGCAAATCATCGCGCTACGCTTCGCGCCGGATGACGAATTCGCCGGTCTGGCCCGGAAAGCGGCCGACGGCAACATGCCCGCCGCCGACATCAAGCGCGCCATCAAGAACTGGAAGGCCGACGATTACAGGGTGTAAGGACAGGTTATGGCGCAAACAGAATCCACCATGCCCGCGCTGGGCAGGCCTGCCGCAGATTTTCATTTGCCGAATGTGGTGTCCGGCGCGACGCTCAGCCTCGCCAGTTTCGCCGGCAAGCAGGCGCTGCTGGTGATGTTCATCTCGCGGCACTGCCCTTATGTGCAGCACGTTAAACACGAACTGGCGCGGCTCGGAAAGGATTATGCCGGGCGGCCCCTGGGGATCGTGGCCATTTCGTCGAACTACGTTGTGCAATATCCCGAAGATAAGCCAGAGCACCTTCGGGCGATGGCCTTGGAACTCGATTTGAATTATCCGATCTGCTACGACGAAACGCAGGAGGTGGCGAAAGCGTACGACGCCGCATGCACGCCGGATTTCTTCCTGTATGACGAACACCGGCGGCTGGTCTATCGCGGCCAGTTGGATGGCGCGCGGCCGCGCAATGACGTGCCGGTCACCGGCGCCGATCTGCGGGCGGCAATCGACGCGGTGCTGGCCGGTCAACCAGTGAATCCGCAGCAGCGGCCGAGCATGGGCTGCAATATCAAGTGGAGGTCGTAGGGGCGGCCTGAGAGGGCGCCGGGCCCAGCGGGCACCCCCGAGGGCCTGCACCACAAACACCGGCCGGTGTTACAAAGTGGTGACGGGCAAATTTCCCTTGCCCTTCCCGGCGATTGTTAGGAAACTGAAGTCTTGGAGGCAGGAGTGGAGAAGAATGCCAGGAAGGGCTCGCTCGTCATGGAGCCGACGGAGCGCTGGACCCCGCAGGACGCCAGCGAACTGTACGACGTGGCCAGTTGGGGCAAGGGCTACTTTTCGGTCGACGGCAACGGCCACCTGTGCGTGCATCCCGCCAAAGATCCGCAGCGCTCCATCGATCTCAAACAACTGGTGGACACGCTGGTGTTGCGCGGCATCTCGCTGCCGGTCCTGGTGCGCTTCGCCGGCATACTCGAGCACCGTCTTGGCGAGTTGGCCGGCGCATTTCAGACCGCCATCGCCGAGCATCGCTACCAGGGCGAATACTGCTGCGTCTACCCGATCAAGGTCAACCAGCAGCGGCAGGTAGTCGAAGAAGTGCTGGAGTTCGGCCGCCCGTTCAAGTTCGGCCTGGAGGCCGGCTCCAAACCCGAACTGATGGCCGTGATGGCCATGGCCGACAACGAAACTCCCATCGTGTGCAACGGCTTCAAGGACGACGAGTACATCGAGATGGCCATGCTGGCCCAGAAGCTGGGCCGCCACATCATTCCGGTGGTCGAGAAATATACGGAGCTGAAGCTGATTTTGCGCTACTCCGAGCGAGTCGGGGTAAGACCGATGATCGGGCTGCGCGTGAAGCTGGCCAGCCGCGGCTCCGGGCGATGGCGATCTTCCGGCGGCTATCGTTCCAAGTTCGGTCTTTCGGTCAGCGAAGCCGTGCGCATGCTGCAGGAGCTGAAAGACGCGGGCATGGCCGACTGCCTGAACCTGCTCCACTTCCACCTGGGCAGCCAGATCACCAACATCCGCCAGATCAAGGCCGCGGTGAACGAGGCCGTGCGCGTGTACGTGGACCTGGCCCGCGCCGGCGCCGGGCTGCGCTACCTGGATGTCGGCGGCGGTTTGGGCGTCGATTACGACGGCTCGCAGACGGACTTCGAATCCAGTGTGAACTACACGCTGCAGGAATACGCCAACGATATCGTCTATCACATTCAGAGCGTGTGCGACGAAGTGGGCGTACCGCACCCCACCATCGTCACCGAGAGCGGGCGCGCCATCGCCGCGTATCACAGCGTGCTGGTGTTCAACGTGTTGGGCGTGTCGGGCATGGGTGAGTCCGACGTGCCTGCGGAAGTTTCGGCCGACGCCGAACAGCCGCTCATCGACCTGCAGGAGACCAATCGGTCGCTAACCAGCAAGAACCTGCTGGAGAGCTATCACGACGCGCAGCAGGCGCTGGACCAGGCGCTGAACCTGTTCAGCCTGGGC
>Ga0182016_10003540_pt1 | contig 17810 bp, 15 predicted proteins | sample 712S2MmetaG_FD_120491 | JGI IMG/M metagenome (GOLD analysis project Ga0182016, IMG submission 120491) | Permafrost microbial communities from Stordalen Mire, Sweden - 712S2M metaG | ecosystem: Environmental > Terrestrial > Soil > Wetlands > Permafrost | place: Sweden: Stordalen | collected...
AGGAAATACGCCGCCGATTTGGTGTCGGTCGAGACGATCGTGCGCGACGGCGACGTCCGGCACTTGATGGTGACCGGTCGATTCCCCTTCGCCCCGCCCTTTCGTGAGACTGGGTCATTCATGCCGAGCGATCTCGGTGACGATGACAAGGACGCCGTGCGCGAGGTTGCCACGTCCGCAATTCACGCGCTCGGCATTACCAACGGCGTCATTCACACCGAGGTGAAGATGACGTCGAACGGTGCGCGACTCATCGAAGTGAACGGACGTGTTGGCGGCTCGATCAATGGACTGATGTCCAAGATCGGCGGACCCTCCATGACGAGGTTGGTGCTCCAGGTGGCACTGGGTGTCGACGTGGGGCCGTTGCCGAGCGTCGATCCATCATCCATCGGGTTCTATCGCCTACTGGTTGGTCCGGTGGGTGCCACGAAGGTGACGGCGATCGAACATCTGGACGAGGTCGGCATGATTCCAGGCGTCATCGACGTGCTGATGAACAAGCGACCCGGCGACGAGGTCAGCGCACGGTCCACTGCATTCACGGACAACGTGGTCCGAGTGGATGGTCTCGTGCACTCCTACGAAGAGCTTCTCGACGTTATTGAACGCATTGACGCAACACTCACGCTTTCGTTCAGCTGACGTCTGGCACTGACTCTCGGGCGCGATTACTGCGAACGACGTCGCCACGAACCACAGAACCAACGGGCCCGTCCAGCAGGAAACGGACGACGGGCGACACCGATTTTGGGAATGGCAGTCACTACAATTGGTGTGAAGATGACGAATCGATCAGACGCTGACGCCCAGCGATCACCCCTTCGAACCTTCAGTCCTTCGAGCATGGTCATCGGCGGCGTCGTAGTCATCGTCGTCGGCGCATGCATGGTGGTCGCGATTTTCTTCTTCGCGACCTACGACCATGGAGCGGTCTACCATCCGACGGCTCCCGTAACGAACGGCCAATACCCAATTGGCGTCGCCAACGCGAACGAGCCGTCGGGCTTCGCCCCTCCGGTGACGAAATCAGTCGCCGGGTATGCCATGAGTTACGTGTCGGACTTCAGTGGGACCACCGTGCCCAAAGGTTGGTACATCTTCACGGGCATCCCGGGCGGCGATCCTGGGGGCCAATTCGGCAAGGCGCACGTCGTGGTCGCGAAGGGGTTGTTGCAACTCAATGCGTGGCGAGACCCACAGTACAAGAACCACTGGGTTACTGGCGGACTGTGTCAATGTGGATTGAAAGAAACCTATGGCGCCTATTTCGTTCGTTCACGGGTCACCGGCGCGGGACCCACTGAAGTTGAGTTGCTCTGGCCGTTCAGCAACAAATGGCCACCGGAGATCGATTTCAACGAAACAGGCGGATCGGTCAAGTCGTCGTCATCGACGATTCACTGGGGTTCGGCCGACCACATCGAACAAGATCACATCTTGATCAACATGAAGCAGTGGCACACGTGGGGTCTGGTCTGGACGCCATCCGCGGTCACGTACATCGTTGATGGTCAGGTATGGGGAAGCATCACGGCCGCAGATGAGATCACGAAGGTTCCGATGACGCTCGACCTCGAACAGATCGCGCAGTGCGGTCTCCATCGCGAGTGCCCAACACGTCCTGTCTCGATGCAAGTCGACTGGGTGACGGAGTACACCTCAAAGTAGCTGCACTCTCATTGACCGTCGCTCAGCCGTGGCGCTCCAAGGAACGAACTCGTCGTCGGCTCAGCATGTAGCGCCATGGGCCGAGCGTCATGCCGATGAGTTCGTTTCGCCGTAGCGACGCTGGATATGACGCCTGCTGTTCCCTGCCTTCGGCCGCGCTCTGACCGGAGAACGCGCTTCGAACCCAACGCACAAGGGCCATGGGCGCTCCGCATATCGTGACGCCCGACAGATGGCGGGGATCTTCCAAAATCAACGAAGTGATCAAAGCCGTGTAACCGACTCCGTAGCCGCGCATCTGGGAATTCAGAGCGTCCATGTCGCGCCGGTGCGTGTGTCGAACGATCGCGCTCGGTGCGTACATAATCACGAAACCGGCCCAGAGTACATCCGCGTAGAAACGACCTTCCTCTCCACCTTGTGCGATGCTTCCGGCGCCAAGCGCAACGTCGTAGGGGCTTCGAAGGGCGAAATCGCGCCGAACCGCCATGTTCGCCCCCACCCCGCAGGTGCCAATAACGACGTAGAGGGATTGTGCAAGTGACTGCTCTGGGGATAAGGATTCAGTCACAAGAAAGGTTGATCGCTTCAGAAAATTGCGATTCGGTGACTTACGACTCGGCATGCTCCACGAGTGCGGTACCAATCCACGATCAAATCCACCACTGAAAAGTTCGAAGAGTACTTGCGCTTCGGTTTCCAACTCCGCCGCAATGACGAGACCGGTTACGCATTTGACCTCTGGTGACGAGTTAAAAGCGTCAACGATCCCGCTGAGCCAGTTCGCATCCACCTCAACATCGTCATCGGTGAAGGCGACGATGTCGCCGTGCGCGGCGGCAATGCCGGTGTTCCGCGCGTACGATGCCCCCGGTCTCGCCTCTCGCACAACTCTTACCGTGCTCGCAGAGTCAGATTCTTCAATCCAGGACTCTGACCAGATCTCGGTGCCACCGTCGAACATTGACTGGGACCGGTTATCGACAACGACGATTTCATAGGCCGGATAACGCAACGCCGTCAAGGATTTCACACAGCGCGTCAGCAGGTCCGGTCGAACGCCGGCCGTTGGTACGACGATAGTGACGAGCGGATACTCCGGCTTCGTCTCCGGTACGGATTCCTCCAAGGTTGAGGTTCCTCTTGACCCGGAAGGAATTTCAGGGAAGGGTTCGCGCGGGAAGCCCTCGTCGTCGAGATTGAGACTCAACTTGGCGAAGGGCACTCCTCCAGACCGAAGATAAACTTGAGCGCGCTGATACCCGATTTTGGGAAACCCAGGCACGTCGTGCCACGTAAGGCTCTCGCCTTCGTCGACTTCCGGGATATCAATGAGTAGAACAGCGACGGGTCCAAATGATCGATTCGTGTTCACATTCCATATCCAGACTTCTGGCCAGGAGTCCACGTCCTCCAAGAACGCCGAGCTTTCTCCATGATTGGAGTACCACGGGCATCTTATCTGCTTCACTGAATGTTTCGAAACGAATGAGAGTTGGCGACGGCCACGATGGGAGTCATCGGTCCACGTGCGTCGGGTCGGTCCCGCGACGAAATGTCAGTTGACAACTCAAGGCTCGGCGAGGAGATCAGACTGGCGCTACGCCAATCAACGGATGAGCGGGCAGTTGGGCTTGCCAGTGCTGATGGCGGCGTCGCTCAACGGATAGGAACGATTCTCGTGGCCAAACACCCTGCGTTCCGTGAGTGACTCCATGCGAGGGAGAAGTTGCGAAGTCGTACGAATTGAACGCGGGCACCGTTCACCGACGTGGTCGACGAGTTTGCACATTGTGGTCGTGCCGACGCACGCCGGTACCTCTATCTACTGGCTGCACGAATCACTCCATCCCCAAAAATTCATCGCAATAAGGGGAGGCGTTTCCTGATCGACATCGAGATGGACAGAATTGTCGCGCTACCGAGATAGCCTGAATAGGCCCGATGAGATGGTGGGTCTCGTCCCCAATCAATAGTCCTGAACGTAAAGAAGATGATCAGACCAGTGCCGAAGAAAATGCAAGGGGGACGCCCGCGACCCGGACGTCTCGTGCAAAACGCGATCGCGCTCATCATCTCGTCGGCCGGTTCGTCATCGATTGGCATCTTGTTCTGGGGATTCGCGGCGCACCTCGCCACCCGAGCAGCCGTCGGTCGTACGACCGCCGAAATCGCGGCAATGATCCTCCTCACGAACTTGGCGCAGCTGAGTTTCGGCTCAATCTTCGAGCGATTTCTGCCGATTGCGGGACACCTCACGGGGGGTTTCGTACGTCGCGCCTACGCCACGTGTCTCATCTTCGCCTTCATTCTCTCCATCGCCTACATCATCAGTGGCTTTGGACACAATTTCTTGCCGTCCGCATTCATCTGGCGTGCGTTGTTCATCGTCGCAGTCGTTCTATGGACGATCTTCGCTCTGCAAGACTCGGTCTTGATTGGCCTTCGGGCCTCAAAATGGGTGGCGGTTGAGAACATTTCGTACTCGATTGCCAAGTTGGCCCTCCTCCCGTTGTTCGTGTTCCTGTCCGCTGAACATGGGATCTTCGTGGCGTGGGTCGCGCCACTGTTGTTCACCAATCTCGCCGTCACGTGGTACCTGTTCTCGCGACGCATACCGGAACAGATGTTGACCCCTGCGGTGGCCGACCTGCCCTCGACGCGCGAACTCATCGTCCTCGCCGGTGCCCAGTACGCCTCACTACTCACGGGCGTGTTCGTACCGTCGGTTGTCACCTTGATTGTGATCGATCGCCTCGGAGCGGTTGCCAATGCGTACTACTTCTTACCGGCCTTGATCTCCAGCAGTCTCGCTCTGGTCACGTCGGGCATCATTCGATCGTTTCTGGTGGAAGCATCCAGCGAACCCCACGCACTTCGACTTCACGCGAACACTGCACTGCGCGCTCTCGTGCTGGTGCTCGGCCCGAGCATCATCATTGGCTTCATATTCGCACCGGAGCTCCTCGGCATATTCGGACACTCCTACGAAGTACATGGAACGACACTATTGCGAATGCTGCTCCTGTCGTTCCCCGGCGTCTCGGTCATGTACTTCTACAGCACGTTCGCGTGGCTTGACCGGCGCGTATGGAAGATGACCGTGCGCAATGTCGCGACGAACGTGCTGTATTTGATCGTCGTCATAGTGCTCATCGGCCACCACGGCATCATCGCGATTGGCATTGCTTCAATCGTCAACTCGGCGTTCACCGCAATTCTCTTCTTGCCGGCTTCAATCAAGCGATACCGCCAGACGGCCATCCAAACGAGCGAGCCAATCATCTAGGTTCGCGCCGCTGAGCGACCGTCGAGAGGCCTACTTCGTGTACACGGCCACCCAGTCGACGTACATATTCTGTTGCGCGGTCGGACAATCACTGCTCGGACAATGGGTGACCTGCTCGACGTCGAGCGTCATGCGAACCCTGGGAATATCCTGCCCCTGGGTGAACACGCCCCAGACACGTCCGTCGAGGGTGTACGTGATCGAAGAGCGAGTCCAGATCACGCCCCAGGTATGCCATTGCTTCATGTTGGCCTTCACGGATCGGCGGACGACGGTGTTCTTCACGCCGAAGTGGACGGATGATGTGGTCCCGGTCACTTTGTCGCCGGTCTCGCTGAAGTCGATCTCCGGCGGCCATTTATTGGTGAGTGGCCACAAAAGTTCCACTTCATTGGGTCCCGAGCCAGTGATGCGCGATCGCACGAAGTAAGCACCATAGACCTGGGACGCCCCACACTGGCAGATCCCTCCGGTCACCCAGCGGTCACCCCAATTGGGGTCGCGGTAGGTCATGAGTTCCATCAGGCCGCTGCGAAAGACCACGTGCGAAATGCCGAAGTGGCCCCCTGGGGATGGGATGCCCGCGTAGATAAACCACCCCTCGGGCACCGTTGCACCTTGGAAATCCTGCACGTAAGTCTGTCGATAGCCGGGCAGGGCTTGGGCGCCGGGCGGCGCTTCACCTGACGGTTCCGTCGAGCTCGGAATGCCGACCGGATAGCGCGCGTTTGCGCGCGACGACGTCGCGGGAGTCGTGGTTGGTGTCACGGCGGCGCCCGTGGGGCTCGTGTGGGTGCCAACGACCATCGTCACAATGAGCGCCAGGACCGCCAATATCTCGGCGAGGTGCGCCCGCCCGATCCGACGCGAGCGCGAGGGTGACGGCGAACGCTTCACGAAAGATGAGCCGATACACGGCCATTGGACGCACGACCTGCCGCCGTGTTGTTCGACGCTACCGGCGTTGCACTCCCGCGACCAGCCGTCGTGATGATGACGTTCGTGTCGCCGAGTGCCTTTAACGCTGCATCCAAATAGTTCTTGACCGCAATGGCCCGTCGCTCGCTGATCGTCATCGCGTTGGAGTTACTTCCCATCAGGTCGCTATACCCGATGAGAGCGACGCGAAGATCTCCTTGCGCCTGAATGCGCTCCGCCAAACTCGCCACCTGCAAGCGCAGCGGCGATGTGAGCGACGTTGCGTTCGGAGCGAACGATCCGATGTTCACCGGGTCCCTCGGAATCGCTTTGAATTCGCTGACCCAGTCGACCTGCGTGGACTGCGGCGATGTGGGACACGCGTAGTTCGAGGTACACCACGTCTGTTGTTGAATATTGAGCGTCATTGAAACGTGCGGCACCCTTGACGGAATCTGAATCCGTCCCCACACGTGGCCGTCGATCGTGTACAGGACCGACGTCGGCGTCCAGATTACGCCCCACGTATGCCACTGGGTCATGTTGAAGTTGTGAACGACTTGAGTTTGCAGACTTCCCGCACCGTACCGGAGGGTCGCAAATGATGCAGTGACGTCGCCATTGGTTTCGTTGAAGTCAATCTCTGGAGGCCACGCCACAACTGGCCACAGCAACTCAACGACCGTTGGCCCGGGTCCGGTTTCTCGCGATCGTATGAAGTAGGCACCGTAGGTACTGGGCGCACCGCACATGCACAGACCTCCCGATACCCACTGATTGTTATAGGCCGGGTCCTGATAGGTATTGAGCGACAGGAGGCCACCGCCAACGACGACGTGCGCACTCCCCCACTGCGAGCCCGACCCACCGTTCGCTTTCCCCGTGAAGACATCCCAATTTGGCGGCAAGGATGTGCCGTTGAAGTCCTGAACGTACTTGCGGACGTAGCCGGGGAATGATCGCGCGCTTGGGGGTGCCTCACCAGACGGCTCGCTCAGGTTGGGCACGCCCTTTGGAAACCCCGTTGTCGCAGTTCGCGGTAAGACGAAATGAGGTTTTACCCCTCCGGCCGACGCCAAGGATGAACTGGCCACCGACGACAAGGGGACTAAAAGGGCCACGGCGACGATCACGAGAGTAAGGCGTCGAACTGATTGGCGGGCGCTCCAGCCCTTCGGCATGGAGCGCGTTACGGTACGTCGATTGCTCGGCACGGTAAAAACTCCTGAATCGGTCTAGTGAAGCGTCAAGTGGTTTTCGCGGAATTGTCTCTTCGATCGTGTGAACAAATCGATGTATCAGCGGTACCCCAATGGTACTTGCGATGGCCGTGGAACGCCAAGGGGTGACGGCGCAACGGCGTCGGTCCAATGCCCAATGATCCAGCACGTTCTTTGAGAAGTACCACGAATGTTGTGGCAATCTTGATACGCCGAAAAATCGAAGTTTCGACTTGACACGGCACTGGTCGTGGCGATCAGCGCATCGACGTCACGAAACTTCGAACGACTCGTCGAGGCCATCGGGGAAGGGTCGAAACGCCAAGCCGAGTGACGCAGCCACATCCAGTCCCGGTACGTCGCTCGCGGGCCGCACCAGGCCAAGGAGAGAATCGGATCGGACCGGCAGGGGGACACCCACCTTCTCGAGTGTCTGCAAGAGCAGCAGGAGTGGGCGCCACGGAATGTCGATCGTCTTCGCTGAGGATCCGACGGCGTCGCCTATTGCTCGCATGATCTCTTTGAACGGAACCGGTACTGGGTTGGCGAGTCCGACGACGGCGCTCGCCACCTCACGATCGGCGGCCAGGGTCGCCACGGCGCCGACGACATCGTCGACGTGCGCGGTGAACAGATTGGCACCTCGAAAGACTGGGATCACCGGCAGTCGCGCCAGACGCGACAGGGTCAAGGTCATTCCCCCCGGCGTGCCCCCGTACACGAGTCCCGGTCGAACGACCACCCCGCCAATTTCCAGGACGGCACGCTCCACCGCCAGCTTCATCAAACCGTAGTTCTGGTGAGTGCCGTAGTACGCGGACATCGACGAGACGAAGACGATCCGCGACACGCCCGCGGCGCGCGCGGCCGACACGATCCGCTTCGAACCTTCGACGTTTCGTTCCCAACTCTTGGCGCCATTCGTCTCACTCAGATCCCACGCCGCCAGCACGAGACTGTGTAGCCCGTCAAAGACGTCCGGACCGATCGGTGCGTCGAGTTGGAGGCCGCGAACCGGCGAGCCGTTGTCGTCTTCGGAGGCGTTGCGTCGATACTCGACCACGTCGTGGCCCTTCTCGCGCAACAGCGACGCGACCGCTCCGCCAAGGTAACCTCCGGCGCCGGTGACGCCCACCGTCATTCGCGTCCGTTTAGCCATGACGGTCTTCGAGCACGCGGCGGGCAATGCGATGCGCGTTGGCCATGATGGTCAAGGTAAACGTGGTGGCCGAAACCGTAGGGAACACCGACGCATCGACGAGGTGGATGGAACGCCACGCCTCCACTCGACCCAGCGTGTCCGATTCGCGTCCAGACGGCTTCGTGGCGTGGGGAAAACTTCCACCGAAGTGGTAGCTCTTACCCGGAGCGGAGAGGCTCACCATCGGTAGCACTGGCGCGACGCCCAGAAAGGGCGCCACACGAACGAGACGCCCGTTCACCTGTCGCAGTCGCTTTGACGACTGGCCGCTATCGAGCGCTGAGTGTCCAATGCTCAGGGGCGCGAGGTCCCCACTCGAGGCTGGACGCTCGAGGGTCAGGTCGAAACCCGGCGACCACCACGACGGTAGGTAGCCGAGCCCCACCGTCACGCGCTTGAGCACCATCGCTCGAATGCGTCGCATGGCCGGCGTTTTGAGAATCTGGGGAATCGCGTCGTCCATTGCGTCGTTGTAGGGATAGCCGTGAATTTGCACGAGGTCCTTACCGGCCTCGTCGAAGGGAAGCAACATGTTGAACTGGTTGAGCGTGAACGAGTCGTCCTGAGTGAGTGCGGACGTGGCGCGAATCGACACGAAGGGCATCACGAACTGCACCGACTCCTGAAAGTGAATTGGTTCGGAGAACATGTCGAGCGAACTAGCCACGAGTCGAGTCGTGCCAATCGCTCCACACGCAACGAAGATCTTGTCGGCACGTAATGTTTCGACCGCACCAGTGGCCAAATTACGCGCCTCAACGAACGCACCTCCGTCGCTCTCGCCCAGGCGCAGCGCGAGATAACCACCTTCGTACGTGATCTTCTTGTCCGCGATCAACTGGTCGAACGTCTGCGACGCCGAATAGACGTACGAGTAGGGGCAGCCCGTCATGCACAGCCCACACTTCACGCACGCGGACGCGCGAAGGGCGAGACGGGCCCGGCCCACGATGACGCCGCGACGGCGGACCTGGACTCTGTGACGCCGGTAGGCGTCAAGGATCCTCACCGCATTCTCGCTGAGCGATGGAAGATGTTCGGCGTCGCCCCAGAGCGGGTGGTACTCGGCCAAATCGTCCTGTTCGCCGGCGTAGGGAATCTGCGAGAGGACGGCGCGATAGTCGGCCTCCAGCTCGGATCGGGGGAAGGGCCAGTCATCAAAACTCGCGGCGCTGTAGACCATTGTCTGCGCGCCCCAGGTGTTGGTGAACCCTCCATACGCTCCCGAGACGACGTGGGTATTGACGCCTCCTTCACCCGAGACGCCTTCCAGCTGTCCAAAGTCGTGGAAGGGGAAATCCGATCCGAAGTTGCGCTTCTCGGGCAGCGGATTGCCTTCTGTCCGGTGCGCCGACTCACTCACAATTCGTACGTCACTGGATGACCACTCCGTGGGAGCGGCTGCCGCCATGCGCAGTCGCGCGGCGTCGTTGTCGGCCTCCAATCGTCCGCCCACGTCGATGACTCGAATGTCGACGTCCGGGTCGCCACTGAGTGCAAGGGCCGCTCCGGCCGCGGCGGGACCGGCCCCAATGATCAAGACCTTCATTTGAGTCGACCAGCCAACGCGCCGGCACCACCCAAGCCAATCGCGGTCATGAGGGCGGCGTAGCGCACGGGGGCGTAGACGTCGCCACCTAGGAGCTCGCGACCTTCCAGTACGAAGGCCCGGGTGAGAGAGCGTCCGGCGAACTTGAGTTCCGCGTTCAAGTTCGACGCCTCGCCCATCGTGCGAAACGCCGCGACCTTTCCCTTGTTCACGAAGAAGCAACGTCGCCAGAAGTACGTCCACGTGAGCCGGGCCGTAGGAACGAAGTGGTACACGATGGCATTCGGATCGAACAGCACCGACGAGGCTCCGTGTGCATGAATGGCGCGATGACTGAGATCCATGTCGTCGTGGTTGTCGGACTGGAACCCTCCCCACGACATCAGTACGTCACGTCGGACCGACATGTTCGCGCCAATCATGTGATCGATGGGTCCAACCGTTTCGGGCAGACCGCGATACGCGCATCCGAAAATCCAGTTGCATTCGAAGGGCAGCCATCGCGGGCGGGCCGTTTCGTACTTGGCGACCGGTGCGCCACCGACCGCCACAATATTGGCGTCGCCGTAGTGACGCGTCAGCATGGCGAGCCATGACGGAGACGCCGCCGCGTCGTCGTCGAGGAATGCCAGGATGTCGCCCGTTGCGATCTCGGCCGCGGTCGTGCGCGCACCGCCCAAATGGGTGTCAAAACGGTTCCGAATGATCTGGAGGGTCCAGGGCGATTCGCTGGTCATCGCCGGGAGCTCCTCGAGGCAGCGTTCGTACAACGCGTCATTGTGATCAATGCAGAGAAACACTTCGAGAGGAGCGAGTTCCTGTCGCACCACCGACGCCAACGCTTCCTTCATCTGCTCCCATCGCTCAAGCGTGTAGGCGCAGATGATCACACTCACCGTCAATTTTCTCGAGGACTCTCCGGGCATCTCACTGGGGGTCATGAAGGCGTCCTTTGAATCTCAGATTGGCTGTCTGCACTGGAGTTAGCGAAACGCCGCAAGTGACCTCCATTCTAGTCCTCGCCCCTCTGGCAACGACTGTTCATGGTGCGGGTGGCGTTGTCACGTTCTTGTGTTCCGTAGCGAATTCCCGCACTTCGTCAACGCGCGATGCGAACTACGACAGCTTGCCCACGGGCGCTCGTTTTTGGGTCGACTTGAGCACCGACGCCGTCGGCCACCGAGCGACCAGTTTGTAGCCTCTGCCAAGGAGCGTGCGCTCCAATGATCGTTGCCATCCCGGCGGATAGCCGATGACTTCCACTCCGTAGTTCTCTTGTGACTGCGAGAAGATGACGTACTGCGGTCGGAGCTTCAGAAACTGACGGTCTATCTTTCTGAAATTTGCCGGTTCCGTGGAGATGTACTCCGTAATCTCTCCAAGCCGGGCCTGTCCGATGGGCAAGAAGTAATTGGCCACACCGTACACGTCGCCCGTTTTCACGTGGGCATAGATATAGTTGACCGCCGAAAGTTCACCTTGTGAGAACGAGACGTACGAGTCATTGCCTCCGCGAACGATCGTGGTCGCCAGCGCACTGACGAGGATCGCGAGTGCGATTATCACAGGCAACGCCCGATGAAAGATCCGCTCGTAGTGACCCTTCGCAATTGGCGGCAGGAGACTTCTGATCTCGCCGCTCCCGTTTGGTAAGAACGCCGAGGCCGCGAGAAGTGAGGTGAACGGGAGTCCGAAGAGCACCACGCGCAGCAGACCTTCGCCGCCGTAGTCTTGGACTCCCAGTAAGACGACAGGCGCTCCTACCAGGACTTCTAGGGCACGTGAGTCGGCTGCTCGTCGCAAGAATCCAATGCCCGCCAAGACGAGGAATCCGCCGGTGAGCAAGATCCGCAACTCCACGATGTACACGTGCGTCTGACCGCCGACCACTCGACCCGTCACATTGTCGTGCAGTTTGTTACTGAACTGACCGATCGACCCAAAGATGTCATTGAGGTGGCCGATCCAGTAGTTGCTCGCGCCCAGACTCAACCAACCCGCTGCCAACACGATGAGCAGTAGCACCATTTCTGGACGTCCGAGACGTCGAGTGATCAAGAGCCCCAGTAACGCCATGATGAGCGCATAAGGAGTCAGTTGATGACTCATCGCAATGGCTAAGAAGATGAGTGCACAAATGAGGAAGAGTCCGAGATTCTGGCCCCTCGTCCACCCGGTCACAGCTTCGCGTCCCAGGAGACGGTCACGAGTGAAGAGATGTCGACTTTGTGTGATCCGGTCTCGGAACGTCCCGGGAATGACACTCGATAGTGCGACTCGGGCCGGTCGCCAGCATGCGAATACTCCGGCCACGACGGCCAAGTAGAAGAGATAGTTCAGCGCTTGTGGGGAGAAATAGTCCTGGAAGATCCAGTTGGCCGTGAGGTAGAAGACAATGGCCAACCACCCGGCACGTCGACCAACGCCGCTGAAGCGAACGATCACAAACAGTGGCACCAGATAGAGGAATTCGATGACCATGGGGAACCATCGAATGAACCCGAGCGCGTTGGCCTGTCCCGCAAACTTGACCAGTACCGCTCCCATGGAGAACGCACCGGGCCACGAGAAGCGGGCGTCGTAACCTTCGAGCGGATGTCCGTGCAGCAGGATGTACTGGATGAAGCCCGCGTGAATCCACGAGTCCGTCAGTTCCGCAATGGGTTCGATGGCCGGTGCCGTGCCGTACAGGTAGAGCACGAAGATCACGACGAGTGCCAAGAGCCGCCACGAACTTGGATTCCTCCTCGTCAGTTCGAGCACGAAGCCGGCGATCACGACCGCGAGACCGAGGAAATAAGGCCAGCCCAGAACCGATATGAGTCCATCGCTGCCCATGTGCGAGAAATGGGCTGAGTGAATGGCCAGGATCCACAGAAGAAGACCCGTCGCCCCAAAGGGCAGCGCCAGCCGGTGTCTTCGTTGCTCCGTCGACTGAGGCGCCACGGTGGGCGCGTAGTCAATGGTGGCTGTACTCATCCGACGATCCTGAAGCGCAGTACGACAAAAATAACGAAGAACAAGAAAATGAGGACGACGGACGCGTCGAGCATTCGGGCAACAAACCGATCGAGGGCGATGTCGAGCGCGCCGAGACACGCGCGAACGCTCAGCAGGACGACGGTTCCAATCAGCAACACCATCACCACCGGTGAACTGAGCGCGGCTGTGTCGGCCACGAAAAAGGTCGTCACGACGCCAACCGAATCATCCACGCCCGAGTCGATTGGTGCACGAGGGGGATCAAGCACGCAATGCTCAGGATCTCTTCGAAGGCCACGAGATGCCAAAGGTGCGACGTGATCATTATCTGAGCACACACCATGACCAGGGCGAGGCTCGTCGCGACACTGAGACTGAATTCGAGCGCGGCGTTCTTCAGTTTGAGGTAGCCAATGATTGACCAGCCTGGGATGAGCACTCCAAGAATCAGCCCCAGGAAGAATCTGACCGGGCCGAGCGTATTGGCGAACGCCATGACGAGGATGACGACGTCAACGGCGACGAGAAACTGTGTGAACCTGCGCCGCAACTGGGGAGCATTTTCGTTCTGACCAACGTTCCATTGATCACCCGTTGAGCCAGAGATGAACCACTCATCGCCAAACGTTTCGCTGGCGCTCGCGGGAGTTCGAACTGTTGCACGTTCTTGAAACGAATCGGCGGAATACAACTTGTCGATGCCTGGCTGCAACGGCCTCGGGTGCGCCAGTTCGAGAGCACAGGCCTCATAAAAGATGCGAGCATCGTCTTCGTCCACCACGGGAGGTTGGCAGTACAACCCGCGAGTTGCGTTTTGCACGTCGTCACGAGCGGCGAACGTCGTCTTGCCACCGAGACGGAACACCTGCGATCCGAGCGACTCGACATCGATGACGATGTAGGCGTCGATTAATGCGTACCTCGATGCGAGTAGGTCCAGCGCAAAGTAGACGTAGCCCACGCCCGTTTCACTCTGGCGTAGGCGTTCGAGGTCATCGGCGAGCGATGCAGTGCTGTCGGCGCCATTCTTTTGCATGGCACTTCGTAATCGGGCGGTGAAGTTGCGCCTCGTCACGGCAGGACACTGGTTCTCAAGGTATGTCCTTTCGCACGGATTCGAACCGGGGAAGTCCTATGCCACAACTCGTACGTGAACTGCAGAAATTCTAGCCCTTGCGAATCGCGAAGTCGGTACGTATGGCGTCGCTAGCGCTTGCCGCGATATCGTGCGACACTTCGCGCATACGCAAACGGGCCGTAGGCCATTCCAAGAAAGTGATACGCGTACGTTTTGCGCGGATACGTTGCGTACGCGCTCGGAGAACGCTTGTCACGGGGCTTGAGCAGGACTCGTAGTCCGCGCGGGAAGCGTCGAGCCATCTTGAACAGGTGTCGAGGATCATGGACGATCAACTTCGTGAACATCGCCGTGAGGCCCGTTCCATACCCAAAGACTTGCGTGAAGAATTGCTCATCCGAATCTCGGTGTTGATGCCGTACCTTCGCGCGCGGCTCGAAGGCGAACGTGCCATTGGCGAGGATGAGTTTCATCGACATGTCAATGTCCTCGCCGCCGTGCGTCGGCGTTCCGACGCCGAGTCGCACATCAAAGTCACCGATTCGCTCTAGGGTCGAAGCGCGGATTGCCATGTTGCAGCTCGCTCCGAATCGACCGGTCGCATAGGGAAAGAGTGGATCGTCGGCCAGTAGGTCCACGTTGAGCAGTTCGCCGTCGAACGACTGATTAAAGCCACCGAAGTACTCCTCGAACCAGAGTTGCGGCTCCGTCCGCAGTTCCAATGGCAGTACCAGTCCACTGACTGCGTCAACTTCCGGCGATAGGACGAATCGAGTTCCGAGTTCGCGAAGCCACTGCGTATCGACCGAAACATCGTCGTCAGTAAAGGCGACGATGTCGCCGGCGGTCTCGGCGATCCCGCGGTTGCGTGCGGCGGACACCCCGCGGATTGGCTCCCAGAATGAGCGAACGAGGTCACCACCGGCGAAGGGCGGCAGCGGTTGGCGATTGGGATCGGGACGATTGTCGACGATGATGATCTCGTAGTGGGGATAGTCGAGGTTTACCAAGCATTCGACCGCCTTCTGCAAACGAGCAGGAGTGCCACAAATCGTGGGGACCACTACCGAGATGAAGGGCAGTGCGTCGTCCTCGAGGACTTCGAAGGCGAGTGAGGAGACGGGCGAAAGCCGAGCGACGCGTTCGCGCAGCGTCGCTTCGGAAACTCCCCCGTCCTCGGCCGTCACTTCGACAACCGCGACGACTCGACCCCCACGATTGAGCTCAAGCCAGACTCGCTGACCGGTCGTGACGCCCTCGATGACGACGGGACCCACCGCGTCAACATCTACACCCACGATTGGGATCGGCGTCGAAATCACAGGTACCACTTCAGAGCGGACCTTTCTACGATTGCTGCGTCACGAAGCACACTCGCTCGAGACGTTTCTTGGAGTGTAGGCAACGGAGAGGACTTAGGGTTTCATCCAGCGTGTGCGGTGGGCGTGAGCTCAGAGGACGGGACCGGCGCCTTACGCGTCGTCTCCTTCGGCGTGACTGTCGGCGCGACGGTGACGACCGACTCGCGACGTGCCGCATCCAGCAGTCGATTCACAAGGTCATTCCATGCGTCGGGTCGTGGGAAGTGCAATTCCGCAAGTCGTAGTGCGTGCGTCAATGCCACGTGCACCGAAACGGGCCGATTCATGTCGGCCAGCAGCGCACCAACGTAACCTCGGCCCACGTCGGGCAACTGGCTGGACGCCAGAACGACGACCGCGACGCCACAGTCAACGGCAATTGAGAACGCGCGCGAGTCGAACGCCGGGTCCGCAATTATCATCGCCGACGACGACGAGCACAGGCGCTCCAATTCGGCTGACGAGAGGTCTTCACTCACGAGTCGAACAAACTCTCCGTGATAACTCTCGCGCAGCATTTGATTCGCGATCTCTTCGTTGCTGCGCATCACGACCTTCAGGTGATAGCTGTCGATCCAGGCCTCCGGGATGGCGTCGTAGGCCGTGAGCAACGTCGCCAACGCGTCGTAGTTCTCTTTGGGTAAGAACGCAGTGATTTGGTGAATCGACGCTCGCTCGGCGCGGCCCTGTAGTGACAACGCCGGGTGCATCTCGACGACCGGGCCTGACCGCGAAAAGATCTTCTTCAGCGCGTCGGCTTCTTGCGTGTTGCCCACCAAGACGAGATCGGCGCCAATCATGACGTCGGCAAGTGCGATCACTTTGTCGTGGTTCGAGCGCGGCAAACTGACACAGACGACCATCGTCGGTGTGTTGTTGGAGTGCGCGGCGTGGAGGAACTGGCTAATCCACCCATTGTCGAGTCCCGGCCACGCGAAGGCAATCGCCGCGCGAGCACTCGAGGGAATCCATCCCTTGAAGGCCTGTGCGCGTAGACGCGGGTGCGTCGGTGCCACGTAGCTCACCACATTCCCCGACTTCTCGGTTCGGTGCGCGACGGCCAAGGATGGAGTGCGGTGAAGTCCGGCGTCGAAATCGCTCGACGAGTCGACCTCGATGTTCATGACCGAGTGGTTCTCGGAAATGGCGTGCACGATCTGCGAGACGATGATTCCTGGAATCGTCAGCGACGATGATGGTCCCGCCACGACGATCGAGGGTCCCTTTGCCGACATGTTGGTCGCGATTTCATTGAATTCGTTACGATCACGCACGACGACGCCGAAACCTTTCCTTAATTATCGTTCCAAGAATCCTGAACCCATCTCGTAAAGCGTGAAGGTTGCTGTCGCCGTGGATTCGCGTCGCCTCGAAGCACGGCACTTCGGCAGTACGAAGTCCCGCTCGGTGCGCGCGAATACCAATCAAAGTCTCGACTTCAAAGCCGTCGGAGTCAATGCCCAGCTTCTCAACACAATCCTTTCGTACGCCAATGTACCCGTAGGTCGCATCGGTGTAGTGAGCACCAAAGAGAATCTTTATTAAAAGGCAGATGCCGCCATCGCCGAAACGACGGAACTTCGTAATGTCGGCCGATCCGGCCCCTGGACCGAATCGAGTGCCCTTCACGTACTGGGCGCCGTTGGCCAAGGCGTCGCGGAATCGGCCAATTTCGGCCCCGTCCATCGACCCGTCGGCATCGAGGGCGATGATGAAATCGCCCTTGGCCGCCTCAAGCCCGGCTCGCATCGCTGCGCCTTTGCCTCGACGCAACTCTTTGACGATGCGAATTTCGGGGTGTAGGAGCTTGGCGACGCGCAACGTGTCGTCCTGGGAGCGTCCGTCCACCAGCACGATTTCGTCAACCCAGTGAGGAATCGTGTTGAGGACGTAGGGCAGGTTGCCAGCTTCGTTGAGGGTAGGGATCATTACCGACACGGTTGGCGCAGTTCGATTGGAGGTCAGGTCCGAGAAGTCGTCGGCGTCCGAGGACGCGGGCGAAGGGTTGACGGCCACCACTTTAATTCTCCTCATCAGCCCTTGCACCTCAAATTCTTGCAGTAAACAAAGGCCCTGTCAATAAGGCGATCCCCGATTGAAACAGCAGTATACCCATGGTCCAACGCCAAACCTGTCGCAGAAACGTGTCTGGAATGTGACTTATTTCTTACTATTCCATGGTCTTCCTCAGGTCCGAGGGGCGTGTCCCGTGTGACGAGGAAGTATGGTTTCGTGCACAGGATACGAGTCGCATTGTGGTATCGAGCGACAGAATGCTGCGGCCCAAAAGCCAAACGCCGAAATCGTACATTCGAGTTCGTTGAGCGCGCGCACGTTCGTTCATTCGGCTGCAGGATTGCTCGTTGCGCCGTGGCGCTGTCCGAAACGCTCTCGAGCACCGCCGCGGCGCTCATTGTGTCGCGACGCGAATCGACCACGCTACGGGGATTCGTATCGTGGACGACCGAGTGCGTGCAGCGCCGCGAGAGCACTACCTCACGATCTAGAGATATCTCAATTGTCATTGCCCTTGCCTTGCCC
>Ga0182016_10003541_pt1 | contig 17808 bp, 11 predicted proteins | sample 712S2MmetaG_FD_120491 | JGI IMG/M metagenome (GOLD analysis project Ga0182016, IMG submission 120491) | Permafrost microbial communities from Stordalen Mire, Sweden - 712S2M metaG | ecosystem: Environmental > Terrestrial > Soil > Wetlands > Permafrost | place: Sweden: Stordalen | collected...
AAGGAACTGGACGTCATCCGCCGCGAGATGGACATGAATCAGGACGATCCCGGCCGGCGCGCCGGACGGCGCTTGTTTGAATGTGCCTACACCAAGAGCCCGTACCGTTTTACCATAATCGGTTATCCCGATATTTTTGACACACTCAAGCCGGAGGACATTCTCGGTTATTACCGGGAAAAATATGTGCCGAACAACATGTTCTTCATCGTCACCGGCGACATAAAGAAGGACGAGGTGGTGGCGCAGATTCGCGCCGCCTTTGCCCAGAGCAAAGGCAAAGCCTTGCCGCCGCAGGTGCTGCCCCGCGAGCCGCGCCAAACCGCTCCGCGCGAAATTGTCGAAGAAGGACCCATCGAGCTGGCTTATTTTCATTTGGCCTGGCACATCCCGGACGTGCGGCATCCTGATACGCCGGCCTTGGATGTCCTGGCCGCGTTGCTCGGCAGCGGGCGCAGTTCCCGCTTGTTCCGCGAAGTGCGCGAGAAACAACAGTTGGTCGTTTCCGCTGATGCCTGGACGTATAGTCCCGGCGAGCATGGCCTCTTCGGCATGAGCGGCGTGACAAGCGGGGAGAAGTTTGTTCCCGCCCGTGACGCCCTCCTGGCCGAAGTCCGGCGCGTCCAGGAAAAGCCGGTCGCGCCCGCCGAACTGGCCAAAGTTGTCAAACAATTTATCGCTTTCACCCTGGCGACCCGCAAGACCATGCAAGGCCAGGCGCAGGATCTTGGCGGCAATTGGATGACGGCGGGGGACCTGAATTTTTCCGAGCGCTATCTGGCCGCCGCCCGGCGCGTGACGCCCGCCGATCTGCAACGCGTGGCCCGGGAGTATTTGACACCCGCCAGCCGCACTTTATACGCCTTGCTGCCCGCCGGCACAGCGCCCAAGGCGGCGGAAAGCGCGGCCGTTTCCGCGGACTCCGCCGTGCGCAAGATCGTTCTGCCCAACGGCCTGCGCTTGCTGGTCAAGGAAGACCATCGTCTGCCCTTTGTCGAATTGCGCGCCGTTTTCCAGGGCGGCGTGCTGGCGGAGTCGGCGGCCAACAACGGCCTGACGCAATTGATGTCAAAAATGTTGTTGCAAGGCACCCGCAAACGCGACGCCGAGCGCATCGCGGTGACGATTGAATCGGTCGGCGGCAATATTGACACCTTTTCCGGCAACAACAGTTTTGGCCTCACCGCCGAGGTCCTGAGCAGCGACTTCAAAACCGGCCTGGACGTTTTTTCCGATGTGCTGCTTCATCCCACGTTTCCGGAGGAAGCGTTTTTGCGGGAGCAATCCATGCAGATTGACCTGATCCGCTCGCAACGGGACCAGTTGCTGCAATGCTGTAACCAAGCCATGCGCCGGGGCCTTTTTGGCGATCAAGGCTACGGCTTGGACCCGCTCGGCGCGGAGAGCAGCATGAAAGCTCTGCGGCCCGAGGATGTGACCGCCTTCTACAAAAGATTGGGCGTGCCCAACAATGCCGTGCTGGCCATTTTTGGGGACGTACGGACGAGTGAAATTGAAGCGGCCGTGCGGCGCGCCCTCGGACGCTGGGCGCCCGGCGCGCCCGCCGCCGCGCCCCAGACCACCGCCTTGCCGCTGACTGATATTCGGCGCATCACAGAAATTCGCGACAAGAAGCAAGCTGTCATTATCGTGGGCTTTCCGGGGTTAAGCATTTACGACCCGGAGCGTTACGCCCTGGAACTATTGCAGGAAGGCTGCAGCGATCTGGGCTCGCGCCTATTCCTGCGCGTGCGCGAAAAATTGGGCCTGGCCTACTACGTCGGGGCGCAGAATTTTCTCGGATTGAGCCCGGGTTATTTCGCCTTTTACGTCGGCACCGCGCCGGAGAAATTGGCCGAAGTGGAGCGGGAATTGTTCCTCGAAGCCGAGTTGCTCCGTGCGGAGGGCTTTAGCCCGGAGGAGTTGGAACGGTGCAAGGCCAAAGTGATTGGCCAGAAAAAAATCGCCCGGCAGGATCTGGGCGGTCTGGCGGTCACGGTGGCTTTGGATGAACTGTACGGCGTGGGCTATGGCCACATTGACCGGGAAGACGCGCTCTACGAAGCCGTCGGCCTGGAGCAGATTAAGGCCGTGGCGACAAAGTATTTGACTCCAGGCCGCGCCATCGTGTCCGTCATCCGCCCGCCGGAATAGTTCGCTCCGGCTATTGGGTCGAAATCCAGGCCAGAGGTTTCATCCTTTCCCTGCTTCAAAAGGCTTGCACTGATGCGGCGAGGGTTTCGGCAGCGCTCTTGCCTCTGACTCCGCTAGTGACGGTCCACGCGTCCATGCCATTGAACCGCACGCCGAACTTGTGCGATTTGCCATCGACCATGCGGAGCTCGAATTGCAAATCGCCATGCTGGTCATGCACAAAAGTGAAGGGCACGGTGCCGTGAATTTGTTGGATACCGCCTGCATCTTGAACTGTTCCCGAGACTTCTGTGCCGAAATCGCCGTTCACCTCAAACGAGAGCGGGTTGCTCATGGCTTCCAGGCTTGCTTTGGTCAAACCAAGCGGCGCGAGGTCCTGGTCGTAGAGGTCAAATTGGAATGTCGTCTCCGGGAAAGTGGCGTTGTACTGACTGAATTGGTATTCGCGCATCACGACCTCCGGGGCCACTTGCGGAAACCCAGTGCTCAAAAGTTGAATCCGCTCCGGCAGTTGATTGCTGGCATTGAGCCACACGCGCAGGATGGCTTCCGCGCCGGGGATGCTGGGGTCGGGCCGGCGCGTTTCTCCCACCCACAGCCCGGACGCCTGATCCAGCTTGGCCTCCGGCATTTGCGGCGTCTTGATGCCCCGCAAAGGAACCGAGGCGAATGCGGTCAGTGGTTGCAGTAAGGCTAAAGTTCGATTGGGAGAACTGACCAACCTCAAGGAGCGGGCGCCCGTTTCATGATTGACAGTCAAAACGCGGTTGCCTTGCTGCCAGACGTCCTCCCTCGGTGACACCGTCCGCAAAAACGTGCGGGCCGGGTTTTGCGCATCGGCTTGAAACCAATGATCCGAAATGACCAGAGGATTTTCCGGGTGCTCGCTCGTGGAAAAATTTGGGTAAAGGTTAACATCTTTGCTTTTGTCAACAATGACGGACCGGCTCGGACCGCCGCGGTACCGTTCCACCACGCGGCAGGATGTCATCCGTCCCAATTCCTGCAACGAACCGGCTAATGTCCGTGTGGTGGAAACCCCCCAGGTCGTGGCAATGACAATCGCCACTGCCGCTGTGCCCGCTAGCCCAGCCAGTGGCACCCAAATCTTTTTCCAACGTTGCCAGAGACTGGGGGGCGGGCCGGAAGGCGCGGGGCAGGGAAGTCTTATGTGCTGTTCCAGCGTGGCAAGAAGGTCTGCTGGCGGTTCCGGACAAGGGGCGTGCTTGAGGATTGTTTCCAATTCAAGTGGAGTCTTCATAATGTGTCTTGATTTATTTGCGGTTCTTGGAACTGGCGGCGTAGTTCATGCAAAGCGCCGCGCAGGCGATATTTCAAAGTGCTGCCAGGCAGGCCTAGCACCTCGGCTGTTTCCGCCAGGGATAGGCCTTGGTAGTAGTGCAAGTGGATGATCCGGCGCTCGTCCTCGGTCAGATTGTCCACAGCCGCATAGACCCGCCGCGCGGCTTCGACATCAGCCGCCGCTTCAAACGGGTTCGCTCCCTGCGCGGGCACCCCTTCCCACCAAGAGTCTGTTTGTTCCTTTGCGGGATGGCTCTGTCGCAACCAATCGACAAAGCTGCAATAAGCGATGCGGTGCATCCAGGCGCTGACCGAGGATTCTCCGCGAAAGCGGGAGATGGATTGCCAGACTTTAAGAAAAGTAACTTGACAGAGATCAGCCGCATCCGCTTCATTCCCGGTCAATCGGCGCAGATAGGCGAAAACAAGCTTGTAATACTCCCGCACCAGGCTGGCGGCTGCTTCCGACTCTCCTTGGGCGGCGCGCTCGCACCAATCCCTGGCTTGCGGTTCTGAAATCATATCGTCACAAGTGTAGTCGGAAAAAACCTGGCCCTTGGGCAGGTTTTTCTCGGACGATTTTTCTGTGTTTTCGGATGCGGCCAATAAAGAGACCGCCTCCGCAACGCCCCGAGTCAAACAGCTTTGGCCTGGGGATACTTCGCCGCGTCGGCCACATCTTTGGCAATTTGCGCGCGCAAAGCGTTTTGCGAGGGGAAGCGATGCTCGTCGCGCAGCTTTTTCAGGAAGACCAACTCCAATTCCTGATGGTAGATGTCGCGGTCAACGGCCAGAAGGTGGGCTTCCACCAATAGTTGCGGGACAGGCGAAACGGTCGGGCGGTGGCCGATATTGACGGCGGCGCGAAAGCGTTCCTGACCGAGGAGAGCGTCCGCGACGTAAACTCCCGTTGGCGGAACCGCCAGCCCTGCGATTTGCAAGTTCGCCGTGGGGAATCCTAATTGACGACCGAGGCGCAGGCCGGGAATGACGGCCCCGCGGAGGGAATAGGCGCGTCCCAGCATCCGGCTGGCAGCCTCCAAAGCGCCGACGCGGAGGGCTTCGCGAATGCGCGTGCTGCTGATCGGTTGACCGCTCTCGGCCACGTCCGGCAGGGCTCTGACTTCAAAACCCAACGCGGGCCCCAGGCGGCGCAGCAAAGCGACGTTGCCCGACCTCTTTTGCCCGAACATGAAGGTTTCGCCCACGGAGATGCTCTTGATTTGGCCAAAATCCCGAGCCAGGTCGAGGACAAACCGCTCGCCGGGAATCTGACTGAAGGTCTGGTCAAAGCGAATCACGTAGGCCGCGTCCAGGCCCAGCGCTGAGAGCGTTTCGAGCTTTTTCGAGAGCGGGTAAATCAACGGCGGCACATGGGCCGGGGCCACGATCGTGTTCGGGTGCCGATCGAAGGTCACCGCCACCGACCACGCCCCCAGGCCCTTCGCGTCCTCCAGAGTCTGGCGCAGGACGGCCTGATGCCCCAGGTGAACTCCGTCAAACACCCCAATAGCCGCGCAGACCGGCCGCGCGTCGGGGGAGAATTCGGCGGGAGCGGACAGAACCTTCATCGGGCGGACAGGCTCGCTTGAGTCAACTGCAAGAACGGAATGACGCGCTTTTGCAAATCGCCGGAGGTGAGCTTGAGCGCTTCCTCAAAAGTAAGGGCGTCCTTCACGTCGAATTTGCCCGACTGCACCCGGCGCAACGCCGCCAAATGCGCGCCGCAACCCATTTTTTTGCCCAATTCCTCGGCCAGCGCCCGGACGTAAGTTCCCTTGGTGCAGGCGATGCGGAATCGTCCCAACGGTTCCGCGTACTGGGAAAAATGAAAGCTGTAGATATGAATCAAACGGGGCTTGCGCTCCACCTCCAACCCTTTGCGCGCCATTTTGTAGAGGGGAACGCCCTTGATCTTGACCGCGGAAACCATGGGGGGCGTTTGCATTTGGTCTCCCTGAAAGCCAGCGGCGGCTTCATTGATTTCCTCCAGAGTCATGGGCGGAACCGGGAGTGAGGAGACCAATTCACCGGCGGCATCGAAACTATCCGTGGCTTCCCCGAATTTGACGGCGCCCTCATAAACCTTGTCATCGGACATCAGTTTCTCGGAAAGCTTGGTGCCCTTGCCCAGCACAATAAGCAGCAAGCCGGTGGCGTTGGGATCAAGCGTGCCACAATGGCCGACCTTTTCCAGGCGAAAGGCGCGCCGGAGCGCATCCACCACATCATGGGAAGTTGGGCCGGCGGGCTTGTCAATTAGAAGCGCGCCGTCGAATGGGTCAAATTCTCGCATCATCAGCGGGCGGCCTCGAGGGCTTTTCTCACCGCGGCGATGACTTTGCGTTGCACGGAGAGTTGTTTGCCTGGGATACGCGCCCCTGCCGCCGCCGGGTGGCCGCCGCCGCCAAATTGCGCGGCGATTTCGTTGACATTGATCGCCGCCGTCTTGGAGCGCAAGCTGATGCGCGTCAATTCCGGCTCCATTTCCTCGAAGAGGCAGGCGACCACGACCGGCTCGATGGCCCGGATGTGGTCGATCAGCCCCTCCGTGTCGCTGCGGTTCGCGCCGGTCCGGGCGAAATCGACCTTCTTCAGCCAGAGATAGGCGATTTGGTCGCGGTGGGTCAGATGAAAATGATTATAGACGTGCTTGAGCAGACGGACGCGGGAGAGAGAATAGGACTCATAGATTTCCTTGGATATTTTCTCCAGTTGAGCCCCTAAATTGACCAACTCGCCGGCCGTTTGAAAGGTGGACTGCTTGGTGGTGGCGAATTGAAAGGAGCCGGTATCGGTGGAGATCGCCGCGAAAAGGCAATCCGCGATGACCGGCGTAATGGGCCAGTGCGCCGCTTGCAAGAGACGGAAAATTAATTCGCCGGTGGAAGCTTCCTGCGCGGAGACCCAATTCAAGTCGCCATAACGCGTGTTGCTTTCATGATGATCGATATTGATGAGGGCTTGGCGCTGGGCCACGTGCGCTCCCACGCTGCCCAACCGCTCAAAGGATGCGCAATCGGTGGCGATGACCAGGTCAAATTTCCGTCCCGCCTGCGGCTTTTGCCACAGACCATCCGGATCCATGAAGGCATATTTTTGCGGGACTGGGTCCTCGTTCCAGCAAACCACCTCTTTGCCGAGTTTGCGCAACGCGATGGTGACCCCAAGCTGGGAACCGATGCAATCGCCGTCCGGGCGGACATGGCCGACGACGCAGATGGTTTGGCTCTGCTTAATTCGTTCGATAACGCGATCAGTGATTTTCAATTTTGGATTCGTTGGGAGGAGAAGACGGTTCCAGTTCTTCCATTATGCGCATGACGCGGTTGCCGCGTTCGACGGAGTCGTCCAGGACATAACGCAATTGCGGAGTGTATTTGAGCACAATCGCCCGGCCGAGCAGGACTTGAATTTGTTTACGATGGGTGGCCAGAGCTTCCATGGCCGTTTTTTTCTGTGCCGGCCCGCCAAGCACCCCGATATAAACGGTGGCCGTATGCAGATTGGGCGCCACCTCCACATCGTTGATGTTGATCAAACCGACTTCCGCGATGGGCAATTGGCGGCGTACGATTTCGCCAATCTCCCGCTTTAGCATTTCCCGCACCCTTTCCAGTCTCAGGGACATACTTGCGTTCTCCAGCTCAAGCCAGTTTGGGCGCCACTTTTTCCGTGTGGAAACACTCGATCACGTCGCCAGTCTGCATTTCGTTGAATCCTTCAATGCGGATGCCGCATTCCATGCCGGCGCGGACTTCGTTGACGTCATCCTGAAAGCGGCGCAGGGTCTGCACCACGCCTTCGTAAATGAGGCCCTTGCGCCGCAGAATGCGCGCTTTCCCGCGCACAATCCGACCGCTGTTGACGACACATCCGGCGACGTTGCCTCCCTTGGATAAGCTGAAAATCTTGCGCACTTCGGCGGAGCCAATCACGACTTCTTTGATGGTCGGTTCGAGCAAGCCCGCCATGGCTTCCTTCACTTCATCGATCAACTCGTAGATGATGGAGTAAAGTTTGATCTGCACTCCTTCGCGCTTGGCCAGATCCGCCACGCCCACATCGATGCGCGTGTGGAAGCCGAGGATGATGCCGGAAGAAGCCGAGGCGAGTAAAACGTCCGATTCAGTGATCGTGCCCACCGCGCTATGGATGATCTCCAGGGAAACCTGTGACGCATCGATTTTCTTGAGCGCTTCCACAATCGCCTCCACCGATCCTTGCGTGTCGGCCTTGACCACCACTTTGAGAATCTTCGCCTGGCTGGCATCCAGAGTGGCGAACAAGTTCTCCAGCGTGACTTTGGCGCGCGCTTCGTTGGATTGGGTCCGCGCTTCTTCGGCCCGTTGCTCGGCCAGATCGCGGGCCGTTTTTTCGTCTTCCAACACACTGAATTCCAAGCCGGCTTCCGGCACACCGTTCAATCCGAGAATCCTGACCGCGACCGACGGCCCGGCCTCTTTCTGGCGGGTGCCTTCCTCACTGATCAACGCCCGCACTTTGCCCCAGTAAGCGCCGCAAATGACGACATCCCCAACGCGCAAGGTGCCCTTGCGGACCAGGACGGTGGCGGTGGGACCGCCCGGCTCAAGGCCGGATTCAATGACATTCCCTTTGGCGCGGCGATTCGGATTGGCCTTCAGTTCCAGCAAATCGGCCTGCAGCAGGATCATCTCCAGCAGCTTATCCACCCCTTGCTTGGTCAAAGCTGAAACATCAACAAAGATGGTGTCACCTCCCCATTCGTCAGACGCCAGGCCTCTTTCTTGCAGTTGCTGGCGCACTTTCAGGGAATTGGCGTTCGGATGATCGCATTTATTAACCGCAACAATGACCGGTGCTTTGGCCGCTTGCGCGTGGCTCAAGGCTTCCAAGGTCTGCGGCATGACGCCGTCATTGGCCGCCACCACCAATACGACGATGTCCGTCACGGTCGCGCCCCGGGCGCGCATCGCGCTGAAAGCCGCGTGGCCGGGAGTGTCCAGAAAAGTGATTTGTTGCAACTCGTTTTTGCGTTCCGGGTGCGGAAAAGAAATGGTATAGGCCCCGATGTGTTGCGTGATGCCACCCGCTTCGCCCGCCGCGACGTTCGACTTGCGGATGACGTCGAGCAGCGTCGTTTTGCCGTGGTCAACGTGACCCATGATCGTGACCACAGGCGCCCGCAGTTTCATGTCCTCGGGCTTGTCCTCGATGTCCAATTCCACCTTGCGGATAGGCGTATGGGCGCCCGCGCCGCGCTCGCGTTTTTCCACCTCGAAGCGGAAGCCATAAGTGGCGCAAATGCGTTGCGCCACGTCTTCCTCAATCGACTGGTTGACATTGGCAAAAACGCCCACTTTCATCAAATCGGCGATGATCTGAAACGGCTTGCGTTCCAATTGCTCCGCCAAGTCGCGCACGATGATCGGCGGTTTGATGGTGATGAGCTTCCCGGTGGCGGGCGGCACAAATCTATCCGGCTTGGCCGGCGCTGGCGCCGGGGCTCCAGGCCTTTGCTGGGGTCTTTGCGGCAGCCTCTGTCCAGCCCCGACGTTTGCGGACGCGGGAGGGGCTGGACCGCGGCGCAGATCTCCCCGCGCCGGAAAACCAGGTCTGCCGCCGGTACCAGTTTGGCCTCTGCCCGCATTTCTATCTGCTGGCTGGCGCGGCACTGGTTTGGGAGGCAATTGCACCCAGCCGACTTTTTCCCCAATTTTTGGAACTGGTGGCGGCGGAGGAGGAGCAGGCGGAACAACCGGCGCAGGGACAACAGGCGGAGCAAGAGCGACTGGCGCGGTGGCGGGAGGCGGCGGAACTGGTGTGGCTTCAACCTGCGGCAGTGGAATCTCCGCCAAAGCAACTGGTGCGGGAATTGGCGGCGGTAATGGAGCCAAAGGCGATGGCGCAACCGTTGCAGTCACGGTTTCCACCGGCGGCAGGACAATACTCACCGGCGGGGCGGTGACCATTTCCACCGGGGCCGCCGGCAGGGATGGGGGTGCCGGTGGCGCAAGGGGCGGAGGTGGCGGCGACACGGCCACAGGTTCCGCCACAGGTTCCAACTCGGTAATCACGGTAATAGTCGGGCGAGTCTCAACAGGAACAGGCGCAGTTGGAACAATTTCAGGCGGGGGAGGCGGCGGAGTGGCAGGAGACCCCATGACAGGGTGCGGCGGAAACAACTTTACCAACTCGTTTTCAAGAAATTCAGCGGTAATCTTGTCCAGCGAGCTGGATGGCACCTTCGCTTGGGCAATGCCCAAGTCTTTTGCTTTGGCGAGCACATCTTTGTTTTCGATGCCCAGCTTTTTTGCTAAATCGTAAATGCGAACAGGCATATTCTTCTGTCAGCCAACTAACCCGCCACGTTTTCATAGGATCAACATGCAGGCATGGTGGGCCATCCAATCAATTGGTCAAGGGGCTTCTTTGCTCTCTGGCACCGGGCCGCTGTCGCGCCGAGTAGCCTCGGACTTGATCGCCGCCATGATAGCGGGAACCTGGTCCTTTATTTGTTCAATTTGCTCCAAATCGCTTGCTTCCGCATGCAGCAGCGCGTCCACCGTGGAAAACCCCGCGCGCACGAGCACTTCCGCCACTTCCGGCGTCAGGCCGAGAATGGTTGTGAAACTCTTGACGGCTTGCGCGACCTTTTGCTCAAAGCCCACCAGCACCACCGCTTCCGGTTCAATGTCGATCTGCCAGCCCGTCAGTTTCGAGGTCAAACGCGCATTTTGCCCGCGTTTTCCAATGGCCAGCGAAAGTTGATCTTCGGCCACCATGATCCTAATCCGGCGGCGGGCTTCATCAACCGAAAATGACTTCAATTGTGCCGGGGCCAAGGCATTGGCAATGTAGGTCTTGATGTTGGGATCCCACTTGATGATATCGACCTTCTCGTTGTTTAATTCGCGGACGATGTTTTTCACCCGCTGCCCGCGCAAACCCACGCAGGCCCCGACCGGATCGACTTTGGCATCTCGCGTATGCACTGCCAACTTGGTGCGGAAGCCGGGTTCGCGCGCAATCCCCTTAATCTCGATGGTCCCATCGTTAATCTCGGACACTTCCAATTCAAAAAGCTTGATGACAAATTGCGGATCGGCCCGCGAGAGGATGATTTCCGGTCCATGCGCCCCTGTTTCCACCGCTTTGACATAACACCGGATGCGCTCGCCAATTTGGTATTCCTCGGTTGGGACGCGCTCGCGGTTCGGCAGGAGGGCCTCGTATTTGCCCAAGTCAACGGTCACGTCTGACCGCTCAAAGCGCCGCACCACCCCGCTTAAAATATCCCCGACCCGATCCTTAAATTCGGTGAAAATCAACTGTTTTTCAGCCCGTCGGATGTGCTGCATGAGGGCCTGCTTGGCATACTGGGAGGCGATGCGCCCGAAACCTGCGGGGGTTACCTCCACCTCCAGCTCCTCACCCAATTGCGCATCCGGCTTGACCCGGCGCGCGTCAAAAACCGAAATCTGGTCGTGTTTGGACGTGGGTTTTTCGGAAACCACTAAACGGGCAAACGCCTTGATGTCACCGGTCTTAGTGTCGATCGCGCAACGCAATTCACGGGCCGGGCCCACCGCCTTTTTTGCCGCCGAAAGCAACGCCTCCTCCACCGCCTGGACCAAGACATCACGACTGATGCCTTTTTCGCGCTCCCAAAAATCCAAAACTGCTAAAAAATCGGCGTTCATAATTCAACCTTTCCCCACACAGGGAACAAAAAAGTCGGCAGAACCTAGGTCTCCGACTTGCGCGCTGAAACGTGTCCAGCCAACCATACTGTGCGCCTATATAATTAGCCAAATCCACTTTTTCGTCAACCTCAAAAATATTACCGAGGCAGCCCTTGGCGTGAGCCAGGTTTCTTCCTGCGCCGTTTTTCCGAGTAAGCGTATATATATGTACGCGTAGGCGGTTCTTGTCTCTCGCCCGACCGAAACATGCACCATTCTTTATGAGGCTGCGGAGAGAGGCCCTCATTCCGACCCTCGATCCGGCCATCCTGGACCGCTAAACCTAACAATTTCCGGTCGAAAAACACAGCGGCTTCCGTTAAACTTTGCCTATGGAAATCTACGATCACCCGACCTTTCGCATGGCTTGCCAGCAATTTGATGTCGTCGCGGACCTGTTGCAAATGCCCGAAGATGAGCGCGCTCGCCTGAAGTTTCCCAAGCGTTCCATGACTGTCTCCCTGCCCATTCATCTTGATGGTGGCAGAATTCAGGTCTTCACGGGATATCGGGTCCAGCATCACTTGACGCTCGGACCGACCAAAGGCGGCCTGCGCTATCATCCGGATGTCAGGTTAGGAGAGGTGGCGGCCTTGGCCATGTGGATGAGTTGGAAATGCGCTCTCGCCGGTTTGCCCTACGGCGGGGCCAAAGGAGGCATTGCCTGCGATCCCCGAAAGCTCTCGCAGACGGAATTGGAACGGCTCACCCGCCGTTACACCCAGGAAATGATTCCTTTCATTGGCGAAAAAATCGATGTCATGGCACCCGATATGGGCACAAACGAACAAACCATGGCTTGGATGATGGACACTTACTCCGTCCATACCGGCTACACCGTTCCTTCTATCGTTACCGGCAAGCCGGTCAGTATTGGCGGTTCGCTGGGCCGACGTGAAGCTACCGGACGGGGCGTGGGCTACCTGATCAACCGGGCCATGGATACCATCGGCCTGCCGATCTCGAATACGCGGGCGGTCGTGCAAGGCTTTGGCAATGTCGGTTCCGTGACGGCCTTTTCCTTGGCCCGATACGGCGTCAGGATTATTGGCCTTAGCGACGTCACAGGCGGGCTTTATAACGAAAAGGGGATTGACCTGCCGGCCTTGGAGCGCTACGTGGCGGAACACCAAACGATGGCCGGTTTTCCTGGGGCCGAACCCATCCGTAATGAGCAATTGCTGCTTTTGCCCTGCGATATTTTGGTGCCAGCCGCCCTGGAACGACAGATTACCGGGGAAAATGCGGCCAGAATCCAATGCCGCATTTTAGCGGAGGCGGCCAACGGCCCCACCACTCCCGAAGCCGACGCCATCCTGGATCAGCGCTCCGAGATCTTCCTTATTCCTGACATTTTGTGCAACGCGGGCGGGGTGATTGTTTCCTATTTCGAGTGGGTGCAGGATTTGCAGAGTTTCTTTTGGACGGAAACGGAGGTCACTGATAAACTTTTCCGCATCCTGGAAGGCGCTTTTGTCGCGACCCTGGCCTTAAGCCGGAAGCGAAAGCTTTCCATGCGGGCGGCCGCTTTGAGCCTGGGCATCCAGCGCGTGCAGGAGGCCAAGCGAATCCGCGGCCTATTCCCTTAAGCAAGCTTTCGGTCCCCGAGCGGGTGCCCGCTAGACCTCTCTCATTCTCGGCGTTGACAAAAGGATTGCAAGGCCAACGGATGAGAGGATAATCGCAAAAAGGTCCGGGAGACCTGAATTTGAAACATGAAGATCAAGTCAAATTGGAAATCCCGGGTAGATGGCGGGGGGCGGGGCCATGCGCCCTGCGTACACCAAAGAACGCCGAATCTTGAAAGCATGGGATCATGGCCTCGGCTTCCCAGGCTTCAAACCAGGAAAATCAGCTCGTTTATGAACCCAAATCCGACAGTTCAACAATCCAGTCCCACGGCACAATCAACCCTCACCGCCCGGATGCGTGCGAGGGCTGGCAAGCGCATCTGCCTGACGTTTCTGGCCGCCTGTTCGGTCTTGTGGTTGACGTCGGTTGTGCGCGCTCAACCGACGATCCTCAGCGCGGTTGGCGAATTCGACGGCGGCACTTCCAACCAATTTGTTGATGTGACTTTTAGCCAGGCGATGAGCTCCGCGACGGCGATCGACACAGCCAATTATGCCATTGCGGGCTATACGATCACCAACGCAATGTTTTACACCAACGGTCGGGGTGCCACCTCCCTTAACCTGGTGATCTTGCAGCTCGGCACGCAGTTGACTGGCGATTTCACCCTGTCCGCCAGCAACGTCCAGACCAGCTCCGGTGCTTCCATCGCCTCCAACACCGTCGTTGCGGGGACGTTGGACGCGCTGACCTCCATCGATATCACCTCGCCCAGCGCGGCCACGCCGTCGGTCTGGCACGCCGGCACCACTTTTCTCGAAACGCCGGCGACGTACTTGGCCGTGGCCAACGGACAGGACATATGGAACACCCAGGATGGCTTCCGTTACCTTTACGAGACCCGGACCAACAACTTTGCCGTCGTCGTCCAAGTTTATACGATACAGGGTGCCGCTCCTTGGAGCAAGGCTGGCTTAATGGCCCGCGAGCAGATTGACCCAAATGACGGCGGCAGCCGAATGGCCGCAGTCTTTGCGACTCCACCATCCGGCCAGACAACCTACAATGGCAGCGCCGGTGAGAACACGATCGCGTGGGACGTGCGTGACACGACGGACAGCGCCGCCTACGAGCCGGCAGATTATGTTGGCGATGGGCACATTACGCCTTCCTATCCCCACGTCTGGCTGCTGCTGACCCGGCAGACCAGCGTGAGCGCCGCCGGCACGAATGATTTCTTCAGCGCCTACAGCTCGACCAATAAAACGAGTTGGAAGCGAGTGGGCGGCTTCAACCCGGTGGCAGCCGGAGCGAACACCCCTTTCCCGCCAGTGGTCGATGTGGGGTTGTGTTCCTCGACGGGGTGGTCGGACAGTTTCACCAATAACGATGCCTTTGTCACAGTGGAGTATGAAAACTTTGGCGATTACTCCGACGACCTTTTCCTGACCAATTCACCCCAGAGTCTGACCGTTGAAAACGGTTCCAGTGCGACATTCTCCGTCGTCGCCGGCTCGGACGCCACGCTCATCAACCAATATGGCGCGAGCCTTCCGTTCCTTCTTTATCAGTGGTACACCAATGGCGTGGCTGTGGCGGGCGCCACGGGCAGCAGCTACACCATCCCCTTCGCGACCACCAACCTGAACAATCTGCCCGTCTATTGCGCCATCACCGCCATCGGCTCCTCCGGCCCCACCAACAGCGCGACGGCCACATTGACGGTGACACCCAATCCCACTCCTCCAACCATTGCCAGCGTAAATGCCGTGTATAACAGTGTCACTGGCGACCAGTATGTCTATCTCATATTCAACGAGGCGGCCAACGCGGTCTCGCTCACCAATCCAGCCAATTATGAGATCGCGGGCTACTCGATCACGTCCGTAACGCTTGTCACCAACGAGCAGGGGTCTGTGGATTCGACGGGCGTAATCCTCGATCTCAACGGGGAGCTGACCAACAACTTCACTTTGGGTGTCACCGGCGTGGAGAGCTACTCGGGCGTTCCGATGGCCACCAATACCACCGTTGCCGGCGTCACGGGGAGCTTTTTCGGCAACGGATTGAACTGGAAACTCAGCGGCACCAGCGACGAACCCACTCTGATCGACGACGTGCTGACACTGACGACCAACGGGGCCGGCGAGGCCGCCAGCGCCTTCTTCGAGACTCGTCAATTCGTGGGCAGTTTCACGGCCTCCTACACTTACCTGGCCAGCGGAAACATGGCGGCTGACGGCACCACCTTCTGCATCCAAAACGCCTCCACCGCCGCGCACTCCCTCGGGGCGGCCGGCGGGGGCTTGGGTTTCAATGGCATCGGCAACAGCGCCGCTTTTGAGATCAATATCTACACTGGCGCCAGTGGCGGCTACGGCATCCAGTTTGGCGTCGGTGGAGCCACTCCCGGTTCGGCAGGCACTTCCGGGACGGTGGCACCTCCCTATGCCAAGCCCGGCTCGGTTGACCCGACGAGCGGCGATCCTATCAACGTTCAAATTGCCTACAGTTCCGACGTGTTCAGTGTCAAGCTGGTGGACCTGGCCACTGGGGATTCCTTTAGCACTAATTACCTGGTAAACCTGCCTGCTGTTGTGGGCAAGACCAACATGGCCTACATTGGTTTCACCAGCGGGGATGGCGGCGCTTATTCCACCCAGCAAATCCTCAATTTCTCGTTTAATCCAATAACGGCGGTCACGGTGGTGCCCGCGCCGTTGGCGGTCGCCCCGGGTGCCGCTGGCGCTGTCTTGATCTCTTGGCCCACCACCGCGGCCTCGAGCTTCGCCCTGCAACAAAGCTCCAGCTTGGTCGGACCCTGGGCCAACGTCACCAACATGCTAACGCAAGTCGGCGGTCGGAACCAAGTCTCTGTCACGGCCAGCGCCAGCGCCCAGTTCTACCGGCTGATGTCGCCGCCATGATTCGGCCCCCTGCGGGTAGCGAAAACCCAGTGGCCAACCAAAGTGTCAGTACTGATAATGGTCAGTCCTGGGAAGTTGATATTTACTTACTGATCTCTTTGGTGGCGGCGGGCTTGAGGCTTCCCAGGACTTTGTCATACCACCGCCTTTGTGCGCCGTTCCATCGCACACGTTAGGACAAATCCGCACGCTATCCACTTGGAAAGCATTTGTGCGCAGGGTTGTGGCATCGTCCGGAATCATGAGAAAAGAAGCCTTTCTTGTTGGCTTGGTCGCTCCGTTCGCGGGCGCGATCCACCTCGCCGGATTGCTCAATGACCTTCAAGCGGACATCCTTGAGGAACCCATAGACAAAGATATTTGAAACTTCCCGGCGAAGCTCGCGGGGAATTTTATCTCGTTTTTCGGGTCCTTCGCTTCTTCGTTTTTAATCGCAGAGACACTGAGGCGCAAGCCGTGCTGCGCCGTTGTGCCTCTGTGGTTTCAATCTTAAATCCGAGAGATGATGCCACGAGACTTTGGGCGAAAGAATCTAATGCATTTGCGATAACCTTCGGTAGGTTTTACATCTTGACGCATTCTTGCTTTCATGGGCGCGTATGGAAGCTGTCGAAACAACCATGACTTTGGGGCCAATTTCGGCCACGGTGCCGCCCCGGAAAGCCTGCCTCCCCCCAAACCCGAACCAAATTGAGCTAACTTGAACCAAATTGAGCCGCCGGTACCCCCTGGGGGGGCCGCCGCTCCCCGCCGCGATGCCATCGCCCTCTTTTTTCGGGCACACTCGGCAATATTGTGAACATAAATTCACCTGAACGCCATCTGGTCGTCACATGGTTGTGCGAGCATGGCTTGGTGAAAAAAGTCTTGATCCTCACGGCGGGTTTTGGTGATGGACACAACACAGCCGCGCGCAACGTGGCCGACGCCCTGGAGATGATCTCGGACGAGGTCAAAGTCGAAGTGTTGGACATTTTTCAAAGCAGTCTGGGCCTGCTCAACGACATTTTGAAGAAAACTTACCTGGGCCTGACCCGTTTCGCGCCGGGCGTGTGGAGCGGGATTTATTCGATGCTTGACAGTTCGGCCGCGCTGGAAAACAATTTGCTCGCCTTTGGCAATTTCCGCGATGCGCTGCAACAAATCCTCGAACAAGCCCAGCCTGATTGCGTCATTTCCACCTATCAAGTCTATGCGCAAGCCATCGCCGAAATTTACCGCGACCACGCGGAGCGGCCCTTTCGCTTTATCACGGTGGTGACCGATTCCATTTCCGTTAATTCCTCCTGGTTTCGCGCCCCGAGTGATTACTACTGCGTGCCCAATGAGGCCACCGCCCAAGTCCTGCTCCAGCATGGGGTGCTGCCGGAAAAGGTCCGCACCTTTGGCTTTCCCGTCAGCCCTTGCTTTGCGGAGAAGAGAGATGCTTTGCTGGAGGCCCCAATCGGGGACGGCCCGATTAAAATTCTTTACATCATCAACACCGGCAAGAAAAAGACCGGTAAGGCCATTGAGCGCCTGCTCAAAATACCCCGGGTCCATCTTACCATCGCTTGCGGGCGCGACGCGGAACTCAAGAACAAGCTGGCCCGCCGCACCGAAGACCACGCGGAGCGCGTCCGCTTGCTCGGTTGGACCAACCAAATGCCGCGCTTGATGCTCAAGCACCATTTGATCGTGACCAAGGCTGGCGGCGCCACCGTCCAGGAATGCATCGCCGCCCGCTGCCCGATGATTCTTAACCAGGTCATTCCCGGCCAGGAGGAGGGCAATGCGCAATTGGTCCATGATTTGCACGCGGGCGTTGTGGCCGAGAAAGGGCGGGATGTGGCCGATTGGGTCAATAAAATTTTTGAGCAGGACGCGGAACTTTGGAAGCAGTGGCGTCAGAACCTGCTGAAAGTCGCGCAACCGGATGCCTCCGTGCGCATCGCGGAACTGGCCCTCCAAGAATGCCAGCGCTGCGAGCCTGCCCGCCGCTTATTCGTTTCCTCCGCGCCGGCCATTACCACTCCGCCGCCCCCGCGCAGACTTGCCGCCGCCTCCAAGGCCCGCATGTTGCTCTGCGATTTTCACATTCACACCAACTATTCGGACGGCAAAATGACCGCGCCGGAGGTGGTTGA
>Ga0182016_10003544_pt1 | contig 17801 bp, 11 predicted proteins | sample 712S2MmetaG_FD_120491 | JGI IMG/M metagenome (GOLD analysis project Ga0182016, IMG submission 120491) | Permafrost microbial communities from Stordalen Mire, Sweden - 712S2M metaG | ecosystem: Environmental > Terrestrial > Soil > Wetlands > Permafrost | place: Sweden: Stordalen | collected...
TACAGCGTAGCTACCGATTCCCATGGACGCATTATTGTCACCGATCCCGGCGCCGCCGGCGTACACATCTTTGATTTCACTGCGCACAAGTACAAGCTGATTCAACGCATCGACAAGCGCAAAAACTCGATGCTGGTGCCACAATGTGTTGCGGTCGATGCGCAGGACAATATTTACGTAACGGACTCGGACGCAGGCGTCATTTTTGTGTATGCGCCGAACGGTAAATTCGTTCGCGCCATCGGTAGCCTGAAAGGCGGCGAGGGCTATTTCAAGCGCCCCACGGGAATCGCCGTCGATTCAGCGGCGCAGCGCATCTACGTAACCGATACGCTCCGCGACCAGGTGTTCGTGCTCGATATGCAGGGCGCCATTCTTCAAACCATCGGCAAGACCGGAGCGGGCGACGGCGAGTTCAACCTTCCCACCGAATTGCGGCTCGATGGACAAAACCTCGTCGTTGTCGATTCCATGAATTTCCGGGTGCAGGTCTTCGACCGCGCGGGGGCGTTTCAATATGCGGTTGGAAAAATCGGCGACAGTCCCGGCGCGCTCTTTCGACCCAAGGGCATGGCTGTCGATTCCGAGGGCGACTTCTATCTTGTGGATGGTTTGTGGGGCAAGGTGCAGGTTTTGAATCGCCAGGGACAGCTCCTGTACTATTTCGGCGCATTGGGAGTCCACGCCGGCGAGTTTCAGTTGCCGGCAGGATTGTTCATCGATCGCGAAGATCGCGTCTTTGTTGTGGATTCATTTAATCGCAGGGTGCAGGAATTTCAGTACACGGCGCTGAAATCACCTACCAAAGGGGGCATGAATTGAACATTAGAGCGACATTGGGAGCGCTGACAATTCTTCTCTCTGGAGTGACTCTGCCTGGTCAGGTGACAGGGGACGTGCTGGGCATGCACAGCTTCGGATTGACGAGCAAATCTCCAATTTCCGCAGCAACTCCAGGGTCCTGTGCGTACTGCCACGCGCCGCACTCCGCACTGAACGTGGGCCTGTGGAACCAGAAACTGACCACGCAGGCCTATACGACCTACACCAGCACCACCGAAGCGAACAGTGGAAAGCAACCGCTTCTCGGTTACGACAGCAATCAATGCCTCAGCTGCCACGATGGCACCGTAGCCGTGGGGTCCACGCTGGTTTACGGAAAGATCGCCATGAGCGGATCGATGAATCCAGCCGATATCTTCGGCACCACAATGCAACCATCGCATCCGTTCAGCATTGTGCTGCCGTTAAAAGACAATATCGATCTGGTCGCCTCGCTTGCGGCAACTCACACCACCGCCGATTCAACCGGCGCGGTTCGACTGATTCGTGGAAATGTGGAATGCAGCTCCTGCCACAACCCTCATGTGCAGGCGACAGACCTGGTGAGCCTGAATTTTCTCGTCAAAAACAGCTCCGGTGGGCAGCTGTGCCTGTCGTGCCATGACCCCACACGCACCATGAGCAACAAGGTCAACCCGCTCGCGGATTGGACAGTCAGCGCGCACGCCACGTCTGCAGTCGCCGTTACGCCCCAGGCCCTGGTGGGCAGTTACTCGACGGTGGCCGGCAATGCCTGCATCTCGTGCCATGCACCTCATAACGGTGTGGGAACGTCCAGACTGCTGCGTGGCCAGAATGAAATGGACTGCATCGCCTGCCACAACGGCGGGACCAATGTTACGGGAATCGCTTCGTACACCAATGTATTCGCCGAGTATGCGACGCCCAAAGTTGGCCACCCGTTTCCAACGTCGACCAGTCCACACGACGCTGCTGAAGCGACTTTGCTTAATAACAATCGTCACGCCACATGCGTAGACTGCCACAGCCCGCATGGGTCTGCCCAAGTGGGGCTGTTTCCACCAGCGCCCTTGATTCGCATTTCGCAAAAAGACATTGCCGGCATCAACGCCAGTGACGGCGTCAGCGTGCTCACGCCTGCCATCAATCAATATGAGAATTGCCTGCGCTGCCACGGCACGAGCTCCGGCAAACAGACTTTGCCCATCTACGGATATGCGCCGGTGCGAGCCGTCTCCTCGGGCGATCCGCTCAACATCATTCCGCAGTTCGCCATAGCCTCCTCATCGAGTCATCCTGTCACGCACCTGAGAAGCAGTTCCCTTCCCCAGCCCAGTCTTCTGAGCAACATGTTGAATCTGGACGGAGTGACGCAGGGCCGCTCGATGGGCACGCAGATTCTTTGCACCGATTGCCACAACAGCGATGACAATCGAGAATTCGGCGGCACCGGCTCAAACGGCCCGCACGGTTCCAAGTGGACGCATATCCTCGAGCGGCAATATGTCTTCAGCCAGACATTGGCGCCGGGCGGTCTCATAAGCAATCTGACGCCGAATCCGGATACGAGCGTCAATGGACCCTACGCGCTGTGCGGCAAATGCCATGACCTGCCCAACCAGATCATGCAGAATACGAGCTGGAATCAGCACAGCAGCCACCTGATCGCCGGCTTCAGCTGTTCAACCTGCCATACTGCGCACGGCATGGGCGCGACAACCGGCGCCCTTAGCGGCGAGCGTCTGATCAATTTCGATGTCAATGTCGTCGGTCAGAACGGCGGCCTTCCCATCTCATATAACCGCGCAGCCAACACCTGCGTGATGGTGTGCCACCAGGCTGCTCATAACGCGGATGGAACCGTGACCGCAGCAAGTATGCGCCGAGGGCCAGTCGTCCGGAAGTGAATACTGCCTGAAGACGGGTTCAAGCCGGCGGCAACTGCGAAGAGGCTGAAGCGGTCTTACGCGTCGTCATCCCCGCGCGCAAGGCCAAACTTCTTCAACTTGTAGCGCAGCGCGTCGCGGCTTATATCCAGCAGCTTCGCCGCGTTGGTCTGGTTTCCGTTGGCCTGGTTCATGGCCAACTCAACCATCGAGTGCTCTACCTCTTCAAGAGAAGTTCCGCCTTCCGGAATGTAGAGCCGCGGCAAAGTTCGACCATTGGGCAAAGAGCGACCGCCATTGGCGGGCGAGGCCCGCTCAAACAACGTCCGGCCTCCGGATTCCCCCACTGAGAAGGGCAGATACACGGGCCGCAGGAGAGCCTCTTCCTCCAGGATCATCCCCCGCTCGATGCTATTCCTCAGTTCGCGCACATTGCCGGGCCAGTTATGGCCCAGGATCAGGGAGCGCGTCTCGTCCGTGACACCCCGAACCGACTTTTTGAAACGCCGGTTGTAGCGATCGATGAAAAAGTCCACCAGGGGGAGAATGTCTTCCTTGCGATCACGCAGGGGTGGAATGAAGATGGCAATAATCGCCAGCCGATAATAAAGGTCCTGGCGGAAATCGCCATCGCGAACTCCCTTTTCCAAATCCCGGTTTGAAGCAGCGATTACGCGCACATCGACCTGAATGTCGCGCAACCCGCCCACACGCCGAATCACCTGGTCTTCAAGCACGCGCAGCAGTTTGGCTTGCAGCAGCGGCGAAAGTTCGCCGATTTCATCCAGAAATAGAGTTCCGCCGTCCGCAGCTTCGAAGAGGCCTTTTTTCATCTGGCGGGCGTCGGTAAATGCGCCTTTCTCGTGGCCAAACAACTCCGCTTCCATCAATGTTTCGGGAATCGCGGAACAATTGATGGCGACAAACGGCTTTTCATGACGGGTACTCTCATAGTGAATGGCCTTGGCGATCAGGTCTTTTCCGGTGCCGCTTTCTCCCTGAATCAGGATCGTTGTAGCCTCTGAGGCCGCTACCTTTCTCACAAAGCTCATCAACTCAGTCATCTTGGGCGAAGCGCTGACGATGCTGTCGTAGCCGACTCCGCGCCGCACCTCGCCGCGAAGCGCATGCAACTCGCTGCGCAGGTACGTGGCCTCCAATGCATTTCTGATGGCTGTTTGCAGTTCGTCGAAATCGATCGGCTTGCCCACGAAGTCGTACGCGCCCAGCTTGAGGGCTGCTTTCACGTCGTCGAGCTGAGGATCGGCCGTAATCATGATGACGGCGCGCGCGTCGCCTGTCTTCTTCAACTGATCCAGCACCTCAATGCCGGTAAGGTCGGGCATGCGGACGTCGAGCAGCGCGAGGTCGGGGGATTCCTGGCGCGCCAGGCGAAGAGCCGATTCGCCCGCGTCAGCTTCGACAACGACGTAACCCCACTCTTCGCACTTTTGCCGCAGAGACCAGCGCACGAGCCGCTCGTCATCCACGATCATTATTTTTTCGACAGCCATTCAATGCTTCTCATCAACTGCACGCCTAAACCGCGCAAATTCGGCAGCGCTTTCAGTTTCAGACATTCGGGGCCGGGATCGACTTATGGCCGGGGTGAGGGGAAACCGGCGCGACGCATAGCCCTAAAAATGTCTGGGAGCTATTAGAGAGGGGAGAGAACCCCGACGCCTGTGACCCAAATCACGCGTGAAGGCACGGGTTTGAAACGAGACGAAAACATTCGCTGCTGCCCGTGCCCGATCGCCCGTTGGGCCGGAACGAATGCTTCTTTGGAAAAGAAGAAGGTGGGTATCTGTTTCACTTACCCGGATGCCGGTCAGTCAGGATGAAACTGCACATCTGCCAAGAAACTTCGAGAACCAAGCGAGGAGGTTCTGCCAGAACCGGTACTTATTGGATGCGAGGGACTGGGAGGGTCGAGAGAACGCCGAGAGTTTCGGCGGCCTCGGCGAGGTTTGAGTCTGCTGTCCACAATTCCGTGGGTATCGGAGAGAGGATGACCGAAGAAAGAAGACAGGCATCCACCAGGCCGATGCCTTTGTCGTAAAGTGACCGAATTTCGATCAGCGCCCGCACTTCCTCGATATCGGCAACCGTAGTTGTGGGCATGTCTTCAAGCATTGCAAGAACGGTCATACGTTCCGGCCATAAGTATAGTGAGAGCTCTGCGATCACAAACGGGTGCATCACCACTCTTTCACTCTTCAGCAGCGCCGCCAGGTGCGAATTTGGCGAGCGAAGGTGCCTTGACCAGATGCTCGTGTCTACAAGGATTTTCGTTATGGTTTCGGTCATTTGCGCTGCGACTTCCGCCGTGGAATGTCAGGGAAGTCAGGAACTGAGCCGCCAATCGCCGCCAGCCGTCGCGCAGCTTCACGCTGCACCAGGGCCGTCAGCGCCTCTCGGACCAAAGCTGTTTTTTCTTTTACGCCCGTGTACTCCTGGGCCTTGCGGACCAACTCGTCATCAAGCGCGATGGTCGTTCTCATTCAGTACCTCTCCTATGCATCTAACTATAACATCGAATGATGCTCAATTAAGATGCGCGATGGCGCGAGTGGAACCATGCTCGGTCAGTTTCAGCCCGAGACGATCAAGTGGCAGCACGATTTGCGGCGGCGTGAGTCAAGCAGGTACCGGCCAAGAGAAAAATAAAAAAAAGGGTATTTCTGTAAAGAAATTCCCTGGAATCAGGTAGATAGAGGGGGTCGGTTGCTCTAAAAATTAGATTCCAAAGGACTTATTTGCAGAATCTAGACAACAAAGGGGTTACGGACCCTTCTCGACTCTTCCGATTGTTCGTTGAACGGGTTTCGAGCGCGATTTTCCTGCATTTGCGCGAAAATGCCTCTCGTGGAACCGAATCTAGATGGATTATGCGCCAGGGATGCGAAATTGCCTGCAAACCGGGCGCAGAAAAGTGGAGGGGTTTTGGAGGAGCGCGGTGGAGGGGAGCTGCGGTAGATGGTTCGGGCTCTAGCAGCGTTTTGAGGAAGAATTCCCTCAGGGGCTAAAGCCCAGGTCTGCAGTGCAATGGGCTTGATGCACGGGCTGAAGCCCGTACCCTTCACTGAAGCCCGCGAGAAACAACCCTCCGGGGCCAAAATGGCAGCGGAAAAACTCGGAATGAGGCCGAGGTGTCACGATGCGGGGCTTGGGACGGCGGGTGCGTTGAAAGGGAGCAGAACTTCGAATGTGCTGCCCTGCCCCACCACGCTCGCGACGCTGATTTGTCCATGGTGGTCTTCCACGATGCGACGCGCCAGCGAAAGCCCCAGTCCGGTGCCGTTTCCTCGCGTGGTATAGAACGGCCGCCAGATGTGGGCGAATTGTTCGGCCGAAATTCCACGTCCTGTGTCGCTGACCATAATTCGTGCGTATTGGTCTTTCGATCCGATCTCGACCCGCACGTTTCCTGCACCATCCATGGCCTGCACCGCATTCAGCAGCAGGTTCAACAGGACCTGGTGGATGCGGTCGCTATCGTGCTCAACCTCCGCCAATCCAGAGGCCTTTTGCAACTCGATTGTGATGGGCTGCGAAAGCACTTGCTGGCGCGCCAGCATTACCGCATGTTCAACGGTGGTATTGAGATTGCTGCGCATCATGCGCGGAGGGTGCGGCCTGGCTGTTTCAAGCAGCTCGGTAAGGATCCGATTGATCTGGTTGATTTCAAGCCGAACGTCCTTCACCATGTCGCGCGCGGGGCTTGTCACGGGCAGATCGCGCCCGATGATTTCAATGACTCCGGCAATTCCGGCCAAGGGATTGCGGATCTCGTGAGCCAGCCCCGTGGCCAGTTCGCCGAGGGTCGCCAGATGTTCCGCGCGGCTCATTTGCGTGCGATGCATCCTTTCAATCTCCTTTTGGCTTTCGCGCAGTTGCTGCGTCATGTGATTGAAATTGCGGCCCAAATCTCCGATATCGTCGTTGCGCTCGGCGAAGCTCACGGTCACATCGAGATTCCCCTGGCTGACCAAGGCGACCTTTTTCTGTAATTCCAGCATGGGACCGCGAATCAGGTACGCGACAGCGCCGATGGACACACCGCAAACAATGATGGCCCCGTCAGCGGCAAGCATGAGCACCAGATGGCGCTCGGGAGCCTGAATGGTGATGGTGGCGACCATCAGCAACAGCAGACCCACGCCCAGGACAAAAATCACCGGCAAAAGAGCCTTGATCTGCCAGTTGACGCGCACTCGGTCCAATGTGAACTCCTTCGCCGGCGAGAGGGATGCCCCGGTTCCAGTGGACGCGGTGCCTGGATCCCATGGCTCCGCGGCCAAAATCCCGGAGACATAGCCCGTCGATTTGGCAGTGTGAGTCAACTCTGGCACTTCCTTGCCGGTTAAGCAATTCTTCCGGCGGATTCGTTGTCATTTCCTGCTTGCCTGCGGTACCTGCAACTTGCCAGCCAGACTGGAATAGCGCTCCAAGGACTGATTCGAAAAGACATGATGGCTTTAGATCGAAGCGACGCCAACCGTATATGGGCTAAATTCCGCAGTTCCTTTGGCGCGGATGGGAATTTGGCGCGGAAGGAACCGCCTGAGGGTGAGGGCCTTGAGATTCCCGTGACGCGCTCCTCTGCCAATCTGCAAGATGAATTTCCGAGTGTGATCTTAATCACCGCAATGGGTTTGCGCGGCAAGTTCTAATGTCCAACAGAACTTGCCTTCGTTTTGTCGATTCCGCGCGCCGCAACTCGCAGCGGTCTCCCCGTCACGGCCCTCCCGTGAAACACGCAAGCTTCGGAGCCGGTATGAATCAGTATCCCGAAAGCGTCTCCACTACCGGATCGGCCGCCCGCCGTGGCGTTCGCACGGGTCGACTCTATGCCTTCGCTTGCCTGGCGTTCCTTGCGCTGTTTGCAACGCGAGCGCAGGCAGCAGTGCATCCGGTGCCGCTGGATAAAAATGTGGATTCGGCCAAGTGCCTTGAATGCCATGAAGACAAGACCAAGGGCAAGTCGGTTCACTCTGCCATGGGGGCGGGCTGCCTGAGCTGCCACGAAGTTCGCGTCAATAAAGACACGACACGCGTGAAACTGGTTACCACGACCCCGTTGGCATTGTGCATTACCTGCCATGCGGATAAGAAGGCCGCCGACATCAAGGGGACGGTGCATCCGCCGGCAGTGCGCGACTGCCTTACGTGTCACGATCCGCATGCCAGCGAGAATAAGAATCAACTTCTCAAGCCCACTTCTGGAGGGGAAAAAGAGAACCTCTGCCTCAGCTGCCATCAGACCGGGATGAACGTGCCCGAAAAGGGCAGCCGCCATGCAGCGCTGGATATGGGCTGCGACGTGTGCCATGTGACGCATAAGACCGGCGCCGAGGCGACCATGGACAACCAGTTCCATTTGACCAAGGCTTCACCGGCGCTCTGCCTGGATTGCCACGATGCCAAGGATGCCAATCTTCAAAAGGCCCATCAGAACCAGCCCTTCGCCACGGCGAATTGCCTGCAGTGCCACGATCCGCACCAGTCCGCGGCACCCAAGCTGATGGCGAAGTTCCAGCATGCGCCGTTTGAAGCCAAGAGCTGCGACACCTGCCACGCGCCGGCCAAAGACGGGAAGGTCGTGTTGACGCAGCCAGACGCCAAGTCACTCTGCGTTACCTGCCACGAGGACAAGGCCAAGTCGATTGAAACTGCAAAAGTGCCGCATCCGGGCGCTGCCGGCGACTGCACGGATTGCCACAGCCCGCACGCCAGCAATCATCCCGGGCTGCCCAAGACCGACTCCGTGAACATTTGCCTCGGATGCCATACCGACATCGATGAGCTGCAGAAGAAACCCGTGCACCACCAGCCCGCATTCGTCCAGGGCTGCTCAACGTGCCACACGCCTCACGGCGGCGACAACGATCACCTGTTGCGCGCCAAGGGCAATGCGCTTTGCCTGGAGTGCCATGGTCCAGAAGCCACTCCGCAGCGGGACGACGCCGCGCACCTGCTTACCATCTTCAACGGGACGGTCAAGCTTCCCGACGACTACTACAAGAAAAACAGGGTTCCGGTGCTGCCGCTTCGTTATGGCGTTGGACACCCGGTGGATGGCCACCCCGTCTCCGACGTGATGGACCCAACCAATGTTGGCAAAGTCAAAACGCCGCTGAGCTGCCTTTCGTGCCACCAGCCACATGCTTCAGCGGAGCCTGGTCTACTTTTGAAAGACCAGAAGAACAACATGGCGTTTTGCGACTCGTGCCACAAGAACCGGCTCGATATGAAACAGACAACTTCCCCTGGAAACTGACCGGAGATCTATATGTTTCGCTGCCTCACGCATGGGAAACGCCTCAGCAAGGCCGTTGCGCATTTCCTTCTGATTTCGATGATTGTCGCGCTGCCAACAGCGGCCATGGCAGACAAGAAGAAGAAGAAAGCCGACACGTCGACTGACGCGGGGCCACGTAAATTTCCATTCGATCCTGCAAAGCTTGTATGGCCGAGCCCCCCGGGAATCGCCCGAATTCGCTGGGTGGATTACTTTGCCGGAATGAAGATTGACTACTCCGCAGCGGCCACCAAACCGAAAGCTACATGGATGGACCGCCTGGCCGGCGCGCAATCTCAAAACGAAAAATTCAATGTCAAGACCTTCCCTTACCAGCTCATTGGTCCCACAGGAATCGCAATCGATTCCAAAGGGCTGGTATACGTGTCCGATCAAAGAGTGGGGGCCGTTTTCATTTTTGACACGAAGACACGCGAGACTCAACTCATTCGTAACGGCTACGAGGCTCGTTTTGGCTGGCTCAACGGCCTGGCGATCGATGACGACGACCGGCTCTTTGTGGCCGATGGCAAACTACGCCACGTTTTGATCTTCAATACGAAGCACGAAGTCGAAAACCAGGTTACGGAAGGGCTGGTCGATCCTGTCGGGATCGCTCTCGATACCGCCAACCGCTTTCTTTACGTTGTGGACGCACAACAAGATCAGGTTCTGGTCTACGACGCCGACACCCTGAAGCTGCAGCGGAGGATTGGAACCGGGGGAAAGAACCATACGCTGACTTCCCCTGGCGATTTCGGTTCGCCGGAAGGGGTTGCTGTCGATCAGGAGGGTAACGTCTTCGTGACGGACACACTGAACGACCGGGTGGAGATCTTCGATGCCGATGGTAATTTCATTTCTACGTTTGGCAAGAATGGAGACGGACCAGGATTTTTTGCGCGGCCGAAAGGCATTGCGGTGGATAGCGATGGCCACATTTGGGTGGCTGACCAAATGAACGACCGGCTGCAGGTCTTCAGCCGGGAAGGCCGGTTGCTGACCTTTATCGGTCTCGGACACGGGGAGATGCCGGGCCAGTTCAAGGCCCTGGTTGGCGTGGCCATCGATAAGCAAAATCGGGTGTTTACTACGGAACAGTACCCGGGGCGGATGCAAGAGTTCAAGTACATTACCGACGCAGAAGCCGCCGAAAATGCGAAACGGGACGGAGAGGCACAGAAGGGTCCAAGCAAGGGGCAAAGTTCTTCTGTCCCTGTTGCCGCGCCTGCGGCGCCCGCTGCACCAAAGGCTCCGGCGGCCGCCGTGCCGTCAACTCCATCTTCCTCTTCAACCGCAGCGCCGACACCGGCCGCACCACCGCCTGCAAAAGACTCGGGCGCTCCCAAGCCGCAGGGAATCTAGCGGCCGTTTGGTTCGCGCGCAGCCGGCTCGTTCCATGAGGCGCGCCGGCGTTACTCTGCCGATTGCTTTTGGCGGGCGCCGCGCCAGTAAAGAATCAAGCCGAGCAAGACAGAGGCACCCGTTCCGGCCACGAGCTTGAGCTCGAATCCCAGCTTGGTGGCTGCATCGCCCGACGGCACCAGCGAAACCGCAATCCCGATGAGCACCACCACAAATCCCAGGCCGCCCGAAATCCATACGCCCGTGAGACCGCCCGGCACAAGCACCGCGTGCGGATTCTCTTTCCGGTCTCTGCGGCCGGCCAGCTTGATGACCGCTGCGAACATATACAGAAACGGGATGAAGTAGAGAATGATTGCGGCATCGATCAACAACTGATACGCGCCGCGCGTTGTCTCATTGATTTGACTGGCCAGTAGAATTGCCCCCGACACAAGTGCCTGCACGAGGATGGAGATGTACGGCGTTTTCCAGCGCGGATGAATCTTGCCGAAGGCGGCGGGCAGGTAGCGATCGATTCCCACCACGAAGGGCACGCGCGCGATTCCCGCAACCGTGCTGCCGACACCGCCCGCGTTGCCCACCGTGACCAGAACAGCCGCGAGGATGCCCAGGAATCCGACCTTCAGCGCCACGGAGCCGATTGTGATGGCGTGAAAGACGCCGCTCTGCGGATCGATGTCCGCGGCCGGCACAAGGCCCAGAATGGCAAAGGTGCCTGCGATGTACATCAACGCGATGAGTGCGCCGGCTCCAAACACTGCCCGCGGCAACGTACGGCGCGGATCGCGCACCTCTTCGCTCATCGCCGACACCAACTCGAGTCCAGTGAACGCGAACGCAATCTGCGACCAGAAATTCACCGTGTCCCAGTTCCACACGGGCATCATATTGCGCGCCGTAAAGTGCGTGGCCGAACCGGAACGCCAGCACACCACGGCGCCGATTACCACCAGCATCACCAGCGGCAGATAGGTTCCCACACCGCCCGCGTTTTGCAGCCATTTGCCGATGTTCAGGCCGATGATGTTGAGCAGCACCGATACCAGGAGCAGCCCAAGAGACACGGCGACGAGAAAGGTCCGGTTTTGTGCCAGCTCCGCGCCGCGGCCGCCGATGATGTATGCGCTCATCGACGCACTGGCCAGCAACAGCCCCGGAAAATAGAAGACGGTGTAGATCCAGTAGGTCCATCCAGCGATGAACCCGTGAAACGGTCCGAACGCTTCGCGCGACCACACGTAAAGTCCGCCCTCTTCAGGAAACCGCGATGAAAGCTCGTTGATCACCAGCGCGCCGGGGACAAAAAAGAACACGGCGGCAATCACCCACAGACTGATCGATGACGTGCCGTTGTGCCCCGCCGCGGCGATCCACCTCGGCCCCAGCACCGTGGCGATATTGAACAAAAGTACATCCCAGAAGCCCATAGTCTTGCGCAACTGGGATTTCGTTTCCACCGCGGGTGGTGCACCAATCGTCATTGAGTCCCCTGCGAGTGCAGAAAAACTCGCAACCCGAATGATATGCGACGTGATCGCCGCTCTGTCTGGCACTGTCATCCTGCCTGCACATGGGTGGCTACTGCCGGCAAGCTTGAAACACTGGCAGGTTTCGCGCGTCCATGAGAGTATCATTCCGCTGTACGTCTTCGAGCCCGACCCAAACCACTCCGGGAGCGTAACTCATGCGTGCTTCGTTCATTCAAGTCTCGCTATTGATCACATCGTTCCTCTGCTCTATTTCTGTCTGCGCCCAGTCTTCCCTGCCCCTTCCCGGCTGCGAAGCCGCGCCGGAGGCGCAAAAGGTGATCGACGAAAAGCTCGAGTGGAACATGCTCGACAAGATGAGCTTCAACGACCGCCTCGCCCTGAAACGCAAGGTCCTTGAAGACCTCATGGCCCGTTATCCGCGCGAATTTGCCCCGGTCAACTCCTACACGAACCTTATGCATCAGTACCTGCCGCAGGATTATCGAAAGGTCCGTGACGGCTGGGTCCAGGCGGCGAAAGACCACCCCGAGGATCCCTTCGCGCTCTTCCTCGCCGGTAAAGCCCTCATCGGTGTCGACACGCCGCGTGCCATCGAACTCCTCGACAGCGCAAAAGCCAAAGCTCCCACGTTTGCCTTGCCTCACCTGTATCTCGCCGCGACCTACGCAAAAGGCAAACGAGCGGACAAGGCGAAGACAAAAGAGAACATCGACGCCTTTTTCGCGCTCTGCCCCGCGTCAACGGATGGCTATGCCCAATTCCTGCTAGCCAAGGATCCATCGCTTGAGCCGAAGGTCGCTGTGGCGCTCCGTGCCCACCTGGCCAAGGAGACCAATCCACTTCGTCTGCAGTCCTACACCCTGCTCTGGGGACTGGAATTCCGGACGCATCCGCCCAGCGAACACGATGCCGTGCGCGCCCAGGTCGCCGCCGACCTGAAGCGCCTCGAATCCCTGAACCCGCATGGCAATGCCGAGTGGGAGACGCATCTGCTCACCGGCTACAAGCAGAGCGGTGCGTCGAAAGAAACCGTCACCGCCATGGAAGATCGCATCCTGCACGACTACCCCCACTCCAACGACGCCTCCAACATCGCCTACGACCGCTGGGACAAGGGCCACCCCAAACCCGAAGACCAGACCGACACTGCAGCTTGGACGAAGTGGCAGCAGGAGTACGAAGAGGCCGCAAAGGGCTGGGTTCGCCAATTCACCGACGGCACCGGCCAGGAAAGCACATGGTTCTACGCCATCCAAAATGATTCTGCGATCACCGAGAAGGACGGCATTGCCGCCACGGATGCGTATCTACACGCAGCGCGCGACCATGAGTCGCCCAGCGACTACGGAGAATACGAAGAGAGCGCCGCCGAGTTTCTGGTTGAAAAGAAATGGCAGCCCGCCCGAGCCCTTGAGCTGCTGCAAAACTCCAAGGCCATTTCCGCCAAGTACCGCGCTCAGGAAGACCCCAAAGACAACCAGAGCGACGAGGAAGCCAAGGATTCGGCAAATTACCGCTTGTACGACGATCAGGAGACCGACGGCTTGATTCTGCGTGCCGCCATTCAATCTGGCCAGACTGAGCCGGCGCTGAAGCTCAGAGCTGAACTGGAAGCTCCCGTTCCCACCGAGAAGAAGCGCGTCTCAACTTACTGGCTCAACCGCGCCCGGCTTGAGGTTATCGAAAAACACCCGCAGGATGCGCTCACCTACTACCAGCTGGCATTCCAAACCCGACTGGACGCACCCAAAATATTTCGCGGCAAGCTCGACGACCCTCTCGCCGACGAAGCCCGCGCGCTCTTTAAAGAGCAAGGCGGTTCCGAAACCGCCTGGGTTGAATGGAGCAAGCCACCGGCCGGCACGGAGCAGGCCGCCGAGGGCCGCTGGGAAAAGGCCACCAAACAGATTCCCGACTTTGAACTCGCGGACATGAACGGCAAGACCTGGAAGCTCAAGGAACTCGGCGGCAAGACGCTGCTCATCAATCTCTGGGCCACCTGGTGTGGGCCCTGCCAGGCAGAGCTGCCGCACCTCGAAAAGTTCTACCAGAAAACCAAAGACCGTAAAGACATTCAGATCCTGACCTTCGATCTGGATGAAGATCTTGGCGTCGTGGCCCCTTACCTGAAGGAGAAGGGCTACACATTCCCGGTGCTTCCCGCGTACTCCACGGTTGTCGGCTTGCTCGATGGCTTCGCCATTCCGCAAACCTGGCTCGTGGATCCGCATGGCATCTGGCAATCGAAGCAGATCGGTTTCGGCGGCGGCAGCGAAGCCGACTTTGAGAAGGAGATGCTCGGCCACGCCACGGCTGCCGGCGGCGGGCAGTAGCGCCCATCAAGCATACTCAAGAGGATGAGTAAATTCGCCAAATACCTGCCGCTGTTGCTTTCTCTCCCGATCGCACTGACGGCAATTCACTCCACGGCGCAGCAAGCGGTCACCCTGGCTCAGCTCACCGGCAACAATACCAGCGCGCCCAGTGCGTCTGGCGTCATGCCCAATGGCAACGCCGCTGCCGGCAACGTGAGCAATGTTTCGCTCAAAAAACTGCTGCCGCCCAACTTTAACGGCAGGGTCCTGGCGCACTGGATGCCCTGGTGGAAGTGCACGGAATTCCCGTGCGAGGGTTCGCACGATAAGCGCGGCCCCATCCGCGTCCACTACTCATCAGAGGATTCGGGCCAGCTCGATCGCACCATCCGCGACATGATCCGGCGCGGCTATGACGGAGTGGTGGTTTCCGAGGCCAACACGACCGGCCCCGATGCCGAGGGCGCACTGGCCATGGCGCGCGAAGTGACCAAATTCCCTAACTTCGTCTTCGCGGTCTTTGAGAATCACCTGAACAAGCTGAAGCCGCGCGACCAGCCGGGCAAGCTGATGAGCGACATGGCCTACGACGAACGCCACTTCTTCGGCCTGCCGAACTATCTCCGCATCAACGGGCATCCTGTGGTCTACATCTTTGACAACGGCGACATCAACTGGGTAAGTGCCGAGCAGCAGGCGCCCGAAAATCCAATCTTCATCCTGAATGGTCCGCATCACGCCTCGGGCAGCGTTGGCGGATTTTTCTGGTTCGGCGGCCTGGAGCACAACGCCAAAATCTCGAGCGGCGATGAGCTCGACAAACTCCATTCCTTTTACTCCGATGTCGGGGGCAACCAGGGGCATCTCTTTTCCGGAGCCTTCTTTAAAGGGTTCGACGATCGGCTCGCTCCCTGGGGCCTGGGACGAAGAGTCGACCAGGCCTGCGGTCTCACTTTCGTTCGGTCCCTCGCAGCCGTCGCCAAATACCTGTCGCGGTCATCCTCCAACTTCCTGCTTCTGCAGGGCGCTACCTGGAACGACTACGAAGAAGGCACTGAGCTGGAAACCGGCATCGACAACTGTGGTTCGGTCGGCGCCAATGTATCAGGCACGGAGGTCAGGCCCGTCCCATCCTTCGCCAAGCCTGGCTCTGAAGAGACCGTCGATCACTACGAGGTCTATCTCTCAGTGGATGGCAAACATCTGATGGATGCAGCGTCGATTCCCGTGCGTGGCGAACCGTTCGACATGGCGGCCCTCAAGCTCACGCCCGGTGCGTATCTTGTCCTCGTGCAGATGGTCGGAAAATCGCACATTCTCAATCAAATCTCAACCCCGGTGCAGCTCACGATTGGCGGCGTCTCTACACCGGGACGTCTTCCCGCCAACCTTGTGCCCGCTCAAACATCCGAACCCAGTTCGGCACCGGTTGATGACGAAACGCCCGCAGACGACGCCACACCGCCTGCTTCAGCCGCCGCGCCGGCTCATGCGCCGACTTCAAGCCCCACCATCTCTGTCACGTCTCCAGAGGAAGGCGGGCAGGTTTCCAATCCCGTAGCCTTGAGCATCACCACCAATGAGCCCTTCACGGTAACGCGCATTCAAATCTGGGACCACGGCAAGAAGGTCCTCGACCAGCTCAATTCGACGTCAATCAGCGGAGTGAGCATTCCCATGACTCCGGGCCCTCACACCCTCACCATCAACATCAAAGACGAGTCCATGGCAACGAGGGATTCCACGCATGTCAGCTTCCAGGTCCAGTAGCGTTCAACCGAATAGCGCTCGATGGACGCCTCGTGGTGCCCCCAAAATTTCGCTTCTGAGACCTGAAGAGCATGAACGTTTCGCGCCAACTCCGCGAGCACCACCGACGTGCTGACTCACTGACAAGCTTCAATGGAAGTCGGCTTCAGCAGCTAATCTAAAACGTATGGATGACCTCTCCTACATCTCTGAGCCGACCCAAATTGCCGGAATTGCTGAAATGAGCAAGGGCCTCAACTTTGGCATGCCTTCAGAGGCACTGCTGGGATGTCTCCTCAAAACTCTAGTGGCTTCAAAACCCGAAGGTCGCTTCCTCGAACTCGGCACCGGTACGGGCATCGCAACTGCATGGCTGCTTTCCGGCATGGACGCAGCGTCGAGCCTCGTAAGCGTCGACACAGATCTGAATTTTCAGGCGGTCGCAAAGGCCGTCCTCGGGTCAGACAAGAGAGTGACTTTCCGCCTCGAAGATGGTCTGACCTTTCTCCTATCGCAGAAGGCGCACACGTTTGACATGGTTTTTGCAGACGCCATGCCCGGCAAGTACGAGGGACTGAACGATGCGCTCAAAGTAGTGAAAGTGGGCGGCTTCTATGTGATCGATGACATGCTGCCACAACCGAACTGGCCCGAAGGACACGCAGCGAGGATTCCCGTGTTGCTTGAGCGGCTGAGCAAACATCCGGATTTCACCCTGCTTCCTCTCGTATGGTCCAGCGGGGTTGCCATCGCCGTCCGACAAAGATAACGCGTCCTTTCAATGCGTATGGGATTTCTCTATGACTGCTTATAATCGTCGCCAGTTTCTGCATGGAGCCAGCCGTGCCTTCGGCACTGGCGCTCTTCTTCCGGCACTGAATCCCCTTAGCGCTCTGGCTGCATCCGCGTCCTCTTCTGAGCCCACCAAAATCCGTGGCGTCATGGTCGACGCTGCGCGCGTTCCGGAAACTATGGCCTACTACCGCCGCGTGATCGAGTTTTGTGCGGACTGGCAACTCAACACACTTCACTTCCGCCTTACCGACGATCAGGGGACGGCGCTGCGCTTCGCATCCGTCCCCGGCCTCGTCAATCACGAACATGCTTTCACTCCCGATCAACTCCGCGACCTGATTCGCTTTGCATCGGCTCACGGCGTGGATCTGCTTCCTGAAATTGAATCCTTTGGACACACCGGTTTCATCACGCGTTCAAAGGCCTATAAGCATCTGCTCGACGATTCCACTGAAGGATCCTCAGAATTCACGGGCGTCATTCCCGTGCATCCTGAAACCCTGCACTTGTTCGAAAAACTCTATCGCGAGATTGCCGCAATCTTTCCCGCGCCCTATCTTCATGGCGGATGCGACGAAGTCAACTGGGGCGGCTCCGACTTGTCGCAGCGAGCTCTGCGTTCCAAGTCCCGCTCTCAAATCTGGGCAGAGTACCTCAACACGCTGGGCCGCACCGCGGAGAGTCTGGGCAAGCAGTTCATCGTTTGGGGCGATCTCGTTCTGCACAAAGACCCGACCATTCTCAACGGACTCAACAAGACCACGATCATCATGGATTGGAATTACTGGGACACGGACGCCGTTGCATTTCGCGATGCCATCAATACGGTGAAGGCTCACGGCGCGCGCGCCATCGGTGCTCCGGGCCTGATCAGCTATCGGTGGGGAGCACGCGCGGGCGTGAGCCAGTTAGCGAACATCGACGCCTTTGCCGAGGCGTATCTTCAGACAGACAATCCCGCATCTCTCGGCGTAATTCTCACCAACTGGGTTCCAAGCCGCTATGTGCAGAACTCCATCTGGGATGGATTCGCCTACGCTGCCGTTGCCTTCAACGACGGACCAGCCATTGCGCGCACATCGGCATTTCA
>Ga0182016_10003546_pt1 | contig 17796 bp, 11 predicted proteins | sample 712S2MmetaG_FD_120491 | JGI IMG/M metagenome (GOLD analysis project Ga0182016, IMG submission 120491) | Permafrost microbial communities from Stordalen Mire, Sweden - 712S2M metaG | ecosystem: Environmental > Terrestrial > Soil > Wetlands > Permafrost | place: Sweden: Stordalen | collected...
ACGGCCTACTTCACGGTGGCCGCCACTCCCAACGCGCAAGACCCTAACCCGCTCGGTTATCAATGGCAGCTCAACGGTTCCAACCTCGTTGATAACGGCAGCTTTTCCGGCACCGCGACGCCCACCCTGACCATCAAAAGCGTCGCTTCCGTGGATCTGGGCAGATACCAGGTATTCGTTAGCCCGACTCTGCTGGACAGCAGCACCAACAGTTCCAATGTTTTCCTTTTGGTTGACATTCCGCCTTCCTTCAAATCCCAGCCTGTAAGCCGGCTCAATCAGCCAGTCGGGGCCGTTGTGAACTTCAGTGTCAATGTGGGCGGCGCCCCACCGTTCTTTTATCAATGGGAATCCAATGGTGTCCCACTCTCGGACGGCAATGCGCTCTCCGGCTCATCCACCAGCAATCTGACCATTAACCCGGTTAATTTTTCCGATGCCGCAAGCTATTCGGTGGTGGTGAGCAATTTCTTTCAAAGCGTTACGAGCGGCGTGGCCAAGTTGTCGGTGGTGGCGGACAAGACCAAGCCAGCGGTGGCCATTACCTCCCCCGCCCCCGGTTCCCGCACCGACGATTCCGTCATCACGGGTACCGCATCAGACAACGCGCAGGTGACAACCGTCTTTGTCTGGGTCACCAATATCTTCAATGGCACGACCAACTACGTCAACACGACGGCGATTCTTTCGACCAACAACCCGCAAACCAAGACCTGGACCACCGTCACGAACGCTTTTCCGCCCGGCTCAAACACCGTCGCGGTGCAAAGCGTCGATTACTCGGGCAATCTCTCCCAGGTCGCTGTCTGCAAGTTCTTCTACATCGTGCCGTCTCCTTTCACCCTTTCGTATAATCAAAATGACGGCACGATCACGGGCAGCGCGTCGATCTCCGGCAACACGCCACCGACCAACGGCGCGCAGCTCAATCTGGGAGAAGGTTATACTTTGACAGCTAAGCCAAGGGCGAATTATTTATTGACGAATTGGACCTTCTCGAGCGGGATAATCAGCAACGCCACCACCCTCCATTTCGTGATGACGCAAAACCTGTCCATCCAGGGGAATTTCGTGCCGAGCCCGTTCCTGCCACCGGTGGGCGGAATTTACAACGGCCTTTTCTTTCCCACCAATGACGCCGGTCCGTCGGAAGAAACCGCAGGTATGATCAGTCATTTGTCATTAGGCAACCTGGGGGCTTATAGCGGCACCCTCATGCTGGACGGCAGCAGTTATGCCCTGAACGGCTCTTTTAATATCTTTGGCCAGGCCAGCAATTATATCGTCCGCCCAACCGCTCGCGGCGGGCCGGTAAGCGTCGTCATGAACGTGGGATGGACTAATAGTCAAATCACCGGGTATGTCTCCGGGAGCGCTGGGGGATGGCTTTCTCCCTTGGATTTGGAAGAGGCCAGCGGGGCGGAGCTTTCCAGCCAGTCCACCTTGCTTCTTTCCCCGTCCACCAACATGATTGGCGAGGTTCCGCCGGGCGACGGTTATATACTCTTGAGCAATCACTTGGGCAACATCAGTCTCGCGGGAGCGTTGGCCGATGGCTCCACTTTCAGCCAAGGTGTGCCTCTGGGAAAATTGGGGGATGTGCCGGTTTTTGCCAATCTTTACGGCAATGCTGGCTTCCTCATGGGATTGATCAACCTGTCCAACGGGACACCGAGCGCTGGGACCAATTTCATCTGGCTTAAGCTAGCCGCTCGTTCCGGTCTCTACACTGGCGGGTTTACCAACTCGCTTTTGGCGAAAGGGTCCGCGAACTCCGCGCTGACGAGCTTTACCGGCACCTTGACCATCTCAAACGCCAGTTTGAATCTCAGCTACCAAGTCTCCATCGCGAATAAAACCGTGACCGCGACCTCTGGCTCTTCCAATCCATTGCGTGGGACATTCAATCCGAGCACCGGGGCGCTCTCCCTGGTTTTCGGCAACGGCGAGGGCAAATCAACGGATACTGGTTATGCCGCCCTCCTCGAGGACGCCAATACTGGCGGTGGCTATTTCGTGACCCCAACCGTAGCTGGAATTATTTACCTGACTCTGGCAACACCGGCAGCGGCAAGTTTTGACGGCGGCGAGGAGATCTCAACGGGTGCCAGCAATGAGGAGGTCGCAGTTCCTCCGATTATCGCCATTCCCCTCGCACCGAGTAGCCCCTAAAGTTAGGTTTTCTTTCGACACCCGCGCGAGGCAGCTTTAAACTGCATTCGCTTGGGCCATGAAACACAATTGACGCCGATGATGGCGCAGTATCGCCGCATCAAGGGCGAGCTGCCCCGTGAAGCCCTCCTGCTTTTCCGTCTGGGCGATTTCTATGAATTGTTCTTCGAGGATGCCCTGGCCGGCGCACCTTTGCTCAACGTCGCCCTGACCAGGCGGGGCGAGATTCCGATGTGCGGCATCCCCTTTCACGCGGCCAGCGGCTACATTGCCCGACTGCTCAAAGCGGGACGAATCGTTGCCGTCTGCGACCAAATGGAGACGGCGCGCCCCGGCCAGCTCGTCAAGCGCGCTGTCACTCAAATTCTCAGCCCGGGGGCCCATTTTGACGAGCGGCTCCTGACCCCGGAAAGGAACAACTTCCTGGCCGCGATCTACGCTTGCGGCAAGTTGTTCGGCCTCGCCGCGGCCGACCTGACCACGGGCGATTTTACCGCGACGGAGATCGAAGGCGAATTGGCTCTTCACGCCGAACTGGAACGTCTCGCTCCGGCGGAAATCATTCTGCCTTCCGCCGCTGAAAACCTGGCCGCGCTCGCGCGTGGCCAAGCTCCAGTGTTGAACCCATATGAAGATTGGGTTTTCGCCCCCGAAACCGCGCAATTTACGGTGCGGGACCATTTTAAAGTCGTCACGCTCGACGGATTTGGGCTCAAGGACCGAGCCGCGGCGGTCGGGGCGGCGGGCGGGCTCCTACATTACTTGACCCAGCATTTACGCGTCGATGTCTCGGCCCTGACACGCCTGCGTTATTATCAATCCTCCGATTTCATGGCGCTGGATTCCACTTCGCTCAAAAACTTGGAGGTTCTTCAGCCGCGTCAGGTGGATGGGCCGCGTCAGACCTGCCTGTATGGAGCAGTCAATCGCACGGTCACACCCATGGGCGCCCGGCTCCTGCGACATTGGCTGAGCCAGCCGCTCGGTTCAGCGGCGCCCATTGCGCGCCGGTTGGAGGCGGTCCGGGCCTGGCTGGACAATGCCGCGTTGCTGGATGAATTCCGCCTCGGATTGAAAGAAATGTGCGATTTGGAGCGCGTCCTCGGCCGGTTGACCAGCGGTTCGGGCAATGGCCGTGACCTTCAGGCCCTGCGCCGCGGCCTGGAAAAGATTCCATCTGTCAAACAACTCCTGGCCCGATTGGCGCCAGTGAATCCCCCTGCGCAATTACCCGCCCTCCAGGAGCAAACGCCGACCCGGCCGCAATTGATCGATGAGCTGGCCGGCCAGCTGGGGGAGTTTCCCGACCTTGTCGAGTTAATCTCCCACGCCATTGTCGAAGAGCCCCCGCTGGCACTGAAAGAAGGCGGATTGATTCGCGATGGCTTCGACCCGGCCCTGGACGAGCTGCGTCTCGCCACGCGCGACGGCAAGGAGTGGATCGCGCAATTGCAACGGGACGAAATTTCCCGCACCGGCATCGCCTCGCTCAAAGTGCGGTTCAACTCCGTTTTCGGTTATTACATTGAGGTCACCAAGTCCAACCTCGACAAAGTCCCACCTCATTATATCCGCAAGCAAACGATTGCCGGCGGCGAACGTTTCATTACGCCGGAATTGAAGGAGAAAGAGGCCAAAATCCTTGGCGCGGAAGAACGCAGCATGCGACTGGAATTTGAGTTGTTCCAGCGCGTGCGCGAACAGGTGCTGGCGCAGTTGCCGCGTTTGCAACAAACGGCGGCGGCGCTCGCACCATTGGACATCCTGGCCGGCTTTGCCGAAACGGCTCGGCTTTATGATTACTGCCAGCCGGAGATGGCCGCAGACGGGGTGGTCGATATTCGCGAGGGACGCCATCCAGTGTTGGAGCAAAGCATGACCGGAGAACGCTTTGTGCCCAATGACACGTCCCTGGACCATACCCGGCAGCAATTGCTCCTCCTCACTGGCCCGAACATGGCCGGAAAAAGCACCTTCATCCGCCAGGTAGCTCTTATTGTCCTGCTCGCGCATACCGGCTCCTTCGTCCCGGCGGCGGCGGCGCGCATTGGGCTGACCGACCGCATTTTTACCCGGATTGGGGCCAGCGATGATCTGGCGCGCGGGCAATCCACCTTTATGGTGGAAATGAGTGAAACGGCGAACATCCTCAATCACGCCACCGTGCGCAGCCTGGTTATACTTGATGAAATCGGCCGCGGCACGAGCACTTTCGACGGTTTAAGCCTGGCTTGGTCGATTGTCGAGTATCTGCACAATGTCGTGGGCGCAAAAACTCTCTTTGCCACCCATTATCACGAACTGACAGAATTGGCGGGCCGGTTGCCACGGGTGCAAAATTTCAATGTCGCCGTGCGCGAATGGAACGATCAGATTGTTTTCTTGCGCAAGATCACACCGGGAGCGACCGACAAGAGCTATGGCATCCAGGTGGCCCGTCTCGCCGGCGTGCCCCGGCCTGTGCTGGAACGCGCCAAGGAAATTCTGTCCAATCTCGAAGAATCCGAGTTGACCCCGGAAGGAAAGGTGCGGCGACAGCCACGTCGGGCTGAAGCCGAAAAACTGAAGAAACTCGGCCCCCCGCCGCAACTGGATTTGTTCGCATGAGGCCCCCGTGGCTGTGGATCGCTTTTCTTTTGCTGACTTGTTCCGTCCAAGCCCACAAAGTGCAAGTCAGCGACCCCTCGCGGGCCAGTGCAATCATCGTGCGCGGGGGCCGATTGCTTGCCGACTACGGCGGCTACCAACTTCTTGAAAGCGGCGAAACAAACGGCTTGATCGTGCGCGACGCCTACAACTCCATCCTTCTCCGAGCTGGGCCTCTGGATACGTCGCTGCCGCAAACTCAGGCGCTGCGCCACGCCGCGGAGAGCTTCCCAGGAAAACGCCTTCATTTACTCCACTTCGCCGGCCCGATTCAACCTGCGTGGCGGCAAGCCTTGCGCAACCTGGATCTGCAAATAGTCGATTACATTCCGCAGAACGCTTATCTGGTCTATGGGACCGCCGCCGCCCTGGCCAAGATCCGACCTTTCCCCCTGCTGCAGTGGGACGGCGCCTATTTGGCAGACTATAAGACCAACCGTTTCGACCACTTGGAGGCGGGTGACCCATTGGCCATTCAACTTGTGTCGGACCCGGCGGTTAACGAGGAAACATTGCGCTTGCTCGAAGGTCCCGTCCAGTCACGCCATGTCATGCATTACCTCAACGTCTTCGCGCGAGTGCCTCGCGCTGGCCTTGCCGTCTTGGCGGGGAGGAGCGATGTGCTTTCCATTCGACCGTTGCGTCAACCAAAGAAACTCTGTGAACGACAGGACCAGATCGTCGCCGGCAATCTAAACGGGCGGACCCTGACCGGCCCCGGCTACCTGGCTTGGCTGACCGACCATGGCTTCACCCAGGAACAATTCAGCGCCGCAGCGTTCGTGGTGGATGTCACCGACAGTGGCATTGACAATGGCACGACGGCCCCGAATCACTTTGGCCTCTACGTTTCCGGGCAAACCAATGCCGCCAGCCGCGTTGCTTATTGCCGCTTGGAGGGGACGCCCAATCCCGGAAGCACGCTCAGAGGTTGCGATGGTCACGGCACACTCAACGGGCATATCGTCGCGGGCTACAGCGACGGCACGGGTTTCCCCTTTGCCGATGACCTCGGTTATCATTATGGCTTGGGTGTCTGTCCGTTTGTGCTCGTCGGCTCATCCGTCATCTTTGATCCGGATAATGCGACTGGGAATATCAGCTTCAGTCAATTGCAGGATCAAGCATATGAAAATGGCGCCCGCATCAGCAACAACAGTTGGGGTGAGGACGGGACCGACGGAAGCTATGGCCTGCTTGCGCAGGAGTTCGATGCGCTCGTCCGCGACGCGCAGCCGACCAATTCGCCCTTTTCCACTCCCGGTAATCAGGAAATGACCATCGTTTTTGCGGCGGGCAATTTAGGGCCGGCGGGGCAAACCATCGATGAGCCGGCAACAGCCAAGAATATCGTCGCCGTGGGCGGCGCCGACAACATTCAACCTTTCGGCGGTTACGATGGCTGCGACATCGGCGATGATCAGGCGGACAACGCGGATGAGATATTGGACATTTCTTCCCGCGGCCCGTGCGCGGATGGACGCCATAAGCCTGATCTCGTGGCTCCTGCCACCCATGTAAGCGGGGGCATCCCGCAAGCGCCCGACCCCGGAGATCTTGGCACGGAAGACCCGTGTTATTCGGGTGACAGTGTTTGTGGCGGCATCGAATCCAATCTCTATCCTCCACGGCAGCAATTCTACACCGCTTCCTCGGGGACAAGTCATTCTTGCGCCTGCGTGGCGGGCGGATGCGCTTTGCTGCGGCAATACTTCATTAACCAATCGTTGCCTCCCCCCTCCCCCGCCATGACGAAGGCCTGGTTGATCAACTCAGCCCGCTACGTGACCGGTCCCAGCGATAACCTTTGGTCCGATACCCAAGGGATGGGAGAAATGAACCTGGGCACCGCTTTTGATGGCCTCCCCCGCCTTATTCGGGATGAGCGGGTGGAGGACACCTTCACTGCCAGCGGCCAATCCCACTCCTTTTCTGGCGCGGTGGCAAATACCAACCTGCCCTTCCGCGTGACTGTTGCCTGGACCGATGCGCCCGGCAACACGTCTGGCGCGGCTTTTAATAATGATCTCGATTTGACAGTAAGCGTTGGCGGGCAGACTTATCTGGGGAACGTTTTCAATGGTGCCTGGTCCATCACGGGGGGCGCGCCGGATCAGGCCAACAACGTCGAAAGCGTTTTTATTCCCGCCGGAGTGGTGGGCGCTTTTACCATCACCATCGCCGCCATCAGCATCAATTCCGTAGGGGTGCTCAATGACAGTAATAGCCTGTGCCAGGATTTTGCACTGGTGGTTGACAACGCGGCGTATGGCGGTTCCCTCGGTCCGGTAAGCCCGACGCTGGCCAATCCGGTTCTCTTGGGAACCAATTTTATCTTTTCACTCCAAACAGTCAGCAATCAAACCTATATGCTCCAGCAAAGCATCTCTTTGGAAAATGCCGACTGGAATTCTGTGCTGACTTTCACAGGAGACGGCAGTGTGCGAACCCTCACCAATGCGGTCACTTCCTCCGCGGCCTTTTACCGAGTTGCTTCCCCATAATGGCAGTATTAAAGCAGATGCATCATAATTTGGCATGCATAGTTCGGCAAGGCGACCCTGCCTCGAATAATGTAATGCGGCCGGTCGCAACCGCCCGACCTAGACAGGGGCGCGGTATTCTCATACGGTTAAAGATCATGAGCGCAGACGAACCTCAACGGCCCCGGCGCATCACCTCCCTCGACGCGGAACGCGAATACGCCTTGTCCATCATGACGAGGAACCGCCTTGGCTACCGGTTCAAGATCTAGTAACACCGATGAATCCAGTTGGCATCCATGCGCGCTTTTTGCTCGGCCCAGCCGGGGCGGGAAAAACTTTCCTGTGCCTGCAGGAGATTCGTGAGGCTTTATTAGCGCAACCGTCCGGTCCACCACTTCTGCTGCTAGCGCCGAAGCAAGCCACTTTCCAACTGGAACGGCAACTTCTGGCCGACTCCTCTTTGCAGGGTTATACCCGCTTGCTCATCCTATCCTTCGAGCGCTTAGCCGATTTCGTTTTAACCCGTCTGCGCCAACCAGCTCCGCCCCTGCTTTCTGAAAATGGCCGGATCATGGTTTTGCGGGCGCTGCTGGTCCGGCGGCGCGATGACTTGCGCATCTTTCGCGCCAGCGCGGGCCTGACGGGATTCGCAACCCAATTGAGCCACCAATTGCGCGAATTACAACGCCGCCGCCTGGCCCCGGAGAGCATTCGCTCACTGGCCAGCCAAACGGGAGCCAGTCCATCGCTCCGGCGGAAACTTCTGGATCTCGCCCTTCTCCTCGCGGACTACCAGAACTGGCTGAGTCAACATAACTTTGGCGACGCGGATGTTCTACCCGACGTGGCAGCCGCCGCGCTGGCCCTGCCCGCCGCACGTTTTTTATCCGTGGCCGCCCTATGGCTGGATGGGTTCGCGGAAATGACGCCGCAGGAATTGAACCTGCTAGCCGCGCTGGGCCCGCACTGCCAAAAAATGACCCTGGCCTTTTGCCTGGAAAGCGCGTCCCCGGAACCGAAGCCATCCTGGCTATCGATTTGGAACAGCATCGGAAAAGCATTTGACCAATGCCGCGTCCGTTTATCCGCGTTGCCCGAAGCGCGAGTTACCGTCGAAGTGTTGCAACGTCAACGGCCCGTAGGACGCTTTGCTGAAAACCCAGCGCTGCGACACCTTGAAGAACACTGGACGCAACCCGCGCCGTTCCCGGACTCACGCGCTGTCAATCAATTGCTGCGCCTGGCGGTATATCCCAGCCCGGCGGACGAGGCCGTTCTCGCAGCCCGGGAAATTCTGCGTTTCGCGCGGGCCGGCGGCCGCTGGCGCGAGGTGGCCGTGCTTTTGCGTAGTCTTGACGGTTACCACGATCATCTGCGCCGTGTTTTTACGCGCTATCAAATCCCCTTTTTCCTCGACCGCAGAGAACCGGTGGCGCAACACCCGCTGGCCGAACTGACGCGCAGCGCGGTGCGCGCGGTCGCTTTTGGGTGGTGCCATGAGGATTGGTTCGGAGCGCTCAAGACCGGTTTGGTCACGCCGGAAGAAGAGAGTATTGACCGGCTGGAGAACGAAGCGCTCGCCCGCGGTTGGACAGGCTTGGCTTGGTTTGCCCCATTGCCCTCGCGTGAAGAAGGGGCGAATTGGGCGGAACGGTTGCGGCAGAAATGGCTGCCACCGTTTGCGCAATTCCGCCAATCTCTCAGCCTCTCGTCCGCCCCCGACGGCCCGCGCCTCGCGCAAGCTTTACGCCAGCTCTGGCTTGCTCTGGATGTCCAAACCACGCTCCGGGAATGGAGCCGCCGGCCTCCCCGGGGCGAGGCCATCCACGCCACGGTCTGGGAGCAATTAAACGCCTGGCTGGATGATCTCGCCCTGGCCTTCGCCGGCGAATCCATGCCTTTGCGCGATTGGCTGCCCATCCTGGAAACAGGTTTAACCAGCCTGAACATTGGCGTGATTCCACCCGCCCTTGATCAGGTCCTGGTTGGGGCGATCGACCGCTCCCGCAATCCGGACCTCAAGCTGGTTATATTGTTAGGTGTCAACGAAACGGTATTCCCGGCCGCACCGGCGGCGGCGGGCTTGTTAAGCGAAACCGATCGTGAAGAACTGGGCCACTGGGAGATTATTCTCAGCCCGACAAGGCGCGAATTCTTGAGCCGGGAACGCTTTCTTGGCTACATCGCCTGCACCCGCTCGCGCGGGCGGTTGGTCCTGGCTTGCGCGGAACGGAACACGCGTGGCGAACCGCTTAACCCCTCCCCATTCTTTTCGCATCTGCGCGCCCTTTTTCCGGCCTTGGAAATTGAAAAATACGCGGAACCGGATTGGACGGAAACCGAACATGCCTGTGAATTGACTGCGCCCCTCATCCGCGCCAAGAGTTCTTCCCCTGCTGTGCGCGAACTCTGGCAAAGCTCGGTCCTTTTTGACTTGCCGGACCAGATTGCCCTATGGGGAAACGGCGTCGAGCGGGAACGTCTTTCGCCAGAACTCGCTCTCCGTCTTTATGGTCCCGCCTTGCGGACTTCCGTCAGCCGCTTGGAAGACTTCGCGGCCTGCGCCTTCAAATTCTTTGTCCACTCCGGGTTGCGCGCGGAAGAGCGGCAGCATTTTGAATTGGATGTGCGCGAGCGCGGCAGCTTCCAGCACGCCGTGCTGGCCAACTTTCACGAAACGCTGCGTCAGGAAAAAAAGAACTGGCGCGATCTTACTCCAACGGAAGCTCAACTCCGGGTCCACCAAGCCGTCCATGACCTGGTCCCGATCTTTCACGACGGCTTGCTCGCAGCCAACGCGCAATCCCGTTTTGCCGCGCGCGCTGTCGCCGCCTCCCTGCAAGATTACATTGTCGCGACCGTGGACTGGATGGATAAGTATCAATTCGATCCTTACGAAGTCGAAATGGGGTTCGGTGACAATTCGCGTGCTAAACTGCCGGCGTGGGCGCTCGATTTGGGTGAAGGGCGCCGGCTCCTTTTGCGAGGCTTTATCGACCGAATCGATATTTGCCGCCCCGGCTCAGGAGATGAAGCCCTCGCGGTGGTCATTGATTATAAATCCAGCTTTCGCAAGTTGGATAAAACTTTGATGGCTCACGGGCTTCAACTGCAATTGGTGGCCTATCTGGCAGTTCTTCGCCATTTGGACAATCCCCGCACTGCTTTCGGTGTCTCTCGACTCATACCCGCCGGGGTTTTCTACGTCAATTTGCGCGGTCAGGCGGAGCGAGGCGAAACGCGTACGGAAGTGCTGGCCGGGGCGCCCTTTCAGCAACGCCGCTACCAACACACGGGCCGGTTCGATGCCGCCGTCCTGCCCTGGTTGGACAAAAGTCCGGCTAAGACCTCTCCACAATTCAACATCAGGCTCAAGGCCAACGGCGAGCCTGACGCCCGCAGCGCGGACATGATGTCTTCGACCGATTTCCGCCAAATCCTTGATCAGGTGGAAGCATCCCTTGTCCGCATGGGACAGGAGATTTACGGCGGGGTCCTACGACCCAATCCTTATCAAAAGGGTTCGGAGCGCGCCTGCGATCGTTGCGATTACCAAGGCATCTGCCGTTTCGATCCTTGGGCGGAGCCTTACCGGCTGCTGGAAAAGCCCCGTTGAAAAGGGCCTTTGGCACGGACGCATTTTTCGGTGTCATGCTCTTGACAATATTCCCCATCCTCTATTTTTCTTGCTGGATTCCTCCCTCAGAGTAATTTAACCGCCTTATGATCAGAGCCGCTTCCCGTCCATGCCCCGTTTGTTTGCACCATTCGGTTTCCACCCTGCATTTTCAGCGCTTTTTGCTGCCCCAAAACCACCCTTTGGCCGATGGCTACGAAGTCGTCTGCTGTGAGGGTTGCGGCTTTGTTTATGCGGATTCCGCCGTCAAGCAGGAAGATTACGACCGCTTTTATGCTTCCTTTTCCAAATATGAGGACAAAAAGACCGCGACCGGCGGAGGGGAATCCCCATCCGACGCGCATCGCCTCGCCGAGACGGCTGAATGCATCGCCGACTTTCTACCTAATCGCGGCGCGCGCATTCTCGACATAGGCTGTGCCAATGGCGGAATGCTGCAGCGCCTTAAAGGCTTGGGGTTCGCCAAGGTCTGCGGCTTCGATCTGCCCGCCGGTTGTGTGGAGAACACGAGGAGCCTGGGGATCGAAGCTCATTTTGGCTCGGTCACCCAGCACCCGCCAGGAGTTGGCCCGTTCGACCTCGTCATTCTCTCGCACGTAATGGAACACTTGCGCGACCTGCATCAGGCGGTGCGCGGAGTCGAGCGGCTGCTGGATAGAGGCGGCTCCATTTATATCGAGGTCCCGGATGCCGCGGAATACGCCTCGCACGTTGTCGCCCCATTTCAGGATTTCAATACTGAACACATCAACCACTTCTCCATGCGATCCATGGAGAATTTGATGGGACTACTGGGGTTTGCGGGCCGCAAACAAGGCCAGAAGGTCTTTGATTCCACTCCTGGCATGACCTACCCAGCCCACTACGGTTTTTGGTCCAAGACTGGTCCGGCGGGTTTTAAGATTCAGCGCGACGAGGACCTGGTGAACAGGATTCGCGAGTATATTACCCGCTCACGCGCCATGATGGAGCAAATGGACGCCCGTCTCCAAAAAGTCCTCGCCAAATCCCCCGAGGTCATCGTTTGGGGCACCGGCCAATTGGCCATGAAGCTGCTCGTGGAAACCTCCCTGGCCCACGCGAAGATTGTGGCGTTTATTGATGGGAACCCGATCAATGTCGGCAAGAAACTCCAGGGCATCGAGATCCAATCCCCCAGCCAACTGGCCGGCCACCCACAACCCATCATCATCACGACCACTCTGCACCAACAGGCCATCGCGGACCGCATTCGCCACGAGTTGGGGCTCCCCAACGAGATCGTTTTTCTCCAAGAACCGAAAGCAACGCGCTAAGCAGCTCCTCGGAGCCATTTTTCTTGCGCAATGATCCAATGCTTTTAAGGTAATAAAATGGGACAACAGATACCAGAAACACAACGTCGCGCCCCGCAAACTAGCAGCAGCCAAACAAGCGATGAAGGGGAATTGTCTGGTCTGCATATCGCCATCATCGCGCTCGCTTCCCTCGGCATATTTGTTGTGGTTTATTTGGCATTCATCCAATAGGCCCCCAAAGCGGGAGCGGATTACCGCACTCCAAGACGCTTCGCGTGTGAAAGAAGTCGCCGGAAGTCCGTCAGGTCTTGGAGTGCGCCAGTCCTCTGGCGCTTTGAGGATGGGTAATCCGGCTTTTCGATGCCAAGCCCATCCCGCAAATCTTTTTGCACGCTCCTTTTTCTTGCCAAAATGGGGGGAAGGACTAAACTTTTTCCTGAAAGTCCCCAACAAAAGGATTCTTCATGAAAAATGTGACTCGCTTCGTTCTTCTCGCTTCCTGTGTGATTCTCATCTGCATGGCGCGCACCGCGCGCGCCCAGGATTGGCCACAATGGCGCGGGGCCAACCGCGATGCCAAGGTTTCAGGCTTTACCCCGCCCGCTACCTGGCCGCAACAACTGAACCAAAAATGGAAAGTCACCGTAGGGAAGAGCGACGCCACCCCGGCGCTGGTCAGCGACAAGCTGTTTGTTTTTTCGCGACAGGATGATGATGAGGTAATTCAATGCCTGAACGCGGCGACGGGTGCGAACATCTGGAGCAATAAATATGAAGCTTTGGCGGCGACGGGGCCGGCGGGTCGTCATCCCGGCCCCCGCAGTTCGCCCACCGTGGCCGAGGGCAAAGTCGTTACTCTGGGAGTGCGTGGGGTTCTTTCCTGTCTGGAAGCGGATTCCGGCAAATTGCTCTGGCGCAAAAACGACATTCAAGGCTGGCCCGGCTTTTTCACCGCCATGTCTCCCATTGTGGTCAATGGCGTCTGCGTGGCCCAACTGGGTGCGAAAGACAACGGCGTGATTGTCGCCTACGATTTGGCGACGGGAGCGGAGAAATGGAAATCTTCCGGCGATGCCCCAGCCTACGCCTCGCCCGTCCTGATGGAAGTGGGCGACACCAGGCTCATTGTGACGCAGACGGAGAAAAAAGTGGTGGTGGTGAACCTGGCCGATGGCAAGACGGCCTGGGAAACGCCTTTTGTTGGGCAAGGCATGGGCGCGGGCAATTACGACACCCCAATCGTCGATGGACAGATAATCATTTACACAGGCGTAGGGCGCGGCACGGTCGCGGTCAAATTGAATAAACAAGGAGACGCCTTCACTGCGGCTCCCCTCTGGACCAACACCGACAATTCGCCGCGCTTTTGTTCTCCTGTGCTGAAGAACGGCTTGCTCTATGGGCTGAATCAGGACGGTAATTTCTACTGCCTCAATGCCCAAACCGGCAAGACGGCTTGGGTGGAAACTGGGACCAAAAGAGGTGCCTTTGGCTCCATCATTGACGCCGGCAGCGTGCTGGTGGCCCTGACCACAAAGTCGCAATTGATCATTTTCCAACCCAGCGACAAAGCCTATACCGAACTGGCCAGCATTAAAGTCGCGGACTCGGAAATATACGCCCATCCGGTGCTCGCGGGAGACCGGGTCTTCGTGGAGGATGTCAATTCGCTCACGCTTTGGACAGTGGATTGAAAGCCCGCTTAAGGCCGGGGCAAACGGCCAATCCAAATTGCGCCGGCGGCGCGATGCCATTGCAGCGGTGGCAGGACGGGTTCGGTCGGGCTGGTGATTTCCAAGCGGTCTTGCGGGCGCATTTTGTCCACCCAGGGTTGATATGCTTCCCAGGCATAATGATTCCACTGGATGTCGCGATAAATTTTCAGGTCCGCGTCGGGCATAATGGCTGATTCGTAGCCCAGAATGTAGCGCCAATCTCCATAAGGGTTTTTGTAGAATGTATTGAAGAAAAAGGAGAAATCCGCTCCGTAAAAAACGCCGTCCTTGTCCGGCATCCAGCCTTTCATTTCGGGCTGGCTGCCATCGACAATCGGCTCGCGCAAAGTCCCCGTATAGCGGCTATCCAGATCGCTTGTGGTGTCAAGAAACATCGCCAGACAAACCACTCCGCAAACCACCAGGCGACGCCCCGGATTTCCGCCCCACAGATCCGCGATGCCCGCTTCAAACTGCACCGCCAGCCAGGCCATCGCGGCGGCCAAACCCCAATCGGCCCAGAACCGCCCGGCTTTGAGCGCCAGCACCCAGCAAATGGCCATCATCCAAAACAACGGTGACCGAAAAAGGTCTTCTCCCTGCTTGGCCTGTTGTTTGCGCCAAAGCCAGACAAAACCCAGCACCAACAAGGCGCTGAACTCCCCGGCGCTCGGTTGCAGTTCACCCACCAGCGATTGCGTCGGCGCCCCTCCCTTCGTCAGTGCGGTGGCCCAAACCAGGTTCTGTTGCAAAAACTCCCAAAGATGTCCAGTAAGCAGAGCCCCCAAGACGGTCCCGGCGACCCAGCAGATTGTCAACCAGATCGTCGCCCGCCAGCACTGGGCGAGGAAAAATGATCCCAAAAGCAAGCCGTACAAATACCAGGTTCCGTGCATCCAGGTTGCCAAAGCGAACGCCGCGATGCTCCCCAAGAGCTTTCCCCAGGATGGCTTTTGGTCATTGTGCTGTCTCCAAGCGAGCAGGAGGCAGAGCAGCGCCGCCTCACTGACCAAGAATGGCCGGCCTTGCAGCCAGCGCGACATCAATCCGGGCAACGGCACGCAGAGGGCGAGCAACGCCGCTAGCCATGCCTCCGGATAACGCAGCCAAGGCAATCCAGCGACCAGAATTAACAGCAACAATCCCCCAGCCGAGACCACCATCAACCCGTCCTCACCCATGCCCGCGGAGCGATGCAGGTGACGCAGCAACCACTCCCACCCCGGGCTAAAATCCATGTGATAGGTTGGACCCAGCACAAGGATTTGCGCGTACTCCTTATCCGTCACCGCCTTTGCGACATAGCGGCGCGCGTCTCCGGGAGGAAGGTAGCCGTAGCTGAGGGTTTTGGAAAAGATGCCAATGCACGTCGCTCCGACCATCAGCCATGCCAGCAAAGGAACCCAACGTTGGAGGACGACGGAACCATTGTTCATCTCCCGCCGTTATGCCGTCCCCTGCCCCGCCATGCAAGCTTAACGATATTTTCGCTGCCGAACCCGCGCGCCAAATCGAATCTTGATCTGGCGAAGGAATCATAAAATAATGTGTAAAGCGCGCTTGACATAAAGACAAGCAAACTTTACACTTTTGCGCATGATGAATCAAAAACTAAATGTCCCCGGAGAGATTTTTCTCGGAAATAAAGAGTATTCCTGGCGTATGGACTGGAATGTCAACGGCTGGTTGTTCGTGGCCACCCTTATTTCGGCTTTTGCCGACATCATATTTCAAAACTCGGTCAAGCACTGGCCGCTCGGCTGTCGGGTGGGGGTGGTGCTAGCCCAATTTGGGGCGATTCTCCTGTGGATTCGCGGCCTTCGCCAATGGATCGCCGGAATGGATGAACTCCATCGGCGGATCACCATTTCGGCGGTGTTCTTCGCGATCAGCGCCACGTTCTTTTGTGTCATGCTTTGGCACCGTTTGGACGTGGAGGGTCTCTTTCAAGCGTGGTTCTCAACCAAGAAGCATCCGAACCCTAGCTGGGATATTGTCACGGTCGGACACACCTTCTTGATCTTGACGGGCTTCTACTTCGTCGGCCATTCCATTTTTAACCGCAGTTACAAATGAAAAACAAACTGCGGGAATTGCGGGCCGCCCGGGAATGGTCGCAAAGCTGTTTGGCGGATAAACTGGGAGTATCGCGGCAAACCATCAACGCCATCGAAACGGAAAAATACGACCCAAGCTTGCCGCTGGCCTTCAAAGTAGCGCGCCTCTTTAATAAGCCAATTGAAGAGATCTTTTCAGAAAACGGTGACTGATCTGCCTTGAAGCCCCTTGCTCTTCTGGATGTTACATGTCGAACTGCATCCCAACTGCGCAAGGCAAAATGCCTCACTGAGAAAAGCTTTGACACACTCGCTGTATCTCAACAACCAAAGACCTGGCTTTTGACAGTTGGTTAAAGGAGCCTTCCAGCGGCTCGTTCATGCTCCAGGAATACGCCGGGCTTGAGCACAAGCAGCCCGTAAAACGGTTTGCCCATCAGTCCGCCGAAGTCGCAATGGTCGAGCGTGAGGAGAATGTAAGCCCAAGCCAGGGCGCTAAAGAGAATCGGTCGATCCTTTCCGGCGGGGAATACTGCTGGAAGTGCAAGCGTGAGCACGTCGTCCATTACGAGCAAGCTGGGCCGCAACCGCGCCCAATTTGCGCTTGCGGCTGCCGGGAAATCAGGTAAGTTCCGAACCACTTCTTCAATTGCATAAGGGGTCGTGATCAGCGTCCAACCATTTGCCGTTGTACGCAGAAAGATTTCGTGCGAAGCACCGGTCCTCGATCCGCTCGCGGCCAAAAGGACGCTCGTATCCAGAAACAGCCTCAAGCGCCTTGGTCAAAGTGCCGCATGTCGGCCTCGTCTTCCGCGATCCAACCAGCCATCTGGTCGCGGGTAAATTTTCGAGGTCCAGGCGGCGGAAATCCTTGCGCGCGCATCCGAGTGGCGAGAAACAGCATTAGCTCCTGCTTTTCTTCCGGGACCAGTGTCTCGGCGGCTGCCTCAATTTCATCAAGTTTACTCACACCCCTGAACTACCATAAGCGACGCGACGTCACAACAATCGAATTAATTTCTTGTGGCGATCACCAATGCAACGCGTTCCCCCTATTGCCTTCTTGGGGGAAACGTGGCCTTAGTTTATAGTTTTGGAACCGTTGTTCGTCTCTTAAAGACCATTAACCCTATCGATCAATTGCCGCAACCGGCCGTACTGCCGGCGGTCAAAACCAAAGGCGATACGGGGCAGTTCGACAAGGTCATTGTCGTCGCGCTCATCGGGCGTGGCTTCAATCACGCGAAATTTTTCGCCAATGATGATGTCCGCAAAATCATCATTGAGGGCCTCGAGGGCGAATTCAGAAGGCGGATGCTTCAGGCGCATAACCAATTGATCCTTCACCATCCGGCTGGAATGGTAGTTGCGGTAAAAACGGGTGATAACGCGCACGGCGTGTTCGGCGTTGTCCGCCAATTGATAAAGACACAAGTCATCGGGCGAGATTAATTGGGCGCGCAGAAGGTGCTCGCGGATGTTTTTGTCCCAAGTCTTCCAATACGTCCCGCCTGGGCGATCGAGCAGGACTAGCGGAACCAGGCGCGCCTTCCCGGTTTGCATGAGTGTCAGGGCCTCGTAGCCTTCGTCCAGTGTGCCAAAACCGCCAGGAAAAAGCACGATGGCATCGGAATGCCGGATAAAGGTTAGCTTGCGGGTGAAAAAGTACTTGAAGGTGACCAGTTTCTTGTCCTTTTCAATGATCGGGTTGGCGGACTGTTCCCAGGGCAATTGAATGTTCGCGCCAAAACTCATCTCCAATCCCGCCCCTTCATGACCAGCCTGCATGATCCCCGGACCCGCGCC
>Ga0182016_10003547_pt1 | contig 17790 bp, 15 predicted proteins | sample 712S2MmetaG_FD_120491 | JGI IMG/M metagenome (GOLD analysis project Ga0182016, IMG submission 120491) | Permafrost microbial communities from Stordalen Mire, Sweden - 712S2M metaG | ecosystem: Environmental > Terrestrial > Soil > Wetlands > Permafrost | place: Sweden: Stordalen | collected...
AGGGGTTAGGGACTAGAGATCAGCATCAGGAAGTAACGGTCAACGCGATGCCGGCATTTCGTCCCCTAACCCCTGGCCCTCAGCCCCTAATATGTTGGGTTGAACGTGGTGCTCCCCTCCGTGGAGACGGCGCTGCGCAACGTGAAGGACGCGCCCCACCCATCACGCCGGCGTTCGTGCCGAGTATCATTCGTCCCGAGTATCATGAGTTGTTGATGCCCTGCCTGCTCTACTGCGTTACCCAGCAAAATCCAGCGGTCAACGTCGCGGAAGGAGTTTGCGATGCTGCAGTGCGGTCGCGCGAGATGCTGGGCGTGCGGCTCTACTGGAGCAGTATCGACGGTCCCGAAGTTGTGATGGGAGACCCCGAGTCGCTAAAGAAAGCGGCGCTGCAATTTCATCAGGTGTTGCGCGAGATTTTGGCGGCGACGACGCCCATTCCATTTCGCTTTCCGACCCTGTTGGAAAGCGAGGACGTGCTGGAGCAGCATCTGGCGGGCGAGCAAGAACTGTATCGCATCGCGTTGCAGAGGACGGCTGACGCGGTGCAGTACGAGGTGGTGGGAACGTGGACAGCGGAAGAGCAGGCTGACCTGGCGACTCCGGTGAGCGGCCGGGAATATCGGAAGCGGCGACAGGAGGCCACCGTTAGGATTGCCGCAGTGGAAAGCAAGCTTAAGAGCGTGACTGCCGATTCGGTTCGGGAGTGGCGCGGGCGGCAGGAGCGCAAGACGCATCGCTGGTTTGCGCTGGTGCCGCGGGCGAACCGCGAACGCTTTATCGCTGCGCTGCGCAGTGCCGGTTCGTCAGAAGGGATTCGCCTGCGTCTGAGCGGGCCATGGCCTCCCAGCGAATTCGTCGCTCCGCCAGGCGAGAATGGATAGCCCCAAGCCCATAACACCCCAGGGAAGGTGAAGCTGCAGTCTCAGAGTGGCGACGGCGGTTGGAAGGGATGACGCGGTAGGCGGTCGAGCGGATCGATCGCTCGCAGGAGACCATCGAGCAGGGCTTGGCGAAACTGGTGCTAGGGATGATCTGATCAAGTCCATTGCAGTGCTTTCGGGGCTAAAGCCCCTCTTTCACACGTTTGGCTTCTATAGCCTGCTCGCGTACCATGGATAAGCCCTGCCAATCACAACCATGAGACCAGCTTTCGCCGGATTTTTCTTCCTTATTCTTACGCTCACCGCGGTTGCCGCGCAGCAAACGCCCGCTGCCGCACCGACACCACAGGCCAAGGACACCGCACCAGCCGTACCCGGCCAGAACGCTAGCCAACTGCCTTCGGGGAAAGACACGGGCCAGGCTGGTCCGGCCCAGGCTCCCACTCCTCCCGACTATTCGCAGGAAGCCTATGTCGTCCAGCGTTTCCGGCAGTCCATGCGTTTTGAGAACGACGGCACCGGACGCGATGAGAGCGAGGCGGAAATCAAAATCGTGAGCGAGAGCGGGGTGCAGGCGCTGGGGCAGTTCAAGGTAGGTTACAGCGCACTGAGCGACAAACTGGAGATCGCTTACGTTCGCGTACGCAAGCCCGATGGGACGGTGATTAACGCGCAGGAGTCGGCAATACAGGACCTCACCTTTTCCGACGCGCCGGTTTATACCGACTTCCACGAGAAGCACATCAGCGTGCCCTCGTTGCGTCCCGGCGATGTGCTGGAGTATCGCTTCGTTCGGACCGTCGTGAGTCCGCTGACCCCGGGCCAGTTCTGGACTAGTTACAACTTCGCGGAAAAGGGAATCGTGCTCGATGAGGAGCTGGAGATCAATGTTCCTAAAGACCGGCAGATCAAGCTAAAGACCAAGCCGGGATACGACCCGAAAATCACGGAAGAAGGCGATCGGCGCATCTACCACTGGACGCATTCGCGCCTGGCGAATGACGACGAGGGAAAGAAAAAGAAGAAGGCGCCCAAGCCTGAAGATCAGGTCTCCTCGGTGGAACTGACCACGTACAAAAGCTGGGAGGAGTTGGGGGCGTGGTATGCCTCGCTGGAGCGGGACCGGCGCGTGCCCGATGCCGCGGTGAAAGCCGAGGCGGCTGCGCTGGTCAAAGGCAAAGCCGATGACATGGCGAAGGTGAAGGCGCTCTATGATTACGTGTCGCGCAACATTCGCTATGTCAGCTTGTCCTTCGGGCTGGGACGCATGCAACCGCACGCGGCCAGCGAAGTGCTGGCCAACGGCTACGGCGATTGCAAGGACAAGAACACGCTGCTGGCCGCGTTACTCGATGCCGAAGGGTTCCACTCGACTTCCGTACTCATCGGCTCGAAGCTTAAGCTCGATCCCGACATTCCCTCGCCGTCGCAGTTTGATCACGTGATCACGCGCGTTCCCGTGGATGGCAAGGAAATCTGGCTGGACAGCACGCCCGGCATTGCCCCGTTTCGCATGTTGAGCCTGGGACTGCGCGACAAGCAGGCGTTGGCCATTCCTCCCACGGGCAATGCGGTGCTGGTGTGGACCCCCTCCGAGCTGCCTTTCCCGGCTGCCGATCGCACCAGCGTAGTGGGGAGCGTTAGTGAGACCGGCAAGTTCACCGCGCACGTCAGCACTACGGCCCGCGGCGATACCGAGATGATTCTGCGCTACATGATGCGCCAGGTGCCGACCAGTCATTGGAAGGACATCTTCGACCACATGCTGCAACGCGCCAACCTGAAAGGCATAGAGATCACCAACCTGAAAGCCGGCGATCCCAGTGCGACCGACGGTCCGTTGACCGTCGACTTTGACATTACGGCCAACAACTACTTCGACTGGTCGGCCGCGGAGTCCAAGTTCCCGCTGCCGCTGGCCTCCATCCGGTTACCTCGAGATGACGAGGACGAGGATGACGATAGCGCCTCCGCCGAGGCCATCAAGCTGGGAGCGTTACAAGACGACCAGGCAGATTTGAAGATCACATTTCCCGCAAAGTACAAGGTACGTTCGCCGCTGGGCGTGGAGGTTAAGCGCGATTACGCGGAATACCGCGCGGTCTACAGCTTCGATGCGGGACAGTTCACCAGTAAGCGAACGTTGAAGCTACTGGCCCGGGAAGTTCCTCACGACCGCAGCGAAGACTACGCCGCGTTCCGGCGGGTGATCAAAGCGGACGAGGCGCAAGAGATCTCGCTAGACAATCAGTCGCCCGGAGCGGGCGGCGTCGGCGCTGCCGACAGTCGGTCGGCAGATGAGTTGTTCGACGCGGCGGTGCAGGCACTGCAGAATCAGCACTACGAATCGGCCGTCGAGTTGCTGCAGCGGGTGGTAAAGCTGGAGCCCAAGCATAAGGATGCCTGGAACGATCTAGGCAACGCTTACATGGCGTTGGGCAAGACCGATGAAGCCATCGCCGCCTTCAAGACGCAGATTGCAAACAACGCTTACGATGGCTTTGCCTATAACAACCTGGGCCGGGCTTATCAGCGGCAACAGCGCTATGACGAGGCGATCAAAGAGTTCCAAAAGCAGATCGAAATCAATCCCCTCGATCAGTATGCGCACGCCAACCTGGGCGCGCTGTATGTGAACCAGAAGAAGTTTGCGGAAGCCGTTCCGGAGTTGGAAAAGGCGGTCGACATCACGCCCAAGAATCCGCTGCTGGAAGTGTCGTTGGGCCAATCCTACATCGCGACCAAGCAGACGGAAAAGGGAATGGCGGCCTATGAGAAGGCCATCAGCCTGGCGCCCAATCCGCTGATCTGGAACAACATCGCGTACTCGCTGGCAGAGCAGAAAGTCCAGCTTGATCGGGCCACGCAGTACGCGGACACCGCCATCAATGCGCTGGAGACGCAATTGCGCGACGTGAGTCTGGACAGTTTGCGCATGCCGGACCTGGGCGCGACCCAGTTGCTGTTCGCGGTATGGGACACCAAAGGCTGGGTGGAGTTCACCCGCGGCAACCTGGATCTCGCCGAGCAGTACATCCAGCCCGCATGGCAAGCCGGCGGTACCGGTGATGAGGCGGAGCACTTGGGAGAAATCTACGAGAAGCGGGGAAAGCGCGATCAGGCTATTCACTACTATGTTCTCGCGCTGGCTGCCGAAGGTCCCAGTGCGGATGCGCGCGGCCGGCTGACGGCGCTGGGCGTAACCGACATCGATCGCCGGATTGCCGAAGTCCGGCCCGAGCTGCAGAAGCTGGGCACAATTTCGCTCAATAAGCAGGACAAAGGCACGGCCGAGTTTTACTTGCTGGTATCGCCCGGTAAGGTCGAACAGGCGAAATTCATCAAGGGCGATGACAACCTGAAGAGTTTCGCGGAAATTCTGCAGAAGACTGACGTGGGTATGAAGTTCCCCACCGGATCGCAGGCCCATGTGGTGCGGCGGGTGGTGGTCCGCTGCGGCACCGGAAGCGCAGGGCCGTGTACGCTGGAGTTGTTGCCGTCTTCGCTGGTGCGCACGCTGGAGTAAGAAGCGAACCCGCCCACTTCGTATCGGTCCTTGCAGCAGACGTACGTCTCTGGTATTTCCACCTGGGTTGAGATTCGATTGCTGATGGCTGAAAGCTGATGGCTTCTCGTCTGTTGCCAACTTGGGTTCCTCGCCACTTGAGCCTACAATTCGCAGTAGTACCCGTTCTACACTTCTATTTAGCTGGAGGCACCACGTGCCCAGTATTGCTGTCCTTGTTGTCATTGTTATTATCGCTCTCTACGTCGTCAACTCGATCAAGATATTGGCCGAGTACGAGCGCGGTGTTGTTTTCCGCCTTGGCCGGCTGTTGACTACCGCCAAGGGGCCGGGCGTGATTCTGGTTTTCGCGCCCATCGATCGCATGGTGCGGGTTTCGTTGCGGCAGGAAGCGCTCGAGGTCCCACCGCAAGACATCATCACCCGCGACAACGTCACGCTGAAGGTGAACGCTGTCATCTTCCTGCGCGTCGTCGACTCCAACAAGGCCGTGGTCGCGGTGTCGAATTACATGTACCAGACATCGCAATTTGCGCAGACCACGCTGCGTTCGGTGTTGGGTGAAGTGGATCTGGATGAACTGCTGGCGCATCGCGAGAAGATCAACCTGCGCCTGCAATCGATCCTTGACCAGCACACCGATCCCTGGGGCGTGAAGGTGACCAACGTCGAAGTGAAGCAGGTTGACCTGCCGGAGACGATGACCCGCGCCATGGCCAAGCAGGCCGAGGCGGAACGCGAAAAACGTTCGAAGATCATCCACGCAGAAGGTGAATTTGCCGCAGCGCAACGCCTGGTTGACGCAGCTCACCTGCTGGCAGGCGAGCCGACCAGCATTCAGTTGCGCTACTTGCAGACTTTGACCGAGATCGGCGTGGAGAAAAACACCACCATCATCTTCCCGGTGCCGGTGGATCTGCTGGCCGGCCTGCATGAATTGGTGCGGGTGGATAAGGCGAAAATTAGTGGCTTGCAGCCGCCTCCCGATAAGGGATGACAAGCGCCCAATGAGCGAGGTTACTTGTGCACACAATGGCATCTGACGATACCGAAATAACCCTGGGCATGGGCAAACTGCTGGGACTGTTTTTCCTGCTGGCGGCGATTTGCGGAGTGTTCTTCTCCATCGGCTATTCGCTGGGCAAGAGCTCAGGCCGCGAGCAGGCACTGAACGACCAACCTGGGCAAGTAAGTGTTTCGTCTGAGGCGGCGCCAGCCAGCTCCAGCGTCGGCGAGGACAAGCCGTCAGCTGCAGTCGCCTTGAAGTCCGACGCGCCGGCGCCATCCACCGATGAAGCCAACGCCGCCAATCAGCAGAGCAGCATGACCTTCTACAAGGCCGTGCAGCAGAGCGGTCCTAGTACGGCTGCAGCCGCTGAAGCATCGCAACCGACGGCCGCTTCCACTCCCGCTCCGGGACCGAAGGTGGTGGCGGCGAACGCAGCCGCGCCGGTCAGCACCGCAGCAGCCCCATCCGGAGTTGCGGCCAGCCATGCGGCCGCGGATGTTATCTCGCATACTTCACCTGTGACTGGACCGGGAACGATCGTGGTGCAGATCGCGGCGGTTTCCCGGGAAGATGACGCCGTCGCCCTGGCCGGTGCCCTACGCAAGAAAAATTACAACGTCTTCGTGGTGAACAATCCGGTCACCAATGACAAGCTTTACCATGTGCAGGTGGGTCCCTTTGCGACTCTGCCGGAAGCCGAAGCCATGAAGGCCAAGCTGGTTGGCGAAGGGTATAACCCGATATTGAAACGATAGCTGTAGCTGTCAGCCATCAGCTTTTCGTGTTCTCGCGAGGATGGGTAGAGCGGCGCTTTAGCGCAGCGTTTGCCGCTAGCCGTAAGAAAGATTTTCAGGCGGTGCGATCATGCAAGGATCGCACCGCCTGAAGAGTCCCAGTAGTTTAGGATCGTGACGCTGGCCTGAAGGCCAGCTCTACCCAACTTACCGCTTCCCAACCGTCGGTGCATCCCGCTCCAGCGCGCCGCAGATCATCTCGCAGCTGGCTTTTCGTGCCTGCTCGGCGTACTCCATCGAAGGCACCGAAATGACACGCGACTCGCCGGTTATGAGCCGCGCTGCCCGCTCGTACGTCAAGTAGCTCCAGGCCCACTGGAACATGACGACGATGCGATTGCGAAATCCGATAAGAAACAGAACGTGGATGAACAGCCACGCCAGCCAGGCGATGAAGCCGGAGATATGGATATTGCCAAATTGAGCGATAGCGGCAGCCCGGCCTATCGTCGCCAGCGAACCCTTGTCGACATAGTGGAAGGTCTCGCGTGGATGGCCGGCGAGATCGGCGGCAATCTGCCGCGCCACGAATTTGCCCTGTTGCATGGCGACGGGCGCAACTCCGGGCACCGGCTTGCCGTTAGCGTCTTTCAGACTGGCGAGGTCGCCGATGACGAAGACCTCGCGATGTGAGGGGATGCTGAGGCCGGGCTCGACAAGAACGCGACCCGCGCGATCCATGGGTACGCCTAGCTCACGGCCGAGTGGAGAAGCCGAGACTCCCGCGGCCCACAACACCACTTCCGCAGGCAACAGGTCGTCGCCGATGCGGACTTCTCCGGAACGCACTTCGGTTACTGGCGAGCTGGTACGGACTTCGACGCCGAGATGCTGTAGTTGTTCAAGCGCGCTGCGACGAAGGTCCTCGGGATACGCGGTCAGGATTGAAGGGCCGGCTTCGACCAGCAAAACGCGGGTCTTGGCGGGATCGATGTTGCGAAAGTTTTCGGCCAAAGATTTGCGCGCAATCTCGGCCAAGGTTCCGGCTAACTCGACTCCCGTGGGACCGGCGCCCACCACGATGAAGTTCAGCGGCCGATGTTTTCCAGTGAGAGCCGCCTCGCGCTCGGCAAGCTCGTAAGCCAGCAAGATGCGGCGGCGAATCTCCAGCGCGTCTTCAATCGTCTTAAGGCCGGGGGCAAGCGGCTCCCATTCATCATGGCCAAAATAGGCGTGGGTCGCGCCCGCGGCGACAATGAGGTAGTCGTAGGGAAGCTCGAATCCGTGCGCCCTGACGGTACGGTGCTCAAGGTCGAAGCCCAGCACCTCGCCCAGCAGGACCTCGATATTCTCGTGCTTGGCGAGAATGTCACGGATGGGAGCTGCGATCTCCGCCGGCGAGATGCCCGCCGTCGCCACCTGATACAGAAGAGGCTGGAAGGTGTGATGGTTCTTGCGATCCAGGAGGGTGATCTGTACGGGCAGACGGGCCAGCGACTCGGCAGCCTTCAGGCCGCCAAATCCGCCGCCGATAATGACGATCTTCGGACGAGCCGTCTCATTCATAGCCACACCCTCATGAGATGCCGCAAGGTGGGATTTAGTGACAAGTCGGCGGGAGCCCCAACAGAGGGCACGGACATTTTCCTGTGTTAGATTAACTGTACGTGGGCCCGTAGCTCAGTTGGTAGAGCAACGCACTTTTAATGCGTGGGTCGCAGGTTCGATTCCTGCCGGGCTCATCATGTAAGCCTCAAAGCAGCTTTGCACCAGCCTGCTGGATGTAGGGCGCTTTATCGCGCCTCCTTTTCCACATAAACGGCCGTGCCGTAGGCCAGAACTTCGGTTACTCCGTGCATGACTTCGGTTGCGTCGTAACGCATGCCGATCACCGCGTTGGCGCCCGGGTCGGCCGCGTGTTGCAGCATCAGGTCGAAAGCGTGCTCACGCGTCTGCTCGCACAAATTGGTCAGCAGCGTGATGTTTCCGCCGATCAGCGTTTGCAGGCCCGCGCCGATGGTGCCGACGACGGAGCGGGAGCGCACGATGATGCCGCGCACCAGTCCGAGATTGCGGACGATGCGGTGGCCATCGAGAGTGAAAGCCGTGGTGACCATGCTGTGGGAAATTGCCGCGGCGAAGGGGCCGTCGGGTGGCGAAGTGCCGCTCTTGAGGAACTCTCCTGGGAAAAATTTAGGGCGGCATAGCACGGAGGCATCGGCCCGGTCTGCGCGGTTGGCAGCGACGGGCACTACACTGGTTTAGGGAGATAGCAATTGGGGAGTTTAGTTCAGCCGTCAGGACCAAAGGACAAGCACCTGAAGAGCGTACTCTTTGGCAGCTTTGGATTGGGCGTAGCGATCGCCTTGGGAGTCTACTTCGCGTGGAGGCTGCACGCGGTCCCGCCTGAGTTTTACGGACTGTTTACCGCTGTCGCGTTGTTTGTGTGTCCTCCATTCATTCTTTCGTTCGCAGTCGGTCCGACCCCCGACTCGGACTTGGCCTTGGTGTTGGTAGTAGGGACAATCGTTTTCGCCAATGCGTTTTTGTATGCGGGAGTGGCGGCAGGCATCTATGCAGTGACGGTGCTGTTGCGAAGGGGAAAACAACGATAGGGAGGAAAGATAGAACGATGGTGGATAGCCCTCCCACCGCTGTAGAATGATCGGTGCCCATCGCGCGACTGAACCGAGATACGCTCCGAAAGCTTGCTGCCAGCAGGCTCGAAGAGGCCCGCGTGCTATTGGAAAACAAGCTTTGGACTGGCGCCTACTACATGACTGGCCTTGCAATCGAGTGTGCTCTGAAGGCTTACTTGGCTAGTGCAGTGAAGGAACACGATTTTCCCGACAAGGATTTCGTAATAGACATGTATGTGCACAAGCTGGAAAAACTCTTCAAACTGGATGCCGCCCTGTGGGCCGCGTTGCAGGCTGATATAAGAACTGACGCAAAGCTTGGCGTTAATTGGAGTACGGTCAAAGACTGGGATGACCGCAAGCGGTACGATGTTGTCGAAGAGTTAGTGGCCAAGGGGCTGTACGAGGCGACCATAGATGCTAGCTCCGGCGTGATGGAGTGGATTCGGAGAAGATGGTGATGGCGTACGTTTACTCATTAATGGGAGCCGACATAGAGTTCGGAAAAACACTCTGGAGGCAGTTGCGCGTGAACAAGAAGTTTCCGGTCAACGGAGCACTCTGGCTGTCCCAGTCTGAATCTGATGAATGGCATTTGTTGATTGCGACTCCACGAGTCGACGCGGTAGGGCCGAGAAAAGCCTACGAGGAACTCTCAGACATCACTCGGAGCATTCATGCGGATTCTGCGCAGTTGCTGAGGATCGAGCTTATCAGCCCCAAGCAGCCGTTTTATCAGGCCCTGCGCTCTGTGTTTGGGAAGGCTGCATCGGTGGAAGGGGCGCGACTCGGCAACACGCAGATCGGCGGAATGTACATCAATGACGCTTATCTGTATGAAATTCGTTGACGAGGAATAGCTCTTCCTCACTGGTCGCGACGCTTGATCATTCCGCCGCCGGCTGTTGCTGGGTCATGCAATGCAGGGCGCCCAGTCCCCAGATGAAATCGCGGCAATAGATACCGACGATCTCGCGCTCCGGAAACACTTCAGCCAAAGTGTTTAGCGCGACGCGATCGTAGGCATCGCCGAACACCGGCACCAGCACCAGTTTGTTGGCGATATAGAAATTGGCGTAGCTGGCGGGAAGTCGCTGGCCCGCGAAGTACACCGGAGCGGGCATAGGCAGCTTGACGACCTTCAGCGATCTGCCGGACTGATCGGTGCTCTTCTTGAGCCAGCGAAAGTTGTCGCCCAAAGGCTCATGGTTGGGATCGTCGGCATCAGGCTCATAGGCGGTGACTACGGTGCGCGGGCCGACAAAGCGGGTAATGTCGTCCACGTGTCCGTGGGTGTCGTCGCCGGCGATCCCACGTTCCAGCCAGATGACCTTCTCGATGCCGAGGTAGTCGGCCAAAACCTCCTCCAGATGCTCCCGCGAAACTCCGGGATTGCGCTGCTGCACCTCGCTCAGCAAGCACTCCTCGGTGGTGATGAGCGTGCCGCGGCCATTGACGTCGATGCTGCCGCCTTCCAGCACAATGTGATGCAATTCGCCGTCGATCCGTACTTCCGGCAGCCACGCCGGAAGACGCAGGCGTTTGGCGATCTCGGCCGCGACCGGCGCGTCCAGTTTCCAATCATCATACTTGGCCCAGGCATTGAATCGCCACGCGGTGGCCGCAACGGCAGGGAAGTCGCCTTTGCGCGAATCGCGGCGCACGAAAATCGGCCCGTAGTCGCGCGTCCACACCCGATCAGTTGGGATCCGTAAGAAACGAAGATTGCCCGCCGGCTTGCCTGGAGCCGACGCCTTTTCCGGAAGCACGTGGGCGCGAACCAGCACCGCGCGAGCTTTCGCCTCGCTAGGCTCGTCGTCAACCAGGATGTTCACCCGCTCGAGACGCGCCAGGTGGCGAATGATCTCCGCGTAGATCCAGGGAACGCCATCGAATTTTCCCGGCCAGTCGGAGCGGTTGTGTGGCCAGGCGAGCCAGGTGGCGTCGTGCGGTTCCCATTCCGCCGGCATGCGGTAGCCGAGCGCGGCGGGCGGTTGCGACAGTGGGCTGGGCTTCTTGGGCATTCGTCGATTATGAGTACCGTGTTATTCGGGCGACAGCGCTTGCGGCGCGAGGCTCGTTAACCGGATGAGTGTCCTTCTGCTGCCGGCAAACCGCAGATCCCTCGGCTGCGCTCGGGATGACAAATCATATGGGACGCAGGTCCCTCGGCTGCGCTCGGGACGACAACTTAGTAAGGTTGCGCGTTTCGTCGCGAATTCTTGCTCGGCGCAACTTGTCATGTCGGCAATGATATCAACTCGCTATGTCAGGAACCGCTGCGTGATTGCGGCGTAGGCATCGACGCGCCGGTCGCGCCAGAACGGCCAGTTGCGCCGCACGTCTTCCATGTGGTGAAGATCGACTTCGGCAATCAAAATTTCTTGCTTGTCGTGCGAGGCCTCTGCGATCACTTGTCCGAACGGATCGGCGATGAACGAACCGCCCCAGAATTCCACGCCCTTGCCCGGCGCTTCCTCGCCGCGAATATTTCCTGTCTCGAAGCCCACGCGATTGGGCACCGCAACGTAAACTCCGTTGGCGATGGCGTGGGCGCGTTGAATGGTGCGCCACGCGTCATATTGGGATTCGCCGTACTGCGCTTTCTCGTCGGGATGCCAGCCGATGGCTGTGGGATAGAAAAGCACGCTCGCGCCCTGCAGCGCCGTCAACCGTGCGCCTTCGGGATACCACTGGTCCCAACAAACCAGCGTGCCGAACCTGCCGAAATCAGTTGCGAAACTCTTAAACCCCAGATCGCCCGGCGTGAAGTAGAACTTCTCGTAATAGAGCGGATCGTCGGGGATGTGCATCTTGCGATAAATGCCGGCCAGTTTGCCTCCCGTATCAAGAATAGCCACAGTGTTGTGATACAGACCGGGCGCACGCCGCTCGAACAGCGAAACAATGAGGGTGACGCTCAACTCGCGAGCTACCTCGCCAAGGCGCTTGGTAGCTGGTCCGGGAATAGGCTCAGCCAAATCGAATAGCGCTATGTCTTCGCGCTGGCAGAAGTACTGCGTCTGAAAAAGTTCAGGCAGGCAGATGATCTCCGCGCCTCTTCCGGCAGCGTCGCGAATGTGCGCGAGGGCGCGCTCCAGATTTTGCTCAGGCTCGGGCGTGCATGACATTTGCACTACAGCGATTTGAAAATTACGTTCCAACTAGCGTCTCTCCGATTGCGCTATGGCGCTGGTAAAGTGAGGATAGCATTGGAGGCGGTGCCGTGTGGAGCGATACAAGTGTTAATACACGATGACAGTCTTCCTCTCGCATTGACCGAAGCCGCAGGCAGCCTGTAGCTTCGATTATTCGAGCATTCCAGCAATCCCTATTTCCGCATCGCGCGATGGCGTCTCCGCGCGCTTCCCGGCGCGTTTCAAAGATATGACGAGGTGAGTTGTGAACGACGAGCACAAGAGTCACGGCGAAGGCATTGACCGTGTACTGCACGATCCTATTTCCGACAAGCTGGAGCCGCTGGAGCCGCTTGATCTGTCGCAAATCCACAGCGTCGACGACCTGGTGCGCGCCATGGGCCGCACGGCCTTCACCGGACGACAAGTGGGCGAGGGCGCCGAGGTGTTGGAAGCCATGGCGCGCGACCCACAGTGTTTCGTCGTGATGACCCTGGCAGGCGCAATGACCGTTGCCAAGCAGGGACTAATCATCACCGATCTCATCGATAACGGCATCGTGAAGGCAGTCGTTTCCACCGGCGCACTGATGGCGCATGGATTGGTCGAGGCGGCGGGCCGCTCGCATTTTCGCTATGACCCGAAGATGGACGACATGGAGCTTTACCAGGCCGGCTATAACCGCGTGTACGACACGCTGGAGCCGGAGACCAACCTGGACTTCGTGGAGACGATCGTGGCCCGCATCCTGAAGGCATGGGAGCACAACGAAGTGCTGTGCTCCTACAAATTAAATCGCGCGATCGGCCGCTACCTCAGCGAACACGTCGCAGAGCGCGGCATTCTGAAATCGGCGTACGAAAAGAATGTTCCGGTGTTTGTGCCCGCCTTCAGCGATTCGGAGATCGGACTCGACGTGGCGCTGCATAATCGTATGCGACGCAAGAACAATCTTCCCCCGCTGCGCTACGATCCGTTCGAAGACCTGGAGTACTACGCCGACACGCTACTGCAGCAGGAGCGCTTGGGCATCTTTACAATTGGCGGCGGCGTGCCGAGGAACTGGGCGCAACAGTTCGGACCATTTATCGAGCTGCGCCATCGCCGTGGTGGCGAGGACTTGCCGCTCAAGCGATTTCACTACGGGGTACGCATCTGTCCGGAGCCGGTGAACTGGGGCGGACTGTCAGGTTGTACCTATAGCGAAGCCGTGTCGTGGGGCAAGTTCGTTCCTCCCGAGGAGGGTGGGCGCTTTGCCGAAGTGCTGCTGGACGCGACTGTAGGACTACCTCTGATCGCGGGCGCGGTGCTGGAGCGTACCAAGAAGTAAGAGCCACGCGACGGTATCCCACAAACAGGTAGTCCCACGCAGTAGGATACCGGCAAACAGCCCCGAAAAGGCTACTCGAAAATGAGGATCGCGGCGGCGATCACCGTGGTCCATAAGCCGCGCTTGTCGCCGACCGCGCTCTGAGTGATGTTGGTGGTGCGCACGATCTTGTTGGACAGCCGGTAGACTTCCTTCTTTTCGTCCCATGACTTGTCCGCATCGAACTCCACGTCGAGCGTGGTGGCCAACATCTCGGCGGCCAACTCCTCGGCGTAGTCGCCGGCCAGATCGTCGGTCTCGCCGAAAGAATGGTGCTCGCTCAGATAGCCATAGGTACTGCGATCGGCCGGGATGGCCAGGCCGATGCTGCAAGCCGTCAGGCGGTGGGGCTCGCGGGTGGAGTTCTCGGCCACCACCGCGAACACGACCTCGCCGGGCGAGAGGTACTTAAGCCCGTCTTTGCGACCGATGAGCTTGCAGTTAGGCGGGAAAATAGAAGACACGCGGACGAGGTTCTGCGCTGCGATCCCCGCATCACGCAAAGCCAATTCAAATGAGGTGAGCCGTTCTTTGTGTTTCCCCACGCCTTTGGTGAGGAAGATGCGCTTGGGGACCATGTCCTTGGCCAATTTGTGAGCGCCTCCAGTAAGCAGATAATTACGACCGAATTTTCAAAAGTAACACATCGCGCAGCCCGGCTAATGTGAAAACTGCGTTACTGAAAAAACAGTTTCCAGAAAGGGTCAGCGCGCGGCGCTCTCCGCCGCCTGCGCCGCCTTCAGTTTGACGGCAATTTCGATGAACGCCAGCGCTGCCCGGCTGAGCGCTTTGTCTTTGCGGAAGACCAGCGCCAGCTCGCGCTGGATGCGGGCGTCGGCGAGGGTCATCGCAACCAGCGCCTTGGCCTTTAGATCTTCGACCACGTTGGAGCGGGGAATGAAGCCAACGCCCACGGCGACGGCCACGAAACGCTTCAATAGTTCGCTGGAGTCCAGCTCCATCGAAACGATGGGCTTGAGCCGGCGCTCGTGGAAGAGTTGCTCCAATGCATCGCGGGTGCGGCCGACTTTGGGCAACAACAATGGATACTCCACAACTTCCGCCACCGTGACGCTGGCTTGGCCGGCCAGGGGATGATCGGGAGGTGCAATCACGACCAACTCATCGCGGTGGATGGGAACGACGGTGAGCCGCTTGTCGTTCACCGGTAACGAAACGACCCCGAAGTCGCAGGAGTTGTCGATAATGGCTTCGAGATTCTTGTTGTGTTCCAGGCGCTTCACGCTGACCGCGACGCTGGGATATTGCCGCTTGAAGTCGGCGAAAACCTCGGGCAGGATGTGCAGGCAGGTGCCCTCATTGGCCGAGACTACGATTTCGCCGCGCGGCACGCGATGCATCTCAGCCAAGGCGATCAACACCACGCGCCGTTGCTCCAGGGTTTCTTCGGCATACTTCTGGAAGACCTTGCCGGGGGCGGTGACGGCGACTTTGCCGCCGCTGCGATCGAGCAACTTGGCTCCCACTTCCTCTTCCAGCGCGCGGATTTGCGACGAGATCGCCGGCTGAGTGCGGAAGCGTCGCTCCGCCGCCCGCGAGAAGCTGCTGAGGCGAGCGACTTCCAGAAATGTTTCCAGCTGATCGAAGTCCATGATGAGTAACGATGGCTGACGGTAATTCGTCGTTCCCAGCCGCCAGCGGCAGTTTATCTGGAATTGTTACTTTCTCCCAATTTGAGGCGTAGGTGCTGGCAGGATTGGCGGCCGGAACTGCAGCTCCCAGACGCTAGTTCCATGGGTGTGGAATGAGTGGGAGCTGATTGTTTGGACGCGGTGATACCCGAGGTTAGCCCGAAAGAAGGGTGAACCTGACAACGCCTTCGTTCTTATCGATGGGGCACCAGGCTTGGGTGGGGAACTCTCCTCTATTCCACACATTCGAAAGTCGCGAATGTGTGGGGCACCGGGCCCGAAGTTTATTGACGCAGTTTGAGTAGGAAATACAGGTTGCTATTGCGGACTGCTAGCGGATTCTTTTGAACCGAAGCGACTGTCTCCGCTACTTCGGCCAAAACCTTCAAGCCGCCGATGGCCTTGACGATCTGTTCAAGCTGGTTGGGTAAAAGACCGCTGTGGACCCCAATAGCAACCACGGCAGTAGTTATTCCCACGGTTAGCGCTGATTTCTTGATCTGCTGTTTTTGCTCATTTCGCGCTTGTTGTTGAAGCTGCATCAGTTGAGGCTCAAGAGTGTCCATGTACAATTCCCGAGCTTCAAGCTCTGTAAACTCCTTCTCAGGTGTTACGTGCTCACTAAGAATTTTACCCAGAGCAGCGCGATAGCTGTCGAACGCTTCAGATTCTTCCTTCCTAATCCTCAGAATTCTGGCGAGTGGAAGGTCCATAAAGAGTGGTATCGAATGGGTCATCTGAGCACACAAACCCGCAGTGCGACTCGCCAATCGGTCTTCCGGACGTGCCAGTTTGAGGAATTGTGCTTCGCCAACGCGGTCCGTCAAATAGCTTACATTCAATTTGTCGCCGTAATAAGATTGCGAAAACACATCAGCAGCCATCTGCCCCATTAGAGATTGCACGAACCCGACCTGCATCATTTCTCGTTCAGTGAGACGGGGAGAGCGGCGATGGCTCCCGTGGGCTTGACGCAGCCACTGGGGTACCGAATCGTACAGGCGAATTAACTTTCCGTGTTCAATGAATTCTTCGGGGCCCTGGATGATGATAGATCCCTTGCCCTTAGGTCGAGGCACATACTCCATACTGAACTGTTGGAACATGCTGTCCGTGAGTTCCCGAGCGACTTCTTTGATTCTTTCCACCTGGGGCGCCACTTCCTGGAAGCAGTGAGGGCACAGCATCGGTGTGGCACGTACCGGGATGACTATGCCAGCGTCAATTACAGGTCGTAGCTCGGCGATTGCTCGTAGGCCTCTGGACAAATGATCGCGACAGACAGACTGACTTGCGTGCTTACTATGAGAGGTGACCCTGATCGGAACGACGAGTCTATCGCAGAATGCCGCTGCATATCGGGCGAGTGATTCGGACTTGCGAACCAGGCACTCCTCACATGAGCAACCGGTAGCACCACGGAACGATGCGCTTGCAAGGAAATTGAATCTGGCCAAGGAATTGTGGTCATCGGGCTCTGGTTCGGGAAGCTTTATGGCCTCTTCGACCTCTTCAATGATGCTGGACACTTGCCGGAACGGCAGCGAAAAGACTTGGCGGTCAATCTCTTCGGGCGACACGAGACCGTGACGCTCAATAATCTCGATCAGTCTCGTGGCCATGTTGGAGACAAGGTTAATAGAGTTTTACCGTGTGAACAATACGAGTCCGTCAGCGACTCGGCTCTGCCCGCGAGTGGAAGTTTGACCGACAGTGGAGTCCGTCGCAGACGCTACTACACTTGGCAGAGGGGCAAACGCCGACCCACTCAGGCGAAAGTCGCGAATGAGCGTGGCACCCCGCGATCTCCGATCCCGCCGAGATCTTATTCCCATCTCGGGAAGGGAACTGCAGAAAAGCACCTTCGTAATCTTGACGACTTAGAAATCTACTCTGAATACTGGAATGGTTAGGATAGAATCCGCCTGGCCTTGGCGCTCCTGCCCTTTTGTGTTTCTGGGAGGGACGGAACCAGTTGTCAGAAGCCAGTTGTCAGAAGCCAGGGGTTAGTTGCCAGTTGTCGGTTGTCAGTTGTCGGTTGTCGGTGCCGAGGCCCCGTCTGACGGTTCCCGCCGGCTTTACCTACTTTCTGTCCCGGGTAAGTTCCTATCTATCAATACTTTGGAGGCAAGTCCCGGCGGCTCAATACTTTACGGGGAATGATGCAAAGTATTCAAAACAAAGTGGTTGCATCGTTGTACAAGTCAAGCATTATCAATACTTTGGAGGCAAAGTATTCAAAATAAACACTTTAATTTATAGGGGAGGGGTACTTATGACTCTTCAAATATGTCAACACGTCAAGCCGGGCGGAACGCGTTGCGGATCACCCGCGCTGCGCGCCGATAAGTTCTGCTTTTATCACTCCAACATGCGCCAGTCGATGCCGATGACGACCATGTTTGTGGAGGAGAAGTCCGACCTGAAGCCGGGCGAGTTTCCGGTGGCCAACTTCGATATGCCGTTCCTGGAAGATGCGGCTTCGATTCAAATCGGGTTCATGCAGCTGATATACGGAGTGGCGCACCATCGGCTCGATCCGCGACGGGCGCAGATCATTCTGTCAGCGCTGCATGGAGCGGCCAGCAATCTGCGGGCGCTGAACGCGAGTCTGCCGGAATGTGTGGGGAAAGAAGCGGTGGAGGACAAAGCGGCGTGAGAATGCGGTCCCAGCGCCGGCGAACCGTAGGTCCCTCCGCTCGGGCTGAACCACCCCAACGAGCGCAAAAGCGGCGCTTGTCGGGGGCCCCGATCAGCCCTCGGTTGGGATGACACATTCGATGAGGATCGGGGAATGACGAGCTAAAGATTGGGGAATGACGAGCTAAAGATTGGGGAAT
>Ga0182016_10003549_pt1 | contig 17775 bp, 10 predicted proteins | sample 712S2MmetaG_FD_120491 | JGI IMG/M metagenome (GOLD analysis project Ga0182016, IMG submission 120491) | Permafrost microbial communities from Stordalen Mire, Sweden - 712S2M metaG | ecosystem: Environmental > Terrestrial > Soil > Wetlands > Permafrost | place: Sweden: Stordalen | collected...
CGGGATCGAAAGCACCAGTGCGCAGCCGGCCTACTTCCACATCCGCAACCAGAAACAGCATAAAGCCAGTCCCGCCAGGTTCATCTCACGCCGTAACGCGACTTGGCGAGTCAGGCTGCTCCTGAAGAACAACATTCCTGAGCAATGGTTCTACGAGCAAATCTGCGTTGACTATGGATTCTGTGGAGATGAATCAAACGAGGTTCGCAGGCAGATTGAGGAATCAGGCAAATGTACTATGTTTCTCTAGAAACATCGCAAGGCTCAATTGCCGAGTACTTGTGGCGTACTTCAGTCCCGTGTATCTTGCGTTTTCTGCGTTTGTAGCGGCCCTTATTTATCAATAACTTATTTAGAATCAACACGCCTTTAGAATCCGACTCCCGCCGCCTCCACCATTCTCACGACTGAACCTTCCAGACTGCTTCACTCAGCCCGCTCTCATACGCGTCGATGAGCTTGTCCCACGCGAAATTGGCAGCCTCATCGATTTGTTTGCGCCGCGGGTCAGCATCGAACCAGTCGATCGTTCTCTGAATCCCCTGCGCAAACGGAACCCTGGCGCAATAGCCGGGAACAAAGCGCTTGATTTTGCTATTATCGAAAACCACGCTCGACGCCTTGTCTCCGGTCAGGCTTCCCAATTCATCGGGCATGCACGCACTCATGAAGTCGGAAGCGATATGTACTATTTGCGCCTCGACGCCTGCGGCCTGCGCTGTAATTCTGTAAAACTGATCCCAGGTCATCACCTCGTCGCTGGTAATGTGGAATGCATGCCCGATGGCTTGCTGATGCCCAAGCAGCCCCACCAGTCCCTGCGCAAAATCGCTGTTATGCGTGATCACCCACAGCGAGGATCCGTCACCCGGTACAATCACTTTTTTGCCGCGCCGCATCCTGTCGATGGCCGTGTAAGACTCCTGCCAGCTATTCACCGCCAGCACAATCTGCGTGTCGCCATAAGTCAGGGATGGTCGAACAATCGTAACCGGAAATCCCTCTTCGCGATAGGCCTTCATCAACCGCTCTTCGCATGCGATCTTGTCGCGCGAATACTGCCAGTAAGGGTTGGCAAGCGGAGTCGATTCCGTAATCAAGTAATGCCCGACAGGCCTCTGATAGGCACTTGCCGAACTTATGAATATGAACTGTCCGGTGCGGTCGCGAAATAAGCGAATGTCGCGCTCCACCTGCTCCGGAGTGAAGGCGATCCAATCCACAACCGCATCGAAAGTCTGATTGCCGAGTGCCTTAGCCACCTCCGCTTCGTCGGCGATGTCCGCAATGATCGTGCGAACATTTTCGGGAATATCGGCTGTCCTCTGTCCCCGCCGCAGCAGTGTTAGTTCAATGTCCCGCTCGGCTGCCAGCCTTGTCGAAGCCGTGCTGATGATTCCGGTACCCCCAATGAACAGGACTTTCATGGCGTCTCCCTGGGCCATTCGAAATCATGCATTGGCCTCCTTGATTCTATTTGGAAACAATCGGGAATGAATTGCCGGAAGCCTCCAGCGCGGAGGATGGGCCGCTCGTCGATGCCGCCAAAATACAACGGCCGCAAGCATTGGGGATGCCTGCTGCCACACGTTCAGTTACAAAGGTCGAGCTACTCCGAGCGCAGCGCCTCCACCGCATTCACCCGAGCAGCACGCATCGCAGGAACGGCAGAAGCAGTCACTGCAGCTACAAGAATCACTACTGCGGAAACGACGATAGAGAGCACACCCGGCTGCTGCACCTCCGCTACGTATTTGCCAATTGCGCGTGCGAAGGCAAAGCCAACCACCAAACCTGTCCCCACGCCTATGCTGGCGATTACCAGTCCCTCCAGAAGAACGCCGGTAAGAATGTTGCGAGGCTGAGCACCCAAAGCCATGCGAATTCCGAACTCGCGCGTGCGGCTGCTTACCGAAAACGCAAGGACTCCAGCCACGCCCACCACCGAAATCAAGAGCGCCACCGCCGCAAAACCTCCAAACACAATAGCATTCAGGCGATCGGGCGTGAGCACTTCCGCGCGAATATCTTCAAGCGTGCTGGCCCGCTCCACAGGCTGGTCCGCGGACATCTCATGAATTGTGCGGCTGATCGCCGGTACAAGCGAATATGGATCCTGTTTGGCTCGCACGAAGAGTCGGTCCTGCCATCCTTCCTGATCCACCGGCTGAAACACCGACATGCCCGGCGATGGGATGATGTTCTCGTCGTCGAAATCAGGCACCACGCCGATGATGCGGCGCGGCTCATAGCTGATGCCGATAAACTTCAACACCGGGTCCGTCCACATGAAGTTGCGATTCAACGGATCCTGTCCCGGGAAAAGAGATTTGGCAACACTCTGGCTCACGATGACCACGCGCTCGGAGCCATCTTTGTCGCTCTCGCGGAAATCGCGGCCTTCCACAATTGGCACTCCTAGCGTGCCGAAATATCCGGGGGAAATTGAGCGGAATCGCGCCCGCAGATCGGCCTGACCATTCTCGCGTTTCGAGCCTTGCACCGCGAATGAAAGCTGGATGTTGAGCGCCTGGCCATCGCGCCAGGGCACGCTGAACCCCGTCGATACTTTCTCGACACCAGGCAGTGCTCCAACACGGCGCAGCACTTCACGATAAAATTCCTGCACCTGCTCGGGTGTCTTGCCATACGACATCGCCGGCAAATTCACGGCCAGTACATTCGACGTGTCAAAAGGCGGACGCGTTTTCTCCAGTTCGTAGAGCGTTCTCATCAACACCGCAGAGCCGGCCAGCAGCAGGAAAGACGCAGTGATTTGCAGGATGGCAAATACCCGCAGGCGGCGGCTGCTTCCTCCCGTGACCCGCGTTCCACCGATAGCCAGCCCGTTGGTCCGCAGCGAATCCAGCGAAGGCAGCCGCGGAATGAACGCCAGGAACACTGCTGCAACCAAAGCAAGCGCAATTCCAAACCACACCAGGCTGAAATCGAGCGACATATCTTTTGCGCGCACCGAGAAACGCGCAGCGTAATGGCTGAGAATCTGCACCATCGGAATCGCGATGACCACAGCAAGAATCGCGCCGCTCCCGCACAACACAAGGCTCTCTGCCAGGAGCGACAGGCGCAGCGCCCTCCTGCTCGCGCCCAATGCCGAGCGCACAGCCAACTCCGACTCGCGCCGCACCGTCCGCGCCAGAACCAGGTTGGCTACGTTCGAACTCGCAATCACGAACAGCAGGCCCGAGGCCGCGAACAGCACCCACAGAATCGTGTTTGCGCTGGAATTGATCTGGTCGTGCATCCGCGTTACGCTGATCGTGAAATGGTCTTCGGGCTTGTAAGTTTCAGGATGCGCCGAGACCATCGCGCCGTAAGCAGTGCGCAACTCCGCTCGCGCCGCCTCCAGCGTTGCGCCAGGGGCGAGGCGCGCAAATACTTCAGTCATGCGGTGTTCGCGGCCAGTGACCATGGTGGCGGATAAATGATGCGGGCTCGTAACCACATTGGCAATAATCTCCGTTGCCGCCGGATAGGGCACCGATGGCTCCAGAACCCCAACGACAACCGCCGAACGCGCCCCCGTGATACTTTCCAACCTCACCGTTTTGCCGAGCACGTCGGGATCGGAGTGAAGCTGTTCGCGCCAGAACTTATATGTCAGCACGACTGCCCCCGGCGCGTTCGGTCCATCGTCGGATGGCGTCAACAACCTTCCCAGCACCGGGCGCAGCCCCATTACATTGAAGTAATTCCCATCGACTACACCTGCCGGAATCTCGCGCGGCGTGCCCAGGCCCACGATAGTGAAATCGATCTCTGAAAATGTACCCAGTTCCTGGATGGTCTTCAGATTCTCGCCGATGTCCTTGATCTCTGGCACAGAAAACGTTGTGTTCGTAGCGCTAATGCCCGGCGCGCTCTGGCGCACGTAAAGCAGGCGGTCTTCATCGCGATTTGCCAATGGCCGTAATAAAACGGCCCGCACAACGCTGAAGATCGCGGCATTGGCCCCGATGCCCAGTGCTAGAGTGAGGGCCACGGTGATCCAGAGTGTGCGAACCCTGGACAACGATCGCAGCGCAATTTTCAAATCGCGGATGAATGACATGAGGTCCTCCATGCGGGCGGATTGTTCGGTCCTTACCAGAAATGCGGAAATGGGGCGGTGAAAAACAATTGACGAATATGTTGATATCAACTAACCTTGCAGCGTGTCAAGTCAAAAATTAGTTCCGTACGAAACAACTCTTCTGGTTCGGGACTGCTGTCTCTGCCTTCATGTCCAGCGCGCTGCCCGCGCTTTGGGCCGACGCTTCGATGAGGCGCTCAGGCCATTCGGGCTCACAAACGGGCAGTTCTCTTTGCTGATGTCTTTGAATCGCCCCGAGCCGCCGTCTATGGGGCCAGTCGCTACTCTGCTCGCAATGGATCGAACAACATTAACAGCTGCCTTGAAACCGCTCGAGCGCCGCGGGCTGGTGAAAGTCTCGCAAGATTCTTCTGATCGCCGCAACCGCATCCTGAAACTCACACCCGAGGGCCAGGACCTGCTGGCTAGCGCAGTCCCGGCATGGGAGCGCACGCACTATGAGATCGAGCAGCAGCTTCCCGACAAAGCCCCCGACGAGTTCCGGAAGAATCTCCGCGCCCTTTCCTAGAGGCCACAAAGCTTACGCTGGATACGCTCCCGCAATATAACCATGGAGGTCGTTGATGGTCTGCTCCTGGCCTGAAATGACCCATTTCACAAGGTCGCCAATCGAGACGATCCCAATCACTGCGTCATCCTTCAACACCGGAAGATGACGGATGCGGTGCTGGGTCATCATGCCCAGGCATTCATCCACCGTGTGCTTCGTGCTGACGGAGACGACCTGCGCGCTCATGATTTGCCGCACCTCGGTCTCCTTCGAAAGATGGCCGATCAGGACGCCTTTGCGCGCGTAGTCGCGTTCCGAAAGAATGCCTTCCAGCTTGCTGCCGGACAGCACTAGCAACGCGCCGATATCGTGTTCGGCCATCATTTCGAGCGCTTCGAAGACCAGTCGATCGGGGGCAATCGACAGTACGTTTGTATGGCCCTTGCTCTTGAGCACCAATCCAATGGTGTCCGTAATTTTCATGGGGACCTCCTGGCGCCTGGCAGCGATTGCCGGCCGCCCTTGCAAAATACACGCATCCCGCATGGCCACTTGCCTTCGCGGAACAGCAGTATATCCCTATGCGCAGAGGACGGGATAGCATTTTTAGATCGCACTTCTGATCGTGCCCAAGAACCTGCCCTGAACCAGTCAAAGCCTGCCCTGAACGGAGTCGAAGCGGTCTCGCTTTTGAGGCGTGGGAGTCCGCCAGTCCAAACGGCTCCGCCTTAGTGTTGGATCGTGGTCTCCGCCACCGACGGCTTGGCGGTAATCTGCCCGGGCGTGGGCAACTGCGTCTTGTCCCAACCGCCGCCCAGCGCCTCGATCAGCTGCACCGACGCGGTCATCTGCTGTATTTGCAGCCCTGCCAGTTCCTGCTCGCTTCCATATAACGTAGATTGCGCGACCGCTAAATCGATGTATGGATCGAGGCCGGTGTCATACCGGGCCTGCTCCATTTTTAGGTAGGTGTGCGCGTGATCCACGGCTTCCTGCTGGCGTTTTAACTGATCGGAGAGAATGCGCACCGTGGCCAGCGAATCCTCCACCTGCTGGAACGCCGTCAACACCGACTGGCGATAGGCCGCGAGGTCTCCGTTGTACGTCGCAATGTACTGGTTCACCGTCGCCCGCCGCAGGCCCCCGTCATAGACAGTCTCCGATAAGCTTGGACCAACTGACCAGAAGCGGCTGGCCGCCTCCAGCAACTTGCCAATCGCCGAGCTTTCCACGCCGCCGCTGGCCGAGATTGTGAGCGAAGGGTAATAGGCAGCATAGGCAACGCCAATCTGGGCATTTGCCGAGGCCATGGTGCGTTCCGCCGCAGCCACATCCGGACGTCGCTCCAGCAGTTGCGACGGCAATCCCACAGGGATCGGCGGCGGAGCGCTCGTCTTGGGAACCACGGGGACAGAGAACTCCGATGCGGGTTTGCCAATCAGCGTAGCGATCGCATGCTCATACTGGGCTCGCGCAATGCGGTTGTTGATGGCGGCCGATTGGGCGCTGGCCAGCGTGGTTTGCGCCTGAACAAGTGAAATCTGATCGTCGACGCCCGTGTCATAGCGCCCTTGCTCCGCATCGAGAGATTTCTGGTCGTTGTCAACCGCTTCATCGAGGATCTTTTGCAACGCATCCTGGCCGCGAATCTCGAAGAAGTACTGAGCCAGGCTGGCCTGCTCCGACAGCCGCTCGTTCGCCAGATCGGCCGCGGAAACCTGCGCGTTATATTGGCTCGATCGGATCAGGTTATGTACCCGTCCCCACAAATCGGGCTCCCATGAAACCTCGCCAGGAAGCGAGAATACCTGGGACTGGCTCCCGCCTGAGCCGCTCGCCCCGGACCCAACATTGGAGGAACTCTGCGACCGAGTATAGGAAGGTCCGACGCTCACCGTTGGAAACAGCTGCGAGCGCGTCTCACGCACCAGCGCGCGTGCTTCCATGAAATTCTCGAATGACTCCCGGATATTCTGATTGTCGACATTGAGCTGCTCTTCTAGTGCATTCAGATCGGGCTCGTTGTATATCTCCCACCACTTGCCGCGCAGAGTCGCATCCTGAGGCTCGGCGACCTTCCAGCCATCGGTTTCCTTGAACTGCGTTGGAGATTCCTTGAATGCCGCGGGTGCCGTTGTCGCGGGCGGCACATAGGCCGGCCCCACCTTGCAGCCAACCAGCATCGTGCTCAGCGCCGCGGCAATCCCCCCGCACAATACTGCCAATACCTTTCGAGATTGCGGCCTCGACTTATTCATATGCGAAACTCCATGAGCACCTATAACTAGGATGCCTCCGCGGTTCCAGGGGTCAGCGCCGCATGATGCTTCCCCTGGAAACGAAGACGCATGCGGTCGAAGAAAAGATAAACAACGGGCGTCGTATAAAGCGTCAGCAATTGGCTCATAATCAGTCCGCCCACGATGGTGATGCCCAGTGGCCGCCTCAGCTCGGACCCGGTTCCAGTTCCGAAAGCCAACGGCAACGCGCCGAAGATGGCAGCCATCGTCGTCATGAGGATGGGCCGGAAGCGAAGCTGGCACGCACGGAAGATGGATTCAGTCGTAGTCAGGCCCTCTTCGCGCTCAGCAACCAGGGCGAAATCGATCATCATGATGGCGTTCTTCTTCACAATCCCGATAAGAAGAATGATGCCGATTATCGAGATCACGTTGAGATCGATCTTGAATGCCATCAATGCGAGCATCGCGCCAACGCTGGCCGATGGCAACGTCGAGATGATCGTCAGCGGATGAACCAGGCTCTCATAGAGAATGCCCAGCACAATGTAGACCGCCCCGATGGCCGTAACCACCAAAATCGGCTCGCTGGCCAGCGAAGTCTGGTACGCCGCCGCTGTGCCTGCAAAGAGTCCCCGCACCGTCGCCGGCATTCCCAGCCTTTGCTGCATCTCGCCCACCTCCCGTATCGCGTCGCTCATCGCCACACCGGGGCCTAAATTGAATGACACGGTGACCGATGGGAACGAACTGGTGTGGTTGACCACCAGCGGCGTGGTCGTAGCCACCGCCTTGGCCACCGCAGAAAGCGGAATCACACCCTTGCCTGACGGATTCAGGTAAACGTTCTTCAAACCCTCCGGGCTCTGCCAATAAGGCGGCGCCGCCTCCAGCACTACGTAATACTGATTGAGCTGCGTGTAAATGATCGATACCTCCGACTGGCCAAATTGCCCGTAGAGCGAGCTGTCCAGGGACGAAGGTGTAATTCCCAACCGAGCCGCCGTCGGACGGTCGTAAGTGAGCAGCTCCTGTAAACCGTTGTTCTGCGCGTCGGAATTCACATCCTGAAAGCCTGGCAGCTTCTTCATCTCGGCCAGCAGAATGGGACCCCATTTCGACAGATCGGACACGTTATCCGATTGGATCGTGTATTGATAAAGCGCCGCGCTCGACCTTCCTCCGATGCGTAGATCCTGCGCCGCCTGCATGAATGCCGATGCAACCGGTAGCCGGTTCATCTTGGGCCGCAGCCGGTTGATGATGTCCGGCGCAGTTGTCTGGCGCACCGGGCACGTCGGCGACTCCTTGCATTGGCTCCCCAGCGGCTTGAGAGCTGTAAAGATGAAACCGCCGTTCGACCCACCCGTGTATGCGTTCACATGCTCCACCGCTGGATCTGCCTTGATGACGCTCACCAGCGCACGCACCGAGTTATCCATCACCGCGAACGATGCGTCCTGAGGTCCAATCACGCCGCCCATGATCGCACCCGTGTCCTGTTGCGGAAAGAAGCCCTTCGGAATGACCCAGCCCAGATAAAAGTTCAGGCAGATGGTAATCAGCAGGATCAACAGTACCGGCAAAGGATGGTCGAGAACCCAGCGCAGGCTCTTGCTGTACCCCGAGATCAGCCCATTGAATCCCTTCTCGGTAAATTGGTACAAGCGCCCATGCTTGATCTTGCTCTCATCCTTCAGAATGTAGGCGCACATCATCGGCGTCGTGGTCAGCGAAACCAGCATCGACATGATAATCGCCGTCGAAAGCGTAATCGCAAATTCGCGGAATAGCCGGCCCACGATTCCCGCCATCATCAGAATCGGAATGAACACCGCAATCAGCGACATGCTGATGGAGAAAATGGTGAACCCGATCTGCCGCGAGCCTTCGAAGGCCGCCTTCATCGGGCTCATGCCCTCTTCCCGCAGGCGCGAGATATTCTCCATCACCACAATCGCATCGTCCACCACGAATCCCGTGGAAATCGTCAGCGCCATCAGCGAGAGGTTGTCGATGCTGAAGTCCAGCAGGTACATCACCGCAAAAGTTGCAATCAGCGAAGCAGGTACCGCAACAAAGGGGATGAGCGTAGCGCGCCAACTGCGCAAAAACATGAAAACAACCAACACCACAAGGATGACCGACCCAATCAGCGATCGCTCCACATCCCTGACTGAGGCACGGATGGTAGTAGTTCGGTCCAGAACCAAAGTGATTTTGATGCCCTGCGGAATCGACGCCTGAATCGATGGCAGCTCCGCCTGGATGCGATCGTTCGTCTCGATAATGTTCGCGCCCGGCTGACGGAAGATGATAACTGTAATCGAGGGAATGCCGTCCATGTATCCGGCGGCGCGAATGTTCTGCGCACCGTTCTCGACCTCCGCCACATCCGAGAGACGCACCGCCTGTCCGTTGTGGTACCCGATGACCAGCGGCTTGTAGTCGTCCGCCTGGTGCATCTGGTCGTTGGTGATGATGTCCAAGCTCCTGCCCTGGTCCAGAATCTGTCCAGTCGCTTCGTGTGCATTCTGCTGGCTCAGCATCGACTGCACTGCCGACATGGTCAGCCCATAACTGTTTAACAACGTGGGGTTCACTTCTACGCGCACCGAAGGGCCCGCGCCCCCACCCACGTTCACCTGGCCCACGCCCTGCAACTGCGACAGCTTCTGCGCAATCACCGACGAGGCATAGTCGTAGAGCGCCGGCTTATCGTACTTGTCCGACGTGAGCCCCAGGATCATAATCGGCGAGTCTGCCGGATTCACCTTGCGATACGTAGGATTGGCAGGAAGGTTCGCAGGCAGATACGTGCGGGCCGCGTTGATGGCCGCCTCAACGTCCCGCGCCGCGCCGTCGATGTTACGGCTCAGGTCGAACTGAAGCGTGATGCTGGAGCTGCCCAGCGAACTCGACGAAGTCATCTCCGTCACGCCGGCAATATGGCTGAACTGGCGCTCCAGCGGCGTCGCGATCGACGATGCCATGATCTCCGGGCTGCCGCCAGGCAATCCCGCGGAGACCGAGATCGTCGGAAAATCGACTTGCGGCAGCGGAGAAACCGGCAGCACCTTGAAGGCGACAGCCCCCGCTAGCGTGATGCCGATCGTCAGCAGGGTGGTGGCTACCGGACGACGGATAAACGGCGCCGAGATGTTCATGCGCCCTCCGCCGCCAGCGGCTCATCATTCTTCCTGGATTTGCTCGCACGAGTTACGCGATTGCCGATGCGGTCAAAGAAAATGTAGATCACTGGCGTGGTGTAGAGCGTCAGTATCTGGCTCAGCAACAATCCGCCCACCATCGCGATGCCCAGCGGCTTGCGCAGCTCAGAGCCCATGCCGGTGCCCATGGCCAATGGAATACCCGCCAGCAGCGCAGCCATCGTGGTCATCATGATGGGGCGGAAACGCAGCAGGCAGGCTTCGTAAATCGCTTCGGTCGAGCTCATTCCCCGTTCACGCTCGCCCTCCAGCGCGAAGTCCACCATCATGATGCCGTTCTTCTTCACAATGCCTATCAGCAGGATGATTCCGATAATCGCCACCACGTTCAGGTCCTGCTTGAAAACAATCAATGCCAGCAGCGCGCCCACGCCCGCCGAGGGCAGCGTGGAAAGAATCGTGATGGGATGGATGAAGCTCTCGTACAGCACGCCCAGCACGATATAAACCGCGGCCAGCGCGGCCAGAATCAGCAGGCCTTCATTCGATAGAGACCCTTCGAATGCCTCTGCCGTACCCTGAAACCCGTACTGCAGGCTGGCCGGCATGTTCAGGTCTTTCTGCGCCTTGTTAATCGCTGTAATAGCGCTGCCCAACGCCGCATCCGGCGCCAGGTTGAACGAAATGGTCACCGCCGGAAACTGCCCCTGATGGTTGATTGAAAGCGGCTCCGTAGTTCTCTCGATATGCGTGAATGCGCTCAGCGGCACAGCATTCGAAGCAACAGTGCTGGTGGCCGTGTTGGCCGACGAAGCGGTCGTGCTGGTAGTGCCCACTCCTGAAGTAAGAGCAGTCGCAGGTGAAGTCAAGACACCCGACGAAGGCGTATACGCCGCCCCCGCCGTCAATGAGTTTGATCCCGCCGACGATGAACCCGAAGACGCATACGACGAGGACGCTCCAGGGCCCGATCCACCCGCGGAGGCATTCGATTGAATGTACAAATCCTGCAAACTGGTGGGACTGGACTGAACCTTCGGGTCCGACTCCAGCACCACGTGATACTGATTCAACTGCGTATACATCGTGCTGATCTGCCGCTGCCCAAATGCGTCGTAAAGTGTATTGTCAATCGTGTTCGGAGCAATGCCGAGCCGCGATGCGGTCACGCGATCCACCACCAGCGATACCGCCAGCCCGCCCGTCTGTTGATCGGTGGCTACATCGGCAAGCTCGGGGAGCTTCTTCATGCTGTCCACCAGCTTTGCCGTCCACAGGTTCAACTCGTTGGGGTCTGGATCTTCCAGCGTGTACTGGTACTGCGTGCGGCTCACCCGGTCGTCCACTGTAATGTTCTGCACCGGGGACATGAAAAGCTCTATCCCTTCGACCGACTTGAGATTCTTCTGCAACCTGCGGATCACATCGCTCGCGCTGATCTTCCGATCTCCTATCGGCTTCAGGTTAATCGAAAGCCGCCCGCTGTTCAGCGTCGTATTGGTGCCATCCGCTCCAATGAACGAAGAAAGGCTCTCGACAGCCGGATCCTGAAGCACCACACTGGCCAATGCCTGCTGCTTCTCCTTCATGGCCGCAAAAGAAGTGCTCGGAGCCATCTGCGTGATGCCCTGAATCACGCCCGTATCCTGCGTTGGAAAGAAGCCCTTGGGGATCAGGATGTAGAGAGCGATCGTCAGCAACAGCGTGGCCACGGCCACCAGCAGCGTGATGCCCTGGAAGCGCAGCACAAACTTCAGCGTCCGCCCGTAAAACGAAATGATGTTCTCGAAGACACGCTCTGAAGCATTGAAGAAGCGCCCCTGCTGTTCGGGCGGTGTATGGCGCAGGATGCGCGAGCACATCATCGGTGTCAGCGTCAGCGAAACCACCGCGGAGATGATGATCGTCACTGCCAGCGTCACTGCAAACTCGCGGAACAGCCGCCCAATAACCCCGCCCATGAACAGCAGCGGAATCAGCACGGCGATCAGCGACACCGTCAAAGAAATAATCGTGAAGCCGATTTGCTCCGCGCCCTTGATGGCCGCCTGCATCGGCGTGTCTCCCGCCTCCAGATAGCGCGAAATGTTCTCGATCATCACGATCGCGTCGTCCACCACAAAGCCCGTCGAAATGGTCAACGCCATCAGCGAGAGATTGTCCAGGCTGTAGCCCAGCGCATACATCGCGCCGAATGTGCCCACCAGGGAAAGCGGTACCGCAACGCTGGGAATGATCGTGGCATAAACATTGCGCAGAAACAGGAAGATCACCATCACCACCAGGCCGATGGTCAGCAACAACTCAAACTCGACGTCGTCCACCGACGCATTGATGGCCGTGGTGAGATCGGTCAGCGGTGTCACCTTGATCGAGGCCGGCAGGTTCACTTCGAGCTGCGGAAGAATCGCCTTGATGGCTTTCACCACCTCGATCGTGTTAGCGCCCGGCTGTCTCTGAATGTTGAGAATCACCGCCGGCGTCTCATTCATCCACGCCGCCTGATTCTTGTTTTCGATGCCGTCCGTCACCTTGGCCACATCGGTCAGCATCACCGGCGCGCCATTGGCGTATGCGACCACCACCTTGCGATAGTCGTCGCTGGTCACCAGCTGGTCGTTGGAATTGATCTGGTAGTCCTGGTGCGGACCGTCGAAGTTACCCAGAGCCTGGTTGACGCTGGTGCTCGCCAAGGCCGTGCGCAGCGACTCAAGGCTCAGTCCATATGCCGCCAGCGCCGTTGAATTGGCCTGGATGCGCACCGCCGGCTTCTGTCCGCCGCTGATGCTTACCAGTCCCACCCCAGCCAACTGCGACAGCTTCGGCGCAAGCCGCGTATCCACCATGTCCTCCACCTGCGAAAGAGGCATGGATTCGGAGGTGATAGCCAGCGTGAGAACGGGCGCATCCGCCGGGTTGGTCTTGTTGTATACCGGCGGCGTAGGCAGGTTCGACGGCAGAAAACTCTGCGCCGCGTTGATCGCCGACTGCACTTCTTCTTCCGCGATGTCGATATTCAACGTCAGCGCGAATTGCAACACAATGACCGAAGACCCGCCAGAGCTGGTCGACGTCATCTGGCTCAATCCCTGCAACTGGCCGAATTGCCGCTCCAGCGGCGCCGTCACCGTGGTCGCCATCACATCCGGGTTGGCACCTGGATAAAACGTCACCACCTGGATAGTCGGGTAGTCAACCTGCGGCAGCGCAGACACCGGCAACTGGGTATATGCAACGATACCCACAAGCAGGATTGCGGCCATCAACAGCGAGGTTGCAACTGGACGCTGGATGAAAGGCCCGGAAGGACTCACGGAGTATTCCCCTCAGTCGGGTTGGTGGCAATCGGCGCCTTCGAGATTATGATCTTGCTTCCGTTCTGCAGCTTGTCGAAGCTGCTGGTCGCAACCTGATCGCCAGGATTGATTCCCTGCACCGCGATAACCCCGCCGTCGGAGACGCTCGTCTTGACGTTCTGCACCTTCGCCACCCCATTGGCAATCAGGTAGACGAAAGATACCTGTCCATTGTGCTGAACGGCGCCCGTGGGAACCAGCGTCGCCCCTGAAATGGTATTCAACAGCAGCCGTGTGTTCACAAACTGATTCGGAAACAGGCTGCTTGTCTTGTTATCGAAGGTCGCGCGCAGCTTCACCGTTCCCGTCGTCGTGTCGATCTGGTTGTTGATCGTGAGCAACTTGCCTTCTGCCAGCTTGGCTGCGGAGTTACGATCCCAGGCCTCCACCGGAAGAGAATGCAACTGCCGCATTCGCCCCTGCACCTGCGTCAGACTGTCTTCGGCAAGCGTAAAAATCACCGTGGTAGGCTGCATCTGCGTAATCACCACCAGCGCATTTGTCGAACCCGCCTGCACCACGTTGCCGGGGTCCACCAGGCGAAGCCCTGCCTGACCCGAGATCGGCGAAGTTATGTGGCAATAACTCAGTTCGACCTGGTCGTAATCGACAGTGCCTTGATCGTTCTTCACCGTGCCCTGATCCTGCAGCACGATCTTTTCCTGGTCGTCCAGTAGTTGCTTGTTGATGCCATTACGTGCCCAGGCCTGCCGATAACGCTCCAGATCCATCTGCGCCTGAGCCAGTATGTTCGTGTCCTTCTCCAGCGTGCCCTCGGCCTGCTTGAGCGTCGCCTCGTAGGTCCGCGGATCGATTTCGATCAGCGCATCGCCCTTATGCACAAATTGCCCTTCACGGTAGGAAACCGACGTAATAACCCCGCTTGCCTGCGGCGTAATCACTGCTGTGTACGTCGGCGTCACAGTGCCAAGCGCGTTAATATAAACGCCGATATCGCCCTTGTAAGCCGTCGCCACCGTCACCGGGGCCGGTCCCGTCATCGCTCCCCTGCGGCCACCTCCTCCCCCGGCGCCACCACCCGCGCCGGTCGCTGCGGGCTTGGTGGTCGGGCTCGAGTTTCGGCCGTAAAAGAAGTAATAGGCAACACCCGCAAGGACCAGAAAAACAATGGTCCAAAGAATCCAGCTTTTACCCGTTTTGGAAGGTGGAGCAGGCAGCTGGTGATCGGCGCCAATGTGCCGATCATCTTCTTTTCTGTCTTCAAATTCTGACACTTAGAACTCCGGATCGAAAGCGCTTGAAGGTAACTCATTGGCAGAATCGCCGCATGGCCTTGTCATTGTCAACAAAGCAAATTCGCAAAAAAGTGCAGGTTTCCTCTTTCGGATTAGATGCAAAATAACCATTCCCGGTTAGGGTTAATTTGATCTCTCAACAAATTAGACGTAGAAATTCTCTTCCACGTTTCAGAGCTGTTTGAACACACCACAGGACACGAGTCTCCATGAGTCCTAAGGTTCAACGGCTGGCGGCCTCTCCGCCCCGTCAACGCCCGTTATATGCAGCACAGGCCGCCAATTCCTCCACTCAGCGCCTGATCCTGCACCGGAAATCCCAATTACCGTTACAATCGATAAAAAGGAGAACCACGCCATGCCCCGTGTCTATATGGACGCCAATGCAACCACCCCTCTGCTGCCGGAGGTGATGGAGGCTATGCGCCCCTACTGGATGGAGCATTTCGGCAACGCCTCCTCGATCCACCAGCACGGCCAGCAGGCGCACGCCGCCGTCGGTCGGGCTCGTGAAACCATGGCGCGCTTCTTCAACTGCCACGATGCCGAGGTGGTCTTCAACTCCGGCGGCACCGAGGGCGACAACACCGCCATCTTCGGCCTCCTTCACCCCGGCGACCACTTCATCACCACGTCAATTGAGCACTCGGCCATCTTGCAGGCGGCAAACCGCATGGCCCGCTTCGGCGTGGAGACCACTTTCGTCGCGCCCCAGCCGAGCGGCCTGATCGACCCAGTCGACATTCGCCGCGCCATCCGCCCCGAAACTCGCCTGATCAGCGTAATGCTGGCCAATAATGAGACCGGCGTCATTCAACCCATCGAAGAAATTGGAAAGATAGCCAACGAAACCGGCATCTTTTTCCACATCGACGCCGTGCAGGGCGCAGGCAAAATCGAGTTCGACGTGCGCCGCTTCGGTTGCCATTTGCTCTCCATCAGCGCCCACAAAATGCACGGCCCCAAGGGCATCGGCGCCATGTTCATCCGCCGCGGTACCCCCATTGAGCCCCTGCTGGTCGGCGGAAGCCACGAGCGCCGCCAGCGCGCCGGCACCGAGAATGTCCCCGGCATCGTAGGCCTAGCTAAAGCCGCCGAGCTAGCCATGCACTCTCTCGACGACGGGACCATTTACCGTCTTGCGACCATGCGTGATCGCCTGGAAGCGGCCATTCTCGAGATCCCCGGCACCGGCGTCAACGGCGCTGCTGTTCCAAATATGTTGGGTGCCCCCGATCTCAATTTTGAGACCGGGGAAAGCCAGCCCGTCCCCCGTGCCGCCAACACCTCGAACATCTGGTTCGACCAGTTGGAAGGCGAAGCGCTCGTCATCGCGCTCGACATGAAGGGCGTTTCAGTCTCCGGCGGCTCGGCCTGCCACTCTGGAGCCACCGAGCCAAGCCATGTACTGATGGCCATGGGCCTCGACAAGACCCGAGCCCGCGCCAGCCTCCGCTTCAGCCTGCTGAAGACCGTCACCGACGCCGACATCGACCATGTTTTGCGCGTAGTCCCCGAAGCCGTAGAACATTTACGCGCCCTTTCCCCCGTAGTCGCCGGAACGTTAGGTTAAGCGCACTTTGGACCGAAGAAACCTGGTTGAAGGGTACGGGCTTTAGCCCGTACATCTCGCTACCCAAATGAACTGGGCTTTAGCCCCCGAGGGATCAATCAATCCAACCAGCGACTGAGTCCCAAAAGATGAGCCAAAGTATTTTTCATGAACTCAAGCAGCGCCGCGATCAGGTCGTCACTTTGCATTGCACGGACGGAGAAGTTATCCTGGCCAGGATCGAATTCATCAGCGATGAAGAAGAGGATTGCATTTTCCAAATGCTCGCCACAAATAGGCTTGAAAAGCCAGCCTATGCCAAGGCCGGAATTGGTGGAAATTATCTGATTCGCCTGGAAGACATCAAATCGCTTGAGACTGATCACTAGAACCCATTCGTTCCGGGGCTGAGGCCGTGTTTTCATGGATTCTTGAGAATTGATCTTATGACCGAGCCCACCACCATCGCCGTAGCCATGTCCGGAGGAGTCGACTCCTCGACGGTTGCGGCCATGCTCGCCCGCGAAGGCAATCCGGTAGTCGGCCTCACCCTCCAGCTCTGGGATCAGACCCGCCTGGCCGGCAAGCACGGAATTCCCGAAGCTCCGAAGGCCGGACGCTGCTGCTCCTTGGACGATGTCTACGACGCCCGCCGCGTAGCCGAGCACCTGGGAATTCCGTACTACGTAGTCAACCAGCAAGACCGCTTCGAGCGCGACGTGGTCCGCCCCTTCGTCGATGAGTATCTCCACGGCCGCACGCCGATTCCCTGCTCCCTCTGCAACAACCACCTCAAGTTCGACGCCCTCATCCAGACCGCCCGCTCCATCGGCGCAGGCCGCGTCGCCACCGGCCACTACGCCGTCAATGAATACGACCCCGCCCGCCAGCGCTGGATTCTCAAGCGCCCCGCGGACCTCATCAAGGATCAGACCTATTTCCTCTTCGGCTTGACCCAGGAGCAGCTTTCCCGCACCCTCTTCCCGCTCGGCAAGCTCACCAAGCCCGAGGTGCGTGAAGTAGCACGCCAACGCGGTCTTGCGCTTGCCGAAAAGCCCGACTCCCAGGAGATCTGCTTCATCCCCGGCGGCGACTACAAGCAGTTCCTCACCGCCTATCTCGAAGAGCAGGGCCAGCAGATTCCAGAAACCTCCGGCGAACTAGTAGCCTCAAATGGCGAAGTCATCGGCCGCCACGACGGCATCTCGAACTTCACCGTGGGCCAGCGCAAGGGCCTGGGGGTCAGCTCGCCCACACCCCTCTATGTGCTCAACATCCACCCTGACAGCCACCGCGTAACCGTAGGTGCGGACGCCGAGCTAGCCACAAAGATCCTCCGCGCCAACCGCCTCAACTGGATCAGCATCTCCGCCCTCACAGCTCCGATGCGCGTGAAGATCAAAATCCGCCACCGCCACGACCCCGCCTGGGCCACACTAGAACCTGCGTCCTCCACAAACCCGGGTGCCCCCGGTCCCTCGCACTTGGGGACCGGGGAGTCAAATCCATACGGCGACGAAGAAGTCCTTGCCACCTTCGACGAACCCCAGCGCGCCGTCACCCCCGGCCAGTCCGCCGTCTTCTACGACGGCGACGA
>Ga0182016_10003552_pt1 | contig 17755 bp, 14 predicted proteins | sample 712S2MmetaG_FD_120491 | JGI IMG/M metagenome (GOLD analysis project Ga0182016, IMG submission 120491) | Permafrost microbial communities from Stordalen Mire, Sweden - 712S2M metaG | ecosystem: Environmental > Terrestrial > Soil > Wetlands > Permafrost | place: Sweden: Stordalen | collected...
AATCGTGAGCTGCTCAGCGCTGTTAGCGCCACAGGTTGAATCAAGCGGTCCTGCGACACCGGTGATTGAGTAGGTGCCGCTTCCGTTCCCGCTGGCTGCACTTGGGCACAACGAGTCGGCCCTCGCCGGACCGGTAATCGCAGCCAAGCCCAAAAGGGCTACTGCAACGGCAGAAGAAGGAAGCATTTGCTTAAAGAACCGGAACGTTAGTGATTTCATACACTCTCCTAATAGATTTCCACAGGGCTCGCAGGCACGAGCGCCCCTTTGGCTTGCCAACCACCCGAACCGGCCCTTGCGGATGAATATTGCTAATGACCTTCACGTTCGTGCGGCAATGGAGAATGCAATCTCTAAAGCTTGCACACGACGACCAAGCGGATCTGGAGATAGACTGGCAATTCTGTCACCAACGCCCATACCGTCGGCCCAGCGCGCGGGGAATACAGCAGATATAAGAATCTGACATTCCTTGACTTGCACGACTTCGGCGAATTCTGGGGACAAATACCGACCGTTTGGGAAGTTTTCCGGGAACGTGCGGCGTTGAAGAAGAATGGAAGCCGGCACGAATGGCGGGGATCACGGGAGCGGCCGGCCGGGCATTCGTGTTTTTGGTGCTGGGAACCGGACCGATGGAACGCGTAATTGTCTGGTTTGACGCGGTGTCTTGGAGGTCCGGGCCTTTCTCGGGTCGGATGGTTCGTACCGCCGACATTCCCGGCCGCGGGGGCGGTGGATCAGGCGGCCGTCGGTCCATGAGATCCCACATGGCGCTCTCGGGTGGTGCCCGCCTCCGTTGTGTGCAGGATTCCCAGCGTTTGCCCCGGTTCATGACGCCGGAACCAGGCGGCCATTCACGAGTTTAGTGGTCTATGGTGCTGGAAATCGAAACCTTGAGAATCGGCCCGAAAGACGCCCAGACGCCGCGCGTTCAAGACGAAGGTCGAATGTTCCCAGTTCGGCGCACGGGCGACATTATGCCGGATGCCCGCTGCCACGAAACGGTGACAACCATCGGGACAAAACAAAGCTGCAATCAGTGGGGACCGGAAACGGTGATCAGCGGCGCATTGCTGGGCACGCCGTCGATTGTGACCACCAGCGGGTAACTGCCCGCGGGCAGCGCCGGCACCGTGATATTGGCCTGCACCAGGCCCACGTACCCGGGAGCCAGGCCGAGAAAGAAAACATTGGCGGGTTGGCCACCGATGGTCGCCGAGAACAAAGAAGTCGCGCTCGAAAGCGGTGCCGCGGGCGCGGCCGCACCGTCCGGCACTTGGTTGTCCATCGGACCCATGCCGGTCAGGTAGGCGACGATGTAACTTTCGCCGGCCACCGGATTATTGGAGTCATTGAGGCTGTTGTCCGGGTTCTGCGCAACCGCGCGGTTGGTCCCGAATTGAAAGATTCCAGGCGATCCAGCCTGCACCGAAGCGCTGAAGGGTGCGGAATTGGCGCCTCCCACGCTCACCACCACACTGGCCGTGCCTAGCGGAGTCTCGTAGGGGATCTGAAAATCGATCTGCAGGAGACTGGCATAGAAGAGTGGAGCCGGGATGCCGTTCACGGTAACGGTAGCACCCCCCAGCGTAGTGGGTAATGGGACAGACTCGGCCTGAGCCGTGGAGGTCGCCAGGCCAGTGCCGAAGATGGTTGCGATGCATCCGGGGGACAGGCTGTTTGCCGTAAAGCTGGCGCCATTGGTCACGGCGCCGATCGCTAACTGGGTGAGCGGATTGGGCTGCTTGGGGATCGCCCCTGCACCGATTGCGATTTGGGCGAGGACCGTGGAGGTCAACGTCAAGCTCAATAAGCCCGATCGCAGACAGGCGGGAATTTCCACATTAGCCTCGGCCGTCTTCCAGTATACTCCTCACGGGGCCGACACAGTTGGAAGCGGCAAAATTCGATCTGCTCAAAACAAACGGCGGTCCGCAGGAGAGTCATCGAGTGGACCCGGCCGCGGACCGCCGTCTATTTGAACAGCCTCTTACTTAGCTACGACAATCCGGCTTGCCTTGCGCTTCAGAAGGAAGACACATCCGGCTGCTACCGCAAGCATCAACACCCACGACGAAGGCTCGGGTGTGACCACCACGTCGTCCAGCAGGAATTCGCCGAGACCGTTCCCAAGCGTGAAGCTGAGCGCGGACGTTGTGGCTGTCGCCGTCACCACATAGGAATACTCGGTGTAACCCTGGACCGGCATCCCTGTCAGATTCACAAGCACCGCCGAGCCGAAGGAAGCTTTGAACTCGTTGCTATAAGCCCCGCCATCCGTCGTCTTATCCGGCGTCGTATCCTGCGCTAAGAACCAGGATATATCGTAGGTCGCGCCGATAGTGGTGTTGAACGTTTGCGATATCGTAGTAGCATTTGCGTCGAGGTCGCCGAACCACGCCTGATAAGCCGATCCGCCGGCCGGGAAGATTCCATCAAACGGGTCTTGGCCGAGTTCAACGCCGTACAAATTATCATACTCCGAGGGCGTGTCGTTTCCCGTGACGGTCCAGTCCGTGAAGTCCCCAGTTCCGAAGCTGCAATTAAGGACAATATTGCCTGGCGTCGTACCGCAGGTATCCGCTCTGCTCTCCGGCATGCTCACATAGAGACAAAGGGCAACGAAAAGAAGTCCAGAAATTGTTCTCATTTTGTATTCTCCAAGTTGGTTTTGTAATCCGCTGGCCAGTTCTTCGATAGATCTACGGCCACGCCTTCAGCAAATTCCACACGTTCACCGATCCGATGCCGCTCGAGAAGTCCCAGCCGGCGTTAGTGAGATACGCGGGTTGGTCAACGCTGTCTGACGTGGAGAGGACTCCCGTCGTATAGCCGGCAGGTAGGTAACAATCGTATTTTGTACCGTTTCGGTTGGCGGTACAGTTAACATCGATATCGCCCTGCGTGAGGTCGTAGAAGACACAACTATTGCCGGTCTTGGCCACCGTGTTCGAGTTACAAGCGGCGGTGCCGGCGCCTGTAATCCCGTATTCGGCGTTGGCCAAGCTGTAGTAAGTGACGTTGGGGTTCCCCCACCTGCTGCCACTATACTGATTGACCAGCGCCTGAATCCCGGCCATGATCGGGGCTGATACGGACGTACCGCCCCACCCGGACCAGTCGACCACGGGATCCGTGCAAGGAACTCCGCCGCTGCCCGCAGTCGGATCTGAAAAGCAAATCAGGAAGTAGCTGCCCCACCAACCGTTCGATGCGAACAGGGAAACATCGGGAGTATCCCGGACGCCGTCGCTGGGATTGCCATATAGTCCCGCCTGCCACGCCGGCTTAGAGTAGCCCTTGCAAGTCCCACTGACAACACCGGAAACGCTCGGCGCGCCTGTGGCGCACGCACTGGGGCCACCGCTGCCGGCCGTCCCGGGTGAAAAATCGCTGGAGGGGTAGGTTTTGCAGACGTTCAAGGGAGTAAGTCCCAGGTAGGTAGCCAGCACTCCCCCGGCGCAAGTGTCGTTCCAGGGTATCTCCTGGATGTAGGACAATGCGGAGCTATAAGTACTGCTGTTGGTCGCGCTCCAGTAGGTGCCTGCAGGCACGCTGTCCGGGAGCCAGCCAAAATCGTTCCCACCCACGGAGACGTTGTACGGCGTCGACATGAAGCCGCTGACAGTGATGCCGTCTCTTGTGCCAGCGCTTGCGGCGCCTTCGTCGCCAGAGGACACGAAAATGGAGACACCCAATGCGACAGCATTCTGGTAAGTGCTATTGTAGGACGCATTCGCCGCCGCGCCATTTTGTGCTTCGGATTCGCCGTAGCTGATGCTGACGACCGAAGGCAAAGGGACGCTCGTCTTACCGGTGAGAACGTTCTCCAGCGCGATCAGACCTCCAAAGGCCGTGGTGTCGGCGCATGCTGCGCTCACGATGGATGCGTTGGGCGCCGCGGCTGTCGCCCACTGAACATCAATTGCCGCCTCGCCGTCGTCGCTGTTTACGCCAGTGCTCTGCCCCTTACCGGTCGACGGAGTGCCGCACGTTATGCCGCCCGTATACGACGGATTCGCCAAGGTGAGGGTCCCATGAGGGTACGCCCTGGCCAAGCCGAAGGTCTTTCGGAATACGGTCCAGTCATCCGTCCCCGAATACTGATTGGTATCTTCAACGACCATAATCGACTGGCCTTGACCTGAGAAGCCGGCCGCGAAGGCCGGATTAAAATTGTAAATGGTGGCAATATCCCCTGGAACCAGCGGGTATGTGCCGGCGGGTGTTTCCGTTAGGGCAGGGTTGGTTTTGGTCTTGTGCACCAGCAGAGGTTTGGGAAAGAAATTATGCAAGGAGACGATGCCGACTACGGCCGGCTCCAGCGCGGCTGGAATCTTCGGATCGCTCATATTCGCAAAGTGTTGTTCGCCGTTCACCTCCAGATTGTGAATTTCTGTGTGATATGCGCTGCGTACAAGGCCGGCCGTGCCGCTGAAATCGATCTTCAGTCCGCTTGGCGTCATCCCGTCAATGGTGAATCCATGCGATTTCAGCCAGGTTGTGACAGTATCGAGATCTTCTTTGGCGACGCCGTATTGCTCGGCGAACTGGTCGGGGGAGAGCCACTTGTGAAAGTTTGGCGATTGCGGGTCGTGCAATTGGTCGATGTATTGAACCAGCGCCGCTTCCCGCTCGGGAGATCGCTTCAACTGGAGCAGCATGTGGTCAATCGGAAAGTCGTCGGAAACGATGCCGCGATCGTTCTGGGCGGACGCTTCGGGGCGGGTATTGCCCCCCAAGATCACCAGCTTCCCTTCATCGATGGCTTCGTGGATGGTGGGCGCAGGACGGCCCGCCGGTTGAGCGTAAACCAGGGACGTCAAGCCCAGCAGCCCAATCGCTAAAGTTGGATAACCAGCTCTTCGTAGTCTTTTCATAAAGGCCTTTTCCCCCATGTTCGGAGTGCTTCCCTACTCAGAATCATTGTTTCAGAACCAGCCGCAAGCAATTCAGGCACACCGGGAACGTAAACAATCGTGGCATCTTGCTTGGGCAGCCCCTCGACGGGGGGGCTTCTTAGCAATCGATTGACCAAACCACAGTCTGGTTGAAAAAACAGGAGATAGTGCCTGACGCGTGAGAGTACTCGATCCCACAGATCGAGAATAGTGGAGAGATTTTCGACAGTTGGGCCGTTCCACGCCTTTCGTGAAGGCGCGGGCACGCCGTCGAAGCAAGAAAAACGGCCGTGTTCTTTGGCCTGGCGAAGGCTAGGTTAGGCGAGGCCAGCATTCTCGCTGCCTGCGCTTCACGCTGGTTGGCAGACTGCGTTATCTCGCCGCTACAGGCCATCGTCTGTCGTCATGGCATCCGTACCGGTTATGGGTTTGTCGGCTCGTGAGCGGTGATTGTTGCGACAATGTCTGTTCCCGTTTAGCGACCGCCCGGTCGACTGTCGGATTTGCCAAGGCTGCGCCCCAAAGCCCGGCGCACCCAGCGCACGCCCGTGCACCCCACCGGCGCTTGACACCGCTCCTTCCAGCGCGTCAGAGTTAAGTTTGCACTTCCAATCCAGGAGGACTGGTTTGCTTTTGGTTCGAACGGCCCTGTTCTTAGGATGCGCGATAGGCCTGATGGCGCAGTCCGATTCGGCACAGGACGATGCCGCGCCGGCCAGTCCCGACGAGGCGTATAGCGGACCCGCAATCCTAAGCCGCGGCCAAACCCCTGGCACGCAGTCCGTGGCTCCCATCGCCTTCCGGCCGTACATCGGCGTGAGTGGAGATTACACTAGCGGACTGGTGCCGGTCGCGGTGAACTCCAGCGGCCAAATACCCTTGACCGATGCGTATGGCGTGGCGGTCAACCTGGGTGCTTACACCCATCGCACCGGAAAGCACACGACCATCACGCTGGGTTATACCGCAAATTTCCAGCACTATCCCAAAGACAGTCACATCGACGATACCAATCAATTCCTGTCCCTGACGATCGCGCACCGGTTCAGTAGGCACGTAACATTCACCTTAAGCAATGGAGCCGGCATTTACTCCCAGAATTCCTTCCTGCCCAGCACGCAGGGCGTGCTGAGTCCGAATTACCTGCAACTACCGCAGAATGACATATTCGATGGCAGAACCATCTTTCTGAGCACGGCGGGCGACCTGACCTACTATATGACGCCCCGGCTGTCCTTCAATCTGGGAGGGGAAGGCAATCTGGTGCGCCGGAGCTCTTCTGCGCTTTATGGCGTTACGGGAGCTACCGCGCACGGGGACGTCCAGTATCGCTTCGGCCGGAATTCTATCCTCGGAGCGGACTATCGTTTCAGCAACTTCACGTATACCAAGGGGTTCGGCGGCTCGGATATTCACTCCGTGGGCCTCAATTACAGCGCGAAGGTGACGCGGCATGTGCAAGTGTCCATGCGCGTGGGCGGCGCGCGCGTGGAAAGCCTGGGCCTGGCGCAGGTGCAACTCGATCCGGCGGTGGCCGCTCTGCTGGGCGAGTCGGTGTCGATACAAGCCGCCTACAGCCTCCACTACGTGCCGGATATGTCGGCCAGCCTGACGGACAGTTTCCGGCACTCGCATTTTGGCCTCACCTATAGCGACGGCGTCAGTCCCGGCAACGGAGTGTATCTGGCGTCCAGGAGGGAGGGAGGGGGGGCCTCTTATAGCTATACCGGCATACACTATTGGAATTTTGCCGTGAACGCCACATATGCCCGGATGAACGCGATCGTGCAGACACTAGGCGCTTACACAAGTTATGGCGCAGGCGCCGGCGTTACCCGGGAACTGGGGAAGGGCTTGCACGCGGTGTTGCGTCTGGATGCCGGCCACTACGACGTCGCCGGAAATTCGTTTTTGCACACACAGTACCGGGCTTCGGTAGGGTTGTTTTTCAGCCCGGGAGACGTGCCTCTGGCGTTGTGGTAGCGCCATTTTTGCGAGGTGAAATGGCATCCAACAGGTGACCGCTTAAGTGAAACCGGTGGGGCGAGTTGAGCCGCCAGGATCGAGTTCACCGCCCCGCGGCAAACGCCCTGGGTTGAAGTGTGGCGACTTCCTCATCGATCTCGAGCTTTTTCATTTTGTACAGCAACGCCTTGTACTCGATCTTCAGCAGGGAGGCGGCCTGTTTGCGGTTCCAGTGAGTGGCGGTGAGAGCGGCCAGGATCGCATCGGACTCAGCCTGTTGCTTGGCCTTGGTGACTTGTTCCAGAATGGGCGATGCCCCCTTCGCCCGTTGGCTCTGAGCCGGCAGGGTTTGGACAAGAAGCCTGCGGGCGGTCTTGCCGTGCAGCTCTTCGGCGAGCATGTCCGGGTTGCGCAGAATGATCAGCTTGCGCATCAGATTCTCAAGTTCCCTGATATTGCCCGGCCAATCGTACGCGAGGAGGGCTTGCGCAAAGGATAACGAAATGGATGGCACCGGGGTGTCCGGGATGGCGTGCTTCCTCAGGAGCGTTTCGGCTAAAAGCAGAATATCTTCCTTGCGCTCGCGCAGAGCCGGCAGCGCCAGGTTGATGATGTTGAGGCGATAATAGAGATCCTCGCGGAACTCTCCGGCATGCATGGCCTGCTCCAGGTTCCGGTGCGTCGCGCACATGATGCGCACGTCCACGTGCACTAACTCCTTGCCTCCAAGCCGCTGGAACGCCTGGTCCTGGAGGACCTGCAAGAGCTTGGCCTGGAGTTTGTAATCCATGTCGCCGATTTCGTCGAGCAGCAGGGTGCCCCCGTCCGCCAGCTCGAACATGCCGGGCTTCTTCTGAAACGCTCCGGTGAACGCTCCGCGCTCGTATCCGAACAGCTCACTCTCGACCAACTCGGAAGGCAACGCGGCGCAGTTCAACTTGATGAGGGGCCTGCCGGCCCGGGGTGACCGGGCGTGCAGCGCGCGCGCCAGCACTTCCTTGCCGACACCCGTTTCGCCTTGGATCAGGACAGGCGCTTCGGACCAGCCGATCCGGTCAATCTGCGCCTCAATTCCCCGCATCTGAGGGTTGGCGCTGACGAAGACTTCCTTGGGTGGCAGCGATAGAAGCCTATCGGAAGCTACCAGACGGGGCCGCGGCTTTTCAAAGAGCGCTCTTTCCAAAGAGTTGCGCAGATCTTCGGGACTGATGGGCTTCCCTAGAAAATCCGTTGCGCCCTTGCGCATAGCATCGACGATATTCAGCGGGGAGGATGCCCCGGAAATCATGACGACAGGCAGATCCTTGTGCATAACCCGGATCTCGCGCAGCGTCTCCATGCCATCCTTCCGCGGCATGATGAGATCCAGCAATACCGCCGAGACCTTTGGATACCCAGCCAGATAGGCAAGAAGTTCTTCCCCGTCCTGGACTGCCTCGACGGAGTAGCCTTGACATAGGAGAGCCGTTTCCAGGTAACTGCGGACTTCGGGCTCATCTTCCGCGATACAGATCGTGTGTCCGTTTGGTGCCGACCGCATGATACTCACGCCTCCATCAGTACGGCCGCCTCATGGCGGTCGACCTGCGCACAGTTGTTCGGGGTGTGCTGCCCCTCAGAATCCATGGGAAGGAGCAACGAGAAAACGGTACCGTCAGCGGAGTTCTCGGCCCAGATGCGGCCCTGATGCCGGCCGATAATCGATTTGCAGATCGCCAGTCCCAGCCCGCCGCCGGTCCGGTCGCGCCCGCCGGAATAAGTGGCGTACTCTTCGAAAATCTCTTCCAAGTATGGAGTGGGGACGCTTGGACCCGAATCGCGTACATCGATCCGGAAGGTGTTTGCCGCCGCCAGGCCTTTCGAAGCGCTACAGGGCACCGGCAAGTTGCCTTCTGATCTTCGATCCCAGTAATAAGGATATCCCCTAATCTCAACCACCCCGTACTTTGGGGTGAATTTGCAAGCGTTTTCCAATAAATTGATAAGGACCTGCTCCATCTGCGAGGACTCAAAATACAGCGTCGCGGGTGGCGCGACCCAGTCGAACAAAACCTCGATTCCTTTTTGACCGGTAAGTGGCAGCACCTCCTGGAGAGCTTGTTCCACGCACCCCCGCAAATCGCCGGCCTGCAGGTGCAGTTTGCTTTCTAGCGCCCGTCCGACACTGAGCTGGAACATGGCCGATGCCATGCGGGAGAGGCGCTTGGTGCTGTGGTCCATCCGGATCAGTACTTCTTTCTGTTCCGGCTCCAGGGGACCCAGTTGCTCTCCGAGCAGGAGGCCACAATAGCCGCTGAGAGCGGTAAGCGGCGCACGGAAATCGTGGACCGCCCGCGCCAGGAAATTGGTGCGGTCCTGATCGTACTCCTGCAATTTCAGGTTTGCCTGGATCAGGCCTTGGAGGATTTCATCCCGGTCGGCGTTCAAGGAACCGGCCGGCACGGCGGGCTTGGCGGCATTTTCCAGGAAAGCCTCCAGGACCGGCCAAGCCACAGGTTTTAGCAGGATGCCTACGCCAGGTCGCGGGACACTTTCCCGAAACGCCGACAAATCCTTACGCTGCACGAAGAATAGATGCCGCCTGGCTTCAGAATCGTCGATGTTCGGAGAAATATCGAGGCCCGGCTCGAAGTCCCAGATGTAGACGTCGGAGCCGTTGTCGATGTTCGCCACACCGTCGGTAACGGAAAGGAGAATTGATGGATGACGCTTGGCAATACCCTGTAAAAAATTGCAAGTATTCTGATTTCTTGAAACCAACGTCAATTTGATCAAAAACGCCTCCTTGCGTCCATCTGCGAAACCTCGCGCGATAACCCAACTGCCAGCAACCGTGCGCCTGGCTTGCCGAATTCCCGCCCTAAGTCAAGTTAGCCTTAGTTATTATCCAGAAATCCCAAAGTTTCGTCAAGGTCAAAATTGGGATAAGAATTCAAATTGAACCCAATAGTACTCGTAGTCGATACTGGGTTGCGCTCCAGTACTAAACAAACTCCTGGAGGCGTCGGAGTGGCGCTCGCACTGGAGGAACCGCCAAAACAGCCCCTTTCCAGGAGCCCGGCACTCGAGAGATCGCAAACGGCCGCGAGGCATGCCAATTGTTGGGACAACGTTCCACTTTGTTGCAAACGGTTCGGGGCCCGGCGCTGGCAGTGCAAATGCTCAGGAAGAACACGTGCCAGAGGCTCAGTCCAAGCTTTCGAGTTCCATGCGTGTGTTTGAGCCGTTTCCGGAGTGTATTGGTTTGAGCCGACCAGCCGAGGTCGAAGTACCGGAGCACCGCGAGCGCCGCCGCCGCGCGCGCGCCCACGTGCATTGGGCAGTGCACCTGGTACGACACCCCAGCCGCGCACCGATTGAAAGCGTTACCGATAACCTCAGCAGCGAGGGATTCTACTGCCATTGCGACGAGTCATTTGTCCCGGGCGAGTTTCTGGAGTGCTTGGTTCTTGTTCCGACACAAGCCCGGAGCGCCCAAGGGGAATGTCTCGGCCTACGTTGTCTGGTCCAGGTAGTGCGGGCGGAAGAGCCTGCCGCCGGCGGCCGTTGCGGCATCGGGTTCCATATTGAGAATTACCTGGTGGTCCCTCCCGAGCCGGAGCGGGGAGATTGAGCCCGCAGGGCGGGACCCCCAATTGGTCCCGAAAATGCACATTCGACAGACGATGACCAAGTTTAAGCCTCTTGCCGCCCTGATGTCCCTGATAGTTGTGGTTTACGCGGCCGCGCGCGGGGCGGACGCTGCAACACCGCCAACCCAGGCGGCTACCAAGTCCTCAACCGGCGCGAATTCCATCCCAACCAATGATGCGCGCGTGCCACCAGGGTACCGGATTGGTGCGGGCGACGTATTGCAAATCGTGGTCTGGAAGGAACCGGATGCCTCCGTGCCGTCGGTAGTGGTCCGGGCTGACGGCAAGATCTCCGTTCCATTGGTCAAAGAGGTGGACGTTCTCGGCATGACTCCGGCTGAGGCCGAAACCATGCTGGCGGCGAAGCTGGCCCAGTTCATCCACGGCGCCGATGTCACGGTTGTTCCGAAAGAAATCCACAGCCTAAAGGTGTATTTGCTGGGTGGCGTCAAGAAGGAAGGTCCTTTGGTCCTCGCATCGCCAACTACGGTACTACAGGCGATTACCGAGGCTGGCGGATTGACGGAAGAGGCGAAACCCAAAAAGATCTATATTCTGCGAAAACAAGGCGGACAACAGGTACGTCTGGTGTTTAATTACAACGCGGTAATCAAGGGTGAGCGGATGGAAGAAAACATCACCTTGCTGCCCGACGATATCATCGTTGTTCCTCATTAGAATCTGCAGCTTGGGGCCGCACTCCGAACCGCGGAAATCCCCGGTTCGGCCCGGTTCAGCTTCAGCGTCCGAAGCAGCGCTCGACCTGGGGAATCAAGCCGGAGGCGAAGGTGATGGCCTCATCGGAAGCTCCGGCGGCGTCCGGAATGGTAATGCGGACGATCGAGCCGGCCGTCCGTCCGTCCACCAGGGCATCCCGCACGAGCAGGAGTTTTCCGAGATACTCGCTGGCGATGATCCTTTGCCTTGATTGGTACCAATAAAACATCAGCATGCGCTGGCCGGTATGGTCGATGGAGTACTTGTTGACTCTGACTTGGCGCCCGGCCACCGGGATCAGGACCGAGTCGTAGTTCCAGATTTCCCACCCGCTGCCGGGCAGGCAATGCTTGGGAGAATGCATGCTCTCGCCGGCGTGCTGTTGCGCATAGAAGGCCACAAACAGGCCGAGTTGCCGGTCCCCCTTCTGGTACGTTCGCGCGAGATAGCTGGTTGGCAGTAGAACCTTCAGGACCCGCGCGCCCAAGGCTTCGTCCGAGACGGCTCGCCAGCCAGCGAGTTGCCTGTCGATGTTTTCGAGCGGTTGAGCCAGATACTCGGAACGCCGCCGTTCGCTCAGACGCGAGGCTGCCAGGGTCGCGGACAACAGCAGAACGGTGATGAGAAACTGCCAGGCGATGCGTTTCACGTCAAATCAGTCCAGAATGAAATGCAGGCCCTTTGCCAGTACATACAAGACTCCGAAGCCTGCTACGAACACCAGCCAGCCCGAAAAAGAATGGTAAAAGCCCAAAGCGAGCTCTTCGTGATGGTCCGCGATGACCGCCGTACCGGTTACCCGCAGGATGTTTACCGCGATCGAAAGGGGAATCGTCAGGGCAAACAGCAAAGCGCGCGTGCGGAAGCGCGTGCATTGCAGATAACCCAGCAGCAGGCCGCCCACCATCAACGCAGACAGCGAGTTCAAACCGCTACAGGCTTCCTCGACGCCGAGGGAGACGCTGGCCAGGTGGATGACGTTACCATCCCGGTAGACCGTTACACCCAGAGCCTGCGCCAGATTGGTCGCCATGTCGGAGGCCAGCAACTGCAAAGGCGCCGCCATCGCGTTATACACGACTACCGGGAGCGGGACCATGGTAGCTAACAGAAGGAACGGGAACGCCAGCGAGCGCAGCCGCGCCCAGCCCCAAAACGTCCAAGTCAGGCTCACCAGCAACAGAACAAACGAGATCCGGGAAATGAAGAACTCCGCCCCCACTTTGCCCAGCAGAAGCAGCAGACACGCGGCACCGAGGAGCCACAGACCGCGGGAATCGGGAATCGCGGCTTCACCGAGCGTCACGCGGCGCCGCATCCAGGCTACGTAGAGCGCCAGAGGAGGGATGAGCATTCCGTACGAGAGGCTCTCCTCATTCCACCAGTCAAGAGCCAAGTCCTTCAGCACCGGCGCATAAATCAGCCCCATCAGCAGGCCGATGATCCCGAATTTGAGCCACGCGGATTGCTTTGTGGACGCGCCCAAGGCGCGCACGCCGTCCTCCGCCGCGGTTACTGAAGCACCCGGGATCATGGTCAAGGGCTTCTTACCAGCAGTTCTGTCTCCAGAGGCATTACTGGAGCCCCGGCCGTCTGGAAAGGACAATCGACTCTGGGTGCTCCGGGCCACTAACTCAAAACATTCGCATTGTTTGCTAAAAACTGGACTATGTTTCGGGCTTTCCGTAGCGCAAATTGGGGTGTTTCCCTTGGCCAGGGATTTGGAAGACCGATTGCCTTTACACCGTCCGGATTATTTAACGATACTATCATGCCGTTCTTTTCGGGCACCACCGGCAGCAAGGCAGCCGGAGCTCAGCAGAAACAAAGGGGTCTATGATCCGTATCTTCAGCCAATACGTTTCGCCCAAGAGCGTGCTGCTCATCGTCCTGGAGGCCGGACTCCTGGTGCTGGCGCTGGTCTGCGGCGTGCGCCTGCGGTTCTGGAATAGTCCACCGGAATTCGCGTTTTATACGCAATTGCCAGATTTCGCGTGGCAAGGTTTGCTCTTCGCCGGAATCTTTCAGATCTGCTTCTATTACAGCGACTTGTACGATGTGAGAGCCATTCGACACCGCAATGAGCAACTGATTTCGCTGGGGCAGTCGCTGGGCGCAGGCTCTCTTTTGCTGGGCGCGATCTACTTCGTTTTTCCGGACCTTTTGATCGGGCGAGGAGTGTTCTTCATCAGCACCGTGTTGGTGGCCCTGTTCGTCCTGCTGACACGGCTTACGCTGGATGCGGCATGGAGGATCGCCGCGCCAACTCAAAACATTCTTATCCTCGGAACCGGCGAGTTGGCTCTGACGGTAGCGCAAGAGCTGAACAAGCGCGGCGATCTAAATACCCGGCTGGTCGGATTTGTCGAACATTCCCCCAAACACTCCAATTTCCCATGGACGTTAATGGATCGCCCGGTGATGAGCGGCGTCGACTCTTTGGCTTCGATCACCGCTCAACAACAGGTTTCCCGGATTGTCGTGGCGATGGAAGACCGGCGCGGAATGCTGCCCGTGCGCGATCTGGTGCGCCTGCGCGTGGAAGGTATCCGGGTAGAAGACGCCCAATCCACCATCGCATCGCTGAGCGGCCGCGTCTGGCTGCGCACGGTGCGGCCCAGTTGGTTTGTCTTTTCGGATGGCTTTCATCGTTCGCGGCTGAATCTGGTTTTGAAGCGTATTCTGGATCTGTCTTTCGGGCTGATCAGCCTGGTGCTTTGCTTTCCGTTGATGGTATGCATTGCGCTCGCCATTAGCCTGGATTCGCGCGGACCGGTGATTTACCGGCAGACACGCGTGGGCTTGCGTGGAAAGTGCTTCGAAGTGCTCAAGTTCCGCTCCATGGGCGTGAACGCCGAGCAACACAGCGGAGCGCAGTGGGCACAGGATAACGACGCCAGGGTGACACGCGTGGGCCGGTTCATCCGAAAGTTCCGCCTGGACGAACTGCCGCAGTTTGTCAACGTCATTCGGGGGGAAATGAGCTTTGTAGGGCCTCGGCCCGAGCGGCCGGTTTTCGTGGAACGGCTGCGGGAGGAGATTTCTTATTACGACGAGCGGCACACGGTGCGGCCGGGGCTGACCGGGTGGGCGCAGGTATCGTACCAGTACGGTGCGAGTCTGGAAGACGCGTTTCGCAAGCTGGAATACGACCTGTTCTACCTGAAGAACATGTCTATCTTCTTTGACTGCGCCATCGCGTTGAAGACTATGCGGATTGTACTGACCGGGCACGGCGGGAGATGAGCCGGACCGGCGTCGGCGATCCCCAGTGACACGGGGTGCCGAACTCATCCGCAAGGATGGAACTGGAGTTGAGATGAAGTTCAGACAGTCATCGCGGGGCAAGGGGTTGGTCATTTACTACCTCTTGCTTCTGGCACTGGCGTTCTCCGGGTGCGCGGGATCGTCGGCGGCGCGGCGGGACAAACACGTTGCCAGGGGGAAACAGTTCGCTGAAAAGCACGACTACTCGCGCGCCATCCTGGAATTCAAGAACGCCGCCAAAGCAACGCCGAAGGATCCCGAGGTTTATTACCAGCTCGGCATGGCCTATTTGGGGACCAGAGATTTCCGCTCGGCGCTGGGGGCTTTTCGCCAAACGCTGGCGCTCAATCCCAAACATGCCCAGGCGCAACTTAGAATCGCCCAGATGCAAGCGGCGACCCCCAATGAAAAGCTCTGGAAGGACGCGGACAGCACGCTGAAGGGACTGGTGGAAAGCGCTGCGCCCACGCCGGAGATGCTCCAGACGCTGGCGCTTACAGAATTCAAGCTGCACGACATGGAGCACGCCATTCAGGACTTCGAGCGGGTCTTGGCGCAATCCCCAGGCGAATTGAGTGCCTCCGTGATGCTAGCCATGGCTAAGCTGTCGCTCAAGGATGCCAAGGGTGCGGAGCAGGTTCTGCAGAAGGCTTCGCAGGATGCCCCGGCGTCCGCCGACGCGCATCGGGTTCTTGCGGATTTCTATCGCGATCAAAAGAGATTGCCGGAAGCGGAGGCGGAGCTCCGGCGCGCCTTGGAAATCGATCCGAACAGCGGCCCATCGATACTCGATCTTGCAAAGCTGGAGCTCGCCGAGGGCCGGAACCAGGAGGCGGAACAGAACTTCAAGCGATTAGCCACCTTCGAATCCTATAAATCAGTCTACGCATACTTCCTTTTCGAACAAGGGCGGCGAGACGACGCCATTCGGGAGTTTGAGCGCGTGGCGCGGGCGAACCCGGACGACCGCGAGGCGCGCACCAATCTGGTGGCCGCTTACCATACGGCAAACCGGATGGTGGATGTGAACCGGATCCTGAGCGCAGCCTTAAAGAAGAATCCAAGGGATGTGGACGCTCTTCTGCAACGCGGCGAGATCTTTGTCCAGACTGGAAAATACGAGCAGGCGGAGATCGACCTGAATCAGGTCAGGAGCCTGCGGCCCACGGCGCCGGAGGTGCACTACGTGCTCGCCAAGATGAATCAGGCGCGCGGCTCGACTCTTGCATACCGGCAGGAACTCTCCGAGGCTCTCCGGCTCAATCCGTACTTGGAGCGGATTCGTGTGGAACTGGCCCAGACCTTGTTGACTCACAGTGGCGCTCGCGCGGCCTTGGCTGTATTGGATTCGGCCCCGGCGGCCCAGAGCCGGTCCATACCTATCCTGGTGGAGCGGAACTGGACCCTCTGGGCATTGGGTGACACAGCGGAGATGCGCAAGGGAATCGATCAGGGGCTCTCGCAGGTGAGGTCCGCGGATCTATTGATTCAAGACGGGCTCTGCAAGCTGCGGTCGGGCGACTTCGCGGGTGCCCGCACGGCACTGGGAGAGGCGTTGAAGATAGATCCGGCGGACTTGCGGGCGCTCAATGCGTTGCACCAGGCCTACGTGGCGCAGAAAGATGGGCCGATGGCCTTGCAGAAAGTGAAGGAGTACGCCGCGCGCCAGCCGAAATCGGCCCCAGTCCAGGAATTCTTGGGAACCCTGCTGGTGGCGGACGGAGATCGAACGCAGGCACGCGCAGCTTTTGCCGTGGCGAAATTGGCAGACCCTCAATCTATCGATCCCGACTTTTCTCTAGCGCAATTGGACGTAATGGAAGGTAAGCCGGAGGATGCACGGAAAAGGCTTGAAGGGGTCCTTGCTACCCACAGGTCCAACGCCACCGCCGAACTGTGGCTCGGCAATCTGGACGACCAAAGAGGGAACTATCCGGCCGCCATCGAGCACTTTCGCAAAGTAGTGCAAATGAGCCCCGATAATGGCCAGGCCTCCAACAACTTGGCTTATTTGCTGGCCGAGTATGGCAAGCAGCCGGATGTGGCCTTGAAGTATGCGGAAAAAGCCGTCGAGCTTGCTCCCGATCGGCCTGCTTACTGCGACACGTTGGGCTGGATTCTTTACCGCAAGGGGGTTTACAGCTCGGCGGTCCGGTACCTGGAACAGGCGAGCCGCGATCCGGGTAACGTTGTTTGGAAGTATCACCTCGCGATGGCATACGCCAAGGCTGGCCAGGTTTCGCGTGGCCGGACCACCCTGGAGGCCGCGCTCAAGATAAATCCAAATCTGCCCGAGGCGAAGACGGCGCAGCAGATGATCGGATCGTCCCGGTGAAGAATTCGAACCGAAGCTTTATCGCAAAGTCCCGAAGTCTTGGATTTTTCCCCTGGTACCTGAATTTATATCTTATTGAAAATAAAGTGGGTAGCGCGAGGCAGGGTTTGGCAGTCCGCTTGCAATGGCCTACGCGCTCCGGGGAAGCAAAATGATGGTAAGCCATCAAAGGAAACGAGGATTATGATGAAAATCTTGACGAAAACGACGCTTCTAGTTTCGCTGCTTGCTATAGGCTTGGGAACAGCCTTTGCCTCGACGACGGACGAACTGATGTTGACGGTCGGGGGACTCACCGCCACCATTACGGACAACGGTGGTTGTGCCGGGACGGGGTGCACGGGTCTCGTCGGCGACGTCCAACCTTCTGCTGGTGCTACGGAGGTGCTTGGTACCATCGGCGGTTGGACGATAGTTGCCGTCGTCGGAACTACCTTTTCGCCCATCGACGTGCCGGAGGGGTTGGGTCTGGTTGCACTGACGGCAACCTGCGCCGCCCTCTCCCCCTGTACTGCCGACCCGTTGGATGTCCTATACAGCGACATCGGCTTCAGCCCAGCAAACCCTGCGTTTGAGTCGGGCTTCAGTGCGACGATTGGAGGAACGGGCAGCGCGAGCCAGAGCGCGTATTACTCGAACTCAAACACTCTCTTTGCGGAGACTAACCAGATTGGCACCACGCTCGGGCCCATAACCTCGACTTCTCTTGGGTTGACGACGAGCGGCGGTGTAGGGTCAGTCGCGCCCTATTCGTTGACACTCGAAGAAACATTTGCCGATACTAGTGCCGGAGCGGTTTCGTTTCAGACAGGCGGCAACGTATCCTCGGTTCCGGAACCTGGTGCCGTGATTCTGTTCGGCACGGTTCTGGCGCTTTGTTCATCCAAATTGCGGCGGCGCCGGGCTTCGTAGATCTTTCGCGAACGGGGCTCCGA
>Ga0182016_10003553_pt1 | contig 17753 bp, 19 predicted proteins | sample 712S2MmetaG_FD_120491 | JGI IMG/M metagenome (GOLD analysis project Ga0182016, IMG submission 120491) | Permafrost microbial communities from Stordalen Mire, Sweden - 712S2M metaG | ecosystem: Environmental > Terrestrial > Soil > Wetlands > Permafrost | place: Sweden: Stordalen | collected...
ACGCCGCGCGCGATCTCGTAGGGGCGGGCGGTGCGGTGCATCGGGATGCGGTCGAGGATCTTCTCTTGGATGTTCGGCGGCACGGAGTTCCACATCTCGGTCTCGACGAAGCCCGGGCAGACCGCGTTCACCGTGATGTTGTTGCGCGCGAGTTCGATCGCGAGCGTCTTGGTGAAGCCGATGATGCCGGCCTTAGCCGCCGAGTAGTTGGCCTGGCCGAAGTTGCCCATCTGGCCGACGAACGAGGAGATGTTCACGATGCGGCCCCAGCCGGCGTTGATCATGTCGGGGGCGGCGACGTGGCAGCAGTTCATCACGCTCGTCAGGTTGGTCTGGATGACCTCGTGCCAGTCCTTGATCGACATCTTCTTGAACGTGCGGTCGCGCAGGATGCCCGCGTTGTTGACGAGGACCTCGACGGGGCCGAGGCGCTCCTTGATGCGGGCGAACATCGCGGCGACGCTCTCGTAATCGGACACGTCGCCGGATTCGGCGATCGCCGTCCCGCCGAAGCTTTCGATCTTCTTGACGACCTCGGCGGCGGCGTCGGCGCCGCGCACGTAGTTGACGACCACGCCGGCGCCCGCGCGCGCGAGCTCCTCGACGATCGACGCGCCGATTCCGCGCGAACTACCGGTGACGACCGCGATGCGGCCCAGCAGCGGCTGGGGGGCGGTCTCGTCGGGATGGTTGGAGGGAGCCTGCGTTGCCATGGCTCTTCGCTTGCACGGCCGGGCCACGGCTTCCTTAGTGCGAATCGCCCCTATCGGCGGCGGAAAAATGCGAGAGCCCACCGCTAAGCGGTGGGCTCGTGCTCTCCCCCTAGGAGACGTTTGGGTCGCGAGTCGTTAGTTGGAGCTAACGGTCGTCGCGCGGGACTGCATCTCGTCGACGCGCTTGGCGAAGCCGTCGAGCGACGTTTCGGCGGTGTCCTTCACGTACGAGATGTTCGAGATGCCGGTCTTGAGCAGGCCGCGCAGGCTGTGCATCCAGGAGTCCTGGAGCTTGGCCGTGTGCGTCGCGAGCTTCTCGGAGAACTCGGCCGTCTTCTGGCCGGTCGTCTGCAGCTCGTTGACGGTGAGTTCGACGACCTGGTGGGCGCGCTCGAAGTTCTCGCGCACGTTGGTCTCGACGGCGCTCGAAGCGTAGGGGCGCGAGCCGATGTCGTACAGCGACTTCACATAACCGAGGTACCGGTGGTTCGCTGCCGAGATGGCATCGATCCAAAGGGCGTACGTTTGGCCCGAAAGCTCCACGTAGCTCGGCGTGTTGGCGTTGGCGTTAGTGTCTAGGTTCTTCATGAGTCTGCTCCTCGTCGGTGTGCCGGGGCCGGTCTTTCGACCACGTCCCCGTGTACAGGGAGAAGAAGGCATCGAGGTTGGTCCGGTACTGCTCGAGGGCCGCACTCCAGAGCTTCAGCGCGTCGTTCCCGGCGCCGGTGAGCGTGTAGACCCGGCGCGCCGGACCTTGCTCCTTCGGATCCCACCAGGACGAGATGTAGCCGTCGCGCTCGAGTTGCCGGAGCGCTCGGTACACCGTCCCCGGATCGGAGACGACGGCGAAGTTCTCTTTGAGCTCTTTCATGATCTCGTATCCGTGAAGATTGAGATCCTTGAGCATCACGAGGAGCCACGCCATGAGATAGTTCTTGGGAGTGCCCCGCGGGGGTAGCCCCGCTTCGGCCTTGCCGTGGTCCTCGTACCGATCGCCGGAGGGGCCCAAGCCGTCCCGGCCTTCCATTGTGTCCTTCACCCTGCTATGTGCATTTTACACATAGATGCACCTCCGCGTCAACCTACGCCCCGCTCTGAGCGGCGACCGGCACCCCAACGACGTCGCTCACCAGGCAGACGGCCTCGCCGCTCAGGACGGCGTCGCCGCCCTGGTTGAAGATCTCCGTGCGCAGGGTGAGGATCTCCTTATCGGCCCGGTAGGCGATCACCGTGGCGACGACCCGGATGGTGTCGCCGAGGTAGACGGGCCGTAGGAACTTCATCGTCTGGCTCATGTAGATGGTGCCCGGCCCGGGAAACTGCGAGCCGAGCAGGCCCGAGATGAACGAGCCGACCAGCATTCCGTGCGCGATCCGCTTGCCGAAGCGGGTGCGAGCCGCCATTTCCTCATCGAGATGGACCGGGTTGGCGTCGCCGGTCACCCACGCGAATGCCTCGACGTCGGCCTCGCTGATCGTGCGGGTGAGCGAGGCCGTCTGCCCTTCGTAGTAATCCAAGATAGCGCATCTCCGTGGGCCGCAGTCAGGCACGGCCCTGTTAGGTGCGTATCTTCTCTATAGGCGCTTCGTCCCTGCTAGCGGCCGGGCGCCCGCCGCCCGTTTGCTAACCGAGCAGCGGGAGGGTCGGGTACGATCCGGCGATGATCCCCTGGGCGGGGCGGGCGAGCCAGCGTTCGAGCACGGTCGTGTAGACGCTGCGGAAGTCGGTCGTGTAGACGGCGTCGCCTGCGTCGAGGCGGTCGAGCGAGGGGTGCTCGCCGTAGACCCCGCCTTTGACGCCGCCGCCGATCAGCAGCATCGGGCCGGCCTCCCCGTGGTCGGTGCCGTGGCTGGCATTCTCGGCGACCCGGCGGCCGAACTCGGAGAAGGTCATCGTGAGGACGCTGCCGTCGAGGCCGTGAGCGGCCAGGTCGTCGTAGAACGCCTTGAGCGCGTCGGACATCTCGCGCAGCAGCCGCTCGTGGGTGCCGCGCTGCGAGACGTGCGTGTCGAACGAGCCGTGTTGCACGTAGATCACGCGCGTTCCCAAGTTGCTGCCGGCGATCTGCGCCGCGAGCGCCAAGCTGCGGCCCAGCGCGGTGGCCGGATACGACGCCGTCGTCTTGTAGCCGGAGACCAGCCGCGGGAGTTCCTCGGAGCCGAGTTGCGCGTGCGCCTCGATCTCGGCGACGCGCTGCAGGTACGGCGACGTCAGGCCGGCGCGCTGGTCGAACACGAGCGAACTCAGCGTGCCGCGAGAGTCCGCGCGCTTGTCGCTGTAGAGGCCGTAGCCGTGCACGTCGGAGATCGCCGGGACGTCGGTCGCGTTGCCGACCATCAGTTCCGGCAGCACCTGCGCGATGGCGACGCCCGAGAACAGGTCCTTCTTCGAAACGCCCGAGCGGTCGAGGTAGCGCCCCACCCAGCCCGTGCTTTCGAACGTCTCCGGCGCCGCCGTCTGCCAAATCTGCGTCGAGCGGAAGTGCGAATGGTCGGGCTTCGGATAGCCTGCGCCCTGGACGATCGCCACCTTGCCCGCGTCGTACATGTCCTTCAGCGAACGCATCGCCGGGTTGAAGGCGATCGTATCGTCGATGCGCAGCGCCTCGCCGCGCGAGACCGCGAGCGTCGGACGGTAGCGGTAGTAGGCTTCGAGGCCGTGCGGCACGATCGTGTTGAGGCCGTCGTTGCCGCCCTGCATGTTGAGCACGACGAGGATGCGCCCGGCAGCGCCGGCACCGGCGCCCGCGAGCGGCTGCTGCGCGAGCGCGCGGGCGAACAGCGAGTCCGCGTTCGCCGCGACCGTGAGGCCCGATACGGCGCCGAGCAAGAAGCGGCCCCGCTTCATCTTGTTCATCGCACGTTGGTTCATCGCTGTGCAGCCCTCAGTTCAGTTGGTAGGCGGGCGTCGCCATCGCCAGGTAGGCGGCGCCGCGGATCCGCTCCGGGTAGTTCTCGCCGGAGAACATCTGGCCGGCCGCGGTCCCTTCGCCGTCGAGGTACGCGACCAGCCGTGCGACTCCCGCAGGCGACAGGTCGTCTTGCAGAATCGTGGACGAGAGGCGCTGCGCGGCGTCGCGGGCGTCCTTCGGCATCGCGTCGTCGAGCCACGAACCGGTGCCCTTGGCCGTCATCAGTGAACTCAGAAAGTTCTCGCGCGCGATCAAGGTCTGGCTGTTGATCCACGACAAGCCGCCGTCCCAGCCCTTGACGTTCGGCGGGTGGAACGGGATCTGGCCCATCTTGCGCAGCGCAGCAATCGCGCCGTCGTCGGGCTGCAGGCCGTAGAGCCGGTACGAGCCCGCGACGAACTCGACCGGGCTCTTCACGAGCGCGCGATACGCGCGCGGCGAATAGAACACGTTGGACCGCAGCAGTGTCGACAGCACCGGCTTGAGTTCGTAGCCGTTGTGCCGCAGTTGGGCGGCGACCGCGTCGATCAGCGCCGGCTCGGGATCGTTGTAGACGTAGAAGTTTAGCAGTTTAGACGCGAACCAGCGCGCGGCGGCCGGTTGCTGGAAGATGATGTCGACGATGTCGGAGCCGGTGAAGTTGCCCGTCCGCCCGAGGAACGTCTTGACGCCGTCGTCGTGCTGGCGCGGGTTCGAATAGAATTGCTCCTGATAGACCGTCCAGCCGGTGAAGGCGCGCGCGCTCTCGCGGATGTCCTGCTCCGTGTAGTTGCCGATGCCGAGCGTGAACAGCTCCATCAGTTCGCGCGCGAAGTTCTCGTTCGGATGCGCTTTCTCGTTGCGCGCGCCGTCGAGGTACTTGAGCATCGCGGGATCGCGGGCGACCGCCTCGGTGAGCGCGCGGACGTTGCCGAGCGCCATGCTGCGGAACAGTTGGTTCTGCGCGAGCATGTCGGTGGCGTAGATACCCTTGACGTTGACTTCGCTCGTGAAGTGGCCGTGCCAGAACAGGGTCATCTTCTCTTGCAGCGGCGCCTGCGTGTTCACCATGCGCGCCAACCACCAGCGCTGCAGCGCCATGTTGCCGGCCTGCGAGAAGACGCTCGTGGCCTGGCGGCGGCGCATATCTGCCGCCGGGTCGCCCGCCTTCACGCCTGCGGCGGTCTCTTTGATCATCGCGAGGTACGCGCCGGTGTCGGGCAGGCCGGCGGGCTGGTCGGGCAGGCCGGACACCTGCGAGAAGTCCAGCATCGCGTCGACGGCGCCGTTCATCGTCAGCGCGCCGAGCCGCGCCACGTCGGCCGGCGACCCGCCGAAACCGGCGCGGCGCAGCAAGTGCGCGGCCAGGCGCGGGTCCCAGGGGCCGGTGTAGGGCGCGAGGGCGGTCGCTACGTTCAGCGTGCCGGCCGGGCGAAACGATGGGGTGGGTTCCAAACGCGGTTCCTCGAGACGTGGTGGTATGATAACGCCGTCCGGTGCCTGGATTCGCGGACGGCGGGCACAATCTAACCGCCGTCTAAGACGTACCCATGAACCTGCTGGAATCGCGTATCGACGCGTCGTCCGCCGATTTTGCCGCCAACGCCGCCCGAATTCGCGGCATGGTGGCCGACCTGCGGGAACGGCTCGCGAGGGTTCAGTTGGGCGGCGGCCCCGAATCGGTCGCCCGCCACCGCAAACGCGGCAAGCTGACGGCCCGCGAGCGGATCGACCGGCTGGCCGATCCCGCGACGCCGTTCCTCGAGCTGTGCGCGCTGGCCGCCGACGGCGTCTACCGCGACGCGACGCCGTCGGCCGGTATCGTGACCGGGATCGCAACGGTCGAGGGCCGCCACTGCGTGGTCATCGCGAACGACGCGACCGTCAAGGGCGGCACCTACTACCCGCTGACCGTTCGCAAGCATCTGCGCGCGCAAGAGGTCGCGCAGCAGAACCACTTGCCGTGCATCTATCTCGTCGACTCCGGCGGCGCGTTCTTGCCGATGCAGGCGGACGTCTTCCCCGACCGCGATCACTTCGGACGCATCTTCTACAATCAGGCGCGCATGTCGGGCGAGGGCATCCCGCAGATCGCCGCGGTCATGGGCTCGTGCACGGCCGGCGGTGCGTACGTGCCTGCGATGTCTGACGAGACGGTGATCGTCTCGGGCTACGGCACGATCTTCCTGGGCGGCCCGCCGCTCGTGCAGGCCGCGACCGGCGAGATCGTCACTGCGGAAGAACTCGGCGGCGCCGACGTGCACACGCGTATCTCCGGCGTCGCCGATCACTTTGCTACCGACGACGAGCACGCGCTCGCGCTGGTACGCTCGATCGTCGCCAACCTCGCGCCGCCGCCGGTGCGCCCGCGCGACGAAGCGCCGCCCGAACGCCCGGCCTATCCCGAAGAGGAACTGTACGGCGTCATCCCGGCCGACCCGCGCGTCGGCTACGACGTGCGCGAGGTGATCGCCCGGCTCGTCGACGCGTCGCTCTTCCACGAGTTCAAGCCGCTCTACGGGAGCACGCTGGTCTGCGGTTTCGCCCGCATCGAGGGCCATCCGGTCGGCATCCTCGCCAACAACGGCATCCTGTTCAGCGAGAGCGCCCTCAAGGGAACGCACTTCATCGAACTGTGCGCGCAGCGCGGCACGCCGCTGGTCTTCCTGCAAAACATCACCGGCTTCATGGTCGGCAAGGAGTACGAAAATCGCGGCATTGCCAAGGACGGCGCGAAGCTCGTCATGGCGGTCGCGTGCGCCGACGTGCCGAAGTTCACCGTGATCATCGGCGGCAGTTTCGGCGCGGGCAACTACGGGATGTGCGGACGCGCCTACTCGCCGCGCCAACTGTGGATGTGGCCGAACGCGCGCATCAGCGTGATGGGCGGCTCGCAGGCGGCGTCCACGCTGCTGACGGTACGCATGGAGGCCGACAAGGCGAAAGGCAACCCGATGACGCCCGAGGAGCAGGAGGCGTTCAAGGAACCGATCCTGGCCAAGTACGAGCACGAGGGCAATCCGTACTACTCGTCGGCGCGGCTGTGGGACGACGGCGTGATCGATCCGCTCGACACGCGCCGCGTGCTCGGCATCGGTTTGGAAGCCGCGCTCTGCGCGCCGCCCAAACCGACGCACTTCGGCGTCTTCCGCATGTGACCGGCGACGACGCGCGCGCCGCGCTGCTCGCCGGGGTGGCGGAGCAACTGATCGCCCACCGCGTCCGGCTCGGCTACGACGTGGAGGACGCCGCGGGGCTGGCGGGCGTCGACGCCGAGCGGCTCGCCGCGGCCGAGAACGGCACGGGCGCGCTTGCGGAGGACGAATTGCAGCGCCTTGCCGACGCGTACGGCGTCGGCGTTCCCGCGCTGTTCGGCGGCCGCGTCACGCCGCTCGCCTACCTAGCGGGCGCGTAAGGCGCAACCGTTTTCGCTCGCGGCGTGTCTTATTCTGCGTGACCCATCGCCTGCCGGTGGGCCCTTTTTTGCGGGCCCACGCCACCACCGTCGCCGTTATCGCCGCCTATGCGGCGACTGTTTTGATTTGGGGCACCACGTGGCTCGGTATCAAGGTTTCGCTGCATAGCCTGCCGCCGGTCACGGGCGTCGGACTGCGGTTCGTGATCGCCGGCCTCGTGCTGTACGCGATGGCGCTGGCGTTCGGGGTGAACCTGCGCAAACACGCGCCGCCGTTCCACCTCGTCGCGGTGCTCGCGCTGACGATGTTCGGGATCAACTACGTGCTGACGTATTTGGCCGAGACGCACCTCGCGTCTGGCCTCGTCGCCGTGCTGTTCGGCACGTTGCCGTTCTTCGTGTTCGGCTTCGCGCACCACATGGTCGGCGAGCGCGCCTCGAAGCGCACGATCGTCGGGACGATCCTCGCCCTCGGCGGCGTCGGCGTCATCTCGTTCGGCGGCGATATGCGCGCCGAACTGGCCTACATCGCCTGCGCCGTGATCGCGTCGGCGTCGTCCGGTTTCGCAAACGTCTACCTGAAGCGGTTCGCCGACGCGAACCCGCTCACGACGCTGCCGCCGGCGATGCTGCTGGCCGGCGGCGTGCTGCTGGCTTGGGGCCTGGGGTTCGAGCACGTCTCGTGGCAGCGAGCGCTCGCGCCGCAGTCGCTGGAGGCGCTGTTCTACCTCGCCGTTTTCGGCAGTTCGATCGCGTTCTACCTGAACCACTGGCTGCTGCAGCGGATCGACTCGGGCGTACTCGGCCTGTCCGCGCTGATGATCCCGGTCCTCGCGGTCGGCGTCGGCGCGCTGTTCGGAGGCGAGGTGCTGGGCGTGCGCGACGTCGCCGGCGCGCTGCTCGTCACCGGCGGCATCTGGGTCGCGCTCAGCCGCTCGCGCAAGCGCGAGCCTGAGTGGGGGATGGAACTGGCCGCCTAGCGGCCGAACACGGGCGGAATGGAAACGCTCGGTCACTTCGTCGGCGGCCGCGCGGTCGCGCCCCAGTCCGCTCGCTTTGGGAACGTCTACGACCCGGCGACGGGGCACGCGACGAAGCGGGTTGGGCTCGCCTCGCGCGCCGAGGTCGACGCTGCGGTTGCAGCGGCTGCGGCGGCCTTCGAACAGTGGGCGGCGACGCCGGCGCCGCGCCGCGCGACCGCGCTGTTTCGGTTCCGCGACCTGCTCGTCCTCAACGCCGACCGGTTGGCGCGGCTCATCACGTCGGAGCACGGCAAGACGCTCGCGGACGCGCGCGGCGAGGTGCAGCGCGGGCTCGAGGTGGTCGAGTTCGCCTGCGGCGTGCCGCAGCTGCTCAAGGGCGAGTACTCCGAGAACGTCGGCACCGGCATCGACGCGTTTTCACAGCGCCAGCCGCTCGGCGTGTGCGCCGGCATCTCGCCGTTCAATTTCCCTGCGATGGTGCCGATGTGGATGTTTCCCGTCGCGATCGCGTGCGGGAACGCGTTCGTGATGAAGCCCAGCGAGAAGGACCCGGGGCTCGCGCTGGAACTCGCCGCGCTGCTGGCTGAGGCGGGCTTGCCCGCGGGCGTCTTCAACGTCGTCAACGGCGATCGCGAAGCGGTGGACGCACTGCTGGACCACCCAGGCGTCGCGGCGATCTCGTTCGTCGGCTCGACGCCGGTCGCCGAGCACGTCTACCGGTCGGCCGCCAACGCCGGTAAGCGCGTCCAGGCGCTGGGCGGCGCGAAGAACCACATGGTCGTCATGCCCGACGCCGACATCGCCCAGGCCGCCGACGCGCTGATGGGCGCGGCGTACGGCAGCGCCGGCGAACGCTGCATGGCGATCTCGGTCGCCGTCGCCGTCGGCACCGCCGGCGCGGACGCGCTGGTCGCGGAATTACAGCGGCGGATCGCAACGCTGCGGGTCGGCCCGGGCACGCAAGACGGTGTCGAGATGGGGCCGCTCGTGACCCGCGAGCACCTCGAGCGGGTGCTCGCCTACATCGATACGGGCGTCGCCGAGGGCGCCGATCTCGTCGTCGACGGCCGCGCGTTACGCGTGCCGGGCGACGGGTTCTTCTTGGGCGCGACGCTGTTCGATCGCGTCACGCCGCAGATGCGGATCTACCGCGAGGAGATCTTCGGCCCGGTACTGTCGCTGGTTCGCGCGGCGTCGTTCGAGGAGGCGCTGGCATTGGTGAACGCGCACGAGTTCGGCAACGGCGTCGCGATCTTCACCCGCGACGGCGGCGTCGCGCGCGAGTTCAACCGTCGGGTGCAGGCGGGCATGGTCGGCATCAACGTGCCGATCCCGGTGCCGATGGCCTTCCACTCGTTCGGCGGCTGGAAGCGATCGCTGTTCGGCGACCACCACGTGCACGGCCCCGAGGGCGTGCGCTTCTACACGCGCTTGAAGGCGACGACCGTGCGCTGGCCGTCGGGGCCCGCGACCGGCGCCGAATTCAAGATGCCGACGATGTGAGCGAGGACGTCGCCGAGATTGCGACGCCGCTCGGCGTCGCGCTGCGGGTGACCGCCGCACGGGAGGCGATCGTAGCGGCGGAGTTCGTCGCGTTGCGGAGGGCGCCGCGCAGCGCGCGCAAGAGCCCGCTGCTCGCGGAGGCGGCCGCGCAGGTGCGCGCATACTTCGCGCGCAGGCTGGAGCGCTTCGATCTGCCGCTCGTCTTTACGGGCACGCCGTTCCGGGTCGCGGTATGGCGCGCCGTCTACGCGACGTCGTTCGGCGACCTCGTGTCGTACGCGGACGTCGCGCGGGCCGTCGGCCACCCGCTCGCGCATCGCGGCGTGGCCGCGGCGATGGGCGCGACGCCGATCGACCTCTTCGTCCCCGCGCAGCGCGTCGTCGGCGCCGACGGCAAACCGCGCGGCTGCGCGCCCGGATCCGTGCGGGCGCGCCTGATCGCGTTCGAACGCGCGTAACGGACAAAAGCGAGGAGGGCGGACCCTTGCGGATCCGCCCTGCCTCATCGTTGCGCCGCGCTCGGGGGTCGCGGCACTACGACGCTCTTACGGCGAGACCGACGGGCTGACGGCCGTGCCGATGAGTTGCGCGAAGCCGGTGATTTTGCCGGCGAACGCACCGGGGTACGTTGGTGCGCACACCTTCTCCCTGGTCTCGAGCAGCGCGCCGCCGGAGGTGACGGCCGCGTCCGACGCCCAGAGGTCGTAGCCCTTCGGATTGGTGAACGCGAACGTCACCGGATCCGAGAACGGCCCGAGACCGATCCCCGTCGAGTATGGCGGCGAGACATTGGTGCAAGGCAGGTCGCGCGGGCCCGAGGTCGGCAACGGCAGCTTGTAGATCCCGATGCCGAGGCTGACCGGCGCGTTGCCGATTTGATCGTCGATGCCGATCTTGTTGATCGAGGCGGGTAGGGGCAGCACTTGCATTCCGCCGGGGAATCCCAACTGCACCGTCGTGATGGAGGTCGGCGTGCTGCAGATCGTGGTGCTCGTTGCCGGGATCGGCGCGGGGATGTAGCACACGCGCGGCGTGCTGGTCGTGTCGATATAGTCGACGTAGAGATCGCCGAGGGCGTCGGTCGACGCGAAGTAGACGGTGGCGAACGACGGATCGCTCAACACGATGTTGGGCGCTTGGCCGCACGTGAACGGCGGCGTCCACCCGACGATATTGCCGGCGGTAGCCGACGTCGAGATGATGTTGGTCGCGTAGACGTTGCCCGTGACGGTCGCGTCGACGGTCGTGCCGACCGGGTAGTAGCCGGGATCGCTGAGACTCACCGCGCTCGTCGTCTGACCGAGCGGGAATTCGCGGACGTCCGAGTTGTACGTGTCGGCGACCCAGAGATTACGCTGGTGGTCGACCCACATGCCCTGCGGACCCTGCAGCTGCGGCTGACCGCACGCGTTCGGCGGCGCGTCGCTCAGGGTTGCGACGTACGGGAAGCCGGCGATCTGCTTGAAGACGTCGACCTCGTTGGCTGCGTAGTCGGAGCCGAAGACGACGTTCGCGTGCGTGTACGCGAAGTTCGGCCCGAACCGGTGCCGGTTCGAGTAGAGCGAGCGCCCCGGATGCAGGTTCGCGATCGCGCCGGGCGAGAGCGCGAGCGGCGCGCGGGCGCCCGAGAAGAGGGAGTGCGCAGGCTGCGTGGCTCCGGCGCGCTGAGAAAGGGGCCGCGCGCCGGCGGCCTGGAGGGACCCGGCGACGATCGCGACCGCGGCCAGCGAGGCAACGGTGCGGATCGTGGAGCGGGCGATGTCGATGGTCATGGCGGTTCTCCTTAGGGTGCGGCGCGAGGGCGCCGCGAGGTGATGACGCCATGTTGCCAGGCCGCGCGTCCGACCAGCGTCCGACACGCACGGGGGCTTGACCGTTAGATATACTGTGTGCTACACACTATGCATGACATGCTGTATGGGGCACGGCTAACCAGTGACGGCCGACCCCGCCGGCCCGCAGGCCGACCTGTACGAGAACCTCCGGCTGGAACTGCGGCGCGGCTGCCTGATCCTGGCGGTGCTCGCGGCGCTGCGGTCCGAGCAGTACGGCTACACCTTGCGCAAGGCGCTCGCCGACCGCGGCCTCGAGATCGACGAGAGCACGCTCTACCCGCTGCTGCGCCGCTTGGAGAGCCAGGGGTTGCTGACCAGTGAGTGGCGCGAGACCGACAAGCGCCGCAAGCGCTTCTACGTCCTGTCGGCCGCCGGCGCCGCTACCTACGAACGCTTGCTCGCCGAGTGGTCCGCGCTGAACGCATCCATTACCGACATCTCGAGAGGATAGCCCTCATGGAACTGATCGACCGCTATCTCAACGCCGTGGAGTTCTGGCTCCCGTCGGCGCAACGCGCCGACGTCGTCGAGGAACTGTCCGACGACCTCCGCTCGCAGGTCGACGAGCGCGAAGCCGCTACCGGCCGCGCGCTCGACGAGAGCGCGGTGGTCGAGATGCTCAAACAGTCGGGGCACCCGCTCGCGGTCGCCGGTAAGTATCTGCCGCAACAGTATCTGATCGGCCCGGCGCTGTTGCCGCTTTACCGCTTCTTCCTCAAGGTCTTCGTGCTGTGGATCCTCGTGCCGGTCATGACGCTGATCGTCGCTCCGGCGGCGGTTCTCGGCGGCGAGAATCCGATCGCCGCCCTCGTGGCGACGTTGTGCCAGTTGTTCTACGCGGCCGTCTTCTCCGTCGGCGTGGTCACCATCGTTTTCGCGCTCGTGGAACAGAACGGACTCGGTGCGAAGACGTTCGAGCATTGGGACCCGCGCAAACTGCCCGCGCTACGCCTGCCTGGGGTCAGCCGCGTCCGCAGCATCCGGCCCGCCCGCAAGCAGTCGGTCTATGGTGCGATCTTTGCGCTGACGTGCAGCGTCGTGTTCACGGTCTGGTGGCTCGGCGTGTTGCGCGGCGACACTATTTACGCGGGCGAAGGCGTGCGCATCGCGCTGTCGCCGGTCTGGCTGCGCCTCTACTGGCCGATCCTCGCCATCTCGCTCGTGGGCATCGCGGTCGACTTTGCGCGCATCTATATGCGCGACTGGGCGTGGCTAACTGCCGTGCGCATCGCCACCGCGTGCGCGAGTCTCGGCGTTGCGGTGCTGCTATTTGTGGGCAGCCCGTGGGTGGACATCACCGCGCCCGGCATGTCGGCGGCCACGCACGCGGCCGTCGCCGGCTGGGCGAATCTCGTCGTCGAGTTCTCGATCTTCACGACCGCGGCGATCGTGCTGGCAGGCGCCGTGGTCGAGGTCCGCGCGTTACTGTCGGCCCGCCCGTAACCGCTCCGGTCGCCGGCCGGCGATGCCCCCACAGCCGGCGGGGGGCGGCGACGCGGCGGCGGTCGCGGACGGGCCTTACCGGGTCAACGGCTCAGCACTTCGTGTAGATTGTCCCCAGCTGGATGACTTCGAAGGCGCTGGCCGGGACCGTCTTGATCTGGTTGAGGTCGTTGTCGTCCCAGCGCGAATCGGTCGCGCCCGTGAAATACCAGTCGCTGCCGTTGTCGGCGAGGAACGCGCCGTAGGTCTTGAGCGCCTGCAGTATGACGAGCGACTGTCCGTAGAAGCCCGACAGGCTGAAGCTCGCCTTGAGCCGCACCCGCAGCCCCATCGGCGGTTCGTTGGGATCGGTGTTCGAACTCGCGTAGTGCGTCGCCGGGTGGGTGTAGGCCGCCTGCGTCGTCGCGACCGTGAACCGCAGCGCGTGGCTGATGACGCCCGCGTTCACCTCGTCGACCTTCGGCAGCCCGGGCGCGATCGGCAGTCCCGCCGCGTCGGCGGAGGTCCAGCAGTCCGGCCGCAACTTGTCCGACGACAGGTCGAAGACCGCGCCGTTGCCCGCGCGCCAGCCCGGGCCGACGTAGTACGACTTGTACGTCTCGTAGAGATGACAGTTCGCCTCGCCGACGACGAGGACGTGGCGGTCGCCGTGCGAGTGCGGGCCGCCCTCGATCTGCGCGTCGGACGGGAACGGGTACGGACCCTTGTCGCTCTGCTTCGGGTACAGGAAGAACTTCATCGGCACGAGCGGCGTCGACGGCGGCGCCAGCGTCACCGGGATGCCGTAGTGCGGGTTCGAGCCGAAATCGGGATGGAGGTTGGTCGTGCTCGCGTGCATCGACGCGAGGTAGTTGGCGGAGTTGGGATCGACCGGGGCTTGCGAGATGTCGGTATTCCACGGATTATCCGCCGGAAAGACCTGGCAGCCGCCGAGTTCGGGCGGCGTATCCGTGTGCAGCGCGCTCTGCGCCCAGGCCGTCGTGCCCGCGCTGCCGGCGCCGGCGGACGGGAGCATCGCAGACGACCCGCCGCCGCCGCGCCCGCAGGCCGCAAGCGCGGCCACCGAGACCGCCAGCAGGGTGCAAAGTGAGAAGCGAGACGGCGCATGCCTCATGGACGACCCCTCCACGACGTGGTCCGGACGGTCTTCGCCGGCGCCCGCCCTGACTATGCCCGCTTGGGCGAGGATGTTATCGCCGTCACTGCAGGGCTGCGGTCGCCGCGCCGACGGCGGTCGCCAGCCGGTTGATCGCCGCGTTCATCTTCTCCGCCTTGCCGTCGGTTTCGTATGACGCGTAGTTGATCTCGGGGAACGGAATGACGAAGCGGTCGATCGTGTGCCAGTAGCGGTTGTACGAGAGTCCGTCCTGCGAGTAAAACGCGTCCCGCGACGCCGCGATCTTCGCAGACAGTGCCTCCATCGCCGAGATGTCGCCGGCCTTTTCGGCGGCGATCATCTTGTCGTCCGCGGCCTTCGCGGCGTCCTGGTACGCGACGATCTTGGCTCGCAGGGCGGTGAAGTCGACGCCCTGGAAGCGCGGGTCCTTCGCCAGCGCGTCGAGGTCGCGCAGCATGAGCGCCGGCACCTCGGAAATGCGAATGACGCCGGTCGCCGCTCCGGCGACGCGCATCGCCTGCACGCCCGTGTACTGCGAGGTGATCACGGACTGCTTGAAGCCCGGGTCGTAGGTCGCAATGCCGGCGATGTTGTCCTCGGCCGTGTGATGCGCGCCGAAATGCCCGTAGTAGCCGGTCGTCGTGCCCGGGATGCCGAGCATGTAGATGAACGTCATGTGGTCGGAGCCGGCGCCGGGCGGCACCAGCACGGGATTCTTCGGAGAGTCCGCCGCGATCAGCGGCTTGCCGTCGAGGCCCTTCACGAGGCCGGCAATCTCGGTGCCGAACGTCCAGAGTCCCGGCGACATCGCCGCGACGAACGGCGGCCCCGTCGTCAACTGGTCGGTGTTGATGTACTGAACGACGTGCTTGCGCAGCGCGTCCTTGTGCGCGTATGCCAGCGAGATCGAACCCCAGAGGCCGAGTTCGTGGCCGTCCCACGACGCGATCTCGATCGAGCGCCCGGGCTTCCAGCCCTGGTGGCCGAGCGCCGCATAGCCGTCCGCGATCTGCAGCAGGTCGGTCGTGCCGCTGCCGGGGTCGATGGCGCCGAACGCCATCGCGTCGCGATGGCTGCCGATGACGACGACTTCCTGCGGCCGCGTCGCACCTTGCAGCATGCCGAACACGTCCCAGATGCGGACGATGCGGCGATCCATCTTGACCACCATCCGCACCCGCTCGCTGCCGCCGACGTGTTCCACCATCTCGAACGCGCCGTGCCAGCCGTCGGGCACGACCGGACCGTCCATAGCCGCCAGCAATTGCCGTGCGACCCGCTGCGTGACGTCCATCTCCGGAATCGTCGAGTGCGGGATCTCGTCCCACGATTTATGTGCTACGCCCGGCAGCGGCGCTTGGCCGGGCAGCGTCGGGTCGCCGGGCGCATCACCGGGAGAACTGGGCTTCGGGCCGCCGATGCGCTCGGCCATGTTCTCGTTCTTGTAGTTGCCTTTGGGCCACATCTCGCCCTTGACGAACCCGTCGTCTTCGGGGTCCTCGTACTCGATGAAGCCGGCGACCTTGCGCTTCATCAGCTCGTCGTAGAAGCGCGCGGCCCCGTGCGGGTCACGGCTGAAGCCCCAGCGCACGAGCACGATCGACCCGGGCGGCATCGTCACGTGCAGCGCGTCGAACGCCTTCCAGTCGTCTGGCTGCCCTTTGTTGACGTAGAAAATCGGCCCGGTGACGTCGCCGTCGCCGGAGTTTTCCATGAATGCCGGGCCCGCCATCCGCTCCGCCGCGGTATGCTTGCCGGGCTCGCCCTCGAGCAGATCGAGGTCGATCTTCTCGGGCGACTGCATCTGCAGGCGCTGGACGACCGGCGTCGTGTAGATGACGTCGAACGGCACGACGTCCACGGTGAAGCCGTCGGCGCGTAGGCGACCGGCCACGTAGTCCGCCGTCGCTTTGTCGGCCGGCGTTCCGGCGCGGTGGGGAACCGCCGACAGATGCTGCTCGATCTGCGCCGCGTTGGCAGCCGAGGGCACCGCCATGAACGCGTCCTCGTAGCGCCGCTCGGCCGTCACCGCGGCCCCCGCCGGCCAGCCGACGAGCGCGTCGACGTTCGAGCGGGCGTCGAGCGGCAAGGCGATCGGCGACGGTGCGGGCGTCGGCGCGGGCGGAGCCTGCGCCGACGCCGCACCGCCGGCGGAGGCCCCCAAGCAGGCCAGCGCGGCCGCGGCGGCCACGCACGACGAAAGGACGACCTTGCGAACGTTCATCGGGGCGTCTTCGCGCCCGGGCTCACGGCTACTCTCGCCGCCCGGAGGCTGCGGGCGAGCGGCGGCAAAACGGGCGCCTGATGAAGCGAGAGATCGTGGTACTCCACGGACGCGTGCAGGGCGTCGGCTTCCGCGAGCGGGTAGTGGACCTCGCCCGCAACCACGCCGTCGCCGGCACGGTGCGCAATCTGACGGCGGGCAGGGTGGTGGAGATCGACGTCGAGGGCGACGAAGGCGCGGTCGACGCCTTCGTCGCGGAGGTCCTCGAACGCAAGCCGTTCTTCGCCCACGTCGCGGCGGTCGAACGCCGCCCGGCGGCGACCCTCGGCGCCCGCGGCTTCGAGCGGGCGGCGACGAGATGAACCTCACGCTGCGCCCGCTCGCCGAAAGCGACGCGCCGGTCTTCCGGCGCCTGCGCCTCCACGCGCTGCGCTCCGATCCGGGCATGTACTTTTCGTCGTACGACGAGGTCGCGAAGCGAACGGACGACGAGTGGCGGGAACTCGCGCGCGGCGACGACCTGCACTGCGTCTTCGGCCTGTTCGACGGCGCCGTGCTCGTCGGGATCAGCGCCGTCTTTGCGGACCGCACCACGGAACCGGGCTCGACCGCGATCTTCGCGATGTCGTACATCCTGCCGTCCTATCGCGGGCGCGGCCTCGCCCGGCGCTTCTACGAGGCGCGCGTCACCTGGGTCCGCGAGCGTCCGCAGTTCGAGCGCATCGTCGTCTCGCACCGGCGCTCCAACGCGCCGTCGCGGCGCGCGATGCTCCGGGCCGGCTTCACCGAGGTCGGCGCCGCCGCGCGCACGTGGCCGGATGGCGAACTGGAGGACGAACTCCTCTACGAACTCCCCATCCCGCGCTAGCCGTCGACTGCGGTCTCTCTACCTCCAGGGATCGAGAACGGGCACGCCGGTCCGCACAAAGTCGCGGACGTTTCGTGTCACGACGGTAAGGTTCGCCTGCAACGCCGTGGCTGCGATCTGGGCATCGACGACGGGTAGCGTCTTGCCGCGCGCCCGTTCCCGGCCGTCGAGGCGACCCCAACGATCGGCTACGTCGCTCGTGAAGTCGAGGATACGACCGGCAAAGCGCGAGGACAGGTCCGAGACGAGCCATGTTTCGAGCGCAGCCCTTTCGCGGCCGCGAACCTTCGACTCGATCCCCGACCGGATCTCTGCGAGCGTGAGGACGCTCAAATAAAGATCCCCCTCATCCACCGCCGCGACCCAGTCCAAGAGCCCCGCATTAGGCTGCGGCTTGCGCAACTCGGACAACACGCAGGTGTCGAGGAGAAAACCGCTCACAGGTCGATCTTGCGGCCGCCCGCCTTGCTGCGCCTAACCCCGATATCGACGCCGCGATATGGCGAGGCAGCAAAGAACTCCACGAGACTCCCCTCGCGTCGTTCGACCGCGTCGAAGTCTGCCGCAGAGACGACGACGACGGCCTGCTTGCCGTGCCGCGTGACTCGCTGGGGCCGGCCTTCGAGCGCCGCATCGATCAATTCAGAAAAGCGCGCCTTCGCATCTTGCACGCTCCACACGGACCGCCGCATCGCCACACACCCTTCGAGGCTTCTGACTAGTCTGACCTTTTCGCAAGATGAGGGCTATCATCCTTGCATG
>Ga0182016_10003554_pt1 | contig 17749 bp, 17 predicted proteins | sample 712S2MmetaG_FD_120491 | JGI IMG/M metagenome (GOLD analysis project Ga0182016, IMG submission 120491) | Permafrost microbial communities from Stordalen Mire, Sweden - 712S2M metaG | ecosystem: Environmental > Terrestrial > Soil > Wetlands > Permafrost | place: Sweden: Stordalen | collected...
AAGGGCCACGGAAGTAGTTTACCTGCAGCCCGCGCTGCCATACCGATGGCTCCTTGCGCCGCTGCCCGAAAGCCGCTATCATCGACCAGAGGCTTTAGAGAGGCCTTGTGTGAGGCTCAGATGATTGCGACCCCGGTCTTAGAACGCACGGAAACGGCCGATGAGCTGCTACGGGCGGCACATCGGCAGGCGTATCTGCTTAGTGAGACCGACCTGATCGGCTACCTCAAACGCGTTTTGGGCCGACCACTCATTGCGCACGTCACGGAGACGGCGGACGCGAACAACGTTTCGCGCTGGGCATCAGGTCGCGCGCGCCCCGATCGTGCAGTGTGGGAGCGGCTGCGGACGCTGGCAACCCTCCACATCGCGCTCACCGCGATCGTTGGCTCCGAGAGCAGTGGCGCGCAGTGGTTTACCGGGGCCAACCCCAACCTCGGCTTCAAGATGCCCGCCGACGAGTTGCGTGCGGGGAACGTCGCGCCCGTTTTCGCCGCCGCGCGGGATCTTGCTCAACGGTGAACGACACCGTCGTCGTTACGGAGTTCTGGAGGGTCGGCCGGCGCGCCGACCCTCTTCGCGTCCTCGCTGAGTACCAAGGCGCGGGGCGCTTCGACGACCCCGAACGACTCATCGCCGTGCTCTACGGTGCGCCGACCCTGCGCACGTGCCTGCTCGAATTTCTGTTGCCGTGGAAGGCCGCGCCGGGAGCCAATGCCGTTCTGGCTGCGATCCCGGAGCCGACGAACGAAACAGAAGCCGTCGACGCGGCGCGCGACCACGCGCTCGCGATCGAGGCGCGTCGCGTTCCGCCGATGCTGTATGACCGGGTCGCGGTCCAAGTCCGTGCCGATCCCGCCCTCGCGCTGCTCGATCTTCGCAGCGTCTCTGTCCGGCTGCGGCTCGCGCAGGCGCCTGCTGTCGCGCACGAACTGTGCTGCTGGGGCTTCGCGCAACTCGATCGCGGAGCGTTGCTAGCCCCGCAGCGCGCGCTGACCCAAACAGTCACCGGAGTCGTGCTGCGCGGTGAGATCATCTCGCCGGTCGATGGTCTGTTCGCCGAGTCGCGGCATGACGACGATGTGGTTGCAGTGTTTGTCGGCGGTTTATACGCACCGCAGTTAGCCGTCGTTGTCAGCGAGTCACTCACGCCGACTCATTCGTCGATCATTCTCGCGGCCAACGAGCTTGGCTTGGCACCTTGAAGCGCAAAATGGCACGGACTACGAGCGATCAACCGGGCTAAGATAACTATTGGTATATTAACTCCCATGCTCCGCGAAGCGCCACCGGACCCCCACCCCGGCATCCCGGAACCTCGCAGCGCGCCGATCGTCGCCCGCGCCGCCGGCGCAGAAGAAGAAGCGACCCGCGACTGGGCGATCGCGCCGACCCCGATCCCGCCCGACACCACCGACGCTGAACTCGTCGCCCTGTGGCTGCACGGCAAAAGCCCGCACACCATCCGGGCCTACGGCGACGACGTCGCGGCCTTCCGGCGGTTCACCGGCAAGCCGCTACGCGCGACCTTCCTCTCGGATCTGCAGCGGTACGCGGACAGCCTCGTCGGCGCGCCGGCCACCCGCGGCCGGCGGCTCAAGACCCTCAAGTCGCTGCTGTCGTTCGCGACTTGGATGGGGTACCTGCCGTTCAACGCCGGTGCCGCGATCCACGGGCCGGTTCTGTTGCAAACCGCGGCGTTGAGGCAGCTGTTCGACGCTCCCTTGTGAATGGCGGGCCTGATGAGCAGGTTCTGGCTCTGGCCGCAGGTGAGTACATGGGGAGGAAGACGACATGGTTAATGGGCCTACTCCCAAACTCGCGACAGATGACCGGAGCGCGTTGGCGCAGCGGCTCTCGATCGTCGAGGCACGGCTAGGGGTCGTCGAGGCCGCGCTGCGGCTGGATACGACGGAGCCGGTTGCGGGCGAGCCGCCCGCGCAGCGCGCGCGAACTATCGGTTGGCTGGCAATGGTCACGGCCCTAATCGCCGTGGTGGGCATAGTATCTGTTCGTGCTCGAGGTTAATCAGGCAGCAGGCGTCGTGCTCTTCTGGCGGTGGCTCGCGCCGCATACGTGTACGTGGGGAAGGCGACGTGGTTAACGGGGCCGCCAAGAAGCAACCGACAGACGACAGCGCTCCGTCGAGTGAGCGCGCGTACGCCGCCGTACTGGCGCGATTTCTGCGCCTTTGTCGCCCGGCTCGGCCGCGCGCGACTCCCGGCCGAGGCGGAGACCGTCGCGCTGTACGTCGCGGACCTCAAACGGCGCCGGCCGGCGGCCAGCCACGATTGCCCGCAAGCTCGCGGCGATCGCCGTGTACCACCGCTCGATTGGACCACCAACGCCGACCGCTCACGACGTCGTGCGGGCGGTCCTCACGAAGTGCTGGGCGCGCATGATGCAATTCGGATACTTGCCCCGGGCGTGAAGTCGCCATCGTGGATGAACCACGCGTTCTCGATACCGAGTTCGCGCAAGAGCGCACGCGTGCGCGGCAACGCGCGCGCGAGGCGGATCGGGTACGGAGTGACGGCCGCGTGAAGCGATTCCGCAAGATCATACAAGGCGCTCCACGAGTAGCGCTCCGTGGACTGCATCGAGATAATCACCTCGCGCTGCTGCGCGCTCTCGAACGCCGTTTCGCGAACGCGCCGCGAGAGATCAGAGGTGAAGGTACCGATCGGGACGATCATCGTTGCATTCGGCATCCTGCTATGATCGCCATCGCACATCAGAGCAGCCTCATAGGGCGATGAGAATTCGGTGAGCGGCTACATCACTAACGCGACAGACCCCATGCTTGAGTACCGCAGGCGAATCGCTCCATAACGCCCAGAATGAGAAAGCCTTTGTGGCGATGAGAGCGGCTAGCGCCTGTTTCGCCGTCTTCGTTCCCTGCAGGCGACCTTTTTTTGCCCGGGTATCGGTTCACGACCTCGACCTAACTTCCGAGAACACTCACGCTGTCGCGCGATGTTGTCTATATCTGCTGAGCTAACATTCTGTCGGCCATATCACAGGCTGCCGGCGGGTGCCGCGCACGACCCCGCACGACGTCGTGGTCGGTCGGGGGTCACAGCTTTGCATGACGCGTTTCCGTTGCTTCCAGATCCCGCCTGAGAAGGGTGCCGCGCACGAACGCGCAGCGCTATCGCCGCAATGCCTATCATAACCTCGGGCTGGACGTTTGCACGGCCGACGCGCGTGAAGTGCTGCGCGAGCGGGGCGTCTTCTTGCGATCGTTGACCGAAGGATTCGACACGTCGACCGCCTCCGGGCGGCTCTTGTATCACGTGCTCGGTGCCGTCGCGGAGTTTGAGCGCGAGGTCATCAAAGAGCGCACCGTCGCCGGCATGAAAGCCGCCAAGAAGCGCGGGACGCACGTCGGTCGGCCCCAGGCGCTTGTGGGTTCACGGCTTGCCGAAGCTGGCCGGATGCTCGCTGCTGGCAAGTCGCAGATCGAGACGGCCCGCATCTTGCGGGTGTCGCGGGCGACGATCCAACGGGCCTACCCGGGTGGTAGCGGTAAAGGCGAAGATGCGTACAGCGAGATGATCCTCTGTGGCCGGGGCGTGCGCGAATCGCGGAAGTCGTGCGCGTTTTGCGCCAATCGTGCGATCGTCCAATGCGACGGCGACCGTTGCATCCACAACGTGTGCGACGATCATCGCTGGTCAGCTGCCGAGAATCTCGATTTTTGCCCGCTGTGCGAGCGCGCAGTTCTGCTGGCAGCGGCAACTCCGAAACAGACAGAACTTTTTGGGTCGCGGTAGTGCGCAACGCCGCTCGCGTCAGGCCTGCGCACCCTCCTTTGCGTTCGATCTAGGTCACGAGCGGAAGATCGGCGATTTCAGCGATCTCGACGCGATTTCGGCCAGACTTTTTGGCGACGTACAAGGCGCGATCAGCACGTTCGATGAGGCTGCCGTCCGCGCGGTGCTGTGCCGTTTCGCCGCGTGACGTCGCAACCCCAATGCTCACGGTCACCCACGGCGGCACGGCAGCGGCGTTCTCGAGCTGTGTGAGCTCGACCGCCCGACGGACGTTTTCGGCGAGCTGCGCGGCGCCGCGGCTGTCGGTATCGGGCAACATCGCGACGAATTCTTCGCCGCCATAACGCGCAAGAACGTCGGCTGGACGAGCGATGCAGGTTGCCGCCGCCGCCGCAACCCGACGGAGGCACTCATCGCCGGCCTGGTGCCCGTAATGATCGTTGTACGCTTTGAACGAATCGACATCTATCATTAAGACCGACAGCCGGCCACCGTCGCGCGCCCGACGCGCCTCTTCGCTTGCGAACGCCTCTTCGAATCGCCGCCGATTCGCGATGCCGGTCAACCCGTCGATTCGGACCATCCGTTCGAGCCTCGCGTTCGCCTGTTCGAGGTCGCGGTTGAGTTCGACATTCTTCTCGTCGGCAATGAGAAAGCCGGTTGTTTGCAAGTAGAGATTCTTCGCTACGGTGATCGCCGACACCGAGAAGGCCGCCGCGAAAACAGCGTAGATCGTGAAATAGAAGTTGCGCGTCAAAAAGCACGCAACGACCAGTGGACCTTCGGCGAGCACGATCGCCCCGATTGCTGAGGCGGGAAGAACCGCTTGGCGCGCGGCGCCGCCCATAACATGAGCCGTCAACAACGTGAGAACGAGCATCTGCGTAAACGGGTCGGCCAACAAGACGGTCGCGGCTGCCCCGGCGCCCACGACCATGCCATTGAGCCACGTTGAACCAATGAACCAGGTTTGCCAACGTCGATGGCGCCCGCCACGAGTCGACCGCCGATGAAACGCATGCACGATGCCCAGACGAAATACCAAAACGGCCATGCCGACGGCGCCCCAGCCGGCGTACCATATCTGGTGTGTGCGCGCTAGTGCGGTTACCGCGACGGTTGCCAGCACGATGGCGCCGAATACGAGGACGTTGACTTGCCCAACACTATTTTCGACCAGCTTCGACTCGACGTCCTCGCTCAAGCCGGAGCGCAACGAACTCACCGAATTCATGATACGCCTCGCTCCCAAACGCGGCCCTTTTCCCGTGTTCGGCACGATATATGCCGTTATTCAGGTCGTTAGAGGAGATCAGCAAGGAACGAGCCGATCTTTGCCGTCGGATCACCAAATTCCATTTCCCAGAAACGGGGTGGTTTTCGGGAATTAGCACAAGCTGTGAGAACGCGAAGAGGATGCGACTAGCGCCCTCGATTTGAGCACGGATGCCGCGAAGAACTTGCTACCAAATGCGGCAAGTGAAAGCGACTGGCTTTAAAACACGGAAGAAGAAGCGACTACGGAGCGGAAGTCGGCGCCTCTAAAATGCCATTCAGCGCCGAATTCGGCGACCTCCCGCTCACCGATGGGATGTTTGAGACCTTGCGCCTTACGCCGGCTCCTGGGACGCCGGTGCGTCCGCCGGACCGGCGTGGGCATCCCGCGTTGACCGAGCCGCCGCAGCAGGTAGACTTCATTCCGTCCTGGCCGCTGCGGCTGCGGTTGGAGCCCGATGGCGGGCCGTTTGCCTACCAAGAGGACGGCTGGCGTCTACCCGACCATCTCGCAGTACGCTTGGTTGGCCTGGGTATAGCGCCCGAGCGACTCTGGTCGGGCGCTAACCAGCGACATACCGAACGGCGCGCTTTCGAAGGCACGCTCAAAACGCAACTCAAGCGCGCGATGCTCCAGTTCCGCTTGGCCTTGGTCGGTGACGTCTTGGACGCTCACCCGCACCCGGGCTACATTACCGTGCGCGTCGGCGTCCGTGTGGGCCCAACGTCGGATGATGCGCACCCTGCCATCCGGCCGAACGATGCGGCTAATGATCGGCACAACGACCCATCGTTGACGCTTGGGCTTTCCCTCGGGCTTCCATTCCCAAGTAGAATCGGCACGACTTTAGTGCCCCGAAGCGCCTAAGTCCCTCCGAACACAGCCTTAACGAAACGCGTCGGCAAGTAGGCCTCGGCGGGGACGGGATCGCTCTGCCGTCCTATCTCCGTACCTTGAAATCACCAAAGCCTGGAACGCTTTCGCTTTCCGCTCGTGCTCGGCATCGTGCACGATGCTCGGCGGCATCGAGTTCTGCTTGCGCCGAGCGAACTGACTTGCTGTCGAGTTCTACTGGCTCGCCGCGGTTAGCGCGCTCAATGTCTCTGATGCGGATGCGACCTACGATCAATCCCATCCGCCTCTGGATATTGTGGTCAGCGTCTTCCATGTGTGCCAGTTCGGCACAGGCCACTTTGAGCTTGAGTTTGCTGTCCGAATCAGCCTTCTTAGAGGCTTGTTCTCGTTCTTCGCGCCGCATACGCCGTATTGACGCGCTGCTGTATCCGGAGTCTCTGAGAGCCTGTCGTTCGCTGAGCCTCATTTGTTTGTTGAGCCCTTGGACCTGATAGGGTGTAGCCAGATTGAGGCTTTTGTTGAGTCCGGCTGACATACGCCCGGCGCAGCGCGGGTTCTTGCAGCCGTTTAGGCGTGAAGATGGTGCGCTCGATCCGGCCGAGTTCGCGCAGTGCGAGAGCAAGGCCATTCCGACGCGGATTCGCGCTGAGCTTGCAGCTCATTCGCCATCGAGCGCATCTTCGAGTTCGGCCACCATCATCTCGATAATTAAACCGCCATAATAAAACGAGTCGACATACGCAGCATCGCCGGTATCCGCACGCACGCGATCTTTCCACCGTTCGATCAAAGAGCGAATGCGATCTTCGCGCTTGTGCATGTCCGTAAGCCCCGGCCGATCATCGTCCGTCTCGTGCTGCCATCCGGACAACGTCGCAACACATTGAATGGGGCTTGCGACTGCAATGTCGGACAGATCATACCCCCATATGGCGTCGAGTAATGCGTTGAGCCGCGCTCGTTCATGTTTTGGGTTTGGCGCGCCAATCACCGTATAATCCCTTTGGGCACAGTCAGCTGTGTTCTATGTTAACTTTCGGCAGAAAGGGTGGCGGGATTAGCTCCAAGTGTCGAACTATAAGCCGCAGGCTGCGTGCGCGAATGAGACCGGATACGCCGATACAAGAACTAGGTCGTAATCTTGTGGAGGTGACCGGGCGTGCTGGATGCCGATGATGCGGATATGCTGCGCGAAGTGGTCCGCGCGCTCGAGCGTTCGCCATCGTTGTTCTCGCTCAGCCGCGATGCCGTCGTGCTGTATGCCCCGGACGGCGCGATGGTCGTCGGCAATGACGCATCACGAGCGCTCATCGGCGAAGAATTCAGCGGCTTCCACTCTGGCCAGCACATCGCGGCCGGTGAACTTGACCGCGCACAAGCATACCTCAGCGTCGCGCTTTCCGGTCAGTCGGTCGACTTCGAGGCGGTACTCATTGGTCGCGATGGTAAGGTGATCAACGTTATTGCACGCCTGATCCCCGCGCTCTTCGATGCCAAGATCGTCGGCGTGTTCGGGATCGCGCATGATATCACGCTGCAGCGCCGAGCTGAAGCGAGCCGCGAGCAGTTCCGGTCGCTTTTCGAGCAACATCCCGATCCCATCTCAATGGTCGACGCGAGCGGGCGATACGCAAGGCTCAACGCTGCGGCCGAACACCTGCTGGGCTATAGCTCCGAAGAGGTCGAAGGCCGCAAGGTCGGAGAGGTCGCTCCTCTTGGGGAGACACCCGACAAACTCGCCAGTTGCGTCCTCAACATTCTGCGTTCCGGCAAGCCAACCCGATATGAACGGACGTTCGCTCGAAAGGACGGAACGCCAACGTCAATTGAGGGTACGGCAGTCCCAATTATCGTCAATGAGCAGGTGACGGGGGTGTTCTTGCTGTCGCGCGACATAACGCATCGTGAACGGCTTCAGGAGGCGCTCGCGCTTCTGATTTCGCGCGGACGCGTGTTGCATCGATTGGCGTTCAAAATGGGCGCGGATCCCGACGCCCAGGCGAGCAGTGCCCTGGCGTTCGGGCTGAAGGAACTCGGTTTTGAATCGGCCTTCATCGTCGCCATTCACGGCAAGGCCCTCGCGATCAAGCGCAGAGTCGGGAGGAAGGCGACGGTCGGTGCCCGGGATCCGCTTTTCCGCCGGCTGTTCCGGAATACGATCGCGGGTTCGGCTTTGTTCGAGGTCGACGACGCGGCGCTCGAGCAGCGCTGGGTCCAGGCCGGCGGAACATCCGCATTCTGCCGGTCGTTCATCGGTGTCCCGCTCGACGTCCACGGCGGACGCTACGGCGCGCTTGGTTTCGCGAGCCGTTCGGCGACGACGCCGTTGACCGATTTCGACCGCGAGTTCCTGCGCTCAAGCGCGGAACTGGTCTCGGCCGGCATTGAACGTGCGATCGAGAACAAGCGGCTTCAGAATTTAGCCCACCATGATGCCCTCACTGGGCTGCCGAACCGGCTCTTGCTAAGTGATCGATTCAGACAGGCGATTGCGATCGCGCAGCGGCGAGGCGAGCAGGTTGCGGTCTATTTCATTGATATCGACAAGTTCAAGGTCATCAACGACACGCAGGGTCATCTCGTGGGCGACGCGGTTCTACGCACTGTTGCCAGACGGCTGCTCAAAGCGTGCCGCGCAAGCGACACCGTCGCCCGCCTCGGAGGTGACGAGTTCATTGTGCTGCACTCTGGGCCATCGAGCGAAACCCAGTCTCTAGCGCTTGCGGCCCGGCTGCGCTCGGAACTTGAAGCACCGTGCGACATTGAGGGCGTGCCCTTGAGGCTTAGCGTCAGTATTGGTATCAGTATCTTTCCCCAGGACGGAGAAGACCAGCGAACGCTGCTCGAAAGCGCCGATACCGCCCTGTATGCCGCCAAGGGTGCCGGCGCGGGTTCAATCCGGCCAAGCCAGTGTCGAGACGCGGCCAAGCATCAGTAAAGGCTGCCACGATCAAGAGCCGGTCGGCCCGGGGCTCCCTCGATCAGGTCCACCCGAAGGCGGCGCTCGTGCTCGACGTCCGCGGCAAGCAGCCCGCCGTCGGAGCGAGCAGTGATGCGAACTCGGCGTACGCGGAAGCAGCCTGTGGTCGTCCCAGGAAATACCCTTGGACGAGGTCGCAGCCGAGGACGCGCAACGCATCGAGCTGCGCCTGCGATTCGACGCCTTCGGCGATGACCTCGAGCTGCAAGCTCTTTGCCACCGCGACGATCGCCTGGATGATCGCTGACCCGTTCGCACGTGTGGTCGGATCGTCCAATTCGGCAATGAAGCTCTGATCGATCTTGAGTGTTCGCACGGTGAGTTTACGCAAATAACTAAACGACGAGTATCCGCTACCGAAATCGTCGATCGCGATGCGCACACCGCTGTCGGCAAGCTCGCGCAAGGTATTGATGGACTGCGACGATTCGTCGATCATCATCCCTTCGGTGATCTCGATCTCGAGCGCCGACGGCGACAAGCGGTGACCCGCCAGGAGGCGCTGCACCGTACGCGCAAAGCCGAAATCACGCAATTGGCGCGGTGAGACGTTCACGGCGACGCGCAAGTCAGGCGCGGTCGTTGCTCGCCACCGCGCCACTTGACCGCACGCAAGGTCGAGCATCGTTTCGCCCAGCCGCACGATGAGGTCGGACTGCTCGGCAATGTCTATGAAGGCGCCGGGGCCCAACAATCCGTCGACGGGGTGATTCCAGCGCGCGAGGGCTTCGACGGCGCACACGCGGCCCGTGTCGAGGTCGACGATCGGTTGAAAATGTGCGACGATTTCGCCGCGGTCAAGCGCCCGCGCAATGCATGCCGCCCGTTCATCGCCGGCGTCGCGCGCGTCGACCCTGACCGCGTCGTACTCGTGACGCGCGCTGCGGCCATTCGCTTTGGCCTCAGACATTGCCGCATCGGCACGATTGAGCAACGCTTCACTCGTCCGGGCGTCGTCCGGATAGACGCTGATCCCGATGCTCAGCGTGACGCGCAGGTCGTGCCCGTGAACATCAGGCATCGGCCGCGAGATCTCGTCGTGCAGGCGTTCGGCGATCCCGGCGGCGGCGGCTCGGTCCGGCAGCGCCGGCATGATTACGGCGAACCTATCACCGCCGAGGCGGCTGACGATATCGCAATCGCGCACGGCTTGGGATATCCGAACGGCAACGTGCCGAAGCACGCTGTCGCCAGCCGCGTTTCCAAGCCTGGCGTTGAAGCGTTTGAAGCGATCGACATCGATGAACAGCAGGCCGACGATCGTGCTCATTGCTTCCGCTTCGCTCAACGCACGGCGCAGCAGTTCAACAAGCAGCCTTCGGTCGGGCAACTTGGTGAGGTCGTCGTAGTGCGCGAGCAGACAGATTTGCTCGCGCGCCTGCTGCCAATCGATGAGCTGCTCGCGTAGCGCACGTGCGGCTCGAAGGTCGCGTTCGGTCCACCGGGTGCTGTCACCGTGCGTGATCTGCTCCCAGGCGGCGAAGGATCCGCGTGGAGACAAGCGCGTCCGCCCCGGTTCGGCGACGATCGCCTTGTTCGGATCGCCGGCCCAGGTGACGGTTGCGCGCTGTTCTGGGCGGAGGAACAGCAGGCAGCGATCGTGGTTGGGCGAGAGCGAGACATACAGCACGCCGCTGACGTCGGCGGCGAAGGCTTCGGCGGCAGGATCGATGCTCGTAAGCGAGGACGATCCGGCGATACCGTCGTCGGCGGTCGCGCGTAACGCTTCGAGCGCGGTGCGCAATTCGTGCGGCGCAGCCGCCGTTCCGTACACCGCGGTTCCCTCGGGTCCGTCGAAGAGCAGCCCGTCGGCGCCGAAGATCGGCGCGAGGTCGCGCCATTTGTCGGCCAGCGCGTCGTGCAGCGAGCGCGTCGATTCGAGCGTCGCGACGAATTTCGCTAACGCTTCGCCGCTGGCGAGCTGCTCGGTCAGCATCGTGCGATCGATGCGTGCTTTGAGCTTGAGCGCCAGCATGTGCGCAAAGAAATTGCAGGTCGATCGAACGGCGTGATTGATAGGGCGCGGCGTCGCATGGTGACACGCGACGAGCCCCCACAGCTTCCCGCGCACCAGAATCGAGATCGTCAGCGTCGCCCGGACGCCGATGTTCTGCAAATACTCGAGATGGATCGGTGAAACGCTGCGCAATTCGGATCGCGAGAGATCCAGCGGCGCCTTGACACCCGTCGCGTTGACGATAGGAACCGGCGTGTAGATGGTATCGGGGATGAGCCGCAGCGTGTTCAGAACGTACAACTCGCGCGCCTGGACAGGGATGTCGCTGGCGGGGAAGTGCATCCCGGCATACGCAATCGGATAGCGGTCGCTCACGTCTTCGGCTAAGACGATGCCGTGCCAATCTTCGTCGAAGCGGTAGACCATGACGCGATCGAAGCCGCTGATTGCGCGAATCTCCTTTGCGGCGACCGCCGTCAAGTCGTCGATCGTCGCCGCGCGCTCCATGCGCAAGCGGCGTGTACTCGGCCCTGGCGGGCCGCGGTTCGATTACAGCGACGCAGCTTGCCGTCGACGACTTCGGCGGCTCGGTGCTGGGCAAAAAAATTGAAGTCACCGCAATCGATCATCGCAACAATCCCACCGAAGCCGCGACCAAAGCCCGCGAGTTCTTCGACGGGGGTGGTGACCTCGCGCTGGACCTAACCAATTCCGCCACCGCACTCGCCGTTTCCGCAGTCGGCAACAGCCGCTGACCGCCGTAAGCATGCGAGCTGCCGGCGAGCCCGTCGAAGCTACGCGAGACGCAGAACAACGGTGCGCAGCGATGGAAGCTCAGTCGGCGCAATCGGCCGCGCAGATCGACGTGCTTATTACAACGCAACAAAGCATTTGGCGCGCTGTGTCAAGAAACACGCGCGGCGCGAGGACTAAGACTATGCAATCAGCGATCGCAGAGGGCGCAATAAAGGCGGCCGGTAGCGCCACGCCTTAGCCGGTGATTCGCTAGGCAACGGAGGCCCGGCCCGGCAACAAGCGTCGGGTTTTACGGCGCTCGTTTTTGCTCGCGATGCTGGCGATTTCGCCGCCGCAACGACGCCTTTGTGCTTTGCGCCTTTTGTCGGCACGGCGATCGGAACGGGCTTTACCTTCCGCTTTGCTGGCGCAACAGGCTTCTTTTTGGGTTTCAGTACCGGCTTCGTCGGCGCATCAGGCTTCGCTTTTCTCTTCGATACATAGCATTGGTCTCGAATATCTTGCGCTGAGCAGAATCGTCGATTTCCCGCGTGGCAAATTAGGGGAGTTGGTCGATATGTGGTTCGCCTGAGTTCGACAAGAGGATTGGGACGAGGACGGGTCCTGCGTCGATAAGGAACGCGAAAACCAAGGCGAGGACGGCGAGTGTGGCTATGATGGTCATGTTGATTTCCAAAACAGATGGTCCCGTATATTTGCTTTCGGAGGGAATCGTTTTCCGCTTTTTGCAGCAGCCACGCGAAAGGACTGGAGCCTGGCCCAGTAAACGCCGGACTATGTGCGAGCACACGAACCGTCTGCCATTCACGATCCCGGCATTCGCTGTGGTGAGCACGACGTTCAATCGCGGCTCTGAGCTGGGGTGCGACGGTCTGCTAGAATATGAGATGAAGGCAATCGCAGGTCGTATTCAGGCACCGATTGGTCGCGCTGCGGTGAATATAGGCGAGATGACCGCAGTACCCACAGCGACGAAAATCGGCTAGAGAATAACCGTCGTCACATTCACGGTCACGTGATAGCGGTACAGGAGCGTGCTTATAGCCGTAAACGGCGTCATTAGCGGCGTGAGACGTTGCCATGGTTTTCGTTGTTCTCCATCGCTTTGGCGGCTACGATGCGTCGCAAACCGGAGTCCCGGCACCGATGAGGCACGCCATTTAACGACGTTCATTGTTGCGAGTTGTGCACGAATGCGAATGACTGATATCGTCCGTATCGGGCGACATACTCGCTGGACTGATATTATGTGCTACCAGTCATATAGAAACGAGACAACAACGACGGTTAGTTCCCGCCGAGCGTCTTTCACAACGCTTTGCCCAAAGGCCGCGCCTGGTTTTTGCATCGAATATTCGCGCTGTTTGCCGCCAAAGCGCTGCGAGATCAGCAAATGGCGCAAGAGCCCGAATACGTCGCAGCGCTGCAGAACGACGGCAAGGCCGGCCTCTACCACCTGCACGCGGTCTTCAACCTCGTCGACCCCGTGACCAAGACGATGCGCAGCGAGTGGCATGAGGCCATGAAGTGCCGGGAGGCCAGCCGCCGGATCGAGTTCGAGCAAGGCTGGGAGCGAGCCGATAACCGGACCAAGCGCGAGACCTGCTCATCGTCGACGAGGCGTCGACGCTGGGCGTCGAGTGGGCTCAGGACCTCCATGGTCGAAGCCCGTAAGCGCGGTGCCGTCGTCATCGAAACCGGCGACGACAAGCAGTTCCAAGCCGTCGCGTACGGCGATGCGCTTGGCATGGCGCGTGCGATCGAGCCTGGCGTCGACATGGCAACGACGATACGCCAACCCAACGCGAGCGAAACAAAGTTAACGCTGGACGACCACGCGGTCCGTGAGCCGGTGGAATCGCGGAAAAAGCAGCGAACGCCGGGCATGCCACTGTCGAACGAGCAAACAGCGCCGGCGCCGGAGCAGATCGATCCACTTGAAACCGCTTGGCGCAAGGCTTACGCCGACGCGACGCCAGACGAGCCGCGCCTGACATTTGCCCAAGCGCAAATCGTGTGGCGATGGGGATCGCCGATTCCGAGACCGAGGCGATGGTCCGGCGTGCGATGGAGATCAACGACCCAAGCCGCGCCCGATCGCGCGGACGCCGCGTTTAACCCATTGGGTTGTATAGAAGATATGGGCGTGCCCGCCGTCCAATCCCGTGGACAGGCGTCGCAGGTGTTAGACGCCAGAAGGATATGACGACGGCTGATGCAGACGCTTGCGGACTTCCTCATCGAAGCGCTGCGCGAGCCGCGCGAGTACGCCATTGCCGAACGTCTCGGCACGAATGATTGGCGCTTTACCTCCACGACGCAGATGTACCGGCGCGCGGCAGCCATTGCTTGCGCCCTGCGCGACTCGGGACTGGAAACGGGCGACCGGGTCGCGCTCATCTCGAACAATCGCGTCGACTGGCTCGTCGCCGACTTCGGTGTGCTGTTCGCGGGCTGCATCGTCGTACCGATCTTTGCAACCCTCGCCCTCGATCAAATCGAGTACATCTTTAAGGATTGCGAACCGAAACTTTGCTTCGTCGAAACGCTGCAAGACGCCGAGCGCATTAGGACGGCATGCCCGCACGCACCGCGTCTGGTCCACTTCGACGGCAACGATCCGCACTCGTTCGCTGTGTTGGAGTCGGCCGGCGCGGCAACAGCATTGGCGCACCCTTCGCAACCGGCGTCGTTCACGAACATGCTGATGCCGGATGACGTCGCCATACTTATCTACACCTCCGGGACGACCGGAGTTCCAAAAGGCGTCATGCTCACTCATGCCAATCTGGTCTGGAACGCGACAGCGTCGGCCCGCACGGCGCTGGCGAACATCGAGAAGGGTGACCAGGCACTGATGGTCCTCCCCTTCGCGCACATCTACGAGCACGGCAACGTGCTGGCGTTCATCTTGGCGGCCTGCGAGATCTTCATCACGCGACCCGACCATCTGCTCGAGGATCTCAAAGCCGTTCGTCCGCACATCGTGGCGATCGTGCCGCGAATCCTCCAGCACATGCTGACGGCCACGATCGCGCACGCCAGAGGCGCGGACGGTTTGCAAGCGCGGCTCTTTCCCTGGGCGCTCGCGGTCGGCCGCGAGTTCGCGGTAGCTCAGGCGGAGCAACGTACAGCCTCGGCGTTCCTGCGCGTGCGGTACACGCTCGCACGCCGACTCGTGCTTTCCAAGATCCCGCCGGCCTTGGGACTCGATCGGCTCAGGTTCTTCGCCAGCGGAAGTGCGCCGCTCCACCGCGACGTCGCGCTGACCTTCGCCGGAATGGGGATCGCCGTCTGCGAGGGCTACGGTCTCACCGAGACCTCTCCGGCCGTGACCTTCAACACCGTCGATGCGATTCGCTACGGCAGCGTCGGCAAGCCGATCCCCGGCGTCGCGGTTCGCATCGCGGACGACGGCGAGATCCTCGTCAAGGGTCCCAACGTGATGAAGGGTTACTATCATGTGAAGGAGCAGCCGTTCACCGAAGACGGGTGGTTGCAAACCGGCGACATCGGACGACTCGACGCGGACGGCTACCTCTTCATCACGGACCGCAAGAAAGAGCTGATCAAGGTCTCAACAGGAGAGACCGTTGCGCCGGGCCGGGTCGAAGCAGCGCTCAAGCGCTCGGCGTACATCGGGCAATGTTTCGTGGTGGGTAATGGCCGCCCGTATCCGATTGCGCTGATCGCACCGTCGTGGGATCTCGTGCGCCGAAAGTTGGGGCTGCCAAGCGACCTGACGTCGGCGACGATCGCCGAGCGTTCCGACGTGCGGGAATTCATCCGTCGTCAAGTCGCGGAAAACACCGCGGACCTTGGACGGTTCGAGCAAATCCGGCGGGTTGCGATCCTGCCGCGTGACTTGACCGTTCAAGATGGCGAGCTTTCCCCGACTTTGAAAGTCAAGCGCCGCGTTGTCGAACGGAAGTTCGCGGCGATCATCGAGGCGACGTACCGCGGCCATGAGGTACCCAGTGTCACTGGACCGGCTGGGGGCGACGGGCTAAGCCCTGGATGCGGCGGAGAACTTCAGCCTCGTCCCGATATGTATGGCTGGTCGATGATAAATAAGCGGCGGCCTATGAGCTAATGCTCGGGCGGCATGCGATCGCAGCAGGTGGGAACGCCGCTCAGTTGTGTGCAGTGCTATGGACCTTTTCCAGGCGCGCCGTCCCCGATTCGCGCTCACGTTACCGCTCCAGCGGTTCTCGCGCTCGAAGCCGCTGAAGGATTACAGCGGGTTCCCAACGCGACTCGAAGGCGGTTGGCGGTTATTGTCGCGGATAAGCGCTGGCCGCGAGCTTGACGTTTCGGCCACCTGCAGGGACGATTCGGCGTATCTCGTTTGAAACGCCCGGCGCTTATCACTGCTGACTCATCACCGTTCGGCTGAATTATACTGTGCGACGCCCTGAGATCGCGCGCAGTATGAACAGCAGCACCACAGCGCCGACGAACGCAACCAAGATGCTGTAGAGATTGAAGCCATTAACGCCGACATGCCCGAGCGCATTGAAGACAAAACCACCAATGAACGCGCCGACGATACCAATAATAATGTCGCCGATAACCCCGCCTGGGCCTTCACCAGGCACTGCGTATTTCGCTAAAAAGCCCGCGATCAAGCCAACAATAAGCCAGCTTAGAATACCCACATTCTCCTCCTCCAGAATAGTAACCAACACATTTCACCACTGAGCACTGTCATCCCCGAGGCACAGCTAGTCAAACATAACGACGTTCAACATATTACCTTGGCGCGTGCTGAACGGCTGAACGCGTACCGAAACATGAAAAAGCCGCCTCGATTGGCCTCCCCGCGGCCGCTGGGTTTGACCGCTTCGGCAGGCTGCTGGCGGCCGACTCCAATCTTTGCCAGTTCGCGATTCGCTGGCCAATTCAATGCTCTGTGATGACTTAAATCTGGGGAAGGTCGACGCCGACGACTTGTACGCGGCCGGCATCTGCGAGATACGACCCTGATCTTATCGTCTTCGTACTTTGAGGGGCGTACGTGTCCAGGCCGGAGAGCCAAAACAGCTATCGGCATAACTACTCGGCGCCATTGCATATTGGGCGACGGGCCCGCTGCTAAGGGAATTCTCGTTGTAGATTGAGAGTGTTCCCGCTTTATCCTGAAGGGCTACGGTCGGGCCGCATGCACCCCTTGCACTGATGATAACCGGGGTTCCTTGGACGTCGAGATCGGTCGAAATTCCACCGTACACGCTGGGTGAGATCGGGTGGTTGCTAGCAAGAGCGGTCGAAAGATTAGGGCTGAGTTCGAGCAGCGTTTCAGCAAAGCCGCTGTATTCGAGCGGAGCCGCAACGAACGGTGCTTGAATCTGCCCGTGGCTCGCACCGATGTCGGCGTTACCGACGCCGGTGAGCACGTTGCCGGCCAGATCGAGCGACACGCCGCCCCAGCCCCAGATGCTGCCTCCGCCCCAAGGTTGTGCCCCTGCACCGCGGGCATTGTTTGGATCCCAAAGAGTAAAGAAGGTGTTGGCAATCGTCATCGCCGGTACGCTGACAGCGACGACGCGTCCGCGCCACGAGGAAACGTCGCAGGTCGACCCTGTCCCGACGTACGCAATGCCGTTGCTCAAGGTTACCGCGGTGTGGCCGTAGTTACTTTCGCCGGTCCCCGCAGGAGACGGCGCGACGTTCACTTCCCCAATCAACTTGCCCGTCGCTGCATCGAAGCGAAGCAACGAATTGCTGGGATAAGCGTCGAGGGCTGCATTTAGGTTACCGACGACGTACAGCGATTTGGATGCCGGATCGTAAGCAGCGGTGCCACCGATGCCCAAATACGACGTACCCGAGCCGCATGTGGAAGTCGTTGCCTGCCCGGTGGAAGTCGTCCAGATCAATACTCCGCTCGAGGCATCGTATGCGTATACGTTACCGCTGCCGCCGCCCACGAAGAGCACGCCGGCATGACCCGGTATTTCGGTCGCTAGAACGGGCTGCGTTTGGGTGTTGTAGTCGTTGAGTGAGGACTGCCAGGCAAGATGGAGGGCCGGCACGCTGGCCGGCGTGATCGCCGTCGAATTGGGGTTGAACTCGTCGCGTTGATTATCGTATCCGAACGTCGGGTAGTCGTTGAAGTTGACCGACCCAGCGGGGCTGGGCGCGCCGCT
>Ga0182016_10003556_pt1 | contig 17739 bp, 14 predicted proteins | sample 712S2MmetaG_FD_120491 | JGI IMG/M metagenome (GOLD analysis project Ga0182016, IMG submission 120491) | Permafrost microbial communities from Stordalen Mire, Sweden - 712S2M metaG | ecosystem: Environmental > Terrestrial > Soil > Wetlands > Permafrost | place: Sweden: Stordalen | collected...
TATGACGGAAAGACGGCGTGGTCCGATTCGATTTTGCAATTGGACCCAAACACCCTGGCGGTGGACAGTAACTTCACGCCGCAGTATTACCAGTACATGGATTGCGCGGATGGTGACCTGGCTTCAGGCGGGTTGCTTTTGATTCCCGGAAGTTCACCGCCCATGGCGCTTGCCGGAGCAAAAACCGGATGGATGTACCTGGCCAACACTGCCAATCTGGGCGGCGAACAAGCCAATGACGCCGGAGCGCTGGATACCCTGATGTTTGAGCCGGATTTGGTCGCACCCAAATCGAAGACTTGCACCGATGCGACCGCAAACACGATTCAGTGGAGTCCTTACGAAGTGTATGGGACTGCCGCATACTTCAATGGATCGGTTTACCTTGGAGTCACCGGGTACGATCAATCGGTTCCCGCCGGAGTGAGACAATTCACGCTCTCCGGAACGACGTTAACGCCCAGCACCTACACGGCCTACGCCACGGAACAGAACATTCGCGGAACCACTCCATTTGTCTCGGCGAATGGGAACTCGGACGGCGTTCTCTGGATCATCGACCAGGGTCAGCCGCTGGGTACGAGCTCGCCGTCAGGCGCGACCCTTCGCGCATTCGATGCAACGAACCTGAATACCGAGTTGTACGACAGCAACATGAACTCGGGCGACGCGCCGGGCTATGGCATCAAGTTCACCTCGCCCATCGTGGCCAACGGAAAGGTGTATATCGCAACTGGGCATACCCTGACGTCGGCATCGAATCCTCAAAGCGAGATTGACGTATACGGCCTGAATTAGGGAAAAAGAATATTCATCGTCCCGAAGGCCTGCGGCTCAACCGTTCAAATGGCGGCGCAGGTCTTCGGGATGATTGCAATGCGCCAGAGCCGTCTCGCGCGAGACGCGGCGCGCGAACACCAACTCAGCAAGGGACTGTTCCATGGTGAGCATGCCGTCGGCGCGGCCTGTTTCAATATTGGCGCGTAGCTGGTGATCGTCTCCGCGGCGAATCAGGTTGCGCATGGCGCTGGTGGCAACCAGGATCTCCACGGCAGGAAAGCGTCCAACACCGGTGGCCGCCGGCAGCAGTTGCTGCGAAATGATAGCCAGCAGAGCCAGAGAAAGCTGCTGCCGGATCTGGGACTGGTAGCCCGAGGGAAACGTGTCGAGAATCCGTGACACGGTTTGCGCGGCATCGTTTGTGTGCAGGGAAGTGAGCACAAGGTGCCCGGTCTCGGCTGCAGTCAGCGCGGCGGCCATGGTCTCGCTGTCGCGCATTTCTCCAACGAGAATCACGTCGGGATCCTGCCGTAATACAGCACGCACGGCCTGTGCAAAGCTCGGCGTGTCGCTGCCCAGCTCAATCTGCTCCACGAGGGATTTACGGTTGATGTGCTGGTATTCGACCGGATCTTCGATGGTGATGATGTGGTCGTGCCGGCTGGCATTGATGCGATCAATCATGGCCGCCATGGTCGACGTCTTTCCGGAACCGGTTGCACCCGTCAGGAGAATCAACCCCTGGGGCCGCTCCGTAAGAAGCGCCAGCGACATGGGCAGATGCAGCGTCTCGAGGGTTGGAATCTGCGCCGGCAGTAGCCGGATTGAGGCTGCCAGCGTTCCACGCTGAAAATGGAAGTTGGTGCGAAACCGACCCACCGATCCGCGCACAAAGCAGAAGTCCACGCACTTGCGCTCCTGTATTTCCTGCATCTGGGCCGCGGTCATCAGGGGATGGAGCATGCCGCGTATGCTTTCGGCAGAGAGCGCAGGTCCTGTGTCGGAAGCCAGGGCGCCGTTGATGCGCAAGGTCACCGGAGAGCCTGCGACCAGGATGATGTCAGAAGCGCTGCGATGCAGTGCGTCGGCAAGAACTTGATCGATCGATCGCTTTTCGCCCGCACGCGCGCCACTTGCCGAACGGTTGAGCTGATCCACAAGCCTCGACAATTCGTTTTCGTGTTCCACCATCCGACGATCATATGGTTTTGGCCGATTTCGCGCAAAAGTTAAGCGGAAGCACACGCAGAGTCCGCGTACCTGCCGTTTTCATAGGATGAATGTTGGCGATTTGCTGCTTTGCGGAGTACCCCAACTGTGGGTACTATCGATTTCGCCAAAGACCCCACTGTGGGGTGGCACACCGTGATGAAAGCGCTGTAGAGTGAAGGCTGGCAGATTGTTTCCTGCCGCGGTATTTTCTGGAAGATTGGGGTTCTTCCAGCCAAGCAACAATCGAGATCAAACGCTGATTTCAAGGAACGAGAAGAAAGCGTCAGGCAAAGGGGACTCGAAGCTCTTTGCCGCCGCGATTTGTAACTGCACATAACAGCTTGCATAGCTCGCAAAAAGAAGGAAACTTGCCGATGAAGGCGCGTGAATATCCTGTTTTTCCTGGCTGTATTATGAAGTTTGCCCTGGTTTTAGCGGTTCCGGTCCTGCTGGGACTATCCGGATGCGGCGGTTCGGGTAGTGCTTCCAGCACACCCCCTCCCGCCGAGAAACCTGCGGTGACTGTCTCCGCGAGCCCGGCTTCGATCAATGCGGGCGGTTCCACCACCCTGACCGTGTCTGCGACCAACGCCACCTCGGTCACCGTCACAGGTTCCGACGGCAGTAGCTATCCCATGGCGGCAGCAGGTGGAACAAAGTCGATGACTCCTTCGGCCACCACCACATACACGGCCACGGCATCCGGGACCGGGGGCAGCGCAACTGCGACAGCGATCGTCACGGTTGCCGCAGCAACGCCGCCGCCTCCTGCCGCGACGGCCACTCTTGTAGCCAACCCGACCTCGATCAATGCCGGGAGTTCGTCCACACTGACCGTCTCGGCCACGAATGCGACCAGCGTGACGATCACCGGAACGGACAATAGCAGTTACACGCTCCCAGGCACGGGCGGGACGCAGGCAGTAAGTCCGACTACTACCACTACCTACACAGCCACAGCCACCGGGGCAGGCGCCAGTGCGAGCGCCACCGCGGTCGTTACGGTATCGGCCGTTCCCCTCACGACGGTGACCATCGCGGCGAATCCAACCAATGTGCAGGCTGGAACTTCTTCGACTCTTACCGTCGTCGCCGTCAATGCCACCGCAGTCACAGTCACTGGGACAGACAACAGTAGTTACAGTCTGTCGGCGACCGGAGGCACGCAGAGTGTAACTCCCGCCACGACGACTACCTATACGGCGACAGCCGCGGGCGCTTCGGGCAATGTCACGGCCACTGCTACGTTGACCGTAAAGCCGCAGGGAAGCGTTCAGCTTATCAATCACGTGGTTTTCATGCTCCAGGAAAATCACACCTTCGACAATTACTTCGGCATGCTGAATCCCTACCGTGAGGCCAATGGCTTTTCGGTTGGCGATGACGGCAACACCTATACGGTCGACGGCATTGACGACAAGCTGGCGACAATCAGCAATGAGACCGATGCGGGACAATCCATTCCGCTCTACAAATTCACGAGCTCCTGCATTGACGATGCCAGTTCCGCGTGGATCTCGAGCTATGGCGATGCCAACCGTTGGGATTTCTCGACGACGCGCAAGATCAAGATGGACGGATTTGTCCACACGATGGAGGGCTTTACCAACAATTGCATCGAGACTGGCTCGTGCTCGGGGAACTACACCGATACCGTGGGCTATCGCGCGATGGGATATTACGATCAGGGATTCCTGAACTACTACTACTACATGGCGTCGCAGTTTGCGGTTTCGGATCGCTGGTTCTCGCCCATTGCGAGTAAGAGCACTCCCAATCGCATCGCAACGTACACGGGCGGAACGACGCAGGGCCTCGTGTATGACCCGGGCTACAACGATCACGTGGGCGGTGTGGCGGCCAAGTCGATCTTCCAGGAACTGGATGCAGCGGGAGTTTCATGGAAGGTGTACTACAGCCTGACAGATGGCCAGTGTGACGATCCGGAAGATTGCACGGGTGGAATTTCGAGCTATCCGGCAACGGATCTCGGCTACGTGTACTACGACGACAAATACATTTACAAGAATCCCACCGGTGCTGCCTGCACTGCGCCAACGCAGCCTTCCAGCGTTGTCGGCGATACAGAGAATTCATTCTGCATCGATCCGAATCACGTGGCGCCCTTGAAGCAGTATTACGTCGACGTGGCCAACAGCGCGCTGCCAAGTTTCGCCTTTATCGAACCTGGGTACGGCCTCAACGATGAGCACCCCGGCTCTTTCCAGCCAATCTGGCTTGGGCAAATCGCGGTGTCGAATGTGATCAATGCGCTTATGGCGAGTCCGTCATGGAACGACTCGGTGTTCTTCTTCAGCTATGACGAAGGCGGTGGTCCTTATGACCATGTGCCGCCGATTCCCGGTCACTCCAACGACTACACGGATACTTCAATGGGGGCGCTTCCGGACATTTCGTCGATATCCGTCAGCCCCGACTCGTACGGTCCGTGCCTGCCGCCGGGTGATTCCTCAACCACGCCCGAACTGCCCACGAATCACTGCGATCTGCGGCTTTCCGATCCGGGTGCGGTTTCGACCGACGTAGCTGCCGTGGATGGTTTCGGGGCCCAAATCGGATTCCGCGTGCCGAATATTATTGTGTCGCCCTTCACGCGGCGTCACTATGTCTCGCACATTCCCATGGACCATACGGCGGTCATCAAATTTGTTGAGAACCGCTTCATTGGTCCGACGACCCATCTGACGGCTCGCGACGCGGTGCAGCCGAGCCTGCTGGACTTTTTCGACTTCAACAATGTCCCCTGGTCCACGCCTCCCACTCCGCCGGTTCCGTACTCGGATCCGCATGGGACCAACTCCTGCAACCCGGTGACAACGGGGAATTACTAGGCGGGGCTCAAACTCGAGGTTCCAGGCTTGCCATTCAGCCTGGAGCCTCGACGTTTCCGTTTACGGGCGGCTTGTAGCTTCTAACTCACCTGCTATTTTTTCGACGAAGGCGCTCTCACCCTGAATCGCCTGCGCCACGCGTGCGATCTGCTCGTCTGCATCGCTGTACCGGCGCTCTTCAATGGCTTCGCGCGGACCCGGAAGCGTTTTTGCATCGTAGCCCGTGTACCATCCCGGCGCGTAAATCAGATGTTGCATCCACGGCCTTCGGGGCAATCCCTGCGGGCTGGTGAGCTTGCGCTCGGCCTGCGCGAGCTCTTCGTTCAACGCTTTCAGGCGTGCGGCCGGCACGTCCTTACCGATTGCTTCTGCACGGGCCTGGCTAAAATGCGCCGCAGCTTTGTCCAATGCGGTGAGCGCATTTTCGAGGGGCGCAAAATTCAGGTAGGGCGGAGTCTCCAACGCAGCCGGAGGGACCAGCGGATGCCTGGGGTCACTCGTAAGCGCGTACGCGTTGGCATTCAGAGCCGCTTTGCGCTGCTCAGCTTCGGTGCGCCGCGTTTCGAGCAGCGCCTTCAATTCGCTTGTGTACGTGTGCAGCGTATCTGCCAGTGCGGCAAAATCGTAGGGAAGCAAGTCGGCCTGGGCCATCCGCAACACCAGCGTCCCATTTGTCTGGGCAAGCGCGCGCCCATAAACGAAACTGGTGTCGGCAAAGTGCGTGTACCAGTAAAAGTCATCGTAGATGGAGTGGTAAATGCCGTCATTGTCTTCGCCTCCATAGGACACATCGAGCGAAGCAATTCCCAGGTGGTCGAGGAAAGCTGAAAAATCCGATCCAGATCCCAGTGCGCCGATGCGCAGGTCGCCCCGGCTTGTCGCTTCCTTTTGTGCTTGCACTGTTCCAGAAACCAGCGCACCCGCCTGCCATCGACTCCAGACGGTTGCGTGTGTCTCAGGGTCATCGATCGCCCGCGCTACCTGATTGACGAGCGGCTCAAGAGAGTGAGAGCCGGCAGCGGCAAGATAGCCGCGGTCATTTCCGTCGCTATTGATATAGATAGCGGCGTGCGCCTTCAATTCTTCGGCATGTTCCTCAGCCCATTCTGTTGAGCCCAGCAGCATCGGCTCTTCGCCATCCCACGAGCAATAGATGATGGTGCGCTTCGGCTTCCAGCCGGATTGGGCCAACTGCCCTAAGGCACGCGCCTCTTCGAGCAAGGCAACCTGCCCGGAGATTGGATCGGCCGCGCCGTTCACCCATCCGTCGTGATGATTGGCGCGAAGAATCCAAACGTCGGGTTCCTCTGACCCGCGCATCGTCGCGATGACATCGTTCACCGGCTTCAAATCCCAGTTGAACGCGAGCTGCAGGTGAACCTTTGTAGTCGAGGGCCCAATGCGATAGGTCAAAGGCAGCGCTCCGCGCCAGCTTTCCGGCGCCACGGGTCCCGCCAATGCCGCCAACAGAGGCTGCGCATCGCCATAAGAAATGGGAAGAGTGGGAATCTTCGCCAGCGAAGCGGCATCCTCGCGTTTCAAGCGCTTCGCATCGGCTGTTGCGCCGACTCCCGGTGTTAAAGGATCGCCCGGGTAGAGCGGCGCATCGAGCACGCTGCCGCGCTGCACGCCTTGGGACGGACGCATGGGTCCATCGGGAAAAACCGCGTCTTCTCGAAATCCATCGTCAGCCGGATCGGAAAAAATAAGGCATCCCACGGCTCCGTGCTCCGCCGCCAGCTTGGGCTTGATGCCGCGCCACGAGTGGCCATAACGCGCCAGCACGATGGCTCCCTTGACGTCGATTCCTTGCCGCGCCAACTGCTCATAGTCGTCCACCAATCCGTAATTCACATAGATCAACGGAGCGGTCACATCGCCATCGGGGGAATAGGCGTTGTACGTGGGCAGTTGCTCATTTTTTTGTCCGCTCGTCGGATCGATGGCAAGCGTTGGCTCCTCAAGCTTCGCGCGCCATGCGCCCATCTCAAGGAGGCGCGACTTCGGGGTTGGGAACAGTACCTGAAACGTTTCAATGTGCGCATCCCAGCCCCACTTCTTGTATTGCTCGAGAATCCACTCCGCATTCTGTTTGTCGTAGGGCGACCCAACGTGGTGGGGCCGCGCGCTGAGCAACTGCATGGCGGCGCGCATTCGGTCTGGATCGGGAATCGCCCGGAAGCGCTTCTCAAGGTCGAGCTCAGTTGCGGCGCTGGACGCTGTGAAGCCGAGCAGGGCAGGCTTTCCGGTTTCCTGGGCTGAAAGGGCGGCGAAAACGCAGAATGATGCGAAGCAAATCGTAACGTGGCGCAAGGCAGGCTCCTCTGTCATTTGGGGGTGAATGCAGGTTCCCGATGTGCTTGAAGCGATGGCGGTATACACGAGACTATACCGGCGCAACCGGCTATTCCGGCGCGAAAAATGCTGATTCGTCTGCTGGCGCCTTGCTCCCATTTGTTTTTTCAGGACCCCTCCGCTAAGATCGAGCTATGAATTGTTCGCGTCAGATCCTCTGTTGTCCGCGCCCTTTTGCCGCTTTGCGCGCGGGGTTAGCCTGGGCCTGATCGCCTGAACGAGTTCCAAGGTTTTTTCAAGCCCGCAATGCAGCCATCCGCTGCCGCGGGCTTTTCATTTTCACGGAATGCAGGAGAGATATGGCCGAGAATACGGCAGCGAAAGAAACCAAAGCCCAACGCGCCGAGCGCCTGAAGCGCGAAAAGAATCCATGGGAGGCATTTGACGAGGTGCGTGCGTTTGCGCGCGAGGGCCGTGCCAGCGTGCTTCCCGAGTGGGCCGGGCTCTACTTCAAGTGGTGGGGAATTTATACGCAAGGCGACGGCGCCGGCGCCACCGGGGGCAAGGGTGGCGAAGGGCTCGCCTCAGAGTTCTTCATGATGCGCATCGGTATTCCCAATGGCGTCCTCTCTTCGAAACAGCTTCGCGTGATTGCTTCGATTGCCAAGGCGCACGCTCGCAATCTCGCTGACATCACGGTACGCCAGGCCATTCAGCTCCACTGGCTCACCATCGAGTCGCTTCCTGAAACCGTGGATGCACTTGACGCTGTCGGCCTCTCGCCCAAAGGAGCTTGCGGCGACGTTGTGCGCAATGTGACTGGCTGTCCGCTGGCCGGTGTTGCCGCCGATGAATTGATTGATGCCGCACCGCTCGCGCAGGAAATCGCAAACGAGCTTCGAGGCAATCCCACCTTCTACAATCTACCGCGCAAATTTAAAATCTCCGTTACCGGGTGTCCCGCCTGGTGCAGTCTTCCCGAGATTAACGACATTGGATTGACCGCGGCCGTGCGCGACGGTGTTGTCGGGTATTCCGTTCGCGTTGGCGGAGGGCTCTCGCGCGAGCCGCATATTGCCGTCCGCCTCGACGCCTTCGTTCTTCCCGAGCAGGCAATCCCAGTCGTCCGCGCCATCGCGGAGATTTTTCGCGATCAGGAGATCTTGCGCGAAAGCCGTGAGCGCGCTCGTCTCAAATATCTTTTTCTGAAGCAAGGCTGGACTGCGGCAACTTTCCTTGAAGAGTTGCAGTCACGCCTCGACTTCAAGTTGCTCCCCGGAGCGCCCGAGCAGGTTCCGGATGATATCTTCCGCGACCACGTTGGGATTGCAAAGCAACGTCAACCGGGACTGAGTTCCGTTGGCACATCCGTAGTGCGCGGGCGTGTCAGCGGAGATCAACTTGAAGCGGCTGCGAATCTGGCCGATCGATTCGGTTCCGGCTCTTTGCGCACCACGGTTTCGCAAAACCTACTCTTCATTGACATTCCCAACAGCAAAACCGCGGAGCTTGTCAATGAACTAGGAACCATTGGACTGCACGTCGAAGGCTCGTCATTTTGGCGCGGAACCGTCGCTTGCACAGGCACTGAATTCTGCAAACTGGCCATCACCGAGACAAAGGGTTTCGCGCGATGGATCGTTGACGAGCTCGAAGAGCGGACCCCCGGCTTCGATCAGCAGCTCAAGCTCAATGTTACTGGCTGTCCGAATGGCTGCGGCCAGCATTGGGTTGCTGATATTGGCATTGAAGGCAAGAAGATCAAGCACGACGGCCAGCTAACTGACGCTTACTACTTTTGTCTCGGCGGTGCAGTCGGCGAGCACGCGCGAATCGCGCGCCCGGTCGGCTATCGATGCCCCGCTCCGCTCGTTCCCGAAGCGATTGAGCGCCTGCTTCGGAAATACCTGGCTGGGCGCGCACTCAACGAAAACCTGCGCGCGTGGTTCAGCCGCCACAGCGACGACGAACTTCGCGCTTGTCTTGCCGGAGAGGTGCTCGCCCCGGTAGAACGCGATCTCCCTGCCGGCCCGGTCCCACACAGCGTCGACAATTGAGGAGGACCCCATGAACCTTCTGCCCATCTTTCTCAACCTTGCGGACCGGAATTGCCTGATTGTAGGCGCGGGCAACATTGCGCTCGATAAGATCGAAACTCTCCTGCCCACTGGCCTGAAGCTTCGCGTCGTCGCCCCGACCGCCCGCGCCGAAGTTCGCGAGTTAGCAGACGCTCACCGGCTTGAATGGCTCGAGCGGGCATTCACTTTGGAAGATCTCGGCGGGCAGTTCCTGGTGATCGCCGCAACCGACCGTCGCGAGATCAACGCTGCCGTTTATCGGGCCTGCACAGAACGAAACATTCCCTGCAACAGCGTTGACGATATTCCCAACTGCGACTTCTTTTTCGGTTCGGTTGTACGCCGTGGGCCGCTACAGATCGCCATCTCCACTTCAGGCGAGAGTCCCGCCGTTGCGCAACGTCTGCGGCGTGAAATCGAAGAGCAACTCCCGGGAGATATTGGTCCATGGCTCGAAAGCCTCGGCGATCTTCGCCGGGAAGTTCTTGCCATGCAACCTCGCGGGGAAGGGCGCAAGCTGCTGCTTCACAGGCTTGCGCAGCGCCAAATTTGCGAATCAACGTGTTGCCCTTCTCGTCAATTGGCGAGTGCGTCGGCTCTTGAGTCTCGTGGGACCGTTTTCCTTGTCGGCGCCGGACCGGGAGATCTCGAATTGCTCACCATTAAGGCGCTGCGCCTTCTCCAAACCGGAGATGTGGTTCTCCACGACGACCTCGTGCCGCAAGCGATTTTGAATCTCGCCTCGTCGCACGCTGAGATCGTGAACGTGGGCAAGCGCTGCGGCGCCAAGAGCATTTCGCAGCAGGAAATCAATGCGCTCATGATCGCGCATGCTCGCGAACATCGCAACGTAATCCGCCTCAAGAGCGGCGACCCGCTCGTCTTCGGCCGCGCTACGGAAGAGATTGCCGCACTCGTCAACGCAGGTGTGGCATTTGAGGTGGTGCCAGGAATCACGGCCGCATTTGCCGCGGCAGCACAGTTGGGCTGTTCACTCACTGACCGCGAAGGCGCATCGAATGTGACCTTCTCGACCGGCCATCATGCAGACGCGCACAATCGCTCATCCCTGCCGGCCATTGAAGCGTCAACCCGGGTTGTCTATATGCCAGGTCGCGATCTGGGTCTACTTGCCGCTGAGTGGCTTCAACAGGGCTTGCCTTCCGACTTCCCGTGCGCAGTCATCAGCCGGGCTGGGCAGGCCGGAGAGCAAGTGCAATGTACGACTCTGGGCGCTCTCGGCGCGCTCGCTTCCGTACCCGCGCCCAGTCTGCTCATCGGCGGTTGGACGCTTCGCAATGCGCGTGCTTTCCTGGGGTCGATTGCTGAAGACGTTCCGGTTCAGGTGTGAAGGCGGGTCGTTACGCGTGCAACCTCACGCGCTGAACGGCGCCTGACCGCGCACGCGGCGGAGCAAGCGGCTTGTCCATCAATTGATCTGCGCAGATGAACTCCGTTCCACCGCCTGTCGTCGCAGCTGCAACGGCAAAGCTTGCCGGTGGCCGCGACGCGCAGAGGAACGTTAGGTCGCGGGCCGTCACGCCGCGCTCAATAAAGTTGGGGCCGCAGAGGTCAAGATGTTTTATATCGACCTGGGACCCGCCCTCAAGAACGCGAATGACTTCGAAGACTCCGAAGAAACCATTGCGCCGAACGCGATCGCCGAGACAGAGTTTTCTTTTTGATGAATCCATGCCCTGATGATGCGGTTCGCAGGCTTTCACACGCCATACTTCAAACGTCCTAGCAGAACTCCACGAAGGTGCCATCAGCCGGCTGCTTGCCCCCTAGCGATTTGGCAACTATCTCTCAAAAAAGGGGTTACGCCGGACAGATTCAACCTGAATTGACTATTACCAAAAGCCCACAATGAGCAGAACCGCGAAGAGCGAACTCAGCGCCAACGCGCGCTGGCCGACCTGTTTCAACGGGGGCTGGAGGTTAACAGGTGGAGTCCGGTGAGTGCCTCACCTGGTTCGAGCGTGCTGAACCGCAATTCTCCGCAACCGACCCTGACATTCAGGCAATCGTTAAGAATCGACTCCGATGGCTGTTCCGGATTCGTTACGAATCTTTACATCGTTTGACAAAATGTGACGGCGTACAAACCCGGGAAGGCGTCTTCTTACGTAGTGGCAAGTCTTTGTGTAACTGCCCGGAAAAGTCGAGGTAGCGGAATGAATTTGAAAGTCCGTTCAAGGCGCGGGATGCTCTCAATGCGAGCAATGATGTGCGTGACCGTTCTAATTCTCGAAGTGAGCGCGACTGGGTCCGCTTTTCCCGGAAAGGTGCATGGCAACGCAGAGCGCCAGATAAAGACGGGCGACCGTCGACCTTTCCGCTGTGGGACAGAAATTGGAATAAAGCTGCTGCGGCGTGACAATCCACTGATTCATGTTCTGATGACGTCCGCAATCTCAATCGCCGGACGCCTATAGGCCAACTTTGAAAACCCCTGCCACAGACGCGACTTCCTGGTGCGCGGGGAACGAAAGCCGCTTCAAGCATCGCTCCATGGTTTTCCAGGGTCCCGCGCAGCTGCAAAAGAAACCGCTTTCGATTCCGCAAGGCGCTGAAGCGCTCGCACCTCTGCAAGCTCTTTTCGCTCCAGGTGCGAGTCAAAGCGCAGGACGGTGGGCTGAACATGACACGGAACTCCTCGCTTCGCTCCGCAGACCGGACAAACCACCTGAGCAGCCGGATTGTTCAGAATCTCGATTCTCTTCGCAGAATGCCCGCCTTGCAGTAATGTCATTGCTCCACCTTCCGAAAAACAATCTCGCCCTGCGAGAGCTCTTTCAGCTTCGGTGCCTCACAACGTTCGAAGCGCTTCAATCCCGAAGGGATGCCCGGAGCTCAAGGCTACATTGGCCAACTCGATCATCACTCAACTGGTTAGCTGAAGGTTTTCTGCAATCGACACGGAGGTAGAGACCGATACCTTCGTCTGATAGCTCGATTTGAAGAGCCCACCTGACACTCGCACAGGGGGTCGATTCATAGCGGGGGGCGCGGCCAAGGGACGGAGAGCGGCAAGGATCCGTATTGCGGACCATTGGCCAAGCATACGTGCAGTCGAATCGTGACTCCGATGTGCATGATTTGCTGAACTTAGCAGCGCAGCGAGGTGAGGACCACGAGCACCGGCCGCAACGCAAGGCGTTGGAATCTCACCTCCGGCCAGGGAGTTTAGTTGCGGTTTCGAACCGGGGGTTAGATCGGTGTTGCCGGCTGGCTCGGCGTAATGCGCACTGATCGCTTCTGCGCAGTCCAGCCCGCCCGCCACGCCCGTGCCCTACAATCCGATCGCTTTAGCTGAAGTCACGGGATCAGCACGAACAGCTGTTCAGGCCGGCCAGGCCAATTTTAAGACGCAGACGCGAAATCCTTATTGTGGTGGAATTCCTTCGACAAAACTCAACGCCGCGACGGTAGACCTGACTCTCACACTCGATGAGTTCGAACAGCTTAAAGCCGGCATGCTTCCTCCAGTTGCCCATCGCTTTCTGGGCTGGCGTAACGACCAGATGCAACAAATGTCTTCAGAGGATCTACGGGAACCGATCTCGTGCGTTGAGATAAGCAACACCGAAGCCAGTCTGAACCCTTCGATCTCTTTCATCTCAGCAATTGTGAGTCCTGCTGTAAGAGGCGAACTGTGATAAACATCGCAGGGATCAGGAACACCAGGGAACCGACAACCCACATAATCACGGCTCCGGTGACCTGGTCAGCCATGAGCGAGACGTGAAATGGATTCGGCTGTTCAGCATAATATCCATAGACTGGACGGCCGCAGAAGGCAAGAAAAGCCGAGAGCGCTGTATTGGCAATGTCGGCGCTTACAAGATAGAGAATCATAATCCATCCTGGATAACGCGCGCTGGTGGGCCAGGGACGAATGAGCGGCCACCAAAACAAAATGGATGCAGCGAGGAAGCAGATGTGCTCGAAGTCGTGCCACAATTCGTGTTCGAGTGCGAAATCGTAGGCTGCCGGAACGTGCCATCCAAGAAAGACGGTATTCATCAATAACCACGCGACGACCGGAGACGTCAGGAAACGCCCCAGCGATCGCAGGGTTTTCAATCGAAAGAGTGGCCCGAGCAAGCGCACGGTAACGACCCGGGGAAGGCCGCGTAAAAGCGGAACCTGCGGGTTGCCTAGAAGCAGGAGCGGAGGAACAAACGACATTAGGAGCAGATGCTCCACCATGTGGGCGCTGAGAAGGGCATCGGCAAAACCATCCATCGGCGAACCGATTGCGAGCCAGAGCGTGGTCAGGCCCAGGAGAAATGCGGCCAGGCGTCCCGCGGAAAACTGCGCGCTCCTGGTCCTTCGAATAACAAACCATCCGCGGATGTAGACAATGGCGCATAACAGCACCATCGTCGTAAGGAAGATCGGCGGTGACCACTCTGCGAAGATAGCTTGAGATTCGGGAGACATTGGCAAGGTTCGAGCCGCTCGGTCAATGCCTGGCAGGGGTTGGCCGCGACGGTGGCACCGCGCCGGTTCCAACCAGTGTTTGCGAAGCGTCGATGGCCGGCGCAAGGTTGCCGCCGCGAAGGGTGAGGAGGAAATGCACGAGCGCGGTTGTTTCCGCAGGGTTCAGAGCATTGCCATAGGCCGGCATGTTGCCGCCGCCCTGCAAGACCTGGCGGATGATTTGACCCTCGGTCATGTGCGAAGCCACGGAGTCGAGGGCCGGCCCGCGCATTCCACCGGCGCCGCCAATTGAGTGACAATTGCGACATTGCTTGTTTTGCAGCACAAGCGCGCCTTGGCGTTCAAGTGGAGTTCGACCGTGTAGATCGGCGGTGGGAATTGGATCGCCGGTCCAAGCGTTCATGATCGGACTCCAGGGCGTATACATTGCGAGGCTTGTGAAGGCGCCCAGAGTAACAGCGATGACTGCAACCATGAGGACGGCCACCGGGCGGCGCGACCAATGTTTTTCGCCTTCGCCTGAGACAAGCGGCAGCAGCAACATGACGCCGATGATCACAACGGGCGCGATGAAAAGCACAGGGGTCTCGAGGCTGGGCGGCAAATAGGCGAGGACCGCATAGATCCAGAGGAAAGCGAAATCCGGTTTAGGCGCGGTTTGAATAATGGTTGGATCCGGCTGGCCCGTGGGGCCGAAAGGCCCGAAGCAGAATGCGCAACCCATAACGGCAAGCATGATGAACGCCGCGAAGATGGCGTCTTTCCATGCTCCGTCAGGCGCGAAAGGAATGCCCGTCTCTTGCGTGAGCTTGTGATATTCCTGCACGTACGTGCGCTTGTTCACCAGCCGGCCCGGCATGGGCCAATCGTTAATGCCGAGCCGCACCACCATGAGCAGATGCAAGCCGACAAGCCCGAGCAGAAGCCCCGGAATCACGAAGACATGCAATGTAAAGAAGCGCGAGAGCGTTGGGCCCGCAATGATTGGACCGCCGAGCATGAGGTCGACGAGCGCACCCCCCACAATCGGAACACGGCTCACGATGGAAGCGCCGATTCCCAGGCCCCAGTACGCATCCTGATCGAAGCGAAGAACCTGACCTGTGAACGCCATGCCGAGTGTAAGCAACAGCAAAAAAACTCCCACGATCCAGGTCAATTCGCGCGGGAACTTGTAGGCGCCGAAAATGAAGACCTGCATCATATGGATCAGCACGATGGCAATCATGAAGTCCGAGCCCCAGCCGTGCATGGCGCGCAAAAACCAGCCCAACCGGACGTTGTGATCGAGAAACTCGAGGCTCGTCCAGGCATGGCTCGCGCTGGGTGAATATACCAGGGCCAGCAGAATCCCGGTGATCACTTGAAGAACGAGAATCACCGTCGCGGCGCTGCCAAATACGTACCACCAGCTCGATGTGTTCGATGGAATCTCATGCTCTGCCGCTTCGAGAGCAGGAGTGACAAGTCCGAGCCGCTGCTCAAACCAGTCGTAGACATCGATTGCGCGTGTTTTCAGGCTGGCCATGAGCTGTTCCTTGACCGAGCATCCTCATGCGTGGCATCTGTGATGGACGCCGTCGCAGTCGTAGAGCTTTGCTGAATGTGCGTAAGCTCAGGCCGCTTGCAATCGCGCGCTGCCAGCGTGGGCATCTTGCCGGCGCTTATCATCAGGTTGCCCGCGACGATCTTATGGTCATATTCGAAGAGGCCCCGCTCGGGCGGTCCCGACGCGCGCGATCCATCTTCGTAGTAAGCACCTCCGTGACAGGGGCAAAGGTAGAGTCGTGATTGCGCAAACCAGCGAACCGGGCATCCAAGATGAGCGCAGTTAATCGCGAAGACCTGGAATTTATTCCCGGAAATGTGGCGAACCCAGCAGGGAATGTCGCCTGTCTGCCCATCCCACGGCGTCGTCACGGCATTACGGAAGTTGACGAGACGCGTCTCGCCTTCAGGAAAGTCGCCAAGTGAGCCGAGCTTGATCCACGAGTCCTCGCTTGAACTCTTCTTCAAAGCCGGACCCAGAAGATACCCGACAATCGGCACTGCCAAAATTGCACCAACAGCTCCGTTCAAGAAGAGGGAGAGCTTGAAAAGAAACACGCGTCGCGAGTGGCCTGCGCTCTTGGCAGTTGCTAAAGAGTTCGTCGCTGTGGCCGGGTCGGCTGGCGGAAGGGCGTCATTCGTGTTCATCGCGTCTCGCTCCGTGGGGTAGTTTTCGCTTTGATGGGCATCGGTTCAAGTTGCATCAGTCGTTCCGTTTCTACGGATGGTTCGAATAAGGCTGCCCTGGATTTGCAACGCGCTTTGTGGCCAGCCATGCGAGGATATCGGTCACCTGCTGATCCGTCATTGGGAGTTCTCCATCGCCGCGCCAGTCTGGCATCGCCACATCGGGCCGGCCCGCAATGGTAATGCTTCGCAAGTTCTGGTCGCTGATGACTGCAAGGTACGATGGGTCAATGATCGATCCGATCTTGCCCTTGGTCGAGTTTGGCTTTCCGTCGGCAGGGCCACCTTCCCCCGCGGTTCCATGGCATCGTGCGCAGAACACGCCATATGTCTCAAGTCCGTGCTGCGCATTGCCCGGCAAGGTCGCCAAATAGGGCGGAGGAGTTTTGCCTGCGAGAATGCCCGGATTGCCCCATTGCTTTTGAATACCCTGCGCCAGCGTTTCAACCTGCTTGTCAGTCAACATTCCGCCAGCGCTCTTTGCGAAAGGTGGCATCAATTTGCCGGGAACGCCATTGGCGATAATTCCCCGCAGATGGGTTTCGCCTGCAAGCTGAATGTACACGGGATTGGAGAGCGAGATCGCCGGGCCGTCCCTGCCATTCTCTCCATGGCATCCTGAGCAGTTCTGTTTGTAGAGTCCAGCGAAATCGAGCACTTCTTCAGGACGCACCACTTCGGGCCCCGGCCCAGGACGGCCAGGAGCGTTGCCACACCCGATGAAACCTAGGCATCCGACAGCCAGCGTGAGTGCAGAACAGAACGACCGGGTTTTCGGCACACAACTCATTTGTCTTCGTCTCTCGTGGTGGAAGTGTCGCCATGAGGCTGGTCGCTGTGTACGCCGGCGCGGACGGCAAACGGAAGCGCGCGAAACTGGGGTGTTCGCACCTTGACCTGTAGGTTCACCACAAAGCCGCAGACCAACCCGAACGCAATTTGCGATAGTACGAACCAGAGCCAGTCGATGCGGGCATTCAGAATTGGGCTGATGACTCCCAACGCTGAGTAGAGTATTCCCGTCCAGAGGAAAGGCGCGATGAAACCCGCAGTCAGAATGGGTTTCCTTGGAAACATCGGCAGCATCGCTCCATAAAGAAGTCCGACCAGCAACGATGTAAGCGCGTGAATGCCAAACGCCGCCAGCAAACCCATCAAATGAAACTGGCCCAGGAATGCATTGCTTTCGCTCGCCCAGCCTACGAAACCTCCAGCGGCGAGCAGATTCGCGGCATACCACAGGCTGTGATATTTGAGCAGACTGAATGCAGTTGCTGGAACGACCATTGCAATCCCGCCGGCAATACCGCCCTTGATGCCGGCCGCCAAGCTGAACGTCTCCACAGGAAGTAGTTTTCGATGTTGAGGGTCAGTCCATAACTGCTCATGCCGTTTTCGCGTGGTCGATATCAAGATATGATCCGCATGAACTTCGACCGCGGCGTGATGTTCGCGGGGCAGCACTTCGAAGAACCATCCAATCGTGGAGCAAAGCGCAAGCACGGCTCCCAGCAAACTGACCACCCAGTGCGTAACCATGCCTGCAATCATTAATGAGACCCCCAGTGCGAGCACCATAGGCCACGCGGTCGGCACCGGAAGGACAACTTCGTCTTCATGCTGCATCATGCACCTCCTTCCGCAACCTACCTGCCAAGCACATAGACGACCGTAAACACCACAACCCACACCGCATCGACAAAATGCCAATAGAGTGACAGCGTCTCAAGCTTCTCCAAGTGTTCCAGTCTCACGAGTCCGAACAATGAGAATCCAAAGGCGAGGGAAAGCATGATCAGGCCGACCACAACGTGCGTCGCGTGTAAACCAACCAGGGA
>Ga0182016_10003558_pt1 | contig 17731 bp, 11 predicted proteins | sample 712S2MmetaG_FD_120491 | JGI IMG/M metagenome (GOLD analysis project Ga0182016, IMG submission 120491) | Permafrost microbial communities from Stordalen Mire, Sweden - 712S2M metaG | ecosystem: Environmental > Terrestrial > Soil > Wetlands > Permafrost | place: Sweden: Stordalen | collected...
CCGCTCGTGCTCACCCAATCGCCCGCGAACCCCGAGCCGGTACCCCTGCGCTCGTACACGTACTCGAGGTGAGCCGTCTTGCCATTGTCCGGGAAATAAGTGAAATCATCGTGCAGCGTGTTGCCGTCCTTCGTGAGCGTCCAGATTGCCCTGATCTGCACTTTGCCGTCTTTCTTGCGCACGCCTCTCCACTCGTTCGGACTTACGATCGTGGTGGACATAGTCGTCCCGGAATTCGCCTGCTGGTCGGTTCCATCCGCGACAATCGTTTCGGGTGAGCCGCCGCCGAAGTCGAACGAATACTTGTTCCCTCCCAGGCTCGTGACCTTCATCTCATCCCTCAGCACACTCTTGGCCGGGTTCACCTTCCATTTGCCTAAGAAGGGATCGTCAACTGCCCATAAGGTGCCCGCCGCCAGACAAACAATCGCGAGCGACGGAGAATTGCGCGGTAGTATTCGCATGCCTGAATCCTAACCGCAGCCGCCGGCTCTGTCCTGCGAAATGTTGTGGAACGGACAAGCGTGTTGCCAAGCGGCCTTCTTGTGCGTCGGCTCGACAACGAAAGGCGCATCGAGTACCGCTCCAGCTAAGGGAGCAGTATCGCGATAGTTGTCGGGGGGGCGGCTTACGTCCTCCGGCCATCGCCTCCCGGCATTTGGCTGTATAACGCCTGTTCCGCTGAAGTGGCCGGAAAGGTCCCCCGCGTTCTGGGAGATAACTCCCCGTGAACACGCCGGGCCGGCGCGACGCTTGGACGGTTTCCCGCCGGCGATGGAAGCGCCCCTCAAGTTCGAGTCCGGCACAGCAAACTGGCGATGCCCGTCGCTTACGTCAGCGCTTATTGGGCGGCCCCCCCGGGCGGCCTCTTCGCGATGGCACACACCTGATTCTTTGACGGGAGAGCGGGCGAGGGTGAGCTGCGCTCGCCGGGCAAGCTGAAGCATGCCCCACGACGGGATATACTTGTTAACAGTATTTTCTGGAGGGTGACTTGGTCGTTCACCGGATCGCGGCGGGAGCTTGGGCGCTGTGCGCTGCGCACATCTTGCTGGCGCAGCCTATCGATTTTGAAAGACAGATTCGCCCGATCCTATCCGACAACTGTTTCCAATGCCACGGTCCCGACAGCGGCTCGCGGCAAGCCGACCTGCGGCTCGACAAGCACGACTCGGCTCTCGCCGCGCTAGCGGACGGCACGCCCATCGTCCCCGGCAAATCGGCCGAGAGCCTGGTCTACCAGCGCATCAGCTCAAGCGATGCGAGCTTCCGCATGCCTCCCGAGGAAGCGCACAAGGCGCTGACGCCGGAGCAGATTGCCACCATCAAGCGCTGGATCGACGCCGGTGCTCCGTGGAAGGAGCATTGGGCGTTTCAGGCGCCCGTGAAGCCGAAGCTGCCCGCCGTCAAGGACGCGGCGTGGGTGCGCAATCCCATCGACCGGTTCATTCTGGCGAAGCTGGAAGAGAACGGCCTGGCGCCAGCCGCCGCCGCGGACAAGCGCACGCTGATTCGGCGCGTGGCGCTCGACACCACCGGCCTTCCGCCGCGGCCCGCCGAGGTGGAAGCGTTCCTTGCGGACAACAGCCCGAATGCTTACGAGCACATGGTGGATCGCTACCTGGATTCGCCGCATTACGGCGAGCATCGCGCGCGCTACTGGCTCGACGCGGCGCGCTACGGCGACACCAACGGCATCCACTTCGACAATTACCGGGACATCTGGCCGTTTCGCGATTGGGCGATCGCGGCGTACAACCGCAACATGCCGTTCGACGAGTTCACCATCGAACAACTGGCGGGCGATCTGCTGCCCAAGCCCACGCTCGATCAGCGCATCGCCACCGGATTCCTGCGTTGCGGGGAGACGACTAACGAAGCCGGCATCATCGAGGACGAGTACGCCGAAATCTATGCCAAGGATCGCGCCGATACCGTGGGCGCCGTGTGGCTGGGGATGACGGTGGGCTGCGCCACCTGCCACGATCACAAGTTCGACCCGATTCTGCAGAAGGATTTCTACGCGCTGGGGGCCTTTTTCCGCAATGGCACGCAGAAGATCATGGACGGTAATCTGGCCGATACGCCGCCGATTATTTTCGTGCCGCGCCAGAAAGACCGGGCCGTGTGGGAGCAGAAAACCGCGCGCCTGAAAGCCATCGCCGCAGAGATGGAGCAAGCTCGCACCGATGCCGCAGGCGATTTCCAGAAGTGGCTCGCCGAGCGCACGCCTCAACCGAAGGCGGAGCCCATCGAGCACGCCGACGATGCGTTTGCGGCCGCCACGCCCGCAGCCGGCGAGACTCTCAAAGACAGCCCGAAAGCGGAAGCCGAGCACGCCTTTTCTGTCAGCGTCCACTTTCTGGCACCCGAAAAAGCGCAGAAATACGTGGTGGTTTCGCAGCAGAATAGTAAGGACCGCGGGCGTGGCTGGGTGGTGGATGCCGACAACGGACAGATCGCCTTCCGCCTGATCGGCGATAACGGGCAGGGCATCGAAGTGCGCGCGGCGGAAGCGCGGTCGCTAGTTCCAGGGACGTGGAACGAGCTGGCCGGGACATATGACGGCTCGCGGAATCAGACCGGCATGATGCTCTACTTGAACGGCGAGCCTGTGGTGCTGGCGGGATTGGGCGCGCGCACGGGGCGGCTCAACGGATCGATCGAAAACGATGAGGACATCGTGCTGGGCAAGTCTCTGAAGGCCCCTGCGATCTCGGAGTTTCACCTGTATCATCGTGTCCTCAGCCAGGCGGAAGCGCACCTGCTGGCGGTGTGGCCGGATACCTCGGCCGCGCTGGCGTATCCCACCGCGCAGCTCACCGCTAGTGCGCGGGGGGATCTGCTCGACTGGTTCCTCGCCCGCAATTATGCACCCTATCAGAAGCTCACCGCTGAGCAGCATCGCCTGAATCTCGACGTGCGCGAACTGCAGGGCCGCGGGTCGGCCAGTCTGGCGATGCAAGAGCGCACCGACCAGATGCCGTTCGCCTACACGCTTTACCGCGGCGCTTACGACCAGAAGCGCGAGCGCGTGGAAGCCCATCCGCCCAGCATTCTGCCGCCGATGGCCGCATCGCTGCCGCGCAATCGCCTGGGATTCGCCAAGTGGCTTTTCAGCGACGACCAGCCGCTGACCGCGCGCGTGGCGGTGAATCGCATGTGGCAGGAGATTTTCGGCGTCGGCATCACGAAAACGGTGGACGATTTCGGCAGCCAGGGCGAACCGCCTTCGCACGCGCAATTGCTCGACTGGCTGGCCATCGATTTTCGCGAGAGCGGCTGGGATATGAAGCGCTTCTATCGCCAGGTGCTGAACTCGGCGACGTATCGCCAGATGGCGCTGGCGACGCCGGAGAAGATCGCCAAGGATCCCGAGAATCGCCTGCTCAGCCGCGGAGCGCGCTATCGCATGGATGCCGAAATGGTGCGCGACTACGCGCTGGCGGTAAGTGGTTTGCTCGCGCCACAAGTGGGCGGACCGAGCGTGCGGCCCTACCAGCCCGATGGCCTTTGGGAGAGCGTCGCCATGGAAGGCTCGGACACGCGATTCTATAAGGCCGACTCCGGTCCGGGGCTCTATCGGCGCTCGGTCTACACGCTGTGGAAGCGCGCCGCGCCGCCGGCGTCGATGGAAGTTTTCAACGGCCCGACGCGCGAATCGTGCGTGGTGCGGCGTGAGCGCACCGATACGCCGCTGCAGGCGCTGGCCACCATGAACGACGTGCAATTCGTGGAGGCGGCGCGGTACCTGGCGGAAACGGCCATGGAGAACGCCATCGGGTTCGACGCGCGCCTGGACTTTATCGCTTCCCGCGTGCTGGCACGTCCGCTGGCCGCCAACGAGCGCGCCATCGCTCGCAAGGCATACGACGATTTCGAACACTACTACAGCACGCACCCTGAAGACGCGCGCAAATTCCTGGACGATGGCGACCGCAAGCCGGACCCCTCGCTCGCGCCTTCGGAACATGCCGCGCTTAGCATGATCGCCAGCCAGTTTCTCAATCTCGATGAGGTATTAAATAAATGACGGGTGCCCAGCTTTCAGGTTGCCGCCGGCCAGCGGCGCGGCATTGGGACAACGTGAAGAGGGACTTGCAGAATTCCCGGAAACCGCTTGCTTACGCGCGCGGCTCGGTAACTGCCGTCCGCGGCGCGGCATTTGGACAAGCTAAAGCATGTCCCACAATGCGCTGCGCGCAAGCTCTCAGCGGTCAGCTTTCAGCCTTTGAGCGGCATGAAATCGTCGCGGCCTGCAAAGAATATCGAGGGATAGTAATACACGAGGTGTTAAATAAATGACGGGCCATCGATCTATTCTGCTGCCGGACGAAGACGGCCACTACAGCCGCGAGGCGCTGCGGCTGGATCGCGAATCGCTGCGCAATGCGGCGCCCGGGCGTCACGCCGCGGACCCGATCGCCCGCGAAATGGCGACGGAAGAGACGCGGCGGCGCTTCTTCTCGCGCACCGCGCAGGGCATCGGCGCGCTGGCGTTGGCGTCGCTGCTGCCGAAGGCGCGCTCGGCGGAGACGGTGGTGGGCGGGATTCCGGGATTGCCGCATTTCGCGCCCAAGGCGAAGCGCTGCATCTACCTGCACCTGGTGGGCGCGCCGCCGCAGATGGAGACCTTCGACTACAAGCCGAAGATGGACGCGATGTTCAATCAGGATCTGCCGGAATCGATCCGCAATGGACAGCGCCTCACCACCATGACGAGCGGGCAGACGCGCTTTCCCATCGCGCCGTCGCAGTTCAAGTTCGCGCAGTACGGCAAGAACGGCGCGTGGATCTCGGAACTGCTGCCGTACACGGCGCGTATGGTGGACGACATCGCCATCGTCCGCTCGATGTACACCGAGGCGATCAATCACGAACCCGGCATCACGTTTTTCCAGACGGGGCAGCAGGTGGCGGGACGGCCGTGCATCGGGTCGTGGATCAGTTACGGGCTGGGCAGCATGAATCAGAATCTGCCCACGTTCGTGGTGCTGCAGGCGAAGCACTTCAATCCCAAGGCGAACGTGCAGGCCATTTCGGCGCGCATGTGGAGCGCGGGATTCCTTTCGGGCGAGTACTCCGGCGTGAGTCTGCGCAGCGGGGCAGACCCGGTGCTATTCATCAATAACCCTGAAGGCGTGCCGGTGGAAGTGCGGCGGCGCATGCTCGATTCGCTCTCGGAGATGAATAAGCTGCAACTGGAAAAGCTGGGCGATCCGGAGACGCGGACGCGCATCGCGCAGTACGAGATGGCTTTTCGCATGCAGGCCTCAGTGCCGGAACTGACCGACACTAGCAAAGAGCCGGACAGCACGTGGAAGCTCTATGGCGACGAGGCGCACACTCCCGCGTCGTTCGCGCAGACGTGCCTGATGGCGCGGCGCCTGGCCGAGCGCGGTGTGCGCTTCGTGCAGGTTTACCATCGCGGTTGGGACGTTCACTCCGACCTTCCGGAGGTGCTGCCGACGCAGTGCAAAGAGATGGACCAGGCCTGTTGGGGACTGGTGCAGGATCTCAAACAGCGCGGCATGCTGGACGATACGCTGGTGATTCTGGCGGCGGAATTCGGCCGCACCATTTACTGCCAGGGCAAACTCACCAAGGAGAATTACGGGCGCGATCATCACCCCCGGTGCTTCTCGCTATGGATGGCCGGCGGCGGAATTAAAGGCGGCGTGGTCCATGGGGAGACGGACGAGTTCAGCTATAACATCGTCAAGGACCCGGTGCATGTGCGCGATTTCCAGGCGACTATTCTGCATCAGTTCGGCATCGATCACGAACGTTTCAGCTATCGCTATCAGGGTCTCGACGTGAAGCTGGTGGGCCAGGAAAAGGCCAACGTGGTGAAGGCGATTCTGGCGTAAGCTGGATATTGGTCCTGCTGCCGATTCTTCTGCCTCTCGGCCTGTTTCTGCCCGGATATTTCGCGGCGAGGTTGTTTCGCCTTCCGTTGTGGGCGCCGTCTGCGTTCGTTCTTTCGCTGCCGATTTTGTTTCACTGCGTTTTCTGGCTGGGCGTGGCCGGCGTTCCGATCAAGGTGTGGTCGGTGGCGCCGCTGCTGATTGCCGCGACTGGCGGGTTGGCTTGGGCGCAGCGGAAGTTCGCGCCAGTTGTGAAGGCGTCCAAGAAAACGCCGTGGACCGGCGAGGAACGCATTCTGCTGGCTGCGTGCGGCGCGGTGGGGCTGATTTTGTTGGTGCACAGCGCGCGGACTCCTTTGGTCGGCCAGGATACGCGCTTCCGCTGGGACTTTCTGGCGCAGTTGATCGGACAGTCCGGTAACTTCCGTTTCTACCCGCCGCTGAAAGCCGCGGACTTCCGCAGTTACTTCTTCGTCGATGGGATTCCCCCGCTGGTTTCCTTCACGCATTGGTGGCTGTATGCGTCCGCCGGCGAATACCTGCCGCCGCTGATCTCTCTCCGCGTGACAGCGGAGTTCTTTGGCACGCTGGCGTTCACTTACGGTGCTGCATCGGCGCTCTTTTCGCGGCGCGCCGGGGTGCTGGCGGCTGCCGCGCTGGCTGCCTCGCCGCTGTATTTTCGGGCGGTATTTCTCGGACAGGAGACGGGACTAACGGCGCTGGCGATCGCCGCCCTGCTGTACTTCATCGTGAGCGCGCGCCAGTCGGTTCCGGCGGGTCTGGCGGCGGCGGTGTGCGCTCTCTCGCGCGAGTACGGCTGGATCGCTTTGGTGGGCGGCGTGGTTGCGCTTGCCTGGCAGCGCGAATCGCGGAAGCAGATTCCGGTGTTCGTTGGCGTTGCGGCGGCGGTGGCGGCGCCGTGGTATGTGCGGAATTGGATGCTGGCCGGCAATCCGATGTACAGCTTGCGGCTGCCCGGGTTCGCGGTGAACCCGATCCACGATGCGATTCTGCAGTTCTACAAGTCGCAGCTCGGAGTGCAAACCTGGACGGCGAGCATTTGGGTGAGCGTGTTCCTGCTGTTGGTAACGCTGGCCGTTCCGCAAATGCTGGTGGGACTGCCGATGGCGGTGAGGAATTTCCGCCGCCACGGATACCTGTTGGTCATCGCCGTCCTGACGATGGGCGTGTGGATTGTGTCGGTGGGGTACACCAGCGGCGGCGTGGAGATCTCCATGCGCGTGCTCAGTCCGGCGCTGGTGGTGCTGTCGATGGCGGCGGCTGGAGCGTTGGAGCGGTGGATGGGCCGCTGGCATAGTGTCGCGCCGATCGGGATTGGCGTGTGCCTGTTTTGGACTGCGGCCCAGGGGATGTTTTTTCCGTTCGACCCTTTGTCGTTGCAGCCGGGGCAATCGGCTTTCGCGGTAGTGGACGCGCCGATGGAATTCAAGCTTCGGGAGCAGTTAGTGAAGACGGTGCCGCGCGGATCTCGCGTGCTTTCCGACAGCGCCTATCTGCACGCGGCGGTGCGCGATTTCGGGATCGACGTGGTGCCGGTGTGGAGTCCGGAAGTGCGCTTCATCTTCTCCGTGCCGGCGGAAGAAGCGGAGCGGCGGCTGGCCGCGTTGAATATCGCGTGCATTGTGGCGTATCCTCGCACCGAGAATGCTGTCTATTTGGCCTCGGCCTCCCCTTTGTACAAGTCGCTTCCCGAGCGATGGAGGGTGCTGGCCGAATCGGGCGAGTCGTTATATGTGTTGGCGCCGAAGGAGCGATGATCGTGGGACATGCTTCAGCTTGTCCGGCGTGCGAAGCATGCAGTGGAGGTTCCCATTCGTGGCAAGCCGAGGGGCGAGCTCCGCTCGCCGGACAAGCTGAAGCATGTCCCACGGAACGAGCGAAGCTCGCGGCTCTCACTCGTAGCGGAGGGAGTCCATGGGGTCGGCGTGGGCGGCGCGGCGGGCGGGGATGTAGCTGGCGAGGAGCGCTACGGCGGCTAGCAGGATGGAGACGCCTACGAGCGTGGCGGCGTCGAGCGGTTTCACTCCGAAGAGCAGGCTCGAGATCAGGCGGCCGAGGAGCGCGGTGATCAGTAGGCCGATGGTGACTCCGATAGCGGCGAGCTTGGCGCCTTGCTGGAGGACTTGGCGAAGTACCGCGCCGCGAGTCGCGCCCACTGCGATGCGGATGCCGAATTCGCGGGTGCGCTGGCTGACCAGGTAGCTCATCACTCCGTAGAGTCCGATCGATGCGACGAACAGTGCGAGCAAGGCGAAGAGCGAGATGGCCGCGCTGCGGAAACGCGATTCGCTCACCGACCCGGAGACGAGTTGGTCCATGGTGGCGATCTGGTCCATGGGCACTTCGGGATCGACTGCGGCGACGGCCTTGCGCAAGGCGCTGGTGAGGCTGGCAGGCTCGACGAGAGAGCGTACTACGACGATGGGGCGAACCTCCACGTTGGGAACCTGTCCCCAGGGTATGTACATCTCGGGTGCGGGTGCGATTCCCAGGCCCTCATGGTGGACGTCGCCGACGATGCCGACAATCGTCCGCCAATTCTCGTCGCCGAATTTCAGGCGCTTGCCCACCGGGTTCTCATTGGGCCAGAACTGGCGGGCCATCGCCTCGTTGACGATGACGACGAGAGGGTGATCCTCGTCGTCGCGCACCTCGAACGGACGGCCGCTCTTGATGGGGATGCCGATAGCTTCGAAATAGCCTGCGGTCACCGGGCGATAATCCGTGGAATCGAAAACTCCCGGGGGATTGGGCGGGCGCCCTTCGATGAAGAAGCTCCAATTGTTGTTGGTGCCGGCAAGCGGCAGATGCGAAGTGAAGCCGAGGGATTGCACGCCGGGGATATTGCGAACGCGCTCCCCGAGTTCGCGTTGGAAAGCGGAAATCTCGCGATGCGTGGCGGTGCCGAACTTGTAGCCGTTGGCATATCGCGGCGGCAGCGAGAAACGGGCGGTGAGGATGTGCGCGGTCCGGAATCCCGGCGAGACTTGGAGGAGAGCACGCAGGCTCCTGGTCATGAGGCCCGCGCCCACCAGGAGAACCAATGCGAGCGAGACCTGCCCGACGATGAGTGCGCTGCGCAGATGAGACTGTCCGGAAGAAACGCCGCGGGCGTTCAGCCTGACGCCGCGCGACTGGATGAGCGGCACCAGCCCGAAGACGATTCCGGTGGCGAGGGCGATGAGCGTGGTGAAGGCGAGCACGCGTCCATCCACTGAGATGTCGGAAATGCGTGGCAGGTCCGCCGGCAAGTGCCGCACCAGCGCGGGCACGCTCCAAAGCGTGAGGGCCAATCCGACAGCGCTGCCCAGGAGAGCGAGGACGGCGCTTTCGGTGAGGAGCTGTTGAGCGAGACGTTTGCGGCTGGCGCCGAGCGCGGCCCGGAGCGCCATTTCCTTCTGGCGCGCGGCGGCGCGGGTGAGCTGGAGATTAGCGATGTTGGCGCAGGCGATGAGGAGCACCATGACGACCGCGGCGAGCAGCGTGAGAAGCGCAGTGCGAACGTTGGCGACGGCGTGCTCTTCGAGGGGGACTGCGACGATGCCTTTGTCCTTGTTGTCGTCGGGGTAGAGGCGCCGGAGATTGCCGGCGATGCGGTCGAGTTCGGCTCGCGCTTGTGCGAGGGGCACTCCGGGCTTGAGGCTTGCGAAGGCGTACAGGGGATGAGTGCCGCGTTGCCAGGCTGCCGGCGGAGACGCCAGGCCCAGGTTGGTCCACACGTCGAATCGCGTGCGCGCCTGAAAATCGGAGGCTTTGCTGACGAGGGTGAAGTCGCGGGGGAGGACGCCGACCACGGTGTACTCCGCATCGTTCAAGCGGACGTTGGCGCCGACGATTGCGGGGCGCGCGCCGAAGTACCGCTCCCAGGTGGAATAGCTGAGCACCACGACGTTATCTTCGGTGGCCTGAAAGCCGCGGCCGAGCGCCATACGGACGCCGAGGAGCGGGAAGAAATCGGCGGTGACGGCGGCGCCGTTCAGTCGGCGCGGCTCGCCTGTGCCGGTGAGGATGAAGTCGGGGTAGGGATCGAGCGCGGCCATCTTGTCGAAGGAGGTGCTCTGCGCGCGCCAGTCGTAGAAGTTCGCGGGGGCGACGGAGAGGAATTGGCCAAAGGTGGGATGAGTTTCCCAGAGGGTGAGGAGGCGGCCGGGATGGGGGTAGGGAAGCGGCTTGAGGAGGACGCCGTTGACGACAGTGAAGATGGTGGTATTGGCGCCGATGCCGAGGGCGAGCGTGAGGATGGCGATGGCGGCGAAGGACGGATTCTTGCGCAGGCTGCGGATGGCGTAGCGCACGTCCTGCATGAGGATTTCGAGGGAGGCACCGACGCGGACGTCGCGGACATTCTCCTTGACTTGTTCCATGCCGCCGAGATCGCGGCGGGCTTTTTGGAGCGCGCCTTCAGCGGTCATGCCGCGGCGGATGTTTTCGGCGGTGGTTTGTTCCAGGTAGGCGGCTAGCTCGTCGTCGAGTTGCTGCTCGGTCTGCTTCTTGCGGAGGAGGGTTTGGAAGAGGGCGCGGAGCATTGGATTCTCCTAGGTGGCGCGCAGAGCGCTGGCCATTGCTAGCGAGATGCGCTCCCAGCGCTGCGATTCGGACTGGAGGCGGCTGCGGCCGGTGCGGGTGAGTTTGTAGAATTTCGAGCGGCGCTTGGTCTCCGATTCGCCCCAAACGGAAGCGAGCCAGCCGGCTTGCTCCATGCGGTGGAGGGCGGGGAAGAGCGATCCGGCCTTCACTTCGAAGGCGCCGTTGGTGATTTGGGAGATGCGGCGGGAGATGCCCATGCCGTGCATCTTGTCGAGCGCCAGGGATTTGAGGATCAGGAGATCGAGGGTGCCTTGGAGGAGTTCGGGTTCGGGCATCGTCTTATAGAACGACTATAAGACGGCTCTTATAGAATGTCAATAGGGCGGCTCGCTCCGCTCGCCGGGACAAGCTAAAGCATGTCCCACGTTAAACGACTTCGAGGATGAGGCACTTCAGGTAGAGGGTTTCGGGGACGGTGAGGAGGATGGGGTGGTCCTGCGACTGGGTGCGGCGTTCGAGGATGCGGAGGGTGCGGTTGGCGTCGAGAGAGGCTTGCGCGACTAATTCGAGCAGCGCGGATTCGCTCAAGTGATGGGAGCAGGAGCAGGTGACTAGGATGCCTCCGGGTGGGAGCAAGCGGAGGGCGCGGAGGTTGATCTCTTTGTATGCGGCGATGGCCGGTTCGAGATTGCGGCGGCTCTTGGCGAAGGCGGGGGGATCGAGGACGACCAGCGAATATTGGCGGCGCGCGGAGGAGTAGCCGGCGAGCAGATCGAAGACGTCGGCCTCGTGGAAGTGAATGTTGGAGATTTCGTTGGCGGCGGCGTTGGCGCGGGCGGTGTTCAGCGCGGACTCGGAGCTGTCGACGGCTTCCACAGATTCGCACTTGGCGGCGAGGTGGAGGGCGAAACCTCCGGTGGAAGTGAAGCAATCGAGGGCCTTGCCGCCGCGGGCGTATTGGGCGGCGGCGCGATAGTTTTCGCGCTGATCGAGGAAGATGCCGGTCTTTTGGCCGTGGAGCAGATCGGCATGCATGGCGAGGCCGTTGATTTTGAGGGCGACTTTTTCGGGAATTTCGCCGGCGAGGATTGTGGTTTCCAGCAGGAGCTGTTCTTTAGAGCGGACCGCAACGTCGTTGCGGGCGACGATGCCGCGGGGGTGGAAGATCTCGGTGAGGCAATCGGCGATTTCGCTCTTGGCGGCGTCCATGCCCTGATCGAGGGTCTGCATGACGAGGTAGTCGCCGTAGCGATCGACTACCAGGGCGGGGAGGAGGTCGGCCTCACCGTGGACTACACGGTACGCGTCGGCGCCGTGGACAACTGTGCGGCGGTGGTCTTCAGCGGCTCGGAGGCGTTTGAGGTAAAAATCGCGGCCGATCTCTTCCACTTGATGGGAGAGCATGCGGAGGGCGATTTGCGAGGCGGAACTGTAGTGGGCGGTGCCCAGGGGACGGCCGCGCGAGTCGGCGACTTTGACGGCGGCGCCGGCCTGGGCTCCGTCGACGTTGGCGATATCGCTGGTGAAAATCCACGGGTGACCGGAAGCGACGCGATCGGCCGCTTTCCGGTTGACGCGGACTTCGATCATCGAAGTTCCTTGGACAAGCTAAAGCATGTCCCACTCAGGGCGAAGAAGAAATAGCTGGAAAAGTTCATTGCCAGGGCCAGGGCGAGGCCGAAGTACATGCCGTTGTTGCCTGCCAGGACGCCGCCCCTGACTATGAGGACTGCGCTGAGCAGGGCTAAGAGAGCGGCTGTTTTAATAGTGTTGACGCTCATAAAGACCTCGAAAGGACGGCGTGGCATGAGGGTCGAGATGAGTCTCGACCCTGCAGGCACGAGTGCCTGCGCCACGTCGCATCTTACTTTTCGACCAACGTTGGTTGGTCGACTTTCTTAAAGAGCAAATCAGTGGCCCCTGGCTGGGCGTCCACCTCTACGGTGTCGCCTTCCAGGAAGTCGCCGCGGATCAACTTCTGGGCTAGGGGATCCTGGACCAGGCGTTGGATGGCGCGACGCATGGGGCGTGCTCCGAATTGCGGGTCGTAGCCTTCGGCGATGATCGCGTCTTTGGCGGCTGGGGTGACGACCATTTTGAGTTTGCGATCTTTCAGCATCTTGCTCACGTTGTCCAACTGGATGTCGACAATTCTGGACAGATTGTCGCGACTCAAAGTGTTGAATACGATGATGTCGTCGATGCGATTCAGGAACTCGGGGCGGAACGAGTGCCGCAGGGCGTCGAGAAGACGCTTGCGCCGATCGTCACCCTCCTTATCCTTACCGAGCGCGGAGAAGCCGATGGTATTCTTTTCGACCATCGACGTGCCGACGTTCGACGTCATTACGATGACGGTGTTCTTGAAGCTGACGGTGCGGCCCTGGCCATCGGTCATGCGGCCATCGTCCAGCACCTGCAGCAGGGCGTTGAAGACTTCGGGGTGCGCCTTCTCGATTTCGTCGAAGAGGAGCACGGAATAAGGCCGGCGGCGCACCTGTTCGGTGAGCTGGCCGCCCTCATCGTAGCCCACGTATCCGGGCGGCGAACCGATCATGCGCGCGACCGAATGGCGTTCGCCATATTCCGACATGTCGACGCGGATCATGGCCTTGTCGTCATCGAAAAGATAGCCCGCAAGGGCGCGCACCAGCTCGGTTTTGCCGACGCCGGTGGGGCCGAGGAAAATGAAGCTGCCGATGGGCCGGTTGGGGTCGCTCAGGCCGGCGCGATTGCGGAGGATGGCGTTGGAGACCAGGCGGACGGCTTCATCCTGACCGACGACGCGATCTTTGAGGCGCTCGTTCATGTTGATGAGCTTCTGCAACTCGCCTTCGAGCATGCGCTGGAGCGGAATGCCGGTCCACTTGGAGACGATCTTGGCGATATCGTCTTCGCCGATTTCCTTCTTCAGGAGAGGATTCTCCTCCAGGGTATCGACTTCGTGCTGAGCCGCTTCGATATCCTTCTGGATCTGCGAGAGGCGGCCGTAGCGGAGTTGCGCCACCTTTTCCCAATCGCCGGTGCGGTTGGCGTTCTCCTCTTCTTTCTGGAGGGCCTCCTGCTCTTCCTTGAGCTGGCGGACGCGGTCGATGGTTGCGCGTTCCTTGTTCCACTTCTCCTTGAGGGGAGCGGCCTTGCCGCGCAGAACTTCGAGTTCGTTCTCGACGGCGCGGAGACGCTCGCGCGATGCTGAGTCGGACTCCTTGGTGAGTGCCTGGCGCTCGATTTCGAGGTGTAGTACGCGGCGTTCGAGGACGTCGATCTCCTCGGGCATGGAGCCGATTTGCAGACGGAGTGCGGAGCCGGCTTCATCGATGAGGTCGATGGCTTTGTCGGGCAGGAAGCGGTCGGCGATGTAACGCTGCGAGAGCACGGCGGCGGCTAGGATGGCGGAGTCGCGGATGGTGACGCCGTGGTGGATTTCGAATTTCTGCTTGAGGCCGCGGAGGATAGCGATGGTGTCGTCCACGGTGGGCTCGCCGACCATCACGGTGCGGAAGCGGCGGGCGAGGGCGGCGTCCTTTTCGACGTGCTTCTTATATTCGGTAATGGTGGTGGCGCCGATGCAGCGCAGTTCGCCGCGTGCCAGTGCCGGTTTCAGCAGGTTGGCGGCGTCGATGGCGCCTTCGGCCGAGCCGGCGCCGACGAGGGTGTGCAGCTCATCGATGAAGCAGATGATCTCGCCGTTGGAGTCGATGATTTCCTTGACCACGGCTTTGAGGCGGTCTTCGAACTCGCCGCGGAACTTGGTGCCGGCGATCATGGAGCCGAGGTCGATGGCGACCAGGCGCTTGTTCTTGAGCTGATCGGGCACGTCGCCGCGCACGATGCGCTGCGCGATGCCTTCCACGATGGCGGTTTTGCCGACGCCCGGCTCGCCGATGAGTACGGGATTGTTCTTGGTGCGGCGCATGAGCACCTGCATGACGCGGCGGATTTCGTCATCGCGGCCGATCACGGGGTCGAGCTTGCCCTGGCGGGCGGACTCGGTGAGATCGTGCGCATAGCGCTCGAGCGCCTGGTATTTCGACTCGGGATTCTGGTCGGTGATGCGCTGCGTGCCGCGGACGGAGACCAGGGCTTTGAGGATGGCGTCGTGAGTGGCGCCGGCGCGGTCGAGGAGCTGGCCGGCGGGGTCCTGGCGATAGTCGGCGAGGGCGAGCAGGAGGTGCTCGGTGGAGACGAATTCGTCTTTGAAATGGGTGGCTTCGTCGAAGGCCTTTTCGAGGACCTGATTCATCGGCTGCGAGAGATACATGCCGGGAGTCAGGCCGGCCTGTTTGGGCAGGTTGACGAGGAGGCGGCGGGCCTCGGTGACGATGGCGTCGGGGTGCACGTTGCACTTTTCGAGCACCGGGCGGACGATACCTTCTTTTTCCTCGGCGAGGGCGATGAGGAGATGGAGCGGGAACAGAATCTGGTTCTCCTGCTTTTCGGCGATGCCTTGGGCTTGCTGGAGCGCTTCTTGAGCTTTCTGAGTGAGTTTATCCAGTCGAAACATGGGATCCCCTAAGAAAAAAAGCGGGCCGGGATGCCCCGGCCCTCACATTTATTATGATGCGTCGGGAATCGCGTGGATTCCGGCGACGTTGGAAACCGCTCCCTCACGGTCGCGGCTCGGAAGTGCGTGCTTACGCTTTGACTTCTACTTTGACCTGACGGGGCTTGGCGGTTTCCTTCTTGGGAAGGGTGACGCTGAGGACGCCATTCTTGAAGCCGGCGTCGATCTTGTCGGTATCGAAGGCGTTGGGCACGGCGAAACTGCGCACGAAGCTGCCGTAGCTGCGTTCGATGCGATGGAAACCCTTACTGGCGTTCTCCTGTTCGAACTTGCGCTCGCCGGAGATGGTGAGGGTTTGATTTTCTACGCGGACATCGATGTCTTTGGGGTCGACGTCGGGGACGTCGGCTTTGAGGACGAGCTCGTTTTCGGTCTCGTAGATATCGACGGCGGGAGACCAGGGGCGGGTAGCCCGGGGCTCGTTGACCATGCGGGTAAAGGCGTCTTCGAAGACGCGGATGCTAGCCAAAGGGTCGAAGTGGGTAAGAGACATAGTTTTTGAACTCCTCGTTTTTAGAATTGTGGGGGTCGGCTGGCGACCTCATTCAATGACAATCATAAAACATGAGCGCATATATGTCAAGTTTTTCTAAGCGTATTGTTTACAACGTTCAGCGGGAGTAGAAAAGTTGTAAAACGAACCCATCAGTTGCACATAACTGCTTTTGATTCTGTTTATTGCGCTGGTCAAAATGAACCCAAGACGCGGCGGAAAGAGGGCTCGCGCCGACTGGGGACCATCGACGAGCAGCATTAACACGCCGACAGGAGGGATCAAGGCACGGACTTAAGGTCGCCAATGAAAACAAGGCGTTTAGTGGCGAGAATTCTCTGCAATGCCCGACAGAGCGGGACTCAACGGACTCGCGTGACCTCTCCGGGGAGAATGGAGTTGAGTGTCTGGAGGGCAAGCGGCACCAAGGGCAGTAAGTCGCTCAAGCGATTGGTCGGGGCACAGAGGATTAGGACGGAGACCTTGCGAGCGGCGAAATTCTGGCGATCGGGCATGTTCCGATCGACGGCGATGACCACATTGAAGCTGAGTGACTCCGCAGCGTCAAGCAGGCGACCGTTCTTCAGTCCCGCCAAGCCGGCGAACCGGACTGTCTGGCAGTTGTGATCCGGAAATCAGAGGCGGAGGCGTTCGCGTCGACGCACTCGTCGAGCAGAAGTCTCATGACGCGGGGGTTAGGAGCAGTTGGTTGGCTTCTTGCAAAACGGCGACCGCCAAATCGCGGGACACTGTCGGGAACCCTTCCAGAAAATCTTCCAGGGTGTCGCCGCCCTCCAGATACTCGAAGAGTGTCTGCACCGGAACCCGTGTTCCGCAGAAGACTGGAGCGCCCTGCATGGTCTCCGGTCGCGCGTGATTGCTTCTCGTGGTTGTATTGTCGGAGCACACGGGACATACGGCGCCGGCTGTTCCGCCTGGAGGCGCTTCCTTATAGTTCCGGACTTGACGATTGGCGATGTGCGAGAGGCAGTGATGGAGGAAACAATCGCCGGCAAAGCGGGATTGTATCTCCGACGATCCGTCCATTTTAGGAATTATTCGCGAGATCGGCGGTACCGCCGAGTTGAAGACGCGGCGATGGAGCGGCGAAAACATCCAGCTGGTTACTGGTCGCGTCTTGATTTACGAGACGCCGCAGTCACGCAACCTACCATTGGCGCGTGAAGTTCGGCAGAATCTTCATCGAGAAAATCAAACATCCTGTCGATGAACCTCACTACGACGCTTTTCGGCCCCTCAAGGAGTTACCGCAGCCGAGGTTTGAGATCCCGTTCAACGTGAGGGCCAGGTTCCGTGGCAACCAGGACGCGCTGATGGAATACGACAAACGTGTCTGTTGCACCTGCACCAACAGTGCAAATGCCGTGTCCGATCCACTTCGGGCGCTCACGTACTCGCAGGAGGTCGGGGCCACGGTAGGTGCAGAGAAATTGTTCAAGCGGCGGTTGATCTTACCGGGTGTTCCACAGATCGGTATCTCTTGGTTTATTCAGGAGCCGGGATTGTCCCCGACCCTCCTTGCTGACGGTGTAGCTTTGATGGACGGCGAGCCATACGGCGACTATATCAACTATCCCCGCGAGCACTCGTGTTGGTGGCCCGACGTCAAGCAGCACCTGTCGCCCTCTTCCACGATTGCGAATGGAGAGATTGGCCGCGGGGCCGCGTCTTCTACAACACGAAAGCGGCGCGCTTTGAGGTTTGCCTCAACGAGCAATTACAGAAACCCAGGTTTGAAGCGGAGATTCTCATATTCTTCAGCCTCCTGGAAGCCAATACCTACTTTTATGTCCGACCCGCACTACACCGACGCACGCTTCACACTTGACCTTCGGGGTTCGGCGGAAGGTCCGGTGTAGCCGCCGAGGAGACTGTTGCGCGTTAGCCGACGCCGCCGCTCTTCGATGATCGGCTGATCGGGTTAGGGGTTGAACGATTGGCACTAGACTCGATCTAGGCTGCAGTCCGCGGCAGTACTTCCTTTTCGATCTGCGGCTGAATCTCCTGCCCAGCAACCTCGAGGTCGTAGGCGATCTGGAGATTCAGCCAATACTGCGGCGACGTGCCGAAGTATCGAGCCAGACGCATCGCGGTGTCCACCGTGATGGCCCTTTTGCCGTTGACGATCGCGCTGATCCGATTCATCGGAACACGCAGTGCGCGCGCCAGCTCGTTCAGGCTGACACCAATCTCACCCAGTTCATCCCGAAGTAGCTCGCCCGGGTGGATGGGCGGCAG
>Ga0182016_10003559_pt1 | contig 17729 bp, 17 predicted proteins | sample 712S2MmetaG_FD_120491 | JGI IMG/M metagenome (GOLD analysis project Ga0182016, IMG submission 120491) | Permafrost microbial communities from Stordalen Mire, Sweden - 712S2M metaG | ecosystem: Environmental > Terrestrial > Soil > Wetlands > Permafrost | place: Sweden: Stordalen | collected...
CGGGTCCACGGGCTCCATCACCACGGCCAGCGTGCGGCGCACCGGGGCGAACAGCACGGGACCGAGGAAGTCCGGATGGACGTCGACCCGCGGCCACTCGGCCACCCAGTAGGTGGCGTGCCACGAACCGTCCGTCCGGACGGACTCCCACCCGGCCCGGGTGCCCATGGGCCACGGGTCCCCCGACGGGACCGTCGGGAGTGGCACCGGTCCACCCACGGGCGCTCCACCCGGTGCGGGTCGCATCGCTCCGGCCAGCGTGTCCGCCAGGCCGTCGCGGTCGAGCAGGCCGTCGACGCCGATGTCGGCCGCCGCCAGCGCCGCCGCCACGGATCCCACCTCCCGTCCGAGCACGACCAGCGCACCGCCGAGGCCTCCGCCGGAGGCCCGGACGGCGCGGGCGGCGCGGCCCCGGTGGACCGACACGGCCACGAGCACCCGGTGCCGCTTCGTGACCGGCGACGCCTCGTCGAGCAGCCGACGGTAGGAGCGGACGGCGGGGGCGTCGTCGCCCAGCACCTGGTGCTCGGCGACGTACGACCGGACCGCACCCCCGTCGTCGGGCACGCAGGTCTCCAACCACTGGAGCCGGTGCACGGTCGAGCCCTCCCGGGCCAGCGAGGCCAGGACCCGGGCCCACCCCGCCACCCGGGCGTCCTGCTCGGTCGGGGCGAGGAGGGCGAAGCTGTGGCCGCGCACCTCGAGGACGGCCGTCACCGTACGGGCGCGCTCGTCGACCAGCACACCGGTCCCCGGCCCGCCGGCGTCGGTCGGGCCGGTCACGAGGTGCAGGCCGTCGAAGACGGAGCGCGTCGGCGGACCGCGGCGCGGCGTCACCCGTCGTGGCGGGCCGCCGTCCGGTCCCGGCGGGACGTCGACCAGCGCCCCGGCACCCGGCCCGGGGGCCGGTTCGAAGCGGTGGCCGGTGACACCGGCCCAACCCCAGCGGACCACCACGGGCAGCCACTGTTCGCCGGTGCGTCCGGCGACGGGCCAGAACGCCAGCGCGACGGCGCCGCCGACCCAGGCCATCGCCACGACCACGCCGGCGAGGGAGGGTCGGCTCCGCACCGACAGGACGGCCAGGACCAGGCCGCCGGCCACGGTCGCCACCTGGCCCGCCCGCCAGCCGGCGATGACGCCACGGCGCTCCAACGGCGGGAAGCGGTAGCGGACCCGCGGGCCGGCCCGATCGGTGGTGTCGCTCACCGGTCGACGTCGTCCGGGGTCTGGATCCCGCCGATGAGGACAGGCCCGAGCTCATCGCGCCCCAGGTGGTCCGGGCGGAGCGCGCCTGTCTGGCGAGGCAGGGGACGCACGTAGGTCACTCCCGGGGCGAGTGCGGGCACGGCGGAGCGCCGCATCGGGGACAACGGGGGCGGTCCGTGGGCGAACGGATCGCGCCCGGCGACCAGATCGGCCACCCGACGGTTGTTGATGGCCGAGTGCGGATGTGGCGCCATCCGGGGGATCGACCCACCCGGCTCCCACGGCAGCGGGTCGGCGCCGGTCCCACCGACCCCACCGTCGTTCCAGCCCCCGTTCCCTTCGGACCCGGGGGCCGTCCCTCCCGGCAGCGCATCGGCGAATCCGTCGAGGCCGACCGCGCCGCCACTTCCCGACCCGCCACTCCCCCCGCCACCCGATCCACCGCCCCCCAGGCCACCGAGCAGGCTCCCCACGCCACCCGATCCACCGCCTCCACCGCCGGTGGCCGCCACCACGCCGATGGCGCCGACCGGTCCGGTGGCGAGGGATCCGGCCGCGGCGGCACGCAGTGCGACGTTGGCCAGTCCGGCGGTCGGTGCGGCGGCGAGGTGACGCGCCCGTTGGCTGACGCCCTCGAGGTGGCCGACGGCCCCGGCCTCGAGGAACGGGAGGAGCCGGAAGAGCGACCACGGGGCCAGGGCGGCGAGGAGCAGCAACGCGGCCCCGCCGAGCACCGAGGCGAAGCCGCCTCCGGACGACGCGGCGCCCGACGGTGTCGACCCGGTGCCGCCGGCCAGCGCACCGGCGGCCAGGCTCAGGACGGCGACGATCACGAGCTTGCCGAGCACCAGGGCCGCAAGGGTGTCGGCCAGGCGGCGGCTCCAGTGGGAGATGGCCGGCCACGCCAGTCCGGCCAGCGCCAGGGGGAGGAACAGCACCGCCACGTAGACGGCGGCGGCTCGCAGCAGCAGTTCCAGCCAGACCATCACGGCACCCGCCACCACGGCGATCCCACCCAGGAACAGCACGAACGACGGCGCGCCGGGCTGGCCGGAGGCCGCCACCGGGGTGAGGGCGGCGGCGACCGCGGTCATGAAGTGGCCGGCGTCGGATCCGCTCCCACCGGACACCGCGGCGCACATCGAGTCCGTCACCGACAGGCCGAGTTGGACGAGCGTCACGGCGACCGCGGTCAGCAGCACCGCCAGGGGGACGTTGACGAGCACCGAGCGGAGCAGCATCGACGCGCTCTGGCGGTAGAGCGCCTGGAGGACGCCCAGCAGGAGCAGCGGCACGATGACGACTCCGGCCAACGCGGCCATGGTCGCGTAGTGGGCCGTGAACCAGGGTGCGCCGAGGTCGACTGCGGTGGACGACGCCAGGACGGCACCGACCCGGCCGAGCAGCCACACCGCCCCGCTCGTCACCCAGCTGCTGACCGCGTCGAGCACGCTGCCGACGCCGAACCCGACAGCCGAACCGACGGCCGACCCCACCGCACCGGACACGCCACCGGCCACCGAGCAGGCCGCGCCCAGGGCGCCCGCCGCGGGGGTGCACACGGCGCCCGGCACCGACACCGCCGGAAGCGACAGCACCGACAGCGTGGCGTGCGGCAGCGCTTCGATCGGGAGGCGCGGGACGGCCGGCACTCAGTGCACGCCCTGTCCGGTCGAGAAGAAGAAGTTGACGATGGCCGGTCCCGCGCCGATCAGCAGGGCGGCGAAGCCGGAGACGAGTACCGCCTTCCGACCGCTGTACGACTGCTGGTAGTTCTGGCTGTGGGCTCCGAGCGCCCAGGCCGCGGCCCCGATCAGCAGGCCGACGAGCGACAGGGCGAGGGCCCAGCCGCCCAACCCGTCCGTGAGCTTCTGGAGCACCTGTCCGCCGGGCAGCTGGGACGGGTCCGGGGTCATCGAGACAGCCAGTTGCAGGACGTGTGGGAGCGGGATCACGGAGTCGGGGAGCATCCGCCCACCCTAGAGATCATTACATCCCATATCAATATGTTTCAGTATATTTCATGCTTTTCCAGTACACGATGTCGCCCCTGGTTCCCGGGTCGTCGTGGGCCTGCCACACTTGGAACCGTGAAGTCGTACGTGATCGGGTACATCGTCCTGGGGGTGCTGGCCGTGCTGGCGGTCGCCATCGCCTTCCAGACCGGCCGACGCCAGGGCCGGCGGAGCCTGCAGCAGCGCCTGACGGCCCTGTCCAACCGCCTGGGCGTGGAAGCTCCGGACGACGGGGGCATGGAGCCCGTGCTGAGCCATCTGGAGAAGGTGGCCGGGGACGCCGCCGAAGCCGTGACCGAGGCCAGTGCCGACGCCATCCGCCTCCGGCGGGCCCTCGACACCCTCACCCAGGGCGTGATCGTCTGCGACGAGAACGGCGAGGTCGCCTTCCGCAACGCCCGCGCCATCGCCCTGATGAACAACCGGCACGGTGACGCATTGGCCGCCCAGGCCGTCACCGAATTGCTCGAGAACGCCTGGCAGGAGGGGTCGGCCGAGCGGACGCTCGACCTCTACGGCCCACCCCGCCAGACGCTGGCCGTGCGCACCCGCCTCATCGACGACGGGCGCCGTCCCCTCGGGGTGATCGCCATCATCGAGGACGTGTCCGAGCGCCGCCGCCTCGAGGAGATCCGTCGTGACTTCGTGGCCAACGTCAGCCACGAGCTCAAGACGCCCATCGGCGCCCTGGGCCTGCTGGCCGAGACGCTGACCGTGGAGCCCGACCCGGAGGTGGCCCAACGCCTGGCCTCGCGTATCCACGCCGAGGCCTTCCGGGTCAGCCGCATCATCGACGACCTCCTCGACCTCAGCCGGATCGAGTCCGAGGAGACCCCGCCCCGCGAGCCGATCTACATCAACCTGGTCATGGCCGAAGCCGTGGAACGGGTCCGCAGCGCGGCCGAGCAGCGCAACATCACGATCGAACTTGACGAGCCGGACCCGCCCGTCCACGTGGTGGGCGACCGCCGCCAGCTCGTCTCGGCGATCCACAGCATCCTCGAGAACGCCGTGACCTTCTCCTACGAGGACGCCTCCGTGACGGTGTCGGCCACGCAGGCCGACGGCGAGATCCGGATCTCGGTGGCCGACACCGGTGTGGGCATCCCCACCCGCGACCTCGAGCGGATCTTCGAGCGCTTCTACCGGGTGGACCACGGTCGCAGCCGCTCCACCGGCGGCACCGGCCTGGGCCTCTCCATCGTCCGCCACGTGGCCAGCAACCACCAGGGCCGGGTCGAGGTGGACTCACGCGAGGGGGAGGGCTCGACGTTCACGCTCGTCCTGCCGAACCCGCCCGAATACACCGCCTGACCGAGGGGACCGTCGCACAGTGGCCAAGACACGGCAGTTGGGTAAGAGTGGCGGCGTGACGAAGACGGACGGCGGCAAGGCGGCCCTCGAGGTCCCCACCCAGACCCGGGTGCTGTTGGCCGAGGACGACGAGTCGTTCGTCGACGCCCTGGTGATCGGCCTGGCCCGCGAGGGCTTCGCCGTCACGGTGGCCACCGACGGCCCCGAGGCGCTCCGACTGTTCGCGGAGGTGGAGCCGGACCTGGTCCTCCTCGACCTCATGCTCCCCCGGCTGTCGGGCATCGACGTGTGCCGGTCGATCCGGGCCCACTCGACCGTCCCGATCATCATGGTCACGGCCAAGGGCACCGAGATCGACACCGTGGTCGGCCTCGAGGTCGGCGCCGACGACTACGTCACCAAGCCCTACCGGCTGCGCGAACTGGTGGCCCGGATGCGGGCGGTCCTCCGGCGCACTCCCGGGGAGAACGGATCGACGGACGCCGGAGCACCGGCGGAGGGAGCGGACGACCTGGCGGCGACGTCGGGTTCGCGAGCGGAGCGCCGCCCCGAGCCGGGCTCGGTGCTCGAGGCCGGCGGCATCCAGGTCGACGTCGACCGCCACCTGGTCTTCATCCGGGGCGAGGAGGTCCACCTCCGTCGCAAGGAGTTCGAGCTGCTGAGCCTCCTGATGGAGAACGCCGGGCGGCTCCTGACCCGCGACGTGCTCATCGACCGCATCTGGGGCTCCGACTACTTCGGCGACACCAAGACGCTCGACGTCCACATCAAGCGTCTGCGGACCCACATCGAGGAGGACCCCTCCAACCCGCGGCTGATCACCACGATCCGGGGTGTCGGCTACCGCTTCGACGAGCCTCGCGACTGACGCACGGCGACTGGCGCAGGCGACTGACGCAGGGCGACTGGCGCAGGGCGACTGACGCCCCGCCCGTTCAGCCGGCGGCCGGGATGACCGTCTCGCCCCGGAGGTAGGGGGCGAGCGCCTCCGGCAGGACGACCGAGCCGTCGGCCTGTCGACCGGTCTCCACCAGCGCCGCCCAGATGCGGGCCCAGGCCAGCGCCGAGCCGTTGAGGGTGTGGACGAAGGCCGGCGTGCCGCCGCCCTCGGGCCGGTAGCGGATGTTGGCCCGCCGGGCCTGGTAGTCGGTGCACCAACTGACCGACGACACCTCGAGCCACATGTCGACACCGGGCGAGTAGACCTCGAGGTCGAACGTACGGGCCGCCGAGTTGCCGATGTCGCCCGTGCAGAGGTCGAGCACCCGGTACTGCAGGCCCAGCTGGCGCAGCAGCGCCTCGGCGCGGGCCACCATCGACTCGAGCTGCGCCGGGGCCTGCCCGGGGGTCGAGTAGGCGAAGAGCTCGACCTTGTCGAACTCGTGGACCCGCAGCAGGCCACGCGTGTCCCGTCCGGCCGCACCGGCCTCACGGCGGTAGCAGGCGGTGCCGGCGGTCAGCTTGAGGGGCAGGTCGGCCTCCTCCAGGACGTCGCCCCGCCACATCGACGTGAGCGGGACCTCGGCCGTCGGGATCGCCCACAGGTCGTCGCGCTCCAGGTGGTAGGCCTCCTCCTCGAACTTCGGCAGGTGGCCGGTCGAGACCATCGTGCCGGTCAGCACCAGCGTCGGCGGCCGGACCTCCTCGAACTCGTCGGAATGGCTGTCGAGTGCGAAGGAGCTGAGGGCCCGCAGCAGTCGGGCCCCGAAGCCGCGGTAGAGGGGGAACATCGAGCCGGACAGCTTGGCCCCGCGCTCCATGTCGAGCAGTCCGAGTTCGGCACCGATCTGCCAGTGGGGCACCCGCTGGGCCTCGGAGTAGACCGGCGCCACGTCGGGCCACGACCGGGCCATCACGTTGTCGTCCTCGCCCACGCCGTCCGGCGCGTCCGGGGCCGGCAGGTTGGGCAGGTAGAGCAGCGCCTGGCGGACCTCCTCCTGGGCGGCCTCCGCCACGGTGTTGAGCCGACGCTCCTCGTCCCCCGCAGCCCGGCTCTCGTCGGCCAGCTGCTCGGCCCGCGCCGTGTCACCCGACTTCCGGGCCTCGCCCACCTGCTTGGACAGCGCCTTGACCGTCGCCCGCACCTCGTCGCGGGTGCCGATCGCGGTGCGCGCCGCCTGGTCCATGGCGGCCAGGCGGTCGATGTCGGCGGGGTCGACACCCCGTCGCGCCAGGGCGGCCTTGACCGCGTCGATGTCGTCTCTCACCAGTCGGATATCGATCATGTCGGCACAACGGTAGCGTGACCGTCCGTGGACCACGCCGACGCACCCCACCAGGCGGACGCGCCTGCGCCCGCGGTCGAGTGCGACGCCGTGGTGATCCGCTACGGCACCACCACGGCGGTCGACCGACTCTCCTTCGCGGCGCACCGCGGCGAGGTGCTGGCCCTGCTCGGGCCCAACGGCGCCGGCAAGACCAGCACCGTCGAGGCGCTCGAGGGCTACCGGCCGGTGACGTCGGGCACCGTGCGGGTGCTCGGGCTCGACCCGGGTCGGGACCATGCGGCGCTGGTGCCCCGGATCGGCGTGATGCTGCAGAGGGGTGGCGTCTACCCGATGCTCGGGCCCACCCAGGTGCTCCGCCTCTTCGCCGCCTACTACGACGACCCCGAGGACCCCGACGCCCTGCTGGACCAGGTCGGGCTGACCCACGTCGGGCGGACGCCCTGGCGCCGGCTGTCCGGGGGCGAGCAGCAGCGCCTCTCCCTCGCCCTGGCCCTCGTCGGCCGACCCGAGGTCCTCTTCCTCGACGAGCCGACCGCCGGCGTCGACCCCGAGGGTCGCATCGTGGTCCGGGACCTCATCGCCGCCCAGCGGGACAAGGGGCTGTGCGTCCTGCTCACCACCCACGAACTGGGCGAGGCCGAGCGCCTGGCCGACCGGGTCGTCATCGTCGACCGGGGCCGGCTCCTGGCCGAAGGGTCACCCGCCGAGCTGGCCTCGGGCACGGCGGACGGGTCGGTCCGCTTCTCCACCGACCCCGGCATCGACACGGCCGCCCTGGCCACCGCCGTCGGCCCGGGCGCCTCGGTCACCGAGGAGCGCCCCGGTGCCTACCGCCTCCGCCTGCCCGCCGGAACCGACACGCCGCCGGTCGTGGCCGCACTCGCCGGCTGGCTGGCCGAGCGCAACCTCTCGCTCGGCGACCTGCGCACCGGGCAGTCGCTGGAGGAGGCCTACCTGGCCATCACCGGGGCCCGGTCCGACCCTGCGGCGGACGCCGAGCCGACGGGTGGGCGGCGGCGTCGATCCCGTGGGCGTGCCGGCCGGGGGACCCGCTGATGCGCCCGCTCGCCGCCCAGCTCCGGGCCGAGCTCACCATGCTGTTCACCAACGGGGAGACCCTCTTCCTCACCCTCGGGATCCCGGTGGTGTTCCTGCTCTTCTTCAGTGCCGTCCACGTGCTGCCGACCGGCACCCGGCACCCGGTCGACTTCCTGGTTCCCGGCATCCTGGCCCTGGCCGTCATGTCGACCTCCATGACCGCACTGTCCATCGGGACCGGCTTCGAGCGCGGCTACGGCGTGCTCAAGCGGCTCGGCTCCACCCCGCTCGGCCGGCCCCGGCTGCTGGCGGCCAAGATCATCGCCGTCATCGCCGTGGAGATCCTGCAGGCCGGCGTGCTGGTGGCCGTCGGCTACCTCCTGGGGTGGAACCCGGGCGGCCCCGGAGGGTCGGGTGCCTGTGTCGGCCAGGCGCTGCTGGCCATGGTCCTCGGCACGGTGGCGTTCGGGGGGATCGGCCTCGTCCTGGCCGGCACCCTCAAGCCCCTCGTGAACCTGGCCGTGGTCAACGCCCTGTTCGTGGTGCTGCTCCTGCTCGGGGGGATGCTCATCCCACTCGCCAAGCTCCCGACCTGGCTGGCCGACCTGTCGCGCCTGCTGCCGGCGGCCGCCCTGGCCCAGGCCCTGCACGGCACCCTCGGGCACGGTACGTCCGTGGCCGCCCGGGACTGGATCGTGCTCGTCGTCTGGGCCGTCGGCGCGCCGGTGGTGGCCGGCCTCACCTTCCGCTGGGAGTAGCCCCGGCGGCGCCGGCCGGCGGTCAGGTGCCGCCCACGAGCTTGTGGATCCAGCTGTCGAGCTGGGCCGGGGACACCGGGCCGATGACGTGGGCCACGACCGTGCCCGATTCGTCGATGAAGAACGTGTTCGGCTCGGCGTCGAGGCCGTAGAGGCCGGCCGTGACCCGCAGGGTCGAGTCCTGGGCGACCGGGTAGGTGATGCCGGACTGCGTGATGAACGGGAGCGCGTTGGCCGGTGGGTCGGCGGCGTCCACCCCGACGAATTGCAGGACGGACCCCTTGGCCTCCTCGGCCCGGGCCGCGGCGGCCAGCATCGGGGTCTCGGTGCGACAGGGGGTGCACCACGAGGCGAAGAAGTTCAGGACCACCGGGTGGTGACGGTCGACGCCGAGCCCGTGGAGGTCCACCGGCACCCCACCCGTGACCGACGGGAGGACGAAGTTCGGGGCCGCCGAACCGACCGGCACGACGCCGCCCGTACCCGACGTGCTGTTGGAGCTGGTGCCGAGCCCCACGAACAGGAAGACGGCGAGGGCGGCGGCCAGGACCAGGCCGATGAGGAAGGCCCGCAGCCGGCGGGGCCGACGGGGCGGGGGCACCGGGACGGTCACCGTGGGGACAGGATGTCCTGGCCCGTCGGACGCCCCGGTCGCCCCGGGGTCGGACGCCCCGGTCAATGCTGGACGAAGACGTCGACCGCCATGATGACGAACAGGAGCGTCAGGTACGTGATCGAGTAGCTGAACAGCTGCATCGACGCCTTGGGCGTGGCGCGCACCCACATCCGGGCGGCCATGGCGATGAAGCCGATCCCCAGCACGGCGGCGGACACCACGTAGAGCAGGCCGAGGTGGGCCACGGGAGCGAGCGCCAGGCTCAGGCCGACCATGATCACCGTGTAGACCATGATCTCGACGGCGGTCCGGCGGAACGTCGCCACCACCGGCATCATCGGCACGTGGGCGGCCTCGTAGTCGTCCTTGTACTTGAAGGCCAGGGCCCAGAAGTGGGGCGGGGTCCACATGAAGATGACGCCGAACAGGACCACCGGCGCCCAGGCCAGCGAGTTGGTGACGGCGGCCCAGCCCACCAGGACGGGCATGGCCCCGGCGGCGCCGCCGATCACGATGTTCTGCTTGCTCGTCCGCTTCAGCCACAGCGTGTAGATGAAGACGTAGAAGAGTGTGGCCGACACGGCCAGGACGGCCGACAGCAGGTTGACCCAGACCCACAGCTCGACGAAGGCGACGACCTCGAGGGTGATGGCGAAGACCAGGGCGTGGCTGGGGGCGATGACCCCGGTCACCAGGGGACGCTTGGCCGTCCGGTGCATGAGCTTGTCGATGTCCCGGTCGACGTACATGTTGATGGCGTTGGCACCCCCGGCCGCCAGGGCGCCCCCGACCAGGGTGGCGATCATGAGCCAGACTCCGGGGAGGCCGCCCTTGGCCAGGATCATCGTCGGCAGCGTGGTGATGAGGAGCAGCTCGATGATGCGAGGTTTGGTGAGCGCCACATAGGCGCCCACGCGCGCGAGCAGCGAGACACGGGCCGGCAGGGCCACGGCGGAGACGGACATCGCCGATCAGACTACTCCCAACCCCCGGATGCGGCCTGTCCGGCCGCCGGCACCCGGGCTGCAGTCTGGGACCCGACCAGGTGGGACGGTACGATCGGTGCGGTGCCCTCCTACACGCCCAGCCCCCGGGCCTTCGTCCTCCTGTGCCGGATCTCCCTGGCCACCATCATCCTGAACGTGGCCACCGGGGCCGCGGTCCGGCTGTCGGACTCCGGCCTCGGCTGCCCCGACTGGCCCACCTGCGCCCACCAGCGGCTGACGCCACCGCTCTCGCTCCACCCGGTCATCGAGTTCGGCAACCGCATGGTGGTCACCGTGCTGATCATCTCCTGCGCGGTGACCTGGGTGGCTTCGATGATGCGCCGGCCCGTCCGCCGGGACCTCCGCTGGCTGTCCGGCGGCCTGCTCATCGGCATCCTCGGGGAGGCCGTCCTCGGGGCCGTGGTCGTCTACTCCCACCTCAACGCCTACGTGGTCATGACCCACTTCATGGTCGGCATCGCCCTGCTGGCCGTGTCGGTGGAGCTCTGCCTGCGGTCCACCCACGGTCCGGGACGGGGCTCCCCGGCGGTGACCCGCCGGGTCCTGCGCCTGACCCGGGTGTACCTGGTCCTGCTGATCGTGGCCGTGGCCGCCGGCACCGCCACCACCGGTGCCGGCCCGCACGCCGGCGGCAAGGGGGCCAAGCGGGTGCCCATCGGCCTGTCGGACATGACCCGCATCCACGCCGAGCTGGTGTGGGCCACGGCCATCGTGCTGCTGGTCATCCTCTACACGTTGTGGAAGTCCGACGCCCCGGCCCGGATCCAGGAGTCGGGTCGGATCCTGCTCGGGGCCATGGTCGTCCAGGGGGTGATCGGCTACACGCAGTACTTCACGCGGCTTCCGGCCGTCCTGGTCGGCATCCACGTGATCGGAGCGACGATCGTGGTGTCGGTCGCCCTGTGGTTCCATCACGGGCTTTCGGACCACCGGCCCGAGGTGGTCGACGGACGTGTGACCGAACCGTCCGGTGCCGTCGAAACGGCTCCCCCGGGGCCCGCCGAGCCGGTGCGTGCTCCGGCATGAGGCTGCCGACCCGTCGCCGACGGGACGGGGTCCCGGAGGTGCCGTCCGCCGTCATGCCGCCCGAGACGGTGCCGGTGGGCGACATCGAGACCATCGTCGACCAGGACACCACCGAGGACCGGCCCTGGCTGGTGATCGTGTGGAACGACCCCATCAACCTGATGTCCTTCGTGACCTTCGTGCTCCAGAAGCTGTTCGGCTACTCGAAGGAGAAGGCCACCGCGCTGATGCTCGACATCCACCACAAGGGCCGGGCCGTGGTCTCCTCGGGGACCCGCGAGCGGGCCGAGCTCGACGTCTACCGTCTCCACGAACACGGCCTGTGGGCGACGATGGAGCAGTCCGGGTGACCCCGACCCCGTACCCCCTAGGGGCCGGCACGCCGTGAGCTCGCCCATCAAGCGCCGCCGCGACGGCCGCTACGTGATCCGCCTCGACGCCAACGCCCGGGTGGTGCTGGCCAACCTGGCCGCCCAGCTGCCCGAAGCGCTCGACTCGCGTGACCCGATGGTCCGCCGCCTCTTCCCGCCCGCCTACACGGCCGAGGACCAGACGGCGGCCGAACGCGACTACCGGGAGCTGGTCGACACCGCCCTGACCAATCACCACCGGAGCTCGCTCGAGACCCTGGTCGCCACGTCCGAATCCGACTCGCTGAGCGAGGAGGAGTTCATGGCCTGGCTGGACGCCGTCGGGTCCCTCCGCCTCGTCCTCGGCACCCGCCTCGACGTCCACGAGGACATGGAGGCCCCCGATCCCCAGGACCCGCAGGCCGCCGAATACGGCCTGTTCGTGTTCCTGGGCGAGCTCCAATATCTGATGGTCGAACTCCTGGCCGCCGATCTGCCCGACGAGGGTCGCCCCGAAGGCGCCCTCTGATCCCTCTGCTAAAGTCCGTAAGCCCTATACGGGAGCGAGCCCCCATCGTCTAGCGGCCGAGGACGCCGCCCTTTCAAGGCGGTAACACGGGTTCGAATCCCGTTGGGGGTGCTTCACACCCCAGCGTGCAACAGCTGGTTGGGGACCTGTGGTGCAGTTTGGAGTGCACGCCGCCCTGTCAAGGCGGAGGTCGCGGGTTCAAATCCCGTCAGGTCCGCCACTCCGGCGTCCTTCGGGACCCGGGGCGAGGTCGGGTAGCTCAGTTGGTAGAGCGCGCGCCTGAAAAGCGTGAGGTCACCGGATCGACGCCGGTCCCGACCACCGGGAAGTGCCAGTTCAGAGTGCCGCACGTGCTCGTCGGTGCGACGCGGGCCTTCGGTCCGTGCCCAATCCGTGCCCAATCCGTGCCTGGAATGCTGGGTCGACGTCGGCGAGAACGCCCGCGACCGTCCGAGCTGGTCATCCCCAGAGGAAGACACCGACCAGGCGTCAGGTGGAAGTGCCGTCCGGTCCACCGGAGCCTGGCACCGGTTCCGACCGGGCTCCGCTGGGCTGTCGACCGCTGCCTGGTTGAATCCGGCGTGACCCTGCGGTAGCGGCCAGCCGATTCGGGTTGCTCAGTCGGTTCGCGCCACCTCGGGGCCGGTCATCCGACTGAGGAGCGGGAAGGTCGAGGCGATGATCGCGAGTGACGCCGCCAGACCGAAGACGACCGTCGCCCAGTAGGCGATGCCGGGCACCCGGAACGCGAAGTCGAGTTGCGACCGCAGCAACAGGGCGGCGGCGAGCAGACCGACCACGATCGACACGGATGCGACCAGGAGCAGTGGCAGTGCGCTCTCGAGTGCGACCACGCGGCGCAACACCGCGGTGGGGACACCCGTGAGGCGGAGCAGGCTGAGCGGGCGCCTGCGCTCGCTCAGCCCGGCTGCGATGTTCACCGCGAGACTGCATGCGGCAACGATCAAACTGGCCACGACGACGACCTGGGTCAGGTTCCGGATCATCGCCAGTAGTCGCAGTTGACTCGGACCGATCGCATCCACGACCACCGGCGGTCCCTGGAACGGGAACGCCTGCACGAGCGAGGTTCGTGCCCGCTCGAGGGCACTCGGAGAGCCGTCCGTAGCGAGTACCACCGCCTCGACAGGAAGGCCCGCGATGCTCGCCGCCGACAGGCCGGCGGACGGCCAGACGGTCAGGGCCGGCGACTTGGCGGCCTCGTTCTGACCGAGGAAGAAGCCGATGGCGGCCACATCCGCCCCGGGTGCGCACGTCCCGATGGCTGGGATCTTCGCCAGAGCGTGACACGAAACCACCCCGACGCCGTTCATCCGGTCCGCAGGAGAGGGGTCTACGTGGATCAGCGCCACGGTGCGCACCCCCGGCACACCCTCGAGCTCAGCCTGCAGACCAGCCGGGACGGAGCGAACCGAGTTGGATGTGTCACACGACGTCGTGAGGCCGCAGAACTGAGCCGCGACGGTATCGGCCGACCGTGAGCCGCCGACCTGGGCGGTCGACGCCACGATCGAGCCCAGCGCCCCGATGGCGGCACTGGTGACGAAGAGCGCGAGCACGAGACCACTGATGGAGCGGAAGGCTGCTCGAGGATTGTCGAGGAGGCGGCGGCCGGCGATCAGGGTGGCGGGTCGATTCGCCCGTGCCGTCATGAGTCGAGAGCCCATCTTCGTCAACCACGGCCCGGCCAGCATCAGCCCGACCAGGATGAGGAGCAGGCCGCCGACGAGCTCCACCAGCTGGCTGCCATTGCCCTGCGGCTTGCCGGTGACCGCGAAGTACGCCAGCAATGCCACACCGGCGACGAGCGGAACCGTCCGCATCGCGCCGGGGGGTGGGGACGCGACGCGCCGGGTCACACCCAGCGGCGAGATCCGGACACGGCGGAGTCCGACGCGAGCGGAGGCGACCGCGGCGATCGGGATGCCGATGACGACGAGGAGCACGTCAGTCCCCGTGAGGGAGAGGTCATCGGGAGCGAGCGGCGCCCCCGTGAACTGGACGTGTGCCAACAGAAGCCGGAGCACGAGGTAGATGGCGAAACCGACAGCGACTCCTGCGACAGCGGCCAACGACGACTCCACCGCCGCGATCACCGAGACCTGGTGCGGTGTGGCGCCGACCAGGCGCATGGCGGCAAAGCGCTCCTCCCGCCTCGCCGCAGACAGTCGGCTGGCGGTGGCGATCAAGATGAGCATCGGCACGAAGAGGATGACGGCAGCCCCGGCCAGGATCCACTGGAGGATGGGTCCGCTCCCACTCCCGCTGTTGCTCTGGCAGCTGAAGCAGTTGGCCAGGGTCTGCTGGATGCCTCGAACCTCCACGGCCCCGGGGACCCGAGACAGCTGGTGGGCGTCGTGACCGATGACGATGACCAGCGAATCCGGGGACGGCAGGGCGGCAGCTCCAATGGTCCCGACCTGGCGCCCCGGGAACCGGTCAGCCAGCTCGCTCGCCGGCACGGATTCCAGGAGTCTGGTGAGCGCCGGCGACGCGTAATACTCGCCGGCGCCGGGAACCGTGTGGACTCCGGGAGGGACCGGTGCGTTCGGTCCCACGGCGGCAACATCGACACGGTCGATGGCCTGGCTGCCGTACTGATCGACGGAGTAGAGCCACCACAGCGGGTCGGCGGTCGATCCCCCTGACGTCGATGCGGCAGTCTGCGCCGACGTGTCCAGCCACGCACCACGATCGGCCTGGGCATGCAGGCCATTGACCCCGGCCAGGGCGCAGAGGAGCAGACCGACGCCGAGCGCCACGGCGGCTGCGGTCACGGCCACACGCACCAGCGCTTCACGTCCGCTGCACACGCTGAGGCGTAGCCCGAGCCGGATCATCGGGTGGCCGAAGCCGTCGAGGACACGAGCCCGTCGCGCACGACGACCTCCCGGTCGGCATACGCGGCGACCCGTGCTTCATGCGTGACGATGATCACCGTCGTCCCCTGGTCACGCGCGGCACGGGTCAGCAGGTCCATGACCACTTCACCATTGAGTGAGTCGAGGGACCCGGTGGGCTCGTCCGCGAAGAGCACGTCGGGTTGGGCGACGAGACCCCGGGCCAGGGCGACACGCTGGGCCTGGCCGCCGGACATCTCACCCGTACGGTGGCGCTCCATGCCTTCGAGGCCGAGGCGCTCGAACCAGTCCCGGGCCGAGGCGAGGGCCTGCGCGCGCTGCATGCCACCGAGCAACAGGGGCAGTGCGACGTTCTCCTCGGCGGTCAACTCCGGTACGAGCTGGCCGAACTGGAACACGAAGCCGAAACGGTCACGCCGCAGCTTGGAGCGCTCCTTCTCACTCCGGTCATCGAGGCGCCGGCCGTCGAATCGCACGACGCCGGCGTCGGGGGTGAGGATGCCGGCGAGGCAGTAGAGCAACGTGGACTTGCCGGAGCCACTCGGCCCCATGACGGCGAGGACCTCGCCCCGCTCCACCGAGAGGTTCGCCCCCCGCAGCGCCGGGGTCTCGCCGAAGGAGAGCACCAACCCCTGAGCCTCGAGGATGACGCCACCGGCCTCGACGCCCGAAGGCGCGCTGACGATGGTCATGCCCGCACCTCGCCGGCCAGCGCGGCGAGTCGTGCCGCGGTGATCTCGATCCACCGCAGATCGGCATCGAGGTGGAAGAGCCCGTGATCGGCGAGTAGGGCGTCGACGAGGTCGCCCCGCTGCTTGAGCTCGGTGAGCTCACGCATCCGGCGGAGGTGGGCGGTGCGCTGCGCGTCGAGGTACGCCTCCGCCGGTCGACCGAGCATGAGGGAGAGCACGACTTTCACGAACAGGTCCGTCTGGAGGTGAGGCTCGGCCGGAACGGGTTCCGAGAGCCAGACCTCGATCTCGTCCCTGCCGCGCTCGGTGATGCGGTAGCGCTTGCGGTCCGGGCCGGCCCCGGGTTCGGTCTCCCCGGTGACGGCCTTCCCGTCCCGAGCCAGGCGGGCGAGGGTGGCGTACACCTGACCGTACGGAAGTGGCCGACCACGCCCAAAGAACGTGTCGTAGTCGCGCTTCAGGTCGTAGCCGTGGCTCGGTTCACGATCGAGGAGCCCGAGTAGGGCCATGGGGACGCTCATACCTGCGAGCATACACTGAGTGTATACATAGAGCAAGTAGCTCTCAGCTCCCTCGGACCGTGGGGTGCCCGTTTGGAATTGACGGAGAGCACCGCCGAGGGACCTCTCCCGGTGAGGAGAGCCACCCGGTCGACGGTCGGATCCATCCCGGTCTGAACCCCAGCACTCCAGCCCGTGTCGTGGGAATCACGCGTCGGTGCCGCGCTCCCGGGACACAGACGCCCGGGAACCCCCGGGGTGCGAGCCTGCTGGATCCGGTCGGCCACGCGCCGGACGACCTGGGCCCTGGACCGTCCCTCCCGGTTGACGTGGCTAACAGCGTTAGCTATAGTGGCTAACACTGTTAGCCTCAGACCATCGGAGGTCACGATGAACCACGCGAGTCCAGACCGCTACCGCAAGCCCGGCTGGTTCACCCAGCACATCTTCAACAGGGCCGTCTCGCTGCTCACGCGAGCCGGGATCAGCGTGTGGGGCAGCCGGGTCCTCGAGGTGCCCGGGCGTACCTCTGGCGAGCCGCGACGGGTGCCGGTGAATCTGCTGACGCTCGACGACCACCAGTACCTCGTCTCGGCACGGGGCACCGGTCAGTGGGTCCGCAACGTCCGGGCTGCCGACGGCCGGCTGGACCTGCTCCTCGGTCGCACCCGCCGGCAGTGGGTGGCCACCGAGCTGACCGACGAGGAGAAGCCTGCAGTGCTGCGCGCCTACCTGAGCCGATGGAAGGCGGAGGTCGGCGTGTTCTTCGAAGGTGTCTCCGCGGACTCCTCCGATGACGAGCTCCGAGCGGCGGGGCCCAACCACCCGGTCTTTCTCCTCCGTCCGGCGTGAGGACCGATGCTGCGCACGCCGCCGCTCCCCGACCCACGCCCCGGGAACGCACTGCCCGGGCTCGCCGGATCATCGACGCAGCTCGTGTGCTGCTCGAGGCGGTCGGCAGTGAGGGGCTGACCATGCGACGACTGGCGGACGAGCTCGGGATTCGGGCGCCGTCGCTGTACAAGCACATCGACGGGCGGCCGGCGCTCGAGCTGGCATTGGTCGAGATCGCCCTCGACGAGACCGGGCTGGCCATGCACGCTGCGGTGGAGGGATCGGACGGAGATCCGGTGCGTGACCTGCTCGGTGCGTACCGGACCCTGGGCCTGGCCAATCCCGAGCTGTACCGGCTGATCACCGCCGGCTCATTCCCCCGCGCCGGGCTGCTCCCCGGTCTGGAGGCGTGGGCCGGTGAGCCGTTCTTCCTGGCGGTGGGCGAGCCCTACCTGGCCCAAGCACTCTGGTCCTTCGCCCACGGAACGCTCATCCTCGAGCTCGACCACCGGTTCCTCGACGGGTCGGACCTCGACCAGACCTGGCACGCCGGCACCGAGGCGTTCGACGCCGCACGACTCGCCCAGTGCGGCGCGCCGACCGGGTGAACTCGTGTCCATCCGGGATGGCCCCGACCCGATCTCAGTTCTGGTTGCTCTGATCGTCGTTGCCGTTGTCGCCGTTGCCCTGATTGCCGGCGTTGCTCTGGTTGTCGTTGCCGTTGCCGTTGC
>Ga0182016_10003560_pt1 | contig 17728 bp, 15 predicted proteins | sample 712S2MmetaG_FD_120491 | JGI IMG/M metagenome (GOLD analysis project Ga0182016, IMG submission 120491) | Permafrost microbial communities from Stordalen Mire, Sweden - 712S2M metaG | ecosystem: Environmental > Terrestrial > Soil > Wetlands > Permafrost | place: Sweden: Stordalen | collected...
GCCTGCCGGCAGAAATCAACGTCTATAAAGCTTTCGCCAGTCATTGTTTTCCTTCGGCTCGTCCGGCTTCGGCGGCGAAAACGATTCGATGATCGAGTTCAGCGTGATCTCCGCGTCGGCGGCATTTTCGCCGAGCAGGTAGGCGATCTGCTGCGTCGTTGCGATTTGTTTCTGAATGACTTCGCGCGCCCGGCGGATGACTTGCTCTTTCTGCACCGCCGGCTCCGTGATGTCCTGAAGAATGCCGCCGACAAGGCTGTGCTTCTCGATGCTGAAAATGGTCGCGTGCAAAATCGTGTTCTGAAACCGCAGGTCGCGGTCGAGAATATCCTCGCCAGTTTTCAACACGTTGTGAAACAGGCTGGCGAATGGCATTACCTCGGCCAGCGCGATGCCTTCAATCGAAACCGCGCCGTCGCCGCCGGCCATCTTCTCCGGCGCAAACAGATTGACAAACGCGGCGTTGAACTCGATGACGCGCATCGCATCGTTCACGATCACCACCGCTGACGGCATTTTCTGGATGAGCGCATTGGCCTTCTTGTGCGCGAGCTGGCGCATGTAGGTCACGCACATCGCGCGTTCGGCTTTCTGGCCGAGCAGGGCGATGCCGAATTCGCGGCACGAATCGTAGCCGCAGCCGCCGCAGTTCAATTCGTCGTCCGGCGAAAATTTTCCCACGTTGCGTAGCGCCTCGCGGATTTGCGAATCGGGATAACGCACCACTGCCGCCGGTGCGACGGAAAAATCCGCCGTGATTTCCAAAGTCGCCGGGCGCGGAAAAATAACGCCATTCGGCGCGACTGACCGCAAAACCAAGTGGCGCTTCATCACCGTCGCATCACGCCGTTGCACCTTTGGGCCGTTCACGCAGCCGCCTTCGCACGCGAGCAGTTCGAGAAAAAGGCCGTTGTCAGGCTTCATTTCCTCGATACCGTCGAGCGCCTTCTTGATTGCGCCGATGCCCGAAAACGCCATGAGCGAACAGTCGTTGACCGCGCAGGTGGATTTCATGCCGGCGATCATGCCGCCATCCACGGGATACCACGCGCCTTCCGCCGAGTGTTCGGGGACAAACCGTAGCTGCGACGCCTCGTCGCAGAGAGTGTTGGCGACACCTCCTTCGCCAGTTTTGGAACCAGCGCCGAGGGCAGTCCTGGCACCCTGCTGCGACGGGGCGTCGCAGCTATCAAGCGTGATTTTCTCCTGCTCCAGCCAGCGCCGCAAATCCTCAAACGTCAGCACCACATCCAGCAGTTCCGGATGCTGCGCCGCCTCGATTTTCTTGGCGATGCACGGGCCGATGAATACGATGCCGATGTCCGTGCCAAAAGTTTGCCGCAGCAGTTTGCAATGCGTCAGCAGCGGCGAAAGCAAACCCGTGAGCAGCGCCGTGCCGCCCGCGCGGTGCTTTTGCAGATAAGCCACCACCGTCGGACACGCCGAGGAAACCAGCACGCGCTCCGGATTTTTCCGCAGCAACGCCGCCGCCTGCGCCGAAACCTGCTGCGCGCCCAGTGCCGTTTCCGACACGCCGGCAAAGCCGAGTTTTTTCAGCGCACCGATCATCTGCGCCGGTTTCACGCCGGGAAATTCGGTGACGAACGACGGCGCGAGCGAAACGAAAACTGATTTTTTCCGCGTAAGCAACTGCCGTGCATTCGCGAGATCGTCGCGGACTTTTTTTGCGCCGTTCGGACAGACCTCGACGCAGTGGCCGCAAACGATGCAGAGTTCCGGCACCACCGACGCGTAGCCACCCTCGACCTTGATCGCCTTCACCGGGCAGTTGCGGACGCATTTGTAGCAGTCCTGGCACTCGCGCTTCTCGGTAAAAATGGGATTCAAGTAGTTCACGGCTTCGGCACAAAATGATTGAGCAGGCCGACGATGACGATGGGATCAACCTCGTGATACATCTTGCCGTTGATGGTGACGTTCGGCCCCGACTTGCACTGCCCTTCGCAAAGATGGCCGCTCAACTCGATCGCCGGCGGCAGGTTTTGCGTCTTCAAGAAATCCTGAACGACTTCGATGTTGCGGCTGTTCCCGCGCGAAAAGCAGGAACTGCCCATGCAAATCGTGATGCTGGCGGCGGGAATTTCAGGCATGGCAAAACTCCTTTTCCACCGGCACCGCCGGCGTCATTTCACGATCGCGCCGTCCGCCCGCGCCGCTGCCGATGTGCCGGCCAATCGCGCGAATCCTCATGCTCAAACAACTGTTGCACGCGTCGCCAGTCTCGCTGATGCACGCCTTCGCCGGATAAATCTCGTAAAGCCGGCGGTATTTCAACGGCGTCAGGTTCGGCATGAACACATTTGCGCCGCGCTGTAGGCCCAGTTCGCGGCCGTTCTTTTTGTTGATCGTCGCCAGCGCCGTCGTCGCCGGAATGTTCGCGTCGGGTCGCACCAACCGCGTCAATGCGACGGTTTTATAAACCATCAGCTCGGTATTCGGCACCTGTTCACCATTTACCGACGGAAAGAATCTCATGCCGTTTCCCAGCGGCGTCGCCGGATGCGGAATGAACGGCCCGATGCCGATCATGTCCAGGTCGAGTTCGCGGAAGAGCGCGATGTCGTTCGCCAGGCTGGCGTAAGTCTGTCCGGGAATACCGACCATGACGCCACTGCCGACTTCATAGCCGATCTTTTTCAACTGCCGCAAAATAGCGAGGCGGTCGCACGCGCGATTACCCAGCGGCGGATGAATCTCCTCAAACAGGTTGCGATCCGAGGTTTCAAACCGCAGCAGGTAACGGTCCGCACCCGCCGCGCGCCACGCCAGCAATTCCTTCTCCGTGCGCTCGCCGAGGCTCAACGTCACCGCGAGCGGTGTTTCATTATTGATCCGCCGGATGATGTCCGTCATCCAGCTTGTCGTGATGCCGTAATCCTCGCCGCCTTGCAGCACGACCGTGCCATAGCCAAATTTTACGGCCTGTTTCGCGGCCTCCACGATTTCGTCGGCCAGCATCCGGTAGCGCGCGAGATTGACGTTGCCGGCGCGCAAACCGCAATACATGCACTGCCGCGTGCAGAAATTGGAAATCTCCACCAGCCCGCGCAAATGCACGGCGTCGCCAACGTGCGCCCGGCGCGTTTCGTCGGCGCGCTGCCACAAATTCTTCAGCCGCTCCGCTTCCGTCTCGCGCAGCCAGTTCAATATTTCATTTTTGTCCATCGCCAGGCTCATGCTGTCCGCACCTTTCTTTCCGCACTCCGAAAAAATTCCAGCGCCGCCGGGAACGGCTGCAACGCGCGCTCAAAAATTCCCAGGCTGTAGGCGATGGTCAGACCGTAGTTCGTGATCGGCACGCCCGCCTGCTGGCATTTCAAAATGCGGCTTAACATCTCGCGCCGGTTCCACATGCACGCGCCGCAGTGGATGACCAGTTTGTAATCGGCCAGATCCTCCGGAAAATCGCGGCCCTGCAGGTTTTCAAAATTCAGCTTCGCGCCGGTATATTGCGTCAGCCAGCGCGGAATTTTCACGCGCCCGATGTCTTCGCCAATCGGATGATGCGAGCACGCCTCGGCGATCAGCACGCGGTCGCCGCCGCGCAAATTCTCAATGGCCAGCGCGCCTCGCACCTGCACTAGCAAATCACCTTTGAAGCGCGACATTAAAATCGAGAAGCTTGTCATCGGCACTTCGCGCGGCGTATCGGCGGCGACTTTCAGGAACGCCTGTGAATCGGTGACCACCAGTTTCGGCGGCGCTTTCAGCCGGTCGAGCGCGCTGCGCAACTCACGTTCTTTGGTCACGAGGCAATAGGCATCGCTATCGAGCAAATCGCGGATGGACTGCACCTGCGGCAAAATCAAACGGCCATTCGGCGCTTCCTTGTCAATCGGCACCACGAGCACGGCCATTTCGCCGGGGCCGACGAGGTCGCCGAGAATCGCGGGATTATCAATGAAATCCGCCGGTGCAGCGGCGAGCAGCGCCTCGCGTAAATCGGAAATTCCAATGCCACCGGTTGCCGACGTTTTGACGACAGGAACTTTTTGTTCCGCCAATTTCGCGGCGAGCGCGGCGTCCGGCTGCGCAGCATCAATTTTGTTGAAAACGACGACGGTCGGCGTTTTGCGCGCGGTCAGCTCGGCCAAAATTTCTTCCTCAAAATTTCCCCACTTGCCGGCTTCGGTTACCAGCACCGCGACATCGGTGCGCTCCAAAACTTGCCGTGTTTTCTGCACGCGCAATGCGCCGAGTTCGCCAACATCATCAATGCCGGCGGTGTCAATGAACAGCACCGGGCCGAGCGGCAAAAGCTCCATGGGCTTTTCCACCGGGTCGGTCGTCGTGCCAGCGACGGGCGAGACGATTGAAACCTGCTGGCGCGTCAGCGCGTTCAGCAGCGACGATTTGCCGACGTTGCGCCGGCCGAAAAACGCGATGTGCAGCCGCAAACTTTTAGGTGTGGTGGTCATGGCTTTTCCTTTCCGCAGCCAGAAATGTCGGGCGTGCCGAGCCGGCAAACCGCTTCGGGGCTGATCAATTCGTCAAACTGCTCGCCGGTGAGCCAGCCTTTCGCAATGACCGTTTCGCGGATGCTCAGGCGATTGGCGCGAGCAAGTTTGGCCACTTCGCCGGCGCGGTCGTAACCAAGTGCCGGCAACAGCGCGGTGACGGCTGCCGTGGAATTTTCAACCAGTTCATGGCAGCGCGCTTCGTCGGCTTCGATGCCGTCAACGCAGTGGCGACGCAAAATGTCATTGGCGCGCGTGAGCAAATCCAGGCTGTCGAGCAAGCTGTCGGCAATGAGCGGCAAGAACGCATTCAGTTCCAGCGACCCCGCCGCGCAGGCCATCGTAATCGTGGCGTCGTGGCCGATCACGCGCATCGCGGCCTGGCTCACGGCTTCGGGAATCACCGGGTTCACCTTGCCCGGCATGATTGAAGAACCGGCCTGCCGCGCGGGCAGACGGATTTCGCCAAAGCCGGCTTCCGGTCCCGACGACAGCAGGCGCAAGTCGCCGCAAATTTTCAACAGCGACACCGCGTGCGCTTTCAAAATTCCAGAAACCTCGACAAACACATCGACGTTTTGCGTGGCATCCACGAGATTTTCGGCGCGGGCGAAACCGATGCCGCTGATTTCGCGTAACTGATCCACGACTTGAAAAATATATTGGCGCGGCGCAGCGAGTCCGGTGCCGATGGCAGTGCCGCCAAGATTCACCACGCGCAGGCGCTCCTCGCATTTGTAGATGCGCCAGCGGTCGCGGTTGATAGCCTCGGCGTAAGCGCTCATCTCGCGGCCAAGGGTCGTCAGCACGGCGTCTTGAAATTGCGTGCGTCCGACTTTGACAACGTGCGCAAATTTTTTCTCCGCCGCTTGAAATGATTCCTGCAACGCGACGACTTTTTTCTCCAGTTCGTGCAACAGCCGAATCGCCGCCAGCCGCAGCGCCGTCGGATAGGTGTCGTTGGTGGACTGGTGGAGATTCAAGTCGTCCAGCGGCGAAATATATTCGTAGCCGCCGACGTGAGAAGGCTCTGACTCGTTTTCGCTTTCCGCTTTCCGCTTTCCGCTTTCATCATGAGCCTCGTCACCTCGGCTGCTGCGGATTTCGGAAATAATTTCCAGCGCGCGATTGGCCAGCACCTCGTTGACGTTCATGTTGGTGCTCGTGCCCGCGCCGCCTTGCAACGCATCCACGATGATAAAGCCGCCGAGATCGTCATTGGCGAGTTCGCGACAGGCGCGGTCAATGGCGTCGGCCTTGAGCCGGTCGTTGGCCCACGCGCCGAGCGCACGGTTTGTGCGGGCGCAGGCGAGTTTCACCTCGCCGAACGCGCGAACGAGTTCGGGGTGAACTGAACGCCGGGTGAGCGGAAAATTCCCCAACGCGCGCTGCGTGTGGATGCCATGCAACGCCTCCGCCGGCACCGGCAGTTCGCCGAGCAAATCCCGTTCGATGCGAAAGGCGTTGTTCATGGTGTGAATCACACAAACACGTCGCGCTCGTTTTTGCGCACGCGGCCGACAAGTTCGTTGGCGGTTTTGCCGATGCTGCCGGGCATCGTTTTTAATTCGTGCTCCACGAGCTTTTCACCGGTCTTGCGCGTTTCGGGCGAGGCATAGCCCATCATGTATTCCATGCAGCTCGACAGCGCGTTCGGGCTGCAATGTTCCTTGATCAAGCCGGGCTTGGCCAAATCCATGAAGTCCGCGCCGGTGCGGCCGAGCCGGTAGCACGCGGTGCAAAACGACGGCGTGTAACCGAGCGACGCGACATCGCGCACGACTTCGTCGAGCGAACGGTGGTCGCCGAGCTGAAACTGCTCCGCGTCGTGGCCGTCGCCGAGTTCCGCGTAGCCGCCGGGATTGCACCGGCTGCCGGCCGAAATCTGCGAGACGCCCAACTGAAACGTAGCGCGGCGCGTGTCAGCGTTTTCGCGCGTGGACATGATGATGCCGGTATAAGGCACAGCGAGGCGAAGGATGGCGACGATTTTTTTGAAGTCCGCATCCGACACCGCATACGGCGGACGTTCGGCCAAGCTTGAACCAACCGCCGGCTCGATGCGCGGCACGCTGATGGTGTGCGGGCCGACGCCGAATTTTTCCTCCAGATGCTGGATGTGTTGTTGCATAGCCAGCATTTCAAACTTCCAGTCGTAAAGTCCGAACAGCACGCCGATGCCGACGTCGTCAATGCCCGCCTCCATCGCGCGGTCCATCACGTTGACGCGCCAGTCGTAGTTTTTCTTGGCGCCGGCGGTGTGGACTTTGGCGTAGGTTTCGCGGTGATAGGTTTCCTGAAACAACTGGTAAGTGCCGATGCCAGCTTCCTTGAGTTGCTTGAACTGGTCAACCGTCAGCGGCGCGATGTTCACGTTCACGCGGCGGATTTCACCGCGACCGCTCTTGGTCGCGTAAATCGTATCAATCGCCTTGAGGATGTAGTTGAATCCTTCCTCCGGATATTCCTCGCCTGAGACGAGCAGTAATCGTTTGTGGCCTTGATCAATCAGCACCTTCACGTCGGCGGCAATTTCCTCCTGCGTTAGCGTGCGGCGTTTCAGCTCCGTGTTCCCGGCGCGAAACGCGCAGTAGCTGCACTCGTTTTTGCACAAGTTCGCGACGTAAAGCGGCGCGAAGATCACGAGCCGGTTGCCGTAAATCTCATCCTTCACGAACCGCGCGGCGGTGAACATTTCTTCGAGCAGCTTTGAGTCCTGAATTTCCATCAGCACGGCCACATCGTCGGCATCAAGGCCTTCGATCTGCCGCGCCTTGGCGAGCACTTGCCGGACGCGCGCCGGACTGGACTGGCGCGCGGCGGCCAGGGTTTCGGCGATTTTCGCCTCGTTGATGAACGTGGCCGGTTTTTCGCAAAGAGCGGTGGTCATAATTATTTTTTCTCCTTCAATTTTTGTTCAACTTCCGTGCGGGCTGCTGCTGCGGTGCAGCTAGAAAGCTTGCAGCCATCAACACTCACAGTCGGGCCTTTGTCGCAGTTCTCGAAACAAAACGACGCGCTGACGGCGACCTGTTCCTGCAGGTTTTCCTTCTGCACATGGTCGAGCATTTCGTGCAAAATATTCTGTGAACCTTTCACAAAACAATTCGTGCCGGTGCAGACGTTGACTTTCAATTTTTCCGGGCCACCACCTTCGCCGAGATTGATGGTCTCGCCGGCGATGCGGCGGCGGTTGTGATAATGCGTGTGCAGCAGGCGATGGGCGTTCTTGCCGCCGATCTCGCCGAGATGCCGCTGGTAACATTCCGTGACGAAATGGTTTTCCTGCGATTTGTGCAGCTCCATGTTTTTGTCCACGTCATAAAGGCCCTTCGTGCGCAGCTTGCGGATGTCGGTGTCGCGCGAAACCGGCTGGCCCGCGCCGCCGATGCAGCCGCCGGGGCACGCCATCACTTCGATGATGTCGAGATCGCATTTGCCGCGCCGGGCTTTTTCGGCGAGCGTCCGCGCATTTTTCAAACCGTGGACGATGCCGAGTTTCAACGTGATGCCATCCACCGGCACCTCGACGATGCGCAATCCGTCTTCGCCGCGCACCGCGTGGATGTCTGGGTTCACCAGTTTTTTGCCGGTGACTTTTTCGTAGGCGTAGCGCAAAACCGCTTCGCTCACGCCGCCGGAATTGCCGAAGATCACGCCCGCGCCGGTCTTGAAACCCATCGGCATGTCGAACGATTCCGGCGCGAGCTTCGTGAAGCGCAGGCCAGCTTCCTCGATCATCCGCGCCAACTCTTGGGTCGTGAGCACATGATCCACTTCCGCGAGGCCGTCCTGCGCAAACTCCGGGCGCTTGGCCTCGAATTTTTTCGCTGTGCAGGGCATGATGGAAACCATCACGAGATTTTTTTTCTCAACGCCAAGTTCCGCCGGCAATAGTTCCTTGACCAGCGCGCCGAGCATCTGCTGCGGCGATTTGCAGGTGGACAGATTCGGCAGCAGTTCGGGAAAATACTGTTCCGCAAACTTCACCCAGCCCGGGCAGCAACTCGTGAACAGTGGCAATTTTCCGCCCTTGGTTTTGCGGCCCAAGAATTCATTCGCTTCTTCCAACACCGTCAAGTCGGCACTGAACGCCGTGTCATAAACGCGGTCGAAGCCGAGCCGTTTCAATGCTGCGACCATTTGGCCGCGCGTGGATTCGCCGGGCGGCAGGCCGAACAGTTCGCCGATGGCGACGCGCACGGCCGGCGCGATTTGCGCCACGACGGTTTTCGTCGGGTCGTTCAGCGCCTTCCAGACTTCTTCAATTTCTGAACGCGGCGTGAGCGCGCCGGTCGGACAAACGGCGGCACACTGGCCGCAGTTCACGCATTCGCCTTCGCCCAAATCCTTGCCGAACGCCGGCAACACCGCTGCGTCGTGGCCGCGATACGCGAAATCAATCGCGCCAATGCCTTGAATCTCCGAGCAGAACCGCACGCAGTCGCCGCAGAGCACGCACTTGTTCGGGTCGCGCACGAGCGAGACTGATGAGCGGTCCACCGGTGCCGGTTCATGCACTGGCTTGAAACGGACTTTCTGGATGCCGAGCTTGCGCGCCACGTCCTGCAACTGGCAGGCCGAACTTTTCGCGCAGGTCGTGCATTCGCGCTCGTGGTTGGCGAGCAGCAGTTCAATGGAAATTTTGCGGATCTCGCGAATTTCCTCGGTCTGCGTGCGGACTTTCAGGCCGGGTTCGGGTGGCGTGGAGCACGCGCCCTGGATGCCGCGTCCGGCGATATCTACGATGCACAAACGGCACGCGCCATAGACGCTCAAGTCGGAATGATAACAAAATGTCGGCAGATCAATGTCCGCCTTGCGGATGAGTTCGAGCAGATTTCGCTCGCCGTTGATCGGCACTTCGATGCCGTCAATGCTCAAGGTTTTTACTGCGGTGGCAGTCGTAGTCATGAAATTTTCCAGTTTGATTTTTAGTTTGTGATCACACGCCAACGACAGCTTCCAGCTTGCAGGTGTCGGCGCAGACGCCGCACACGATGCACTTCACTTGATCAATGACGTGAGGCTGTTTCCGTTCGCCGCTGATTGCGCCGACGGGACATTTCTTGCCGCAGGCCATGCAGCCTTTGCATTTGACCGGATCAATGCTCGGCTTGGCGAGCGCCTTGCACTGGCCGGTCGGACAATGCTTGTGGAAAACGTGCGCGTCGTATTCGTGGCGGAAATAGCGCAGCGTCGAGAGCACCGGATTCGGCGCGGTCTTGCCGAGGCCGCAGAGCGAACCTTTCTGCACGGCGAGCGCGAGTTTTTCCATCAGCACCAGTGTTTCGCCGGTGGCGCGGCCTTCGATGATGTCGTCCAGCATCGCGAGCAACTGGCGCGTGCCTTCGCGGCAGAGTACGCATTTGCCGCAGCTTTCGCGCTGGGTGAAATCCATGAAGAACCGCGCAATGCTGACCATGCAGGTCTTTTCGTTCATCGCCACCAGACCACCGGAGCCGACCATCGCGCCGACGCTGCGGAGCGAATCGTAGTCGAGCGGCAAATCCAGATGTTCCTGTGTCAGACAACCGCCGGACGGACCTCCGATTTGCACGGCCTTGAAACCATTCGGCTTCACCTTGCCGCGCCGGTCGGTGATGCCGCCGCCAATGTTCAAGACGACTTCGCGCAGCGTGGTGCCGAACGGAACTTCGATCAGACCGGTGTTGGCAACGTGACCGGTGAGCGCAAAAGTTTTTGTGCCGGGCGACGCCGCCGAGCCGAGCTTGCGGAACGTGTCCGCGCCCTGATTGATGACGCGAACGACGTGCGCCAGCGTCTCGACGTTGTTGATGATGGTGGGTTTGCCCCACAAGCCGCTTTGCGCCGGAAACGGCGGTTTGGGCCGCGGCATGCCGCGCTGGCCTTCAATCGAGGCAATCATCGCGGTTTCCTCGCCGCAGACAAACGCGCCGGCGCCTTCCATCACTTCGCAATTCAAGCTTTGGCCGGAGCCGAAAACATTGTTGCCGAGGAAACCCGCCTTTTGCGCGTCCTCGACTGCCTTGCGCATGCGCGCGACAGCGAGCGGATATTCGGTGCGGACGTAAATCAGCGTTTCATCGGCGCCGATGGCGCGCGCGGCGATCATCAAACCTTCGATGACGCTGTGCGGATTGCCTTCCATTACGCTGCGGTTCATGAATGCGCCGGGGTCGCCTTCGTCGGCGTTGCAGATGACGTATTTCTTGGCGCTCTTTTGCATGCGCGCCGCTTCCCATTTGCGACCGGTGGGGAAACCGCCGCCACCGCGGCCGCGCAGACCAGACCTGGTGATTTCTTGCACGATCTCTTCCTGCGACATTTTCAAGATCGCCTTCCTGGCCGCCGCGTAACCGCCGTGATGCAGGTATTCCTGAATGCTTTCCGGGTCAATCGTGCCGCATTCTTTCAGCACGAACCGCTGCTGGCGTTGATAAAACGGAATGTCATTGATGCCCTGGCAATGCTTCTTGGTCGCGGGATCCACGTAAAGCAAGCGATCCACGACCTTGCTGCCGACGAGAGTTTCGCGAACGATTTCCGCAACGTCCGCAACCTTCACTTTGTTGTAGAGAATGCCGTCGGGCAAAATCGTGACCAGCGGTCCCATCTGGCAGAACCCCTGGCAACCGCTCTTGTTCAGGCGTAAGTCATGCGTCGGCTCGGTTTTGAATTCGGTCGCGACGCTGATGCCGGCGGCGGCAATCTGCGCCTTGAATGACTCGATGACATCGTAAGCGCCGTTGGCGACACAACCGGTGCCGGCGCAGACGACGACGCGGCGTTGGGCTTTGCCGTTGCCGGCGGCGGGATCATAAATAAGCTTTGTGTTCATTACGATTGTTCCTGGGCAATAATTTCTTCGACAACTTTCACGCCGGTTTCCGGCGTCATCTGGCCGTGGACTTTTTCATCCACCACCATGACGGGTGCAAGGCCGCACGCGCCGAGGCAGGCGACCGTTTCCACGGTGAATAACATGTCGTCGGTGGTGTTTTTCTTGCCTTCGAGCTTGAGGCGTTTGCGGACGGCATCGAGAATCGGAATGGAATCCTTCACGTGGCACGCCGTGCCGTCGCAAAGGCGGACGATGTGCTTGCCCTTGGGCTTGATCGCGAAGTGCGAATAGAACGTGGCCACGCCATAAACACGCGCCGGTGAAATGTCGAGCGCGGTGGCGACGTAGGTTAAAACTTCTTCGGGCAGGTAACGATATTCCTCCTGCACGGCCTGGAGAATCGGCACGAGGCGTGAGGGTTTTCGCCCGTTTTTTTCGAGGATTGTGAATACTTTCACAAACTTTCGGCCGTTGCAGTCCGGTTGTATTTTATGACGCATGCAATGTTCTATGGTTTTTGAGTGGCTAGCGCGGCGGTGGCCGGCCTGGATTTCATTCCCGCGGCCGGCTGGTCCGACTGGAGGTTTTTGAAAAGTTTTTGCGACAGCGCGGCGAGCGAGCAGTAAAGGTCTTCGTTATGAACGATGACGTGTTCAGGAACCCGCAGCCGGATCGGCGCGAAATTCCAGATGGCTCGGATGCCGCCGGCCACCATCAAATCCGCCACGGCCTGCGCCTCGGTCGCCGGCACCGTGATGATGCCGATAAGAATGTGCATCCGCTGCGCGAGATTGGGCAGTTTTTCCAACGGCAACACATGCTTGCCGTGAATGGGCGTGCCGATTTTCGAGGGATCCAGATCAAAGGCGGTCACGATCTTCAGGCCGCATTGCTCAAATTTGCGATAGCCCAGCAGCGCGGAGCCCATGCTGCCGGCACCGACGAGAAAGGCGTCATTGATGTTGTTCCAGCCGAGGAACTGTTCCAGCTCCGCCAGCACGTTGGTCAGGACATAGCCGATGCGCGGCCGGCCGACGACGCCGACCGATTCCAAATCCTTGCGCACCTGCGTCGGATCCAAATTCAAATCCCGGCCGATGTCCGTGCAGGAAACCGTCTCGTGCCCCGCCGCCTGCCATTCCTTCAGAAAGCGGTGATACAACGGCAGGCGCTTCAACGTCGGCTCCGAGACGATCTTTGGAGTCGTCCCGTCCGGGCTTTTGAACTGGGCTTTGGCGTTCATATCGTGAACTTGTTATCAATAAACTTTTCTCTATTTAATCCCGATTTAGGTTCTTGTCAACCGAATGGCGTTTGAAAATGCAAGTATAAGCCGGTAGTGTGAATCGAATTAGTGGCGGCATCAAATCCGCATTAAAGTCAACAAATACAAATGTATTATGTTTTTTCTGACCGTAACCGCCGCCGGGTTCCACCGGGAATGCAAAGGCATTTGTTGCCTGCAAACCGGAAAAGTAATATCGTTACCTTAATAACGGTATTGCCATTAATGACCGGAGCCGGCCTTGACTATGAAATCCAAAATCCGTTCCAAAAAACTGTCCGGCAGCGCGGCGGCCACCTCCACCGCGCTACCAGTGCAGCCGAAGACCGCCTTTCCCGAATCCTTGCTCCGTCAAACTGTCGGGCTGCGAAAAGCGGGCCTGCCGTGTGTCAAGCGAATGCCGGCGTATTTGCAATTGCTCCGCGTGCTGCAGGCGGAAGGCCGGGAGCATGTCTCCGGCACCGTGCTGGCGAGCGTCCATAACCTGGAGCCGGTCATTGTGCGGAAGGATCTGGCCATGACCGGCGCGGTCGGCACGCCACGCATCGGTTTTCGCATCAACGAATTGATTGCCGCCATCGAACGGTTTCTCGGCTGGGACAACCAGACCAAGGCGGTGCTGGTCGGGGTCGGCAGTCTGGGCACGGCGCTGCTGGGCTACCAGGGTTTTCAAAATTTCGGCTTCCGGTTTGTCGGCGCATTTGACCGGGACCCGAAGGTTGTCGGCAAATGGGTTCACGGCCGCAAAGTGCAGGCCATGGATCAGTTGATTCCATTTGTCCGGCGGAGCGAAATTTTGCTGGGCGTGCTCGCCGTGCCGGCCGAAGCAGCGCCGGAAGCCGCTGAATTGATGGTGCGCGCCGGCCTCAAGGGCATTTGGAATTTCACGCCCGCCAAGCTGCACTTGCCGGACAACGTCGTGACGCAGAAAGAAGACCTGGCGGAAGGTCTGGCGGTGCTCTCCCACCGGCTTCATCAACTGCATGGTGGTCTCACTCGGTAAATTCTGCAATCACGCCCGGAAGTTCATGGTTGCCGTGACACCGTGGCGATGCTTTTAGGCAGTGTTTGATTTGTAATTTCCCGGCATTCTTTGGGAAAGAATCTACGTTAGGGACAGGCCGCGGCAAGCCGTCCGGCTGTAGTCAGTGCGGATGAACATGGTGCAAAATGTGCGGCCGCTCCAGCCCGTGTGCGAGCATCAGCGGCTCGTCGGCGAGCAGTTCCACCGTGCGTCCGTCGGCGATGATTTCTCCGTGATCGAGAATGATCGTCCGCGCGCAGAGTTCCACCGCCAGTTCGAGATCATGCGTGGCGATCAGTTTCGTTGCCGGGATTTCCCGCAGCAATGCCTTGAACTCGCGCCGGCCGCGCGGGTCGAGGTCGCTCGTCGGCTCGTCCAAAACCAACACCGCCGGCTCGCACGCCAGCACGCCCGCGAGACAGGCGCGTCGCTTCTCGCCGTGGCTCAAATGGTGCGTTTGGCGCTGCTCAAACCCGGCGAGGCCGACTTGCGCCAGGGACAATTTCACGCGCGCGGCAATCTCCGTTCCGCTCAAGCCCAATTGCTGCGGGCCGAATGCCACATCCTCCGCCACCGTCGGGCAAAACAACTGGTCGTCGGGATCTTGAAACACCAGCCCGACCAGCCGCCGGATCTTTTCCAAATTATCCGGCGCGAGCGGCGCGCCTGAAATTTTCACCGCCCCGTCACCGTTGATTTTTTCCGGCAGCAGCCCGTTCAAGTGCAGCAGCAAGGTGGACTTGCCGGAGCCGTTTGGCCCCAGCAGCGCGATGCACTCGCCCGGCGACACGCGAAAGCTGATGCCGCGCAGCGCCTCCGTGCCGTCGCGGTAACGGTATTTCAGATTGGTGACTTCAATCGCGTTCATCAAAAAAATGCGGATGAAAATGAACAACCAAGACGCGAAGGCGCAAAGAAACATGATTCATTGGGTGAACCTGAATGGAGCCTGCTTTTGTGTTAATGCTTTGTTTCAAGACTTCGTGCCTTTGCGTCTTTGTTGTTCAACTGTTTCTTTCAGGTTCATTTCCAGCCGCGCGCGCACATGGCGCTGTAAATCCGTTCGGCACGTTCCGACGCGCGCACAAACAACTGCCCGACCACCGACGACAGCGTCTGCCATTGGAACCGCCGGCCGCGCGTGAAGGTGCGGCTCGCGCGGGCGCGACGCATCCGTTCCGTCTCATCCGCCAGCACGAACAGATACCGGTGCATCAGCGTCAGTGTGGTGACGAACAGCCACGGCACGCGCAGGCCTTGCAGCACGCGCACGATCTCCGTGAACGGGGTGGTGTTCGCCAGTAGAACCGTTGTCAGCAGGCATAAATTCGCCTTGAGCATGACCAGCGCAAAAATTTTCGCGCCGCCGGGCTGAAACAACATCAATCCCGCCACGCCCAGCACCAACGGTTCCAGCAGCAGCATCCGTTTCAGCAGAAACAAAAATGGAATCCCGCTGACCGCGAGCAGTCCGGCCAGGACGACAGCGACTATCAACAAGCCCATCACTTGCGTGCGAGGCAGCAGCACAACCGTTAGCACCAGCACTAGCGCCCCGGCCAGTTTCCCGCCCGCCGGCACGCGATGCAGCATGCTGTGTCCGTGGCCGTGGTCCATGAAATGATGCGCGCTCATCGGCGGGAACTATCCGTTTGGGCTTGACGGGAAAAATTCAAGTATTACGGTTTTGTTTATTAGTAACACCTAACACAAGCCCGCTGGCCGGACAAGATTTTATGCACATTCCCGACGGTTTCCTCGACGCCAGGACGCTCGCCCTCACCGGCGCGCTGTCGGTTGGCGGGCTGGCCGTGGCCGCGCGCCAGGTCAACCGCACGCTGCCGCGCAACAAGATTCCGTTGATGGGATTGGGCGCGGCGTTTGTGTTCGCAGCACAGATGCTGAATTTTCCGGTGGCCGGCGGCACCTCCGGCCACCTGCTCGGCGGCGTGCTGGCGGCCGTGCTGCTGGGGCCGGGCGCGGCGGCGATTGTGATCGCCTGCGTGCTGACGGTGCAGGCGCTGTTGTTCAGCGACGGCGGCGTGCTGGCGCTTGGTGCGAACATTTTCAACATGTCCTTCATCGGCGCGGTGGTCGGCTGCGCCATTTATCGGGTCGTGCGAAAATTCCTGCCGGGTTTGCGCGGGCGCATCACGGCGGTTTTTTTTGCCGCCTGGCTTTCCACCGTCCTGGCGGCGGTGACGTGCGCCGGGGAACTATCCTTGTCCGGCACGCTGCCGCCGGAAGTGGTTTTCCCGGCGATGATCAGCGTCCACGCGCTCATCGGCCTCGGCGAAGGGCTCATCACGTCGCTGGTCATTCTGGCGATTGCGCGCACGCGACCGGATTTGCTGGAGCCGGAAGGCGCGTTGGCACCGCGCGGCGCGGGACGTGAATTTCTCGCGTTCGGGCTCATCATTGCGCTGGGGCTGGCCATCTTCGTTTCGCCCTACGCCTGCGGGTGGCCGGATGGCCTGGACAAGATCGCAGAGAAATTTGGCTTTGCTGGCCACGCCGCCACGCTGATTAAAACGTGGATTCCCAATTACAAAATACCCGGCATCAGTTCCGAAGGCATCGCCACGGCGATTGCCGGAGCCGTTGGCACGTTCATCATGTTCGGCCTTGCCTGCGTCATTGGCCGTTTGCTCGTCCGGGAAAATCCTGCTGAAAAATCTGAAACTAACAAAATTTAAATTTTCCATTATGAAAAAAGCAACCGCCTCGCGCTTCAGCGTTTCCCTGCCGCCCGCGCTGCTGGATCAACTGGATGAGATGACCGGCGAAAAGGGTTACGACAACCGCTCGCTCGCCATCGCCGACATGATCCGCGCCCAGCTCATTGAGCATCGCCAGAAATCCGACACCGGCGAAATCGCCGGCACCATCACGCTCGTCTATGACCATCACAAGCCGCATTTGCAGGCGAGCCTCACGGATATCCAGCACGACCATCACGACGCGATTCTCTCGACCGTCCACGTCCACTTGGATCACCACAACTGCCTGGAAGTTTTGATCGTGCGCGGCAAGGCCAGTGTCATCCGCAAGATCGCCGACGAACTCATCGCCGCCAAAGGCGTGAAGCATGGCAAGCTCACCGTAACCACCACGGGAAAAGATTTGCCGTCCTGATTGCGGCTGGCGGGTCAGCTCTTGCTCAAGCGTTCCACCGGCTTCTCGAAAAACATCCGGTGCGCTTCTTCAAGGATGGCCGGGATGCGGTCGGCGAATGGACTTTTTTTCAGTGCGGCACTTAAATCAACTTCCCGCAGCTTCCCCGCGTTCTCGCCGGGAAACCAGTGGTCGGCCTGGCCAAGCAAATTGTAGCGCATCTTGCCCCACGCCGTGAGTTCCAGCGGCTTGCCGTAAGTCCACAGGCGCAAAATTTCCGACACGTTGATCTGGCCGGGAATGTCGTGATAATTAGGCAGGTCCTCCGGCCAGCGCGCGCACCAGTCCGCACCGAGAACTTTGTCCATTTCCGTCCGCCAGCGTTTTTCAATCGGCGCAATCATCTCCGGAATCTGGTCGTAGAATTTCAGCGCCGCGACGTGTTCGTCAAAATCCGCCGGCTTGGCCACACCGCAGCTCAAGGTGTGAACCTCCGGCCGGTTGAGGCAGTAAAGATCGTTGAACTGCATCGGCGTGAGCGGCGCGGAAAGCGATTTGATTTTTTCGCCCGGCTCCTGAAGCTTGCCGCCCTTATCATTCGGGCTGATGATGAACACGCCCATGTCCAGCTTGCGCGCGGCGACGACGGCGGGCCAGTTCAGGTCGTTGACGAAATACCAGTGGAGGTTGACGTAATCAAATTCGCCTGATTTCACAGCCTCCAAAATGATGTCCGTCGTGCCGTGCGTGGAAAAACCGATGAACCGGCAGCGGCCTTCTTTCTGCAATTTTCTCGCCGCTTCCAGGCAGCCGCCTTTCTTCATGGCCCAGTCGAGCGTCTCGCGATTGTTGATGCCGTGCAACGAAAACAGGTCCACATGATCCAGCTTCAGATAATTCATCGAAGCCTCGCACGTCTTGAGAAATTCCGCCGCCGAGGCGTGCGGCGCGACCTTGGTCTGCACGATCATTTTGTCGCGCGGCAGTTTCGGCAGCAACGC
>Ga0182016_10003561_pt1 | contig 17725 bp, 17 predicted proteins | sample 712S2MmetaG_FD_120491 | JGI IMG/M metagenome (GOLD analysis project Ga0182016, IMG submission 120491) | Permafrost microbial communities from Stordalen Mire, Sweden - 712S2M metaG | ecosystem: Environmental > Terrestrial > Soil > Wetlands > Permafrost | place: Sweden: Stordalen | collected...
GCGAACATACCATGTGGGTTTCCGAGAGACCTGCCAATTAGGAACTTTCTACTTGGCTGGCGTTAGGAACTTTCTATTTGGCTCCGACAGCTGTATTTTATGCGGACCAAACGGAAAAGTGACGAACCGCCCGCGCGCCAGGGGCCTGATCTCCCTCACCCCGACAACCTAGCTCGGGTAACCTTCGAAAATCCGCTCGCTGGTCTGCCCCTCACCGATCTGACCATCGAAGATGCGCTTGTCGAAGGCCAGGACGTTTCCGGACACCGGATTTCGTCCCTTATCGCGAAAGGCTGCGTGCTCCGCGACGTATCGTTTGCAAACTGCGAGATCGGCTCCATTCGCCTGCGCGATGTGCGTCTCGTCAAGTGCGACCTCTCGAATTCCCTACTGAGGGTCCTGGAAGCCAACCGTGTGGAATTCGTGGATTGCCGGTTGATTGGAATGCGAGCAGCCGAAAGCCGTTGCAACAATATGCTGATTGAAAACTGCGATGGTCGTTATACCCAGTGGAACGACGGCCAGATGCGCCTGTGTGAGTTTCGCGGGAGCCAATTTGCGGAATGCGACCTGCGCTCGACCGATTTGGAGGGCACCATATTCGCACAAGCGTCGTTCACCCAGACTTCGCTGCGTCAAGCCGATCTCACCGGCGCACGGCTTCAGGGAACGGATCTGCGCGGCGCCGATATCGATGGCATGCTGGCGCGAGCTGAGGACTTGCGTGGGGCCATCGTGGCCGCTCCGCAGGCCCTGGAATTAGCGCGGCTGATGGGCGTAATCATCCGGTGAATTAACCGCGAATCGCCGCCAGAAAACCATTCGCCGCATAGCTCAACACGCGCTTGGCGGGCCGCAGCAGGTGCACCTTGCGCTCAATCGAAAGCTCATGCACCTTCACGCAATAGAGGTTGCCCTGGGCAATCTCCGGCTCAACGCACATGCGCGGCAAAAAGGCCACGCCCAAATTCGCTTGCACCAGTTTGCGGATGGTTTCGATGGTGGGCATCTCGATATCCATATTCAGTTCCACCTGGTGTTTCTGGAATTCGCGCAACACGGCCTCGCGGTAGGGCGAAAGAACGTTGTGTGCGATGAAGGTCTCGCGGCCCAGATCTTTGATCGAGACCGAACCGGCGCCAGCCAAGCGGTGCGCCGGAGACACGACGAACGCCAGCGAATCGGTGAAAATCACCTGGGCGATCAGCCGCTCATCGCGCGGGTCGTAACTCACCACGCCGAGTTCCAGGTTGCCGTCGATCAACTCCGAGGGAATCTTGCTCGAAAGGCTCCGGCGCACCTGCACTTTCACCTTCGGGTAGAGCCTGCGGTATCGCTCGATGTGCTGAAGCAGATAGAGGCTGGTGGATTCATTGGCGCCAATCGAAAGCCGGCCTGCGGAATTGTCGCGAAGCTCCGCCAGCGAGTTCTCCAGTTCGCCCTGCAGGTTCTCAAAGCGCCTGGCGTAGTCGAGAACGGCGCGGCCGACATCGGTAAGCTGGATTTCCTTGCCGGAACGGTCGATCAGCTTTTCGCCCAGATCCGCTTCCAACCGTTGCAGCGCGAGAGAAACGGCTGGTTGGGTGCGGCGCAGTTTCTCGGCTGCGCGCGAAAAACTGCGCTCCGAAGCGATGGTCAGGAAGACGTGAAGCGGGTAGAATTCCATGCGGCCGTCTACCGTCGAGAATAACAGATCCTTATGGGAACCGTTTATACAATAAATTTGCTTTATCGGAGACGGTCACTTGATAATTAAGGAGCCGGAGGCAAAACAGGGCTTCTATGACGAATCGCGTGTACATTTTCGATACGACGCTCAGGGATGGTGAACAATCTCCCGGATGCAGTATGACGGTGGCTGAGAAGTTGAAGCTGGCGGCGAAACTGGCCGACCTGGGCGTGGACACGATGGAAGCTGGTTTTCCCATCGCCTCGGAGGGCGATTTTGAAGCGGTCCGCGCGATCAGTAAGGAATTCAACTGGGTGCAGGTCGCGGCGCTGGCGCGATCGTCAACCGGCGATGTGGAGCGGGCGGCGAAGTCTCTGGAATCGGCCCGGCGGCCGCGCATTCACACATTTCTGGCGACGAGCGATATTCATCTGAAGTACAAACTGAAAAAGTCGCGGCAGGAGGTTCTGGATGCGGCGGTTGCAGCCGTGGAACTGGCGCGGAAATATGTGGATGACGTGGAGTTTTCCGCCGAGGACGGCGCCCGCACCGACCCGGATTATCTGGAGCAAGTCTCGCGCGCCGTGGTGGCGGCCGGGGCGCGGACGGTCAACATTCCAGACACCGTGGGTTATTCCGTTCCGGAGGAATACGGCGCTTTGATCGGAAGGATTGTGAAGGCGCTGGGCGACACGGCGGTGGTAAGCGTTCACTGCCATGACGACCTGGGGCTGGCTGTTGCAAACTCGCTGGCCGCGGTGAAAGCCGGCGCCCGGCAGATCGAGTGTACGATGAACGGCATTGGCGAGCGCGCGGGAAATTGCTCCCTGGAAGAAGTGGTGATGGTCATGAAGACCCGCGCCGACTATTATCCTTTTACTACCGGTATCCATACGGAACATCTCTACGCCACCAGCCAGTTGCTGAGTTCCATCATCACCTTCGGTCCGCAGCCGAATAAAGCGATCGTCGGCCGCAACGCCTTCGCGCACGAAGCGGGCATCCACCAGGACGGGTATCTGAAGGAAAAGACAACTTACGAAATTGTGGATCCGAAAAGCGTGGGAGTGCCCGAGGGCAGGCTGGTGCTCGGCAAGCACAGCGGCCGCCACGCGCTGAAGCAGCGCTGCGAAGATTTGGGCTATCACCTCAGCAAGGAAGAACTCGAAACCGTTTATCATGAGTTCACGGCGCTGGCCGACAGGAAAAAGGGCATCATCGACGAAGAGATCGCCGTGATCATCGAACATGCCCAATCCGCGGTGGCGCAAGTGGCAGGAGTCTGACCGCAATTGAATCTGAACATTCTTGTTTTGCCCGGTGACGGGATTGGTGTGGAAGTCACCGGCGAGGCCGTGCGCGTGCTGCGTGAAGTGGCGCGGGCGGCGGGCCACTCGGTGCGTTTTACCGAGGGCCTGATTGGCGGCGTAGCCATCAAGGCCGAAGGCACGCCGTTTCCGGCAAAGACCGAGAAACTGGCTCTGGCTGCAGACGCCGTTCTGCTGGGGGCCGTGGGTTTACCGGAGTTCGAGAACGCGCCGCCGGAACTGCGGCCGGAGCGGGGGTTGCTGAGAATACGAGCGGCGATGGGCGTGTTCGCCAACCTGCGTCCGGTGCGCACGTACAAACCTCTGCTGGATTCCTCCCCATTGAAGAACAGCGTTGTGGAGGGCACGGACATGATCATTGTCCGCGAACTCACCGGCGGCATCTATTACGGCACGCCGCGTGGCATCTCGGGCGAAGGCGCAGAGGAGCGCGCGGTGAATACCATGACTTACTCGCGCGCGGAGATTGAGCGTGTCTCGCGGATGGCGTTTACCCTGGCGAGGACACGCCGCAAGAAAGTGACTTCCGTCGATAAGTCGAACGTGCTGGAGAATTCGCAACTTTGGCGCAAAGTAGTGATTGAAGTATCGAAGGACTTTCCGGACGTCGCACTGGACCACATGTTAGTGGACAACTGCGCCATGCAACTGGTGCTGAACCCCAAGCGCTTCGATATCGTGCTGACGGAAAATATGTTTGGCGATATCTTAAGCGACGAAGGCGCGGTTTTGACGGGATCCATCGGAATGCTGCCCTCGGCGTCCATTGGTGAGAAACGCCCCTCGGGAGCGTGGACCGGACTGTATGAGCCGGTGCACGGCTCGGCGCCGGATATCGCGGGGCAGAACAAGGCAAATCCGCTGGGCGCGATCGGTTCCGTGGCGGCGATGCTGGAATATACCTTTGGGCTGACGAATGAAGCCGCCGCGGTGAATCAGGCCATTGAGAGCGTGCTAGCCCAAGGCCGCCTGACAGCGGATTTGAAGCCGGTGGGTACTCCGGCGACGACGGAACAAGTAGGCGCCGCGGTCCGCGCCGCGATTCAACTCTAGGTGAAAGTGCTTTATGAAAACGATTATTGAGAAGCTGTGGGAGCAACACATTGTGTATGAACAGGCCGGCGCGCCCGCGCTGCTGTTCATCGATCTACATCTGGTGCATGAAGTCACCAGCCCGCAGGCGTTCGACGGCCTGCGTGAGCGCGGCTTGACGGTGCGGCGTCCGGACCTGACGCTGGCGACCGCCGATCACAGTATTCCCACTTCAGACCGTTCCCTGCCCATCCTAGACACCATTGCGCGCAAGCAGTTGGAGCAGCTTGAAAAGAACTGCACCGATTTCGGCATCCCCTGTTTCGGCATCCACAGCGAGCGCCAGGGAATTGTTCACGTCATTGGCCCTGAGTATGGCGCCACCCAGCCGGGCATGACCGTGGTCTGTGGTGACAGCCACACGGCAACCCATGGGGCTTTCGGAGCGCTCGCCTTCGGCATCGGCACCAGCGAAGTGGAGCACGTGCTGGCTTCGCAGTGCCTGCTGCAGCGTAAGTCGAAAACGTTCCAGGTGAATGTGACCGGCTCTTTGCGGAATGGAGTTACAGCCAAGGATATTATTCTGGGGCTGATTGCCAAGATCGGAATCGGCGGCGGTACGGGTTCGATTTTTGAATACACTGGCGCGGCCATCCGCCGGCTCAATATGGAGCAGCGGATGACTATCTGTAACATGTCGATCGAGGGCGGCGCGCGCGCGGGAATGATTGCGCCGGATGACACGACCTTCGAGTATCTGAATGGCCGGCCTTTCGCGCCGAAAGGCGCTGCGTGGGAGAAGGCGGTGACGCGCTGGAGACAACTTCCCACAGATGACGGAGCCACTTACGATCGCGCGGTCACGATTGACGCGGATACGCTGGAGCCGATGATCACTTATGGCACGAACCCGGGCATGGGAGTGGCAATTACCGAGCCGGTTCCGAACCCATCGCTGATTTCCGACACGCGCGAGCGAGAGAGCGTGGAGAAAGCTCTGCGTTATATGGGACTCGAAGGTGGCAAGCCGTTACTGGGGCATCCGGTGGACGTGGTGTTCATCGGTTCCTGCACGAATTCCCGAATCAGCGATTTGCGCAGTGCGGCTTCGGTCCTGCGTGGGCGCAAGGTAAGTCCGAATGTTCGTGTGATGGTGGTGCCAGGCTCTCAGGAAGTGAAGCGGCAGGCCGCGGCGGAAGGATTGCCCGAAGTGTTCCGCGCCGCGGGCTGCGACTATCGCGAGCCCGGCTGCTCCATGTGTATCGCCATGAATGGCGATCAACTGGAACCCGGCCAGTACAGCGTTTCCACATCCAACCGCAACTTCGAAGGGCGCCAGGGTAAGGGCGGACGCACGTTTCTTGCGTCACCTTTAACCGCGGCCGCTTCTGCCGTAATGGGCGTAGTAACAGACGTGAGGACACTCTTACAATGAACGAACCTTTCGATGATTTTTCCAGCCGCGTGACGGTTCTTCCGATCAATAACATCGACACAGATCAGATTATTCCGGCGCGTTTTCTGAAGACCACCTCGAAGCTGGGCCTCGATAAGCAGTTGTTCTTTGACTGGCGTTATAACGCCGATGGTTCGCCCAAGCCGGACTTTGTTCTGAACACTCCACAGGCGAAGGACGCGGCTATCTTGCTCGCGGGCGATAACTTCGGCTGCGGCAGTTCCCGGGAGCACGCGCCGTGGGCGTTGCTGCAGTTTGGATTCAAGGCGGTGATCAGTACATCGTTCGCCGACATTTTCCGTGGAAATTCGCTGAAGAATGGGTTTCTGCCCATTGCGATTCCGGAAGACATGCATCGGAAGCTTTCGGAGCAACTGGCGGCGAATCCGAGGGCGGAAGTGAGCGTGGACTTAGCGAATCAACGGATTACTTTGCCTGATGGCACTAAGGTGGAGTTTCCCATTGACGAATTCTCTAAGGCTTGTATTCTGGCTGGGGTGGATGAACTTGGATTTATCTTATCGCAGGAAAACGCCATTCAGGCGTTTGAGCGGCAGCGCGAGAATACGTTGAAAACGACGGGGCAGTAACCAAGCGGGCCCGCCATGTTAGGCCGCTTCGATTCGTAACGAATCTTAAACACGTCATCTGGTAGGCTCGGTTCTTAGCCTGATGCTTCTCTTACTTGCACTTTTCGCAGCAGAACTGCTGACACCCGCAGGGCAAAGAATCACTCCAACCGCCGCGCCGAATTCTCAGTTTGTCGCGCTGAATCCAGGGCTACAGGATTTTCCGCGGTTCACGGCCGGCCAGGCAGTCAGTCTGGCTTTGAGCCCCGACAAGAAGACGCTGGTGGCGCTCACCAGCGGATATAACCGGAACAACGATGCCGCAGGCAAGGTGGTGCCTGGCGCTTCGTCCGAGTATGCCTTTATATACAGTCTGGAATCCGGTTGGCCCGTCCAACAATTCGTGATCCAGGTTCCCAACACCTTCGCCGGGATCGTGTTTTCACCAGGCGGCCTGGAGTTCTATGTTTCGGGCGGAGTCGATGACAGCGTGCACACCTATTTCTACAGGTCCGGCACATGGCAGGAATCGGGCGACCCGATAAAACTGGGGCACAAGGCCGGATTGACTCTGCATCGGTCGCCGGATTCGATGATCGCGGCAGGTCTGGGGATGAGCGCGGACGGGCGCACGCTGGTCGTGGCGAATCTCTATAACGATTCGATCTCCATCGTGGACCTGACTACTCGCACTGTCCGGAGTGAGTTAAATCTTCGTCCGGGCCACGGCGTCGCGGGCGGCGAGTATCCTTTCTGGGTCGCGATCAAAGGCAACAACACGGCTTTCGTTTCGAGTATCCGGGATCGCGAAGTCGTGGTGGTTGGCTTAGGCGATAAGCCGGCAGTCACCGCGCGGATCACTGCGCGAATCAGGGTTCCAGGCAATCCCAACAAGATGGTGCTGAATCGGGATGAGTCACGCCTGTTTGTCGCCTGCGATAACTCGGACACGGTCGTGGTCATTGATACGGCCATTAATAAGATTCTGGAATCGATCAGCACCTTGGGTCCGCCCGCTGTGGTTGCAAAGATCCGTGCTTATACGGGAAGCGCGCCGAATGATATCGCGCTTTCGCCGGATGAGAAGACGCTCTATGTCACTAATGGGGGCAGCAATTCGGTGGCCGTGATTCGCCGCGGTGCGCCATCGCAGGTGGTTGGATTGATTCCAACCGGTTGGTATCCAAACGCGGTAGTCTCGAACGGCGGCATGCTTTACGTCGCGAACGGCAAAAGTATCGCTGGACCGAACCCGGCGAGCAAAGTAACTGTGGTGAACCAGAGCGGCACGTTGCCGGGTCCCGACGACCGCGTCAATGCGAAGAATCAGTACGTCTATCAGTTGGAGAAGGCCGGGTTACTTTCTATGCCCGTGCCGGAAGGCAAGGTGCTCGATAGCCTGACGCAAACCGTGGCCGCCAACGATTCCTTTTTCGCCCGCGAGAGCGAATCAAACGCCGCCATCATGCGCCGGATACACCAGCGTATCCAGCACGTGATCTATATCATCAAGGAGAATCGCACTTACGATCAGGTTCTGGGTGACCTGGGGAAAGGCAACGGTGACCCTTCACTCACTGAGTTCGGCAAAGCCATCACTCCGAACTTTCATAAGCTGGCGCGAGACTTTGTCGATCTGGATAACTTCTTCGATTCGGGCGAGGTCAGCGGTAATGGCTGGCCGTGGAGTACGGCAGGGCGCGAATCCGATTTCGGCACGAAGGCCGTGCCGGTGAACTATGCCGGCCGGGGCACTCAATATGAGTACGAAGGTCCGAACCGCGATATTAACGTGGGCATTGCGACCACCGCCGAGCGGCGCAGAGCGAATCCGGAATCGCCGGATGACGATGACTTATTGCCCGGCGCAGTGAATGTGGCGGAGCCCGATGGCCCTCTGGGTACTCCCGCTGGGAAGGGTTATCTCTGGGATGCCGTGTTGCGCGCAGGTTTGACGTTTCGTGAATACGGATGCATGAGCGACACGGCCATCAAGGTCAAACTTTCGCGCGAGCCCTTCAAAGACAAGGTGGTACTCTCGGTGCCGGCGAATCCCGAGTTGCTCAAGTTCGGCGATCCTTATTTTCGCGGCTTCGATCCCTCTTACCCCGATTTCTATCGTGAGCGGGAGTGGGAGCGGGAGTTTGACCGCTATGCCGCCTCCGGAAAACTTCCGAACTTTGAGATTGTTCAACTCCAGGAAGATCATATGGGCGATTTCGGGAAAGCGCTCGACGGGGTGAATACGCCGGAACGGCAGCAGGCCGATAACGACTATGCCGTGGCGCGTCTAATTGACAAGGTGGCGCATAGCCGGTTCAAGTACAGCACCCTGATCTTCATTCTTGAAGACGACGCACAGGACGGGCCGGATCACGTGGACGCGCACCGATCCACCGGCTATGTAGCCGGCCCGTATGTGAAGCAGGGAGCCGTTGTTTCCACTTACTACACAACGGTGAGCATGGTGCGGACCATCGAAGACGTACTGGGGCTGAAGCATCTGAATCTGAATACGGCCTCGCAGCAACCAATGTCCGCCGTATTCGATTTGAAGCAGCGGGAGTGGAATTTCTCAGCGACACCATCAGCGGTGTTATTGAAAACGAAACTGCCGGTTCCGCGAACCATCGCCGGGGAAGTCCACGAAGCGCGCGACGCCAGTTACTGGGCCGAGAAAACCACCGGGTTTGATTTCAGCGGCGAAGATCGCGTGAATGCGGAAGATTTCAATCGCGTCATTTGGGAGGGTTTGAAGACTGGCGTCGCGTATCCGGTGCGCGACGCGCAACCAGTTAAACCTTGAAAGCCGGCTCGGCCCCGGAGGGTGATTCTGCAAGCGGATTTAAGCCGCGCCGGTCCTGTTAGGCGCAGCGACGACGCAGAGTGAAGAAACCGAGAAACCCGATCCCGAAAACCATCAACGCCCACGTTGCCGGTTCGGGCGCCTGGGCGATATGGTTCACCTCGCCGGTGGCAGCCATGCTGCCTTCCACACCAAAGGTGACGTTTTCGCCCCAGTTGGAGGTGACTGTCACTTGGTCAAACGGCGACGACAGAACAGTATTCAAGAGCGCAGCCGGGCTAGCGTTGGGCATGTTGACATTGTTCATTGTCTCGGTCACCGTGGTGGTTAATCCGAAGTTGGAATAGGTCATCGCCACCGACACCGAATCCGAACCGCCCGCTCCCGGATACCACGTGAGCGTCATCGTTCCCGCCTGATTCGCCTGAAACCCGGTGATGTTGATAATGGCGTTGTAAACGTCCTGTACCCCGCCGTTAGCAAGGCTGATCGCCGAGGTGGGGGTCATGTTGGAAACTGTTGAACTGATGGAGATCGACTGGCCCGACCACCCAAAATAGTCCGTGCCGGACATCAACTCCAGAGTGCCGGACGATGTGTAAGTGTCCGGAATCGATCCCGCGTGCGCAAACGAAGCGCAAAATGCGAATGCCAGAACCACGGGGCTTCGCCAGTTCAAGAAATTCAAAAAATCCCCTCCTCAGAGGAAAAACCGAAAGGTGACGTCTCTAGTCCTAGCTCAGTGTAGTACAAGAGTCCCTTTCGTTTCAATCGCATTCCGATCTTTCTAGTACGTTAGTAAGCATTCGACACACCAGTGTTAGAGAATAGACACATGCGATTTCTCAATGCACTTCTGATCGTGGCCGGCGGTGCCCTGTTCCTGGCTCCCGGAACCGTTTCGGCCGATACTCCTGGCCATCACCCTCACTATCTTCACGCTCGCGGCGACCTGCTAGAGGCCCGGTCTCTTTTGCGGGGGCCCATGGAGCCGAACGTTCAGTCGAACCTGCGCGCCGCCGACGGCGAAATCCAGGGCGCCATCCGCGAACTGAATCGCGCCGCCTGGGCGGACGCCAAAGATGTCGAAGGCCGTTCGCACCCCGACGAGCACCCCGACCGGATCGGGCGTTTTCGAAATCTGATGCGGTTATTGGAGAGGGCGCGCAAAGACCTGGGCGCGGAAGAAGACAACGCGGCGGCGAGGGGCTGGCGTGACGGCGCTTTCAAGCATATCGATGCGGCCATGGATTACGTCCACCGCGCTGCCCGCGATGCGCATATCGATCGCGAATTAGGCTGGTAGGAGCCTTCTAGTCGCCAGTTCACTATTAAGATTCAGGCAAATCCAGCGGCATTGCCTGCACCGTGCTCTTCAGCGGGGCGGCTCGCTACCCGGTGGGTGTGAATCAACTCAATGTTCAATTGCCAGAAGACCCGGTGCCTGGAGTCCAGGGCCTGACGATCGCAAATCAATAGAGCTCACAACATGTCACGATTTTCGGTTGAGCGGCGTTAGTAGTTTGTGGACACTCTAGCTTGTGAGCCCGAGGCCCGTGAGTCTCAGAAACCGTCGGTAATCGATTTCGAATCGCTCTTTCTTTCTCACTATCCGGGTGTGGCGCGCGCCGTCGCGCGAGTGGTGCGGGACCACGCGCGCGCCGAGGAACTGGCGGTCGAAATCTTTCTCAAAATCTGGCGCAATCCATCACTGCAACGCGAAGTCACCGAAGCCTGGCTTTACCGCGCGGCGTTGCGCAGGGGGCTAGACGAGTTGCGGCAACGCAGCCGCAGAACGCATTATGAACGCCTGCTGGGATTCGTCCGGCGCAACCGCAACCCCGACCCCGAGGAAATTCACTCCGCAAACGAGGAGCAAGAGCGCGTTCGCCGGGTGCTTGCCTCCATGGCGCCGCGCCAGGCGGAGTTATTGCTGCTGCGGAACCATGGGCTGAGCTACGAAGAATTGGCGGCGGCGCAGCATCGGAATGCCGCTTCGATAGGAACGCTCCTCAGCCGCGCGCAAGAGGCCTTTCGCGGGAGATACATCAAACTCTATGGAAACAATGAATAGTCAAATGAACGTGGACGCCGCTTTGGACGCGTTGAATCCCGACGCGGAGTGGCAGCCGGACCCGGGCCGGGCGCTCCGCGATCTTCAGGAACGGAACTCGCGCGCGAGCGCCCTCACTCGGCGATCGATGCTGGCGGCGGCGGCAGTGGCGGCATGCCTTTGCATGGCCGCTTTGATGGAGTTTCGCGGAGTCTCAGCCGCCGACCGTGTATTGAAAGACCGCCAACCTGCGCCCGATTTTGCCTTGCCGGATTCCACCGGCGCTGTGATCCGGCTTTCCAGCTATCGCCACAACGTGGTGCTGTTGAACTTCTGGGCCACATGGTGCGGAGGATGCAAAATGGAGATCCCCGGCTTTATGGGGTTGCAGAGCGAATACAAGGATCGCGGTTTCCGGGTGATCGGCGTTGCGATGGATGACGACGGATTCCATTCGGTCACGCCGTTTTTCCAGGCCTGGAAAATGAATTACCCGGTGGTGATCGGTAGTGCGCGGCTGGCGAAAGTCTACGGCGTGGAAGCCATGCCCGAGACCTTGCTGATCGACGGCTCGGGGAGAATCGCCGCGTTCCATCTTGGCGTGGTGGATCTGCCGTCGCTGGAGCGCGAGATTCGGACGCTGCTAAATTGAAGCAAGCTTGAAGCAAGCGACTCCCATGCCATGAAGGTCTTCTGGGCTCTGTTGTTGTTGTGTGGGCCGCTGTGCGCGCAGGAAAGCATGCCCGGCATGCAAATGCCCGAAATGCAAACCGACGCCGCGGCCGCGGTTCTGATGAATCAGGCGTCGGGAACCAGCGTGAACCCCAGCGGGAACCTCAGCGGGAGCCCAGGCGCGATGCCCATGGGCACTCGAACGGAAGGCGCCTGGACCATGATGTGGATGGGCCAGGCATTTATCGTGGATACACAGCAGACCGCACCGCGCGGACATGACAAGCTCTACTCGACGAACTGGGCTATGGGGATGGCGGAGCATGCGCTCTTCGGCGGGGCCATTCAGTTCGAAACCATGCTTAGCCTGGAGCCGGCGACCATCACCAACCGAAGCTACCCGCTACTATTCCAGACCGGCGAAACCGCCTATGGAAAGCCGCTGGTGGACGCCCAGCATCCCCATGATTTCCTGATGAGCGTGAGCGTGGACTATGCCCACACTCTGGGCCCGCACTCCGTCTGGCAGATCTACTATGCGCCGGTTGGCGACCCGGCCCTCGGTCCGGTCGCTTATCCCCACCGCACCTCCGCATCGGAGATTCCACAAGCCCCGCTCGGCCACCATTGGCAGGATTCCACGCACATCGCCGACGACGTGATTACCGCGGCCCTGAGTTACCGGATATTCCGGCTGGAGGCGAGCGGTTTCTACGGCACCGAACCCGACGAGAACCGATGGCACGTGAATTGGGGTCCGGTGAATTCCTGGTCCAGCCGTTTTTCAGTGACGCCCTCGAAGCACTGGACCGCGCAGGTTTCGATGGGCCGGCTTGCCCGTCCGGAAAGGCAGACCCCGGGTGACGTGGTGCGCTCCACGGCTTCGGTGGAATATGTGCGCGCATTGCGCGGAAATTCGTGGGCAAGCAGCCTGATCTGGGGCCGCAATCACGACATTCTGACGCAACACAATCTGAATTCCTACTTATTGGAGTCGGTGATTCCTGTTTCGAAGAAGAACTTCCTGACCGGCCGCGCCGAACTTGTCGACAAGGATGAGCTGGATGTGCCGCTGACTTCCGACATTTTTCGTATCGGGGCATACACCGCGGGATATACGCGCGATGTAGGGACGTTCAAAAATATAGAGGCTGGCATCGGCGTGAACGGCTCCCTCTATTCCCTGCCCTCCGTCTTGAAGCCGTTTTATGGATCGCGGCCAGCCGGTGTGAACGTGTTCGCCAGGTTTCGAATCAGGTAGCTGCGTTATAGTTTTCGACATGCTCAACACGCTCAAAGGGAAAACTGTCTTAGTGGCGGGCGCCAGCCGTGGAATTGGCCTGGCGATCGCACGCGCCATGGCCGAGGCCGGCGCTCACACCATCGTGGCCGCGCGTTCTCTCGCCAACCTGCAAGCGATCGCCACGGAGTTGAACGGCGCCGCACTCGAGCTGGACGTGACATCGGCCGATTCCATTCACGCCTGCGCCGAGCAGGCCGGCGCCGTGGATATTCTCGTGAATGTCGCCGGCATCAATATCCGTAAGCCCTTTGAACGCTACACCGAACAGGAGTATGCGGACATTATGCAGACCAATCTCCACGGAATCGCCCATCTGACCCAGCTTGTCGGCGCGCGGATGATCGAGCGAGGCGCCGGCGGTAAAATCATTTCAATCGGCAGTTTGGCGTCGATACGCGGCCTCTCCTACATGGCGGTTTACGCCATGACCAAAGGCGCAGTTATGCAACTCACCCGCGCGCTGGCCGCGGAATGGGGACGTTACAACATTCAGGTGAATTGCATTGCGCCGGGGTTCATCATTACAGACCTGAACCGGGCCATGTGGCAGTCGCCGGAGATGCTGAAGTGGCTGCAAGGTTCGCAAGCGAACCCCAGCCCCGGCACGCCGGAAGATGTCGCTCCTCTGGCTGTTTTCCTTGCCGGTCCCGGTTCGGCCTACATTACCGGGCAGATCATCGCGGTCGACGGGGGATATTCCACGACGGCAAATTGGCCCTTCCATCCGTAAGTTCCCGCCGTTAGTTCTTATGCGTCCGGCGGCCCTTCTGCTGATACATCTCCGCATCCGCCCGCGCCACGAACCGCTCCAGACCTTCGCCCAGCAGGTACTGGCACACGCCCCAGGACGCCGTGACATGCACCTCCGCCACTTCGCCGGCGAATTCTATCTTTCGAGTTCCCCACTGCGTGGCGATGTTCTCGCCAATCGCGAGCGCCCCCAGAAGATCGCACTCCAGAATGGCCAGAAATTCGTCCCCAGCCCAGCGGCAAACCACGTCGGTCGAGCGGACCGCGGATCGCAGCGTGCCCGCCACGGACTTCAAAACGGCATCCCCGCATGCGTGACCATACCCATCGTTGACCGATTTGAATCGGTCAATGTCGAACAACATGACACACCACACGGTGCGGACCTTGAACCGCGCGTCCATAATGGCTTCCGCCTGACGCCGGTTCGCCAGACCCGTTAGCGCGTCGGTGAAGGCAATCGCCTCCACCCGATCAAACCGGGCCTCGGCGCGCCGAACCGTTTCGCGCATTCCTTCCGTGATGGCTTTGCTCTCGTTCAGCACCTCTCCGATCGAGGATTTGAGAACCGCAAGCTCCGAACGCAGCGTGCCGCGGATCTCATTCAGGTCGCTCGACTGGGACAGCCGATCCATCTTCTTTGCAAAATCCTGGAAGATCGCATGGGACCGGCAGTCTTTGACCTCCAGCGTGGCCGCCGATTCCGAGAGGACGCGCAGCAGCGAACGCGAGTCGTCGCGCCACTTGAACACCGCTTCACGACCGCAGTCCCACGCCGTTTTCAACTCCTTGGCGATCTGAACCGCGCTCTGTTGCAGCAGCTTAGGCGTAAACTCAAGCTGGAGTTCCTGGGAAATCGTCTTCAGGCTCTGTTGAAAGCGCTCGACAAAGGTTTCCTCGAACGGAGGAGCATACCGCTGCAGATTTTCGAGAACAGCCAGGTAAGCCGGTACCGCCGCCTCCAGCACCTCGCGCGAATCGACGTCAATTGCAATCGACTTTCGAAGAGAAATCATCTGTGGCCTGGATCGTCGGTTCGGCAACAAAGCTTTAGCTCAAAAAATTAACCACTAGAACCTTCCCGCGAGATTCCGATAGAGCTTACGAGGTGCTATTAAAATGATTAACCCAGTGAGTACCAGTCCGACAACCGTCGATCTTCGCCAGGAGGCCGCGCCCCGCGCGCAGGTGAAACCTGCGCCCCAGGAACAGGCCACCGATTCCGTGACCTTGAGCGCGAAGGCCAGAGCAGGCGACGTAGACGGTGACGGCGACGGGCACTAAGAATGCCCTTGACGGTAAGTAAGTATTTACTTACACTGTGATTTGGCCCCGACTCACCACCCTTTTGAAGCGTCCGCGCGGCTCCCCGCCGATGAACGACGCCGCCAGTTGATCGAAGTCGCCATCGACGTATTCTCAAAACGCGGCTTCAGCGGCGCCACCACGAAGGAAATCGCCGCGGCCGCCGGTGTCACCGAAGCCATCATCTTCCGGCACTTTGCCACCAAGACACAGCTCTACACCGCCATCCTCGACCACCGCAGGCTCCATCCCGGCGGCAACGAATGGCTTGTCGGCATCAAAACCCACATGGATCAAAATGACGACGAAGGCTTGATCCGCAGCCTCATCGCCAAGATTATTCATGTAATCCGGGAAGATTCCAAGTTTGAGCGGGTTCTCCTGTATGCCGCGCTCGAAGGGCACGAACTCGCCGCCATGTACCACGAGCAGTTCGCGCACCCCATCCGGGACATGCTCCGCGACTACATCGCGCGCCGCCAGCGCGAAGGAGTGCTGTGCAACCTCAACCCCAACGCGATCCTTGCCGCAATCGCAGGCATGGCCCAGCAGTACGCCACTCACACCCACCTCTGTCAGTACAAAGATGCCGGATTTTCCGAAGAGGAAGCCATCGAAACCTTCACCCACATCATGATGGCCGGCATCCGCACGGAGAAAACTCAATGAAAGCCATCGCTGCCGTTTGCATCGCAGCTCTGCTCGCCGGCTGCGGATCAAAACCCGACGCCAGCACGGCGAGCGCCGCCCCTCCCCAGCCCATCCGCATTACCGAGGTGCAGGCGCAAGTCCGCAACGTGCCTGCCAGCTTCGAGGAAACCGGTTCGTTCGTTGCCGATGAATCTTCGGACATCGCCCCGCCGGTCGCCGGCCGTGTGCTGGCCACGCCGGTGGACGTCGGCGCTTTTGTCCAACAGGGCCAGGTGATCTGCGAACTCGACCATCGCGATGCCCAATTAAAGCTGCAACAAGCCCAGGCCCAGCTGGAGGAAGCCAGCGCCGCGGTCCGCCAGGCGCAATCGCGAATCGGCTTAGGTACTGGCGCCTTCGACCCCAATCAGGTCCCGGAAGCCGCCGCCGCGCGCGCCAACTATGAATCCGCGCAAGCCCAGGCCAAAATGGCCACAGCCGATTCGCAGCGCTACGCCAATCTGGTCAACACCGGCGACGTTTCAAAGAGCGCCTATGAGAAAGCCCACACGCAGCAGGAGACCGCGGAAGCGCAGGCCAACGCCGCCAAACAGCAATATGAGGGCGCACTGAACGCCGCGCGCCAGAGCTACCAGATTGTTTCCAGTTCCCAGGCCTCGCTCGCCAGCATGAGGGCGCAGCTCGCCCAGGCCGAAAAAGCCGTATCGGACACCACCATTCGCGCTCCGTTCGATGGCTACATTACAGCGCGTCCCGTGGCCGCGGGGGAGTATGTCGCGCTCACCGCCAAAATCGCCACCATCGTCCGCATCGGCACTTTGAAACTGCAGCTCCTCACGCCGGAGCAGCGGGCGTCTCGCGCGAAAGTCGGCATGACCGTGCTCGCGCGCGTCTCAGCCTATCCCGATCGCGACTTCACCGGCAAGGTTTCGGCCATCAATCAAAGCATCGATCCCAACTCGCGCGCCTTCATCCTCGAAGCCCGTTTCGCAAACCCTGACGGTGCTTTGCGCCCCGGCATGTTTTCCACCGCGCGCGTGCTGCTGCCGGCCGGTGAAGATGCCGTTTTTGTCCCCCGGCACGCCGTGATCCGCGATAAGACAACGGATTCAAATCAGGTCTACGTGGTTCAGGGCGGCAAGGCGCACCTCCGCGTGGTGCTCACGGGAGAATCGGATGGCGATCAGATTCGTATTCTCTCGGGTCTCGCCGCGGGAGATGTGGTGGCTATCGCGACCCAAGGGTCCAACCAAGGCTCAAGCGAGGGCTCTCTTTACGATGGAGCCCCCGTCGACGCTGTTACCGGCAAAGCGAAGGCGCGGTCATAAATGCACAGTCTCGCGCAGCTTTGCATTCGCCGTCCTGTGTTCGCCACCATGCTGATTCTCGCGCTGGTCGTGGTCGGGACGTTCTCTTACTTCAGCCTGGGCGTCGATCTGTTTCCCAAGGTCGATATCCCTTCCGTGGCCATTCGCGTGGAAGACCCCGGCGCGTCTCCGGAGGAAGTGGAAACAGAGATCACCAAGAAGGTGGAGGACGCCGTCAACACCATCAGCCAGATTGATGAGGTGCGGTCTACTTCTTCCGAAGGCCAGTCGCTCGTAATTATCTCTTTCGAACTCGCCAAGAATGGCGATGTGGCTGCCCAGGAAGTGCAGAACAAAGTCAACCTGATCGTCAACGACCTGCCGCAGACCGCCAAGACTCCGGTCGTGCAGAAGTTCGATCCCGACGCGACGCCTATCCTCCGCGTCGTGGTTTCCGCGCCGCGCTCGCTGCGCGACGTCACCATGATTGCCGATAAGCAGATCAAACAGAAGCTGGAGAACGTCAAAGGAGTCGGCGATATCGAGATCGTCGGCGGAGCGCGGCGCGAAATTCACATCCTGCTCGACCCCGACAAGCTGCACGCCTATAATCTCACCGTCACCGATGCGTTCAATGCCCTGCGCATCCAGAACCTGGAACTGCCCGGCGGCAACCTGAACGCCGGGCCGAGCGAGTTCACCATCCGCACCACCGGAAAAGTCCCTGATATCGAGCATTTCAACCAGATCGCCGTGACCAATCGCGGCGACTACACCGTGAAAGTCTCCGATATCGGCTACGCGGAAGACAGCTACGAAGAGCC
>Ga0182016_10003563_pt1 | contig 17722 bp, 19 predicted proteins | sample 712S2MmetaG_FD_120491 | JGI IMG/M metagenome (GOLD analysis project Ga0182016, IMG submission 120491) | Permafrost microbial communities from Stordalen Mire, Sweden - 712S2M metaG | ecosystem: Environmental > Terrestrial > Soil > Wetlands > Permafrost | place: Sweden: Stordalen | collected...
GGCAACTCCATGGCCCTCGACGCCTGGGAGGCGGCGGGTCGCCCCGACCGTCCCCGGCTGGTGAGCGGCTCGTTCTACCTCCTCGGCGGCCCCGACGCCGATGCCGAGCTCAAGCGCTTCGCCCGCGCCTACCTCGCCGTCTTCGGCGACGCCGCGGCGGAGGCCCTGTCGGCGATCGTGGAGCTGAGCAGCCCGGCCCGCCTGCTCGACGCCCTGGCCGCCGCCGACGCCGCCGGGTGCGACGAGTTCATCCTCGTGCCCGGCACCGTCGACCCGACGTGCCTGGAGCGGACCACGGAGGCGCTGGCCGGCTGAGTGCCGCCCGGCGAGGAGACCCTCAGATCGAGAAGTCCTCGCCCCTCCAGACACCGGACTCGTCGGGACGGATCTCGGGCACCCGGACGCGGCCCCCGACCACCTGCTCCAGGGCGTCGACCTGGCGCTGCAGGGCCCCGAGGGTGACGCCCACCAGATCGGGCAGCAGGCCGTCGGCGACGTCCAGTGCGGAGGCCGCCGTGCGGGGGCGGCTGCGGGCGATGACCTGGCCGGGCACCCCCACGACCACCGAGTCCGGCGGCACGTCGCGCACCACCACGGCGTTGGCCCCGATGCGGCTGCCCGAGCCGATCGTCACCGGGCCCAGCACCTTGGCGCCGGCGCCGATCGTCACCCGGTCCCCGACGGTCGGGTGGCGCTTGCCCGGCTCGAGGCTGGTGCCTCCGAGGGTGACCCCCTGGTAGATGGTGACGTCGACCCCGACCTCGGCCGTCTCGCCGATGACCACGCCGATGGCGTGGTCGATGAAGAGGCCCGCGCCGATGGTGGCACCGGGGTGGATGTCGACCGACGTCCAGGCCCGTACCACCATGGACAGGATCCGGCCGGCCAGGCGATGACCGCCCAGCCACAGCCGGTGGGAGAGCCGGTACCCCCACACGGCGTGCAGCCCCGGGTAGCAGAGCACCACCTCGACGTCGGAGCGGGCCGCCGGGTCACGCTGGCGGACGGCCGCCACGTCCCGACGGAGTGACGTCAGCACGGTCAGTCGCCGAGACCCTCGAACAGGGCGGTGCTGAGGTACCGCTCGCCGAAGGACGGGATGATGACGACGACGAGCTTGCCGGCGTTCTCGGGCCGGGAGGCCACCTGCACCGCGGCCCACGTCGCCGCACCCGACGAGATCCCGACCAGTAGGCCCTCCTCGTGGGCCATCCGGTGGGCGGTGTCGAAGGCGTCCTGGTTCTCGACGGTGACGACCTCGTCGTAGACGTGGGTGTCGAGGATGGCGGGCACGAAGCCGGCGCCGATGCCCTGGATCGGATGCGGCCCCTTGGCCCCGCCGGACAGCACGGGCGAGGCGGCGGGCTCGACCGCCACCACCTGCACCCCGGGCTTGCGCTCCTTGAGCACGTGGCCGACCCCGGTGATGGTCCCCCCGGTGCCCACGCCCGCCACCAGGATGTCGACCCCGCCGTCGGTGTCGGTCCAGATCTCCTCGGCCGTGGTGCGCACGTGGACCTCGGGATTGGCGGGGTTCTCGAACTGCTGGGGCATGTAGAAGTCACCGTCGCCCTTGATGATCTCCTCGGCCTTGGCGATGGCGCCCCCCATGCCGTCGGGCCCCGGGGTGAGCACCAGCTCGGCCCCGTAGCCGCGCAGCAGCATCCGGCGCTCCTTGCTCATGGTCTCGGGCATGGTGAAGATGCACTTGTAGCCGCGGGCGGCGCACACCATGGCGAGGGCGATGCCGGTGTTACCGCTGGTGGGCTCGACCACGGTGGTGCCGGGCCGCAGCAGACCCGCCTCCTCGGCGGCGTCGATCATCGACACGGCGATGCGGTCCTTGACGCTGCCGGCCGGATTGAAGAACTCGAGCTTGGCGGCGACCCGGGCACCCGAACCGTCGGGCACGTGGCGCAGCCAGACGAGGGGCGTGCCACCGATCAACTGGGTGATGTCGTCCGCGATGCGCATGTCGGGTCCCTTTCGCCTGTCGGCCGGCCGACCGTCGACCCGCCCGGGTGAATCTTGACCCAACGTATCGGGTTTTACTGGTCAACCGCGAATTGAGTGGCCACGGGGAGCCGCGACGGGGCGGTCAGGTGCGGATGCGCCACTGCATCCGGCGCATCTGGCTGCGCAGGACGAGGCCCCGGAGGTGGCGCTCCTCCACCACCAGGTAGTCGAGGAGCGGGCCGTACTGGGACGGTTCCGGGACCTGCATGTCGTGCATCCACAGCAGGACCTCCGAGGTGCTGACACCCAGCACGCGTGCCGCCGTGTCCGTGTCGTGCTTACGGACCCGCATGGCTTCGTCGAGCCTGTCGCCCAACGTCTGTGGCATCACGGCGGTACGGACTCCCGGCTGGCGATCGGGCCCGGCCGCTCGGGGCGACCGGACGGGCGGGGGGCGATCCTGGCGGAACGACTGCTGGCCGGCGGCTCCCGCACCCAGGCCACCGGAGTGCCGATGCTGTCCGAACCTTAGGTCCGCGGGTGTCGGAACAGGTGGAACCACGGGGCGGAGGGCCCTGTCGGTGCCGCCCGGGGGTCGCACCGCCGGCCGGTCGGCGTGCCGACCCGTCGCCCGGCGGGCGGCCCGGAGCCGGCCCCCGGCGGGTCTCACGAGCTGAAGGCGAAGACGCAGAGCTGTGTGGCGTAGGCCACCAGGCGCGGGCGGTCGGTGCCCTCGGCACCGCAGTCCCACAGGGCCATGTCGAGCGACGCGTAGCCGTCACCGGCGTACCGGGCGCGACTGTGGGCGAGGACCCACTCGGCCCGGCATCGGCCGAGCAGGTGTACCGCGAGGTCCACGCTGGGCCCGAACCAGCCCTGGCGACGGTCGGGCCCGACCTTCTCGGCCACGGCCCCGGGCATGGAGTCCGCGCAGACCACCAGGGCCAGTGGGTCGAGGACCCCGTCCCCGTCGACGGGCGGATCGTCGAGCCGGTACCACGTCGCGTTCTCGGCGCGGCCGGGGGTGTACGACTCCCAGGGTGCATGGCCGAGCGCGCCCCGCCCCTCGAGTCGTTCGGCCCAGAACCGGTCGGGTGGGAACCGTTCCACCCCGGGTGGTGGCGGGTCCCGGTACGGCCGCGCCTCGGCGAGCGGCAGCACCCCCTCCGGCGGCTCGAGGTCGGTGAAGTCGAAGCCGCGACGCGGTCCGCCGAACACCGCGGTGGTCAGGTGGCCGTGGGTCGCTCCCGGGTTCCGCACCTCCGCCCGGGCGTGGGACAACGAGCGCCCGCGCCGCAGCACCTCGACCTCGATGTCCACGGGCCCGTCGGCCACCGGCGCGACGAAGGTGGTGTGCAGCAGGCGGACCGGCGGGACCCCGTCGCCCAGTTCCGTGGCCATCGCCCGGGCGGCGAGAGCGGTGACCACACCGCCCTGGGGCAGCGGTCGCAGGTTCCACGACGCATCGACGTGCCCGGTGTAGCGACCGGGTCCGGTGGGTTCCGGGCGGGTGACACGGAGGAAGGGGGAGGTCACGGAGGCGATCCGCCGGGCCGGCGGCGCACGAGGAGCACGACCACCCCCGCCAGGGCGACCAGCGACACGACCAGCGCGGCCGCGGCGAGTCCCTCGGCTGCCGTCGTACCCGAGCCGCCCGTGGACGCCGTCGTCGTCGGGGCCGCCGTCGGGGCCGCCGTCGGCGTGAGCGTCAGGACGGGGGCCGGGTTCTGGGGGTCGGGATCCTGCGACGAGGCGACCTCGATCCAGCGCACGACCTCCCCCGAGGAGTAGGTCTGCAGCGCCTTGAACACGACCGGACCGGACGCGGACGGGACCTGTCCGGCGGCCACGGCGAAGTCCTCGTACTGACCCGGGGCGATGCCGCCGGCTGTGGCCGTCCAGGTGACGTCCGACACCACGACGGACACCTCGCCGTCGTCGGTCCGGACCGGTGTGGCCAGCGTCCGGGTGTCGACCTTGTCGGTCCACCCCGGCACGGGCAGCACGTCGACGGTTAGCAGGGGCAGGTCGCTCGGGAAGAAGACCTGGAGTCCCACGGTGTTGGCGTCGTCGCGCTCGTTCGGGACCCGGAAGGTCAGCTCGACATCGCTCGACCCGGCCGGCAGCGTCGTCGGGTGCACGGTCACGTGCGCGGCAGCGGGCGTGGCGGTCAGCAGGGTGGCGCCGAGGACGGCGGCCACCGCCACCGCGGCACGGACTCGTCGGGTGTCCATGGCCGTTCAGTCTGGCCCACCCGGCGCCCGGTTGCGCCGCGTCAGGGGCGACGGCCACCGCGGTCCCGGACCCGGTGGTCCTAGTGTGCGGCTCGGACCCGAACCGAGGAGAGGTGCCGATGACCCCGTCCGACGATGCATCCCTGCGAGCGCGCCGGCTGGCCCTCGTGCGCCGGCACATGGCGTCCGAGAACGAACTCGACTTCGAGACCACCCTGGCCACCTTCGACCACACGCGCTACGAGCTGGTCGCCACCGGCCAGGTGTTCGACGGGCCCGACGAGGTCGCCGGCTACTACCGGACGTCCCGCGCCGCGTTTCCGGACCAGCGGAACGAGCGCGTCGTCCTCACCTCCGCCGAGGACGCCGTCGTCGCCGAGTTCGACCTGCTCGGCACGCACCTCGGCGACCTGGCCGGACTCCCCCCGACCGGCCGGACGTTCCGTTGCCGCATGTGCGCCCTCTTCCTCTTCGCCCCGGGGGGCGAGCGCATCATCGGCGAGCGGGTCTACTTCGACCAGGGGACGATCCTCCGTCAGCTCGCCGCCGACGCCTGACGTCAGCGGACCGGCAGCGTCGTGGTGACCTCCTGCTCGTCGATGGCGTCGGTCCGCACCGTCAGGTGCAGGGTCCACGAACCGGCCACCGGGATGTCGACGTCGTCGGCGTAGTAGTGCCCGGGCCCGGCGAGGGTGAGGGGGACGGTCAACGGCCCGATCGACTCGGACGGGAGGCTGAGCGACAGGTCGAGCTCGGGCACCGCACGCGGGGTGCCGGCGCTGCTGAGCACGTACACGTGGATCTGGTTGGTCGAGCCGGCCACAGCGGGCGACACGATGGTGTTGACCTGCACACCCAGCGTCGACACGGAGTAGGTGAAGGGCTGGGCCACCGCCTGCCCGGCCGGGACGGCGTTGACCAGGGCGGCGGTCACCCCGAGGACGGCCACGGCCACGGTGAGTTCGGCCAGGACCGAGCGACGCAGCCGCGAGCGGTCGACCCCACCGACGTCGTCCGGCCGGCGGGACCAGCGGTCGGGCAACGCCCATCGCAGCGGACCTCCTCCGCCGTGGACGACGCGCCGGCTGAGCGCGCCCAGCGCCACGAGCACCACCACCAGGCCGATCTTGACCAGCAGCGTGACGCCGTACGACGTGTGGAACAGGGCGTAGAAGCTCCCGACCTGCCGGATCGACTGGACGACGCCCGTCGCCACCACCACCGCCACCGCGACGTAGGCCACGGCGGACACCCGCCGGGTCACGGCCGAGGGATCGTCGGGCTGGGCGTCACCGGGGTCCCGGGTGGCCAGGAACGTGGCCAGCAGGGCGAGGCCACCGAGCCACGCCGCGGCGGCGGCCAGGTGGCCGATGTCGAGCAGGGTGCCGAGGACCGGACTCGCCCCGGTGGACGCGTGGCCGGCCAGGCCCGGGGTGAGCAGGAGGGCGAGTCCCAGCAGGCCGACGGCCGGCGTCACCCACGTCCACCGGCGCTCCGGGGCGCCGAGCCGGCCCTGCAGACCGAGCAGGACCGGGACCATGGCGGCCAGCAGCAGCAGTCGGAGCAGCTCCACCTCGCCGAAGCGGGTGTGCAGCACGTCGGCCACCAGCGACGGCCGGACGATGTCGGTGAGCGGCAGCGCCGAGGCGTAGACGCCCTGGATGAGGATGCCCGCCACGGTGGCCGCCGCCAGGATCCCCCACATCCACCACAGCAGTCGGCCCACCCGGCGGGACCGGGCACCCTCGCGCCAGGCCAGCGCCAGCAGGACCGCCGGCCCCACCAGGAACAGCAGGCCGACGAACGCTGCGCTGCGCACGATCCAGTAGACGACACCGACGGCGGTGCTTCCGGACTGGGCAGCGATGCTGGCGGCCAGCGCGTCCGCCCGCTTCGCCCCGGCCGCGGTGCCCACCGAGAACACGAAGGCCCCGTGTACCGGGTGGGAGTCGGCCGAGATCACCCGCCACGCCACGACGTAGGTCCCCTGCGGCAGGTCCCGCTCCACCGACACGGCGACCGCATGGGTGTCGCTCCCCGGGTGGTGGGTACCCCCGTCGTCGACCCGGTTGCCGTGGGGACCGAGCACCCGGAGCGAGCCGAAGTCGATCTCCACGGGCTCGCCGAAGTGGAGCACCACCTCCGACGGCGCGGTCAGCAGCACGGCTCCGGCGCTCGGGCTCGTGGACTCCAGCTGGGCGTGGGCCGACGCCACGCCGGAGGTCACGACCAGCAGGACGACGACCGACGCCATGCCGACGAGGATGCGTCGCAGTCGGGTCACCCCCCGGAACCTAGGACCACCGACCGGGTGGGACCAGTCACCGGAGCGGTCGACCGCGGCACCCGCGCCCGCGGGACGATCCCTCAGGCGGCGAGCCAGAGATGGGCCGGGAAGAACACGCCTTCGTTGTAGGCGTAGCCCGCCTGGCCCCCGGGGAGCGTCAGGTGGCGGATCCCCTGGACCCGGTCGACGGCGGCGAACGGGAAGATGTCCCGGCCGATCCAGGCATAGGGCAGGTCCACCCCCAGGCGCTCGTTGACCGTCCGGTACGCCTGGAGGCGCGTGGCGTGATCGAGCGTCGAACGACCGGTCAGGAACGCCTGCTCGATCACCGGGTCGGAGTTGCGGGCGAAGTTGAGGCCCACCGTGCCGATGGGCTGGACCGTGGTGGTGCTGAGCCACGGGTAGTTGAGGTCGGGGTTGACGGCGCCGAACTGGGCTGAGGGCACGGCCTGGTACTCGCCGGTCAGCAGGTCGATGATGGCGTCCGCCTGCTGGACGATGGTGATCGAGACGTCGACGCCGGTGGCACCCCACATCTGTTGGATGACCTGCACCAGCTGCACCGTGCGCGGGTCGGACGTGGTGCTGATCCGGATCGACGGCGCGCCGTGCTCCGCCGCGTACTGGCGGACCAGCGCCTCCGCCCCGGCGGCGTCGTGGGCCGGGTAGGCCGGGTGGCCGGCGTAGGGGGACCCGGGCAGGAAGATGCCGTCGATGACCTGGACGGCACCGTCACCGAAGACCTTCTGGATGGCCACCTGGTCGGTCGCCTTGGCCAGGGCGGTGCGGATGCGCAGGTCGTCGGTGGGCGGCCGGGCGCAGTTGAGGAGCATGAACCCCATCGTCGGCGAGCCCACCACGGGGGACGTCTCGAAGAGCGACTGGTAGCCGGGCGCGCCGTCGAAGTGCGCGTACGTCTTGGCGTCGATGGAGATGAGGGCGTCGACGGACCCGGTCCTGAGCGAGTCCTCGCGCTGGGTCGTGTCCACGATGGGTCGGAACGTGACCTGGTCGAGGTAGGGCAGGCCCGGCTGCCAGTAGTGGGGATTGCGCGTGGCGGTGAAGTGGCTGTTCGGCTGCCACGAGCCGTACACGAACGGTCCGGTGCCCACCGGTGTGACCGACACGGAGGCCCCCTGGTCCAGTGTCGCCTGCGCCACGACGTAGCCGGCCTGGGTGGTGAGCCCGGCGGCGAAGCCGGTGGCCGGCGACTTCAGCCGGAAGACGACCGTCGACTGGTCCGGCGTGGTGACCGAGGCGATCCCGGCCACGGCGCCGCTGGTGAGCGACGACGCGGCCAGTGCGTCGAAGTTGTGCTTCACGACGGTGGACGTCAGTGGGGTCCCGTCGTGGAAGGTCACGTCCGGCCGCAGCGTGAGCGTCCACTCGTCGTAGGCCGCGTTGGGCGTCAGCGACTCCGCCAGGTAGGGCTGGACCGAGCCGTCCTCGGCCACCGCCATCAACGGGTCGTAGACCGTGTTGGCGTAGAGCAGGCCGTTGGTGTCCCAGCGGTTCTGCGACGGCGAGAACCCGTCGATCTCCGCCATGGTCCCGATGGTCAACGACCCACCCCTCGTCGGCGCGCGGGACGCGCCCGACCGGGCGGTCGTCGACGAGGTGCCGCCCCCGGCCGACGAGCACGCGGCCAGTCCGGCGCCCGCCCCGCCGGCCAGCGCCACCGCCCCGGCGGCGGCCGCGCCCCGGCCGAGGAACGTCCTGCGGTCCATCCCGGGTCCGGTCATCGGGTCCTCCTGGTGGGCACCCTCCTGCCGCGGACCCCGGAAGGTCCGGACCGGTCACTCCCCCCGGAGCCGGTGCGTCGCCAGCATGCCAGCCCGCCTGCCGGTGTGCCGGGGATGGGGGCGGGTCCGGGGACCGGGGACACGGGAGCCGGGGACACGCGGGCCGTGCCCGATCGGAGGCCGGACCGGTGGCGCCGCCCGGTGTCCGGGGGCCGTGCCCGACGGCGCCGGCCCGCCGTCCGGGGCCTCCTGCGCCACCTCCTAGATTGGTGGAGTCCGCAACTCCTGGAGGTCCAGTGCGCTCCCCGAAAGACTTCTTCCGTCCGCTCGCCGTCGGGGCACCCGAGCCGGTGCGCGAGATCCCGTTCCGGCCCTCCCGGATGATCCACTTCTTCCCCGCGTCGAATCCGAAGATGGTGGCCAAGCTGCCCGACCTGGCCACCAAGGTGGACGTGCTGCTGGCCAACCTCGAGGACGGCGTGCCCGCCACCGACAAGGAGGCCGCCCGCCAGGGTCTGGTCGACGTGGGCCGGACCGTCGACTTCGGCACCGCCCAATTCTGGACCCGGGTCAACTCGCTGGACTCGCCCTGGGGCCTCGACGACCTGCTCACGGCGGTCACCGAGGTCGGCGACAAGCTCGATGTCATCATGATCCCGAAGGTGGAGGGCGCCGAGGACATCCACTACGTCGACCGGCTGCTGGCCCAGCTCGAGGCGAAGGCGGGCCTGCGGCGGCCGATCCTCCTGCACGCGATCCTCGAGACGGCCCGGGGCGTGGCCAACGTCGAGGAGATCTGCTGCGCCTCCCCCCGCATGCAGGGGCTGTCGCTCGGCCCCGCCGACCTGGCCGCCAACCGCCGGATGAAGACGACCCGCGTGGGCGGGGGCCATCCCGACTATCTCGTGCGCCAGGACCCGCCGGGCGGGGACATCAACGCCGAGCGGGCCATCTACCAGCAGGACCTCTGGCACTACACGATCGCCCGCATGGTGGACGCCTGCCAGGCCAACGGGATCTTCGCCTACTACGGGCCCTTCGGCGACATCGCCGACGTCGTCGCCTGCGAGGACCAGTTCCGCAACGCCTACCTGCTGGGCTGCGTGGGCGCCTGGTCGCTCCACCCGACCCAGATCGACATCGCCCGGCGAGTCTTCTCACCCGACGTCGCCGACGTCGCCCACGCCCGCCGGGTCATCGCCGCCATGGGCGACGGCACCGGCGCCGTGATGCTCGACGGCAAGATGGAGGACGACGCCTCGGTCAAGCAGTGCCGGGTGATGATCGAGCTCGCCGATCAGCTGGCCGCCCGCGACCCCGAGCTCGCCGAGCTCTACGCCACGATCACCCCGGAGGACTGACATGAGCGACACCAACCTGCGCCCCCGTCGGAGCGTGCTCTACATGCCCGCCGCCAACGAGCGGGCCCTCGAGAAGGCGAAGGCGATCCCCGCCGACGCGCTGATCTTCGACCTCGAGGACGCCGTGGCGCCCGATGCCAAGGTCGACGCCCGCGAGCGGGCCTGCGCCATGTTCGCCGCCGGTGGCTACGGCAACCGGGAGATCACCATCCGGGCGAACGGCATCGGCACCCCGTGGCACGACGACGATCTGGCCGCCATCGCCGCCGCCGGTCCCGACGGCGTCGTGGTGCCCAAGGTCAACTCGGTCGACGATGTCCGGGCCATCGAGACCGCGCTCGAGAAGCACGGCGCTCCCGACCGCACCCGCATCTGGGCGATGCTCGAGACGCCCGTCGCCATGTTGCACGCCGAGGCGATCTGCTCGTCGTCGGAGCGCCTGGCCGTCCTGGTCATGGGGACGAACGACCTGGCCAAGGAGCTGCACGCCCAGCGGGTCCCGAGCCGACTGCCGCTGATGGGCGGGCTGCACCTGTGCCTGCTGGCCGCACGGGCCGCCGACAAGGTGATCCTCGACGGCGTCTACAACGACATCAAGGACGAGGACGGCTTCGTGGCCGAGTGCCGGGTCGGCCGGCAGATGGGCATGGACGGCAAGACGCTGATCCACCCGAGCCAGGTCGGACCGTGCAACGACGCCTTCTCCCCGGAATCCGACGAGATCGAGCTGGCCGAGCGCATCATCGCGGCGTTCGAGGAGGCCGAGTCGGACGGGCGCGGGGTGGTGACCGTGGACGGGCGGATGATCGAGAACCTGCACGTCGATGAGGCCCGCCGGGTGCTGGCCATCCGCGACACCATCGCCGCCGCCGGCGACTGACGCCGACGGCGGGTCCCGACCCACCGGACCGCCCCACCCGACCGGTCCCACCCCGGCGACCGGTCGGGTGCGACAATTCCCCGATGGGCCCCCATGACGATGCCGGCCGTCCACGGACCAGGCGCACCGGTGACGGCGGCGGGCGCGTGGTCGGGCGCCTCCTCCTCGTGTTCGCCACCGCGGCGGTCCTGGCCGCCGTACCGGCCGCCCGTCCCGTCGGAGCATCGACCGGTAGCTCGTGGAGCGTCGTCACCACACCGGCGACCGGTGGCGACGACATCCTGCTCGGCTCCACCTGCGCCGGCACGGTGTCGTGCTGGGCGGTCGGCGTCACCATCTACAACATCTCCTCCGCCTCGACCTTCGCGCCCATCGTGGAGCGGTGGGACGGCACGGCGTGGAGCCTGCAGCCGACGCCGGCCCTGCCCGGAGGCAACGGCGGAGGGTTCTTCGACGCGACGTGCGTGACCACGTCGGACTGCTGGGCGGTCGGCGCGGTCCTGGGCGCGGCCGGCGGCGGGTCGCCGACCGGCAGCCTGGCCGAACACTGGGACGGGACCCGGTGGTCGATCGTTCCCTCCCCGACCCCGTCCGGCGCAGTCGGGGCGATCCTGCAGAGCGTGACCTGCACCACCCGGTCGAACTGCTGGGCCGTGGGCTTCGGCACCGACGACACCGGGGCGGCCCTGCACGCGCTGGTCGAACGGTGGAACGGCGCTTCGTGGTCGATCGTGGGTGCAGCCGCAACCGGACAGGCCTTCGACCAGCTGGACTCGGTCACGTGTGCGACGACAACCGACTGCTGGGCGGTGGGCGCGGCCGGCGCCGTCCAGCAGAATCCCAACTTCCTGCCGATCTTTCCGGCGGCGGCGTCGGACCAGGGCCTGATCGAGCGGTGGAACGGTGCGGCCTGGTCGGTCGTGCCGAGCGTGTCGTCCGCCAGCCCGGACGGCGGCTACCTGTCGAGTGTCACCTGTCCGACGGCGGCGGAGTGCTGGGCGTCCGGCTCGGTCACCACGGCGGCCGGCACGGCCGGCTCGACCCTGCTGGAGCGATGGGACGGGAGTGTCTGGACCCGGGTCACGACCCCCGACGCCGATCCGTCCGGCGGCAACATCCTCGGTGCCGTGGCGTGCACGGGGCCGTCCCGCTGCTGGGCCGCCGGCTCGTCCGGCTCCTTCGGGGGTGGGGGCGGATCGGGGTTCCAACCCGGCGCCTTCGTCGAACAGTGGACCGGCGGTTCGTGGTCGATCGCCCCCAGCCCGACGGTCGGTGCACTGGCCTTCCTCGACTCGCTCACCTGCGCGCGGGCACTGACGTGCTGGGCGGTGGGGAGCGCCTCGACCCGGCCGAGTGAGAACGATCCCGGGCTCCGGAGCCTCGTCGAAGGTCTGACGCTGCCGGCCTCGGCGAGTCAGGGCCTGCTGCTCAGTGCGTCGGACGGCGGGGTGTTCGCACTCGGTGCCGCGACCTTCGTCGGCTCGATGGGCGGGCACCCGCTCAACCGACCGATCGTCGGCATCGCCGCCACACCCGACGGACAGGGCTACTGGGAGGTCGGGTCCGATGGCGGGGTGTTCGCCTTCGGTGACGCCGGCTTCTTCGGTTCGATGGGCGGGGTCCCCCTCACCCGTCCGATCGTCGGCATCGCCGCCACACCCGACGGACAGGGCTACTGGGAGGTCGCCTCGGACGGCGGGGTGTTCGCCTTCGGCGACGCCGGCTTCTCCGGTTCGCTGGGCGGCGTCCCCCTGAACCGCCCCGTCGTGGCCATGGCCCCGACCCCGGACGGCGACGGGTACTGGCTGGTCGGGTCCGACGGCGGGGTGTTCGCCTTCGGCGACGCCGGCTTCTTCGGGTCGACGGGCGCCCTCCGGCTCGACCAGCCGATCACCGGGATCGCCCCGACGCCGGACGGTCTCGGCTACTGGTTGGTGGCGTCTGACGGCGGGGTGTTCGCCTTCGGCGACGCCGGCTTCTTCGGCTCGGTGCCGGCGCAGGGGATCCGGGCGTCCGCGCCCCTGATCTCGATCGAACCGACCCCGACGGGCGACGGGTACTGGATCATCGGCTCGGACGGCTCCGTCTTCTCCTACGGCGACGCGCAGTTTCCGGGGTCACTGGTCCACGAGCACCTGGCGGCGCCCGTCACCGGGGCGTCCTGGTGACGTCCCTGCCTGCTCCGAACTGACGCGGGCCCGGTCACTCCGGCAGGGGCACCCCGGCCCGGGGCCCCGGCGCGGTCAGCGTTCCCGACGGGACCGGACGACGCGCTCGAGGGGTCGGGAGGCGAGCAGCAGGAGGAGGGCCCAGAGCCCGATCCCCGGCAGGGCGATGACCACCACGAGGATGACGGCCATGGTCACCGTCAGGATCACCGCCGCGATCATGTCCGCCTCACCGCGGTGCTCCTCCGCGGTGAGCTCGGGGCGGCGCACGATCGATAGCTGCTGCAGCAGCACACCCACGGAGGTGATGAGCATCGTGCCGACGTAGAGCGCGTGCACCCCCACGCCGCCCTTGGTGGCCGCACTCAGGAGCTCGGTGGGGAAGGGCAGGAAGACGATGCTCAGGATCCAGACGAACATGCCGGTGATCAGTAGCCGGTCGTACCCGGTGACCCGCTCGAGCGCCTGGTGCTGGCCCCACCAGAAACTCCCGATGACGGCGAAGCTGAGCCCGAAGGCCAGGAACTGTGCGCCGTGGTGATGGACGAACGGGCCCAGTTCCCCGGGTCCGATGGCGCTGGCCGAATCGACCAGGGGAAGGATCAGGAGGGTGATGGCGATGGCCACCACCGCGTCACTGAAGTTCTCCAGACGCCGGAACCCGTGCTCTGTTCCCATGGGCAACTCTTGCAGATCGCCAGCCGGCCGCGGGCGGCCGGCTGGGCACCGGTGATCGCCGACCGTGCCATCCGCCCGGACGGGTCCGTCGTCCCCGGCGCCCGGGTGCGGTCACCATCTGCCGGCGGGGCCTCGGCACCTCCGGATGTCGGGCGACGGGACGCCGGAGGTGGCCCGGTCGGGTGCCGGCCTCGGGACCAACGCCCCTACCGGACCACCGAACGACGGGCCAAGATCGGACCCGAAGCCACCTGATCGATGCGCCGCACCCGGCGACGACGTACGAGCGGAAGAGGTACAGCCAGGATGTCAGCGGAACCAGCAGACGGAGCAGGTCGTGCCCCCGGCACCCCGACGATCGTCGTCGGCATCGACGGCTCACCGGGAGCGGACAAGGCGCTGGCGTGGGCGGCAGCCGAGGCCGCCCGGTCGGGTGCCGGCCTCGAGATCCACACGGCCTACGAACCGAGCTACGAGTTCATCACGCACGACGAGGTCGAACGGACCCTGGGTCGCCAGGTGGAGGCGGCGAGGGCTCGCGTCGGAGAGGAGTTCCCCGGGGTGGTCGTCACCACCCGGACCCACGAGGAGTCGCCCGCCCGAGTGCTCATCGAGGCGAGCGACGGCGCCGACCTGCTGGTAGTCGGCTCCCGCGGGCTCGGGGGTTTCACGGGTCTGCTGTTGGGCTCCGTGAGCCATCAGTGCTCGTTGCACGCGCACTGCCCGGTCGTGATCGTCCGCTGAGCCGGGTGTCGGGTGTGGCCCGTGCGGTCGGTGCCTCGTGGCCTTGTCCGCCCCGGGGTCGGCATGCGTCCTGACCTGGCCCCGCGGGGGCGTACCGATGACCGGAAATGGGCGGTGAAGCCGACGGGAGGTCAGGACATCGATGCGCGGTACCGGACCCGCAAGGGCCGCGTCGACCGGGTCGACCGGGTCGACGTTCCGAAACTGGGCTACGCCACGGTGGACGGGGCGGGGGGGCCGGATGGCGAATCGATCGCCGACGCCGTATCGGCGCCCACCGGCGCGGTCCTGGTCGTCGGTGAAGTCCCGGACGTGCTCACCGCGACGTGAGCGCCCTCCGCCGACTTACCGCGGGTGGTTCTGGAAGAACGTCCACATGAGCTGGTCGGCGGAGATGGAGAACGTCGTCTTCCCCACGGTCGACGCGATCTCCGGCATGGCCTGGCTACCGGCCCAGATGTGGCCGGCACCGTTTTCGCGGTAGAGCACGACCGCGGCATCGTGCGGACAGTGGTAGGCGATCATCGTCACGTCGGTCGTCGCCCGGGTGATCTCCGGTGTCTTCGCACAGCCGTTCCGGGCGGCCCACCGGGCGGCCTCGACCGGGACGGGCAGGTCGTTCTGCTCGATGCCCTGGTTGGATTTCGCGGTCAGGTCGGACCCGATGGTCCCCTTCCCGTCGGTGGCCGGCAGGTTCTTGGCCGCCGGTCCGATCCCACCCTTGTACGGCACGAACGGATCCGCCGTGCCGTGGAAGGCGATCACCGGGACGCGCTGGGACGGATGGCATCCGGCGTCGGCCTCGATACCGGCGACCGTGGCCACCGCAGCGATCGTCCGGGCGTCGCTGCAGGCGAGCGCGGACGCCATGAACGCGCCGTTCGAGTACCCGGCCACGAAGATCCGGTGCCGGTCGACACACAGCGTGTTGGTGACGTGGCCGATCAGGGCGATGAGGAACCGCTGGTCCGCACTGTGCGGACTGGTGGTCCAGTGCTGCACCGCTTCGTCCACCTGGGGTGTCACGGTCAGGAACCCGTGGGTGGCACCGTAGTCACCGAGCTTCGAGACCACGGCCTGGATGTCCGCCGTCTCGCTGTAGCCGTGGAGGTCGACGACGAGCGGCAACGGCTGCCGGGGATGCTGGTCGGTGGTGCCTTCGACGAGATAGCTCCCGGTGTCCCCGGCGGCCGAGTAGTCGACCGTGGTCCCGCTGGGCGGCGCGACGGTGCCCGATCCGCAGCCCGCCGACGGCTGTTGCGGCACGGCGGCGCCGGCCGGGGGCGCACCGGTCACCAGGAGTGGCCAGGCCACTGCCGACACCATCAGTGAGAGCGTGAGCAGTCCCCGTCTGACGTGCATGGCGGCACTATAGGTCCCGGGCCCTGCGGGCGACGTGGTCGTTGCCGCGGGGCACCGTCCGCCGGGCCGGCGGGACGGACCCGAGGATCACCAGTCGTCACCGACGGACTCGTGGAGTTCGGCTAGTCGCGTTCGACCCGTCGCAGTCCGCCGGTGGGCGTCCACGACTCGATGACGAGCCGGCTGGCCGTGGCATCGAGACCCGTGATGACGACCTCGGTGATGTCGGCCGTGAACAGGTCGCCGTCCGGTCCCTCGTCCCCGGGCGCCGTGACCGGCCCGATACGGACGGCACGTCCGGCGACCTTCGCCTCCCCCGGCCAGTCACCCTCCTTGCCCTCCTCGGGATGGAAGGTGGGACCGTGGAGTGCGAACCGGGGGTCGCGCGCGAGGTCCGCACCTTTGCGAGCGCCGGTCATCGACCCGAAGCGGAGGTCGCCGTCGACGAACTCGCACTCGATCCCGGAGATCCGTGGGGCGCCGTCCGCACGCAACGTCGCGATCGTCTTGTGCCGACCGGCGTCCAGCAGCTCCCGGGCCCGCGCCGCGAACTCCGGCGCCGCCTGCTCGATCATGCTCCACGACGGCACCGGGTCAGCATATTCGGGGCCGATGGCGGGGGGCAGGGCCGGATCCCACGGTCCACCTGGCGGGAGGTGGGCGGGCCTCACCCGTCCAGGAGGTGCAGCAGCCATCCGGGCCGCTCCAGTGTCGCCCCCAGCGCCTCGGCCTGTCGGCACAGGGCCCGATCCGCCGACACCAGTGTCACCGACCCGGGGGCGTCCGCCGCGACCTCGAGGAGGGTGTCGTCGCCGCTCCCGGTCGCATGGACGACGGTCACGCCGTCCGTCGTGCCCGCGGCGACGCCCGATCGCGCGGCTCCTTCGAGCACGATGACGACGGGCGCTGCGATCCTGCCGTCGTCGACCGCAGCGCGGACCCGATCGACGAAGTTCCGGGCGGCACCCGGCCGGTCCCGCCACCAGCCGGTCGGCCGGGACCCGATCACGTTCGCCGCGTCGACGAGGAGTACGGCCCCGACGTGAGCGTCCGGCCCGACGGGGCCACCCCGCCCCGTCAGCGGCCCGTCCGCTCGCGGTGCGAACAGCCCGGCCAGCAGCACGGGCGACGCATGCCCTCCTCGAGCTCCTCCTGGGTACGACGGATCCGCCGCTCCCGGGTCGTCGGCTGCTTGGCGTCCTGGACCCAGCAGACGAACTCGTTGCGGGCCAGGGGCGTGATGTCCTTCCACGCCTCGAGCGCCGTCGTATTGGCGAGGAGTGCCGTCCGCAGGTCGGCGGGAAGCCGGTGCACCACCCCACCGGGGACTCGTGGGCCGCTCATGGGGCCACGGTAGCGGGTCGCCAGCGGGTCGGTAGGGGTTCGGTGGTGGTCCACCGGTGGTCCGACCGCCCCGATACCCGCAGGCGCGCCTCCTCGGAGCCCGAACGTGGTCGAAGGACTTCGGAGCGCTTTCCCGTACAGTTGGGGGGAGCGACCGAGGAGAGATTCCGGCGATGCACGACGAAGGGGTGTCCCGATGACGGCCGAGGGCTGGTACGTCGATCCCTACGGAGTCCACGATGCCCGTTGGTTCTCCGACGGGACGCCGACGGCCCTCGTACGGGACGGACAGGTCGAGGCCCACGATCCCCCGCCCGACACGCCGTACTCCGGTGACCTGCGTGAGCTCGACGAGGACGCGGCGACGGACGGCCAGGACCTGCTGCGCTCCGGCGACGCCGAGAGCGGGCCCTTCGATCCGGATGCCATGGAGGACTCCGTCTGGAGCGAGTTCGGCGAAAGTGCCGGCGCCGACTGACCGGAGCGACGGCGCGCAGCGGTTCCCGCCAGCGAGTCAGGACGTGCAGGTGGAGGTCGTCATCGCTGATCTTGTCTGCCTGCCCGACGCCAGGCGCGGGACCTACTGCCGTCTGGCTTCTTCGACGGCCTCGGGGATGCTTCCGAGGTAGAGGCGGAATCCTTCGGCCTCCGGCTCGAATCCGAGCGAGGTGTAGAGCCGATGGGCCCCGTCATCGGAGTGCCTCTTGTGCGACAGGAGCTGGACCTTGTTGCAACCTGCCGTTCCCATGTCCAACAGGAGCCTCTGGAGCAGGGAGGTGGCAACGCCCCGGCGACGGTAGGGGTGCGCAACCACCACGGCTTCGATGATCGCCGTCGGGTGACAGTCGTAGGTGATGTTGGGGAACAGCATCGCTGACGCTGTGCCGACGGCGTGCCCGTCCAGCTCGGCGAGGTAGACGGACAATCCAGGTACCGCAAGCATGTGCGTCCATGTGGCGACTTCGA
>Ga0182016_10003564_pt1 | contig 17721 bp, 13 predicted proteins | sample 712S2MmetaG_FD_120491 | JGI IMG/M metagenome (GOLD analysis project Ga0182016, IMG submission 120491) | Permafrost microbial communities from Stordalen Mire, Sweden - 712S2M metaG | ecosystem: Environmental > Terrestrial > Soil > Wetlands > Permafrost | place: Sweden: Stordalen | collected...
AATATAGCCTTAGAGGTGCATTTCGAAGATGTGCAACAGATGATGAGAGCGGGTTATTTTGTTGTTGACAAGAGCGCGGCCTCCTAGGCAGAATTCAGACACAGAAAATGGGTGCTTCCCCTTCCTGTTCCGCTGATCGCCCAAGCCGCCAGACGCTCCTGTCGAGGGCCGGGCTATCAGCGGAGCAATGCTGTCAGGACGAGAAATACCGGTGGCGCTCCTGCGCGCGCTTTTCGCTCAAAATGGATCTTCATCGCCCTGACTGTGACGAGGGCGAGATATGCTCACCCGGAAACGTGAATCAATAAAGCCGCTACAAGTGACCGAGAAGAACGGGGGCAAGGGGATGCAGTTTGGAGCGCGGACTGCCTTGAACTGGCGTCAAACCAGGGTAAAAGTCGAGCTGCGAATGGGCATCCACTCAGACCTTAGTGGGTCGAAAGGCAATTGGAGGAGTGCCATCAGAGAAACTGCGGTCAGATGGGCTGAGCGCAGGCTTTTCTCAATAAGGGAACTTCGCGATGGGAGAAGACTCTGTGATTCCTTACGGCCTTAGCGGAAAAGTTGCACTCATCACCGGTGCCGGCGGTGGGCTCGGAAGGGCAGCTGCGATGAGATTAGCGTCTGCTGGGGCTCAAATCATCGCGATTGATCGTGGTGAGGAGTCAGCGCGTGAGCTTGTAAAGGCGCTTCCTGGAGGGCATCACGTCCTCGTCAAAGATCTGCGCCCTGCGCTGGCAGCGAAAGAAGTTGTTGAGGAGGCCTTAGCGCTCACCGGCCGGCTCGACATCGTTGTCAATTCAGCAGGCGTCTGCCATTTCAACAAAATCAACGAAATCTCCCCCGAAGAATGGGATGAGGTTTTGGAAATCGATTTGAGGTCAATGCACTTTCTGAGCGTCGCCGCTGCGGAATCCATGGATGCCAATGTGGGCGGACGCATTATCAATATCGGATCAAATGCGGGCCGCAAAGGGCGTGCGATGGGCGCTCATTATGCAGCCGCAAAGGCCGCAGTCGCGAGCCTTACAGAGTCGTTGGCGCTCGCTTATGGCGCAAAGCAGATTACTGTAAACACCGTTTGCCCCGCAGTTGTGTTAACTGGCATGTGGGAACAAAACTTTTCAGAACTTGGGCGTATCACCGGAAAGACTCGTGAGCAACTCACAAAAGGGTGGATTGATGCTACCCCGCTAAAACGGCTTGGCACACCCGAAGATGTCGCAAATCTGATTGCGTTTCTGGCGTCGGATGAAGCATCATTTATCACCGCACAGACGATCAATGTATGCGGCGGCTTTATGCTGACTTGCTAAACGGCCGTGCACGAGTACTGCCAAATGAGAGTAGGAGAGGACAAAGGTGAGATTCAAAGGAAAGGTTGCAATCGTCACCGGGGGGTCGCGCGGGATTGGTCGCGGCATAAGTGAGTTGTTCGCTCGCGAAGGGGCCAAAGTTATCGTAAATTACTCGCGAGAAGCAGATTCCGGCCCCTTTTCTGGATCTGCTGATCAATTGGTCGACGCTCTTCGGGCGGCTGGCGGCGAAGCAAGTGCTTTCTCCGCTGATGTATCAAAGTCCGGTGAAGTCAGGGAGATGGTACTCTTTGCGCGAGAACAGTACGGCCGGATCGATATTCTCGTCAATAATGCAGGTATTTGTCCATTCATGGAATTCCTGGATTTGACCGAGGATGTGTGGGACAAGGTGTTTGCAGTTAACCTGAGAGGCACGTTCCTATGCTCTCAGGCAGTGGCTCGCGGGATGGTGGAGCAGAAAACCAAGGGCCGCATTATTTGCGTTAGCTCAGTCGGCGCCGTTGCCGGCACAACATTTCAATCTCACTATTGCCCTACCAAAGCTGGCGTCAATCTCTTTGTAAAATCGATCGCGACCGCGCTTGGTCCATACGGGATCACTGTTAACTCAGTGATGCCCGGCTGCATTTTGACAGACCTGAGCAGTCCGCAATTCCTGGCCAGCCCCGAAGTCGAAAAGAGCTACGTTGAGAAGGTCCCTGTAGGGCGTTTGGGCGCCCCTGAAGATGTTGCCGCAGCTGTCGGCTTTCTCGCCACAGAAGAGGCTTCGTATATCAACGGTGCGTCGCTCGTCGTTGACGGGGGCCTCATAGCTCATCTGTGATGTGCGTGGCTACTGCAGGTTGAGCCACTCAAGACATAAAAGCAAGTTTGTGAAGATTGCCGATTTAAGCAGATGGGAGGCCCCATCTGCACCATAATCGGAGGAATGATGCGAATCTCCAGGCGAAAGTTTGTTACGAATTCCGCATTGTGCGCGGGGGGAATGAAACTCATTCCTCTACTAGGCAGTAGCCCGCTCAGCGCCCAGTCTGCGGAGTCAGGTACGGACGAATCCCTGGAAGAGTTGTTTGGAGCTCCCGCGGAAGCTGCCTGGCCCTGGACCTATTGGTATGGCAACAACGGCAATATTACTCGCGAGGCCATCACTGCAGATCTTGAGGCAATGCACCGAGTCGGAATTCGGGGTGTGCTGTACATGGAGGTGGACACAGCTCAGCCAGCAGGGCCTGTTCGCCCCCTGACCTCTGAGTGGTGGGAGATGATGGATCACGCGATGCGTGAAGCCTCCCGGCTGGGAATGTCTTTCAATATGAATAACGACGGGGGCTGGTGCGGTTCAGGAGGACCTTGGATTACTCCGGAACTCTCCATGCAAGTAGTCGTATGGAGCGAGATAACGGTAGAAGGACCGAAGACAGTAAGCGCTGCACTTGCTCAGCCGAAAACAACCCAGGGGTACTACCACGATATTGCTGTGTTGGCGTTTCCGCTTCCGCCAGGCGATAGCAAGCGGATGATAGATTGCTCTCCCAGGCTTACTTATGGCCTCGACCGAAAGGATCTCGATTTTTCGAACGCGCTCGACGGTAACCCCGGCACGGTTACGCTATTGCCGCAGGCTTCTGAAAGCCAGGGGCAATACGTGAACATCGACTTCCCTGAACCCTTTACCGCGCAGGCAGTAAGTATTTCGATAGACGCCTGGAATAATGGAATGCTCTATGTATCCGGTGAGGTTCAACTGTCTGACGACGGAATCAACTATCGAACGATCCGGGAGATGAGCATTTACTGGCCGAATTCCTCCGCTAACTTTGAACGAGTAAGTTCCCGCCATTTCCGGATTCTCATAAGACCCGGTCCGTCGGGTTGGTTGTGGCATGAGTATACGAATGGAATTCCACTCGGCGAAATCCAGTTGCATCAAGGTCCACGCATCGAGGATCTACCGGGAAAGGCTCTCTATCTCCGTCAGGGTGGCTATTCCACAGAAGCCGACGCATTGGGCGGTGATCCAGAATTCCCGCAGGGCACCGTCATTCGCAGCGCGCAGATATTAGATATAAGCAAGCACATGGACTCAAATGGATCGCTTAACTGGGATGTGCCTTCGGGAAGATGGACAGTGCTTCGGCTGGGACATACGAGTACCGAAGTAATGAATGAACCGGCGCCAAAAGAAAGTTGGGGTCTGGAATGCGACAAATTAAGCAAAAGAGCGATCGAATTTCATTTTGAGGCGTTGGTCGGGAAGATGCTCGACAATCAGGCTGCCATTGGTTCCAAGTGCCTGAAGATGACACACATCGATAGTTGGGAGACAGGCTCTCAAAATTGGACTCTGGCGTTTAGAGAAGAATTCCAAGCCCGGCGAGGATACGATCCAGTACCATATCTGCCCATTCTGACTGGCCGTGCGATTGAAAGCGGCGAACAGTCAGAGCGATTCTTATGGGATCTCAGGCGGACAATTGCGGACTTACTTCTGGATAACTATGCGGGACATCTGAAAGAGCTTTGTCACAAACGAGGGTTGACTCTGTCGATAGAAGCTTACGGAGTGGGACCGTTAGATGAACTGGCCTATGCCGGGCGAGCCGATGTGCCTATGGGAGAATTCTGGCTGGGCAATGGTCGCAGCTCTGAAATCTTCAACATGAATGCCAAGGCAATGTCATCAGCGGGACATGTTTACGGTAGACCGATCATCGCAGCCGAGGCTTTTACCGCGGACGCATTTTATGCAAAGTGGCAGAGCCATCCGTTTTCGTTGAAGCCCTTGGGGGACCTTGCTTTCACGTGGGGCCTCAACCGGTTTGTTCTGAGCCAATTCATGATGCAGCCGTGGGCAGATCGCGGGCCGGGCATGACGCTTGGAGGATGGGGCACTCAACTTGACCGAGCCGGCACTTGGTGGGAGCAATCTCTGCCATGGCATACATACCTGGCACGCTGCCAGACATTGCTGCAAAGCGGGTCATTTGTTGCAGACGTTGCGTACCTCGGCAGTGAGGGCGCGCCGTATTCTGCTCCCTGGAGGCGGGATCTGGATCCCCCAATGCCGCCGGGGTACGACTTTGACTATCTCCCGCCAGAAGTCCTCTTGACGGACGCAACCGTACATGAGGGACGGATTGTTTTAAAGAGCGGGATGAGTTATCGGCTCCTGGTTCTGCAGCCAGGTCAGGCCATGACGCCGGCGTTGCTGAAGAAAATCAAGCAACTGGTGAATGATGGCGCAAATGTCGTGGGGCCGCGCCCGGTCAATTCGCCGAGCCTGTCCGACTTTCCACGATGTGACGATGAGATACGGCAACTGGCCGAAGAGTTGTGGGGCAAGTGCGACGGTAGCAGCATCAAAGAGAATCGCCTTGGAGCCGGCAGGGTGATCTGGGGACGTGGGCTGAGCGAGATCCTGGTGAAACTAGCGGCGCCGCCAGACTTCGATTGCCTTGAAGTTGCCGTGGGACAGGAGATTCGCTTCATTCATCGCAACATCAATGGCGATGACTGTTATTTTGTCGCCAGCGGCATCGCGGAAGCAAAGACATTCTTGTGTACGTTTCGCCCCGGCGGCAAAGGCCTGAGACCGGAATTGTGGTGGCCGGACAGCGGGCGGATCGAGCCAATTTCCGTGTTCGGCGAAGTTACTACTCCTGTTCGACTTACTACTGAAGGGATCGAAAGTGTTTCCAGAATTTCGATCCCAATCAGCTTGGATCCGTATGCGTCCGTGTTCGTGGTTTTCCGGGCAAGCACTGAGCCCAAGCCCGATCACATTGTCTCCGTTCAGTGGAATAGCGCAGCAGTCTACAGTCTCGCTCCCGTCGTTGAGTATCAATTTAGTGCCACCAGAGTGAAACGAACGGATGAAAAGGGATTGATGATCGAGACCACCGATGAGGGAACGTACAATTTCGTTACCGTTGCCGGCCATTCGTTGAAGGCAGAGGTCCCGCAACTCCCAGTCCCGGTCTCGATTCAAGGTCCATGGGAATTGGAGTTTCCCAAAAATCTGGGCGCTCCCGACCATGTAACTCTCGACCAGCTCATCTCATGGACAGAGCATTCTGATCCTGGTGTAAAGTATTTCTCCGGGACGGCGACTTATCGCAATCGGTTCACATTACCCAGTGGAATGCAGGGACAGGATCGTCGTCTGTACCTCGACTTGGGCCATGTTAGTGTGATCGCCCGGGTCGTATTGAACGGCAAAGATCTTGGGGTTTTGTGGAAGCCACCCTTTATGATCGACGTGACCGCGGCCGTGGCTGCAGAAAGCAATGATCTTGAGATTAAGGTTGTCAACTTATGGCCCAATCGCCTTATCGGGGACGAGCAGTTACCGGAGGACTGTGAATGGGGCACGCCCTTAACTTCTAATGACCCATTTCCCGCGTCTCTGGGCTTACCAATAGCCAGCTGGCCGCAGTGGCTGTTGGAAAATAAACCGAGGCCAAGCGGGCGGATCGCATTTCCAACCTGGAAGCACTGGTTCAAAGATGACCCGTTGCTTGAATCGGGACTTGTTGGTCCTGTTCGGATCTTTGCAAAAGCCAAAATAAGACTAGCTAGTTGACCAAGTTATACGGGCAAGGTGTACCGTGGTTGTCCGAGGTCATTAACCACAGAGTGATTGAGGTTTTAAATGAATCTAAAAAAGTCGCTATTGCTGGGCCGCGATCTCCGCGAAGACGAGCCGAATCAAGTCGGCGTGTCAACCTTGAAGAATGCTTTCTCCGCCATGGATCGCGGCGATAATGCCGAGGCCAAGCGGATAGTTGAATACGCTCGTCTCGAGTGGCAAGTCGTTCACGACATGTACGTGAATTGGTCGTGGTCGTTCTTTACGTATATCGCCAATAGTTTTGGTGAGGATGAACTTGAGAAAGCCATGCGCTTTGTATTAGGCAGCTATTACAAACAGCGGTATGACAAAGTTATGGCGAGTGACGTTAAGACGCAACTGCAGCTTAGCGTCGAAGGATTGCGCGGCCACTTAATGGGCCCCAATCAACAGGGCGAGGTTGAAGTCACCGAGGAGCAAGAACGCTACAAGTTGACGCTCAATCCCTGTAGCAGCGGAGGCACGGCTCGTCAAAGGGTCGAAAATGGTACCGAACCGAACCCTCAACTCTACGGATTCTCCAAGGAGCCGCACTCGTGGACCTGGGGCAAGGAACGCGTCTGTTACTACTGCGGCCATTGCGCCTTAGTGAACGAGGTTATGGCTATAGAAAGCTATGGGCATCCGATGCGAGTTACTGAGTATCCCAAAAAGGCGGAGGATCCGTGTGTCTGGTACATCTATAAGGACCCGAAGGATATTCCCGCTGAGTATTACGAGCGCGTAGGAAAGACGGCTCCAATTGACGCTCCGCGGCTGAAGGATAAAGATCTATGAGCGGTCAAGACGTTTCCAATGTTTGGTCAACGCCACTGGATGCACCCTGCGTGCCGCCCTTTCCTTTTACTTTTCGCAATGCAGACATTCTGACTCTGACTTACCGCACAACGCCAGAGGCTGTTCGCCGGCTCCTGCCAGAGCCATTGCAACCAATCAGTGACTGGGTATTGATCCATATCTACAACATGAACGATGTGGAGTGGCTGGGGAAGTACGGCGAATGCAATGTAATGATCGGAGCCGAGCTCCCTGGGAAAGCTGTTGGCGGTTTTTCTCCCTTTCTGTTTCTCAATAGTGACGGAGGGCTCGCACAGGGGCGAGAAGTCCACGGTCAGCCGAAGCGTTGGGCAAACGCGCGCGTCGAGTTCCGCAGCGATCTCATTGTGGGAGTACTCGAACGCAATGGGATTGACGTCGTGACAGGCACTATGGGTTACAAGCAAACGCGTGGCGATATTGCCGATTTGAAAGAAGCTACCTTCGAGTTTTCCAGCAATCTGAACTTTAAGCTCATTCATCATATCGATGGGCGTCCCGCGGTGAAACAAATTACCAGCCGTCAGTTATCCGACGTGAAGATTCACGAATGCTGGTGTGGTCCCTGTTCTGTCGAGTTGCGCGCAAATGTGCTTGCACCGCTTTTTCGGCTTCCTGTAGTCGAAACTGGTAACGGCTATTTCTGGCGAGCCGATTTTACGCTGGTCTCAGGAACTGTTGTCCACGATTACCTCCTATGAAAATCGTGATCACCGACGCATCATTCGCGAATATCATCCCGGAAACCGACGCCGTTGCGGGCGCGGGAATCGAGCTTGTGCTCGCTCAATGCAAGACTGCTGAAGATGTGATGAACGCAACTGCGGATGCAGATGGAATGATCGTGCAATGGGCGCCGATAACGGCAACCGTTATTGATAATCTCACTCGGTGTAAGGTCATTGTCCGCTACGGAATCGGTGTCGACAATGTTGACCTCGCGGCAGCCAGGCAAAAGGGAATCGCGGTTTGTAACGTGCCGGACTATTGCATCGACGAAGTTGCCGATCATACAGTGAGCCTTGCGCTGGCTCATGCCCGTCAGCTCGTTCAAATTGACATGCGAATACGGGCGGGAGTGTGGAAAATATATCCAGATAAGCCGATGCCATCGTTCAGTGAAATGACGTTTGCCACCGCTGGCTACGGACGAATTGCTCGCGCCGTGTTGGATCGGGCGAGAGCATTCGGTTTTAGAACTGCGGCGTACGATCCATTTGTGGCGCCTCCGAGCGATCATGTTACGTCCCTTTCGCTCGATGAGTTGTTCCGGCAAGCCGATATCCTTTCCTTGCACGTTCCGCTATCGCCGGAATCAAAACATCTCGTCAATGCAGACCGACTGGCGCAAATGAAGCCGACAGCGATTATTGTCAACACCGCTCGCGGAGGTCTGATTGACACCACGGCGCTCGCAAACGCACTGCAGGCTGGAACCATTGCGGCAGCGGGGCTCGACGTGTTCGAGTCTGAGCCGCTGGAGGAATATCATCCGCTAAGAAAATGTCCAAACGCTTTACTGACCTCGCACGTCGCGTGGTTCAGCGAGAGGAGCGTGCCTAAACTGCAACGAATGGCAGCGCAGGAGGCGGTGCGCGCACTTCAGGGAGAACCGCTGAGAAATCAGGTGAATAAATAGCACCTGCAATCTATTTGAAGGGCAGAGTATTAGGCTTTAGTGGCGGGCCAAAGGGTGCCCGCCGACAGGGAGGACGAACGATGTACGGCAAAGTTCAGGCTTATTTACAAAACAAAATCAGCGATATCGAAAGTGCCGGCCTGTATAAGCGAGAGCGCATTCTTGCGGGGCGGCAACAGGCAAAAGTCTCGGTCGGCGAAGGAGCGCCGGTCCTTAACCTCTGTGCAAATAACTATCTTGGCCTTGCAAACCATCCCGCAATTGTAGAGGCGGCGCAGGAGGCGCTGCGAGACTGGGGTTATGGGCTCGCGAGCGTGCGATTTATCTGCGGTACTCAGTCTATTCACAAGCAGCTTGAGGCGCGAATCAGCGAATTTCTTGGAACTGAAGACACCATTCTCTATAGCTCCTGCTTCGATGCCAATGGCGGCCTGTTTGAAACGCTGCTTGACGCTGAGGATGCCATCATCTCCGACGAGTTGAACCACGCCAGTATCATCGACGGTATCCGCCTTGCAAAGGCTGCTCGCTATCGCTATCGCAACGGCGACATGGATGATCTCGAGGCGAAGTTGAAAGAGGCTCAATCTGCCAGGCATCGCCTGATTGCGACCGACGGCGTTTTTTCGATGGATGGCTTTTTTGCAAAGCTCGATAAGATCTGCGAGCTTGCCGAAAAATACGACGCGATGGTGATGGTGGATGACTCGCACGCCGTTGGCTTCATCGGTGAACATGGACGCGGCACTCCGGAGTTTTGCGGCGTTGAGGGCAGGGTAGACATCCTTGCCGGCACCCTGGGCAAGGCGCTGGGAGGGGCCAGTGGAGGCTATATAAGTGCGCGCCGAGAAATTGTCGAACTGCTGCGCCAGCGGTCCCGCCCCTATCTTTTTTCTAATTCCGTTGCGCCACCGATTGTCGCGGCCTCTCTCAAGGTCCTGGACCTCGTAACCAATTCGGCCGATTTGCGGCAACAGTTGCGAGAGAATACCCGCTACTTCCGTGCGGAGATGACGAAGGCAGGCTTCGATCTCCTTCCTGGCAGCCACCCCATCGTGCCGGTGATGTTCGGGGATGCCGTGGCGGCAACTCGCATGGCGGAAATGCTGCTCACCAAGGGCGTGTATGTTATCGCATTTTCGTATCCGGTCGTACCCCAGGGCAAGGCCCGCATCCGCACTCAAATTTCGGCTGCGCACACACGGTCCGATCTTGAATTCGCTTTGGAGAAGTTTGTTGAAGCGAAGGCGGAATTAACCAATTAATCGACAATCCGATCGCGGATCGGATGAACGGAGGCAATCATGAGTAAGTCCACTACAGTAAACGCCGCTGTCCGCTTGGCATTAGAGGCCGGGGAAGGAATCCTGAGACTGGCGCCGACCTGGGTCCCGAGGGTCTATCTCCAGCCGGGTCGAAGACTCAAACTCGATCAGCGCGATCTTTATGCATTTGGCGCGCATCGGGGTGGGATTGACGAGCGTTGGTTCGCGTCTACTACTCCCGCCATGAACGCCAACCGTACGCCCGATGAAGGGCTCAGCTATGTGGTTTCAGAGAGCGACCGTTTCACGCTCAAGGATGCCGTAGACGCCGAAGGGCCGCGTCTGGTTGGGGAGGAAATCTGGGAAACCTATCATCGCTGGCCAGTCTACAGTAAGTATTTTGATAACTCCGGCCCAATTATGCATCACCTTCATCAGAGTGATGCTCAGGCCAAGCTTGTGGGCCGCGAAGGTAAGCCGGAGGGCTACTATTTCCCGCCACAGCTAAACGCAACACTTGGCAATTTTCCTCATACCTACTTCGGGCTCGAACCGGGTACCACGCGAGCGGCGATTCGCGAGAGCCTCGAGCGTTGGGACACAGGCGATAACGGGATATTGGATTATTCAAAAGCTTATCGTCTCAAGCCCGGTACCGGCTGGCTCGTTCCGCCCCGCATCCTGCATGCTCCCGGCTCGCTGCTGACCTATGAGCCGCAGTGGGGCAGCGACGTGCTGGCAATGTTCCAGTCCATGGTTGAAGGGCGCCCTGTGCCGCGGAGCCTGCTCACTCAGGATGTTCCGGAAGACAAGCAATGGGACCTCGATTTCCTCGTCGACCTGGCCGACTTTGAGGCCAACACCGACGCAGAGTTCAAGAAGCATCATTATCTGGAGCCGATTCCGGTGGACGATTCCTCAAGCGAAGGTTTTGTGGACAAATGGATCGTCTACGGAACGATCGAAGGCGAGCAGAAGTTTAGCGCCCGCGAGCTCACCGTGATGCCGGGAGCGAGCTGTAAGATTCGCGATGCCGGCGCCAGCGGAGTGATTGTTACCCAGGGACACGGACGCATCGGTAAACTCGAAGTCGATTGTCCCTCGATCATCCGATTCGGACAGATGACGCAGGACGAAGTCTTCATCTCGCACCAGGCAGCAATAGACGGGGTGACGTTTGAGAACCATTCGAAAACCGATCCGCTGGTGACACTGCGCTACTTCGGGCCCGGCGTTCACAAGAATATGCCTAACGTAGGAGATCATGCGCGTTGAAAACGCAAGATTGCAATAAGGGAGGGAGAACGAGATGCGTCAGCAGCATTTTGAGGAAAGCAACAGCAGGATCCAGGCGCGATTCCGCGAACTGAAGAAGGCTTCTCCAGAAAACTTCAAGACACGCCTCAAGCTTTCGTGGAGCAACTGGGGATTTGGCCGTGAGCCCCTTGCCGAGTCAGCTGCGAGGCTCGAGAAAAATGGAGTGCCGTATATCGAGTTGCATGGAAACCACTACGGCCCCGATCTTGGTTACAAAGTCGAGCAGACGCTGAAGACTCTCGCGGACCACGGACTGAAAGTTTCTGGCGTGTGCGGCATGTTTTCCGTCGACAACGATCTGGCGTGTAATCGCGCCATATGCAGGCAGGCGGCAATCGACTATCTCGACAGGGAAGTTCCGTTTACCAAGCAGGTGGGTGGCACTTATCTCCTGGTCGTTCCTGGCGCAGTCGGTCGGCCTAAGGCCTATGACGGTGTCGAGTTTGAGCGCTCAGCCGAGACCCTGGCAATGCGCGGCGATTTATTCGTTCGGCACGGCGTGTTAGCCGCAATTGAACCCATTCGCTCGGTTGAGGTAAGCCTTGTACACACTGTGGCAGACGCCAAACGGTATCTCGCCGCAGTGAATCATCCTGGTGTCGGGCACATCAATGGCGATGTATATCATATGCAGTCGGAGGAGCGGCACATCGGCGACGCGATTCTTGATGCCGGCGACCTCCTTGTGAACCTGCATTTCGCTGACAGCAATCGCTGCGCCCTTGGCGAGGGGTTTCTGGACGTGTCTACCATCATTCGCGCTCTTTACGTGATCGGCTACAACCAGGGCGATAGGTTTGTCACTTTCGAGCCTCTTGGTCCCGGCGGTGATCCCTACCCCGCGATGCATGGTAAACCCGACAAGACCAAGCTCGACGCATTGGTTGACACCAGCATTCGCTACTTCCGCGAATGCGAAGAAATGGTGCTGGCGGAATAAATCCCTCGGAGTTGAATCAATTCCCAACTCCAAATCCGGAGAAAAATGGGAGCGCAGAAAAGAATCTTCTTGGTCAGTCATTCCCCACTTCAAGGTGCTTGCGCCACCGCATAGCAACCTGAGAAGCAATCTGAATTCCTCAAGGACGGTTAGATGGCATTTCCGTTTTCCCTCGCTGCAGCTGTTGTTTGGTCCGGCTCAGACCGCCTGGTCAAACTCGCTCCTTCCGATCTTCTTATCATCGGCATCTACTTTGTGATGGTCCTCGGGATCGGCATTTATCTAAGGCGATACGCCAGCACCTCGAACGACTTTTTCATGGCCGGGCGCGAAATGTCAGCATGGGTTGCGGGATTGAGTTTTCTCTCCGCCAACCTGGGCGCCATTGAGCTGATGGGTTGGGCCGCGTCCACCTACCAGTATGGAATCCTGGCCGCACATTTCTATTGGATTGCCGCCTTCCCGTCGATGATCTTCCTCGGGCTGGTGATGATGCCGTTCTATTACATCTCAAAAACCCACTCCGTTCCCGGCTATCTTCAACTGCGCTACAACGAAGCCACCCGCGCTCTCAGCGGAATCTCTTTCGCAGTGATGACCATCCTGATGTCGGGCATCAATATGTATGCCATGGCGCTGGTGATGAAAGTCGTGCTCGGATGGAACATACACTTCAGCATCTGGGTTTCGTCTTTGACTGTAGCTGTTTACGTGGCTCTCGGCGGTCTGTACTCGGCCATTTTTAACGAAGTGCTTCAATTCTTTCTCATCTGGCTTGGTGCGCTTATTATCCCGATTTTGGGCTTGATTGAGGTCGGCGGGTGGTCAGGCCTGCAAGCCAAAATCTTCGAGAGAATGCACAGCAGCGAATACGTGCATCTTTGGAGCACTTTGGGCTCTTTCTCCAGCAATCCCATGGGAGTCAATTGGGCAGGCGTCGTCTTCGGCCTTGGAGGCGCCATCGCCTTCGGCTACTGGACCACGGATTTCCTCGTGGTGCAGCGCGCCATGGCGGCCAAGGACCTGCGCTCGGCGCAGTTGGCGCCAATCATCGCCTCCTACTTCAAGATGGTTGTGCCGCTGATCGTCATTCTTCCCGGATTGCTCGGCTTGGCCGTCCTGCCGTACCACCTGGTGCCAGAGAGCGCGATGCAGCCAGGCCTGCACAGTTACAACGAGGTCTTGCCGCTGATGCTCGCGCGTTATTGCGGTCCTGGGATGCTCGGCCTGGGCATCACGGCGCTTATTGCAGGTTTTATGTCGGGCATGGCTGGCAACGTAAGCGCATTTGCCACGGTGTGGACTTACGACATCTATCAGCCGTACATACGCAAGGGAATGTCAGACCAGCATTATGTGCGGATCGGTCGCTGGTGCACCATTCTCGGCGTGGTGTTGAGCATCGGAACCGCATACTTCGTTACCCACTTCAAAAGCATCATGGACTACATGCAGGCGTTGTTGGGATTCTTCATCGCGCCCCTGTTTGGCGCCGTCATAATGGGAATGATGTGGAAACGTGCGACGCCCAAGGGGGGCTTCTGCGGGCTTCTTGTGGGCACCGTGTCTTCGGTCGTCATGTACACAGCTGTCAAAATTCATCCAGCCTGGGTGCGTTATGTGGCACTCTCGCCCGACGCAAAGGACATGGCCGAGAACGTCTACCGGGCGCTTTGGTCGTTGCTCATCAGCATGTTCGTCATCTTCGCAGTGAGCCTGTTTACTGAGCCAAAACCCAAGGCACAACTCACCGGCCTGGTGTGGAGCTATACAACGTTTCCCGCGGCTGAAGCAATGCCGGTCTGGAAGAAGCCGATTTTCTGGGGGGCCGGCGTGGCCATCTTTTTCGTAGTTCTGCAATGGATGTTCTGGTAAGGCGGAATCATCGACCTTCGCACAACACATCTACCTGCACACAAGAGAGGAGCAATCAATGCGCGAACGGCATCATATGTTGCCCGTGTGGTTTTTTATCGGCATGCTGCTGACAATATACGGTGTAATCATTCTCATCACATCGATTGTCGACTATTCGCAGCCGTCTTCTGCCGTTCTCTCGCAGTATCATCCCGGAATATGGGGCGGCATTTTGCTGCTGGTGATCGGCGGCTTCTACACGCTGAAGTTCCGTCCGCGCTAGACCGAAACAAACGGTCGGCAGTTGAGACCTGCGAGCGGAAAAATGTTGCCTCAACGATATGCCAGAGAGGATTGATTCATGAAAAATAACCCTCAATCAAGTGTCACGCGTCGATCCTTTCTCAAAACCTCTGCCATGAGTTCTCTTGCGCTTGCGACACCTGGGCCGTTTGCAGCCAGTCTCGTAACGGCTGCGAAACCGGTGGTGCGGACCAAGGCGGGCAAGGTGCGCGGATTCGTATCAGACGGCGTCAACACTTTTCGCGGGGTACCCTACGGAGGAACAACAGCTGGCCCGAACCGATTCCTGGCGCCCCAAAAGCCGGAGCCTTGGACTGGAATTCGCGATGCTTCGCTATTCGGGCCAATGGCCTTTCAAGATCCGCCGTTGAAGGGAATCTACGCCGAAGTTCTACGAGGCCTTGCGCCCGTAGAACCTTTGAATATGAGCGAAGACTGCCTCTGCTTAAACGTCTGGTCTCCTGAGCTTGGTGCCGACCACAAGCGTCCGGTGATGGTTTGGATGCACCCGGGAGGCGTTGTCTTCTGGGCCGGTAATTCTGAATGGACAGATGGGGCCAATCTCGCGCGTCATCACGATGTCGTCGTAGTATCGATGAATCATCGCTTGAGCGCTCTTGGTTTTCTATACCTCGCTGATGTTGCCGGCCCTGCATATGCAGAGTCAGGCAACGCCGGCATGCTCGATATCGTAGCCGCGCTCAAGTGGGTTAAGGAAAACATTGCCGCTTTCGGTGGCGATCCAGACAATGTCACCATCTTTGGCGAGTCGGGCGGTGGCTGGAAAGTATCGACATTGCTTGCGATGCCGGCGGCTCAAGGGTTGTTTCACAAGGCCATCATTGAATATGACGTGATGGTGAAAGGCCTTCCGAGAGAGAAGGCTGCAGCGGAGACAACCGAAATTCTTGGGAAGCTTGGGATCAAGGACCATGTTCCTGACGAACTCGCGAAGATACCCCCGGCTCAGTTGATCGAAGCGGTGAAAGGCATGAATTTCATGCCGGTGGTTGACCGAAGGGTTCTGCCAAGAGATCCGTTTTTTCCTGATGCACCTGATATCTCTTCGCAAATTCCACTCATCATCGGCAATAACCGATCTGAAGTTGCATATTTGATGCTCATAACCGGTATCCCTGATATCCCAGATGATGCGGCTCTGAAGCAATACGTAAAAAGTCATCTGGGCTTGAGTGATGAGTTAGCCGGCAAGTGCATTGAACTCTACACTCGGCTGAACCCCTCCTCATCACGCCTCGACACGATGATCGGCATCGCAAGAGCTGGAATTCGCAACGAAGTTAGAACGGTGGCAGAACTCAAACTAAAACAGGCAGGTGCTCCCGTGTTCCGATATGAATTCGAATGGGAAGCGCCCGGATTCGAAGGACACTATCGCTCGAGCCATACATTCGAACTTCCGTTTGTCTTCGATAATACTGATGCCGCTCTTCAGCTATTTGGCTCAACCCCAGATCCTCGGCGTTATGATCTCGCTCGAAATATGAGTGGGGCCTGGGTTGCCTTTGCCCACAATGGAAACCCAAGTCATCCTGGCATGCCGGAGTGGAAATCCTATACTCTCCCCGATCGTGCAACCATGCTATTCAATTATTCATGCGAATTAATCAACGACCCAGACCATGAGGAGCGAGTGGCAGTTGAGCAGTTGTTCAAGTAAGCGTGTAGCGGCACAACTTATGCGGTGGCATTGCAGATTGTGATGATGTATTTATGGATTCGGGTACAGAGCTCTCAGAGTAAACAGTGAAGGGGGATGGCGTGAAACGAACCCGTGACCCGTACCTGTTAGAAACGGTGGCTCGTGCGTGCGAGGTATTAAAATGCTTCCGGGACAATCAAACTGAGCTAAAGCTAAAGGATATTGTCCAGAAGACTGGCTTGAATGCAACCATCGCTTTCAGATTGGTGCACACTCTTTCAGCGGAAGGAATGCTCGAAAGAGGATCAAATCTAGCCTATAGCTCTCGTTTCAGTTTGAAGGGGAATCCGCAATTCAGAATTGGCTATGCAGCCCAGGCAGACGAAGACTCGTTCTCGGCCGCCGTTTCAGCAGGAATTCGGCTGGCCGCGGCTAGACAGAATGTTGAATTGATAGCGCTCAACAATTCTTACAGCGCGTCTCTTGCGCTGAAGAACGCCAAAAAGCTCGCCGAGAGCGGCGTTGGGTTAGTGCTCGATTTTCAAAGTCACTCCAAGATAGCTCCAGCCGTCTCAGCCGTTTTTCGTGAGATAGGCGTGCCGCTCATTGCAATTGAAATCCCGCATCCGGATGCCGTTTTTTATGGCGCAGACAACTATAGAATTGGCCTGCTAGCCGGTAACGTGCTTGCAAAGTGGGCTAAGGAACAGTGGAAATCGAAAGTTCAGCGCGTACTGCTGTTGAAGGCCGACGCGGCTGGGCCGCTGCCACAACTCAGGCTCTCGGGCGCGCAGGTGGGTATTCGCGAGGTCCTCCCGCACATTGAGGAGGGTGCATTTACTATGTTGGAGGCTAACTGGGATTTTCTTCGAGCATTTGAGTCGGTGCGGCGATATCTCAGAAGAGTTCCCCGGCAAACTACTCTGATAACAGGAATCAACGATATGACAGTACTCGGCGCCCTGCGAGCTTTTGAGGAGGCAGGGAGGAGCCAGGACTGTGCAGCGGTGTGCCTCGGCGCAATTCCTGATGCCAGAGCTGAGCTTCGACGAAGAGGGACGCGCCTGATCGCTGCCATTGCCTTTTTCCCGGAGCGTTATGGCGACGACATTATCCGCCTCGCTTTGGATATTCTCCACAAGCGAAGTGTCCCTTCCGCCGTATACGCTCCCTATCAACTTGTTACGACCGCAAATCTCTCAAAGCTTTATCCGTTGGATTCGCAAAGTTAATTGAAGTGGCTCCGACGTCGCACTGAACCCGATTTACAGCTCAATCGCGGCAAACCTCTCGGTTCTCGAAGTTCGCAAATCGAACTGTATGGATGCTCGAAGAAAGGCTTGGCAGTGAGTCCCCCGTTGGGCACGGAACAGTTCGGCTTTTATTCCAACAGTTCGGAAAGATCGTTTCGGAATGCGGTGCCAATCAACGTAGTTGTCGATTCTCAGTTTCGAGTAATGACGTCATTTCTACTAAAGCCATGGAAGGGAATTTGTCCGTTTATCCCGGCACTTTGGCCTTCCGTTGGAGTTGCAGAGAAAATGAACAGAGCACAGATTCCCTTAAGCCGAAGCCCTTGGATTGAAGAAAAGTACGATATCCGAAACTTTTCAAGTTCACCTTCATGGGTTCTTGACAACCTTCTGGATACCTGAAGAGCATTCGGAATCGGCCTTTTTAAGGAGCGGGCAGCTTGTCCAGGGCAATAGAGCAATGCTTGTTCACCAACACGTGATTTGAAGCAGATCCCTGAATGCAGTTAAGGAGTGGAGATGGATAGAAGGACGTTCAACAAATCTCTTGGCCTGGGAGCTATCACTTCCCTGATGCCCGGCGCTCATGGACAGCAAAAAGATGGTTCCCATGCGCCCAGCCCGGCGAATTCGGCAGTAACGGCGAAACCGGATTTCACGGCGCAATTTCCTCCCCGCACTATAGAATGGCCATCCCGCACATTCCGGCGCCTTCTCGT